>Ga0307379_10007094_pt1 | contig 15275 bp, 18 predicted proteins | sample UN2MG_FD_202237 | JGI IMG/M metagenome (GOLD analysis project Ga0307379, IMG submission 202237) | Soil microbial communities from Risofladan, Vaasa, Finland - UN-2 | ecosystem: Environmental > Terrestrial > Soil > Coastal area > Acid sulfate soil | place: Finland: Risofladan, Vaasa | collected... | reverse complement strand
GCAAGTGCCTCCATATTTTAGTGCTATAAGAGAGGCCGTAGTATACAGCCTATCTTGAAGCGTTTGGGCAGCACCATGTGTATGATCAATGAGATAAAATTCATTCATATAGTTATTATACAAGATTGGGGCGAGAACGAGAAGAAAATCATTAAAGAGAAAAAAGATCAGAATTATCAGAATTATCAGAATTATCAGAAGAAAGAACTAGGTGAAGACTATCAGGATAATTCTTTTCGAGAAACTTTTTGATAGTATCTTCTGTTCCCCCTTTTCGATCTTCTGCAACAACAGCAATCAAGTCGTCTGCGTCTCTAGCTATATCGATATTACGTATAAATCCGGCTATCTTGCCTAACTTGTTCCATTGGGCATAGTGAATCTTGATGGGTACCTGATGCTTTTTAGCTAGTCTCTCTGCCATTGCATCAGCACCTTTAGAACACCCTCCAGAAACAATTTCGTCACCGTCTTCATAAAGAGAAAGGAAGATTTTTTCGCATGCCTTAAAATCTTCCTCTGAATCTCTACGACGAGAGCCTACAATGCCAATAGTTTTCATTTTATTTCATCTTTCTTAACAAACTCAATATCACTCATTATTTTATCTAAATCCGTTTTACAACAAGGGGATTCTTCAATCCCCCAAGCCTTTCTTTCTACAATCCTATTTTACCCCATAGGCTTTCTTAACCCTTTCAATCATATCTTTGTCGCCTATTGCCTTACCAGGATTGTCGCTAAGCTTCACAACATCTTGACCATTACATTCTACTACCTTAATAACAATATTCAACGGAGTAACACTTAAGTCATTAGAAAGAGACGTACCAATCCCAAAAGAAACACCTATTCTGCCAGTAAATTCCTTAAATATTCTTATAGCCTCAGGAATATCTAACCCATCAGAAAACACTATGCTTTTAGTTTTAGGATCAATACCAAGTTTTTTATAATGTTTAATAATTTTATTGCCAAACACAATGGGATCTCCACTATCATGCCTGCACCCACTGAATTCTCTTGCTAATACTAAATCAAAATCTTTAAGAAATGCGTCCACTGTAAAAGTATCCGACAATATGATACCCAAATCAGTTCCGTATTCTTGTTGCCACACATGCATCGCTCTTTTTTGAGCAATCTCTAGTCTATCTACTAATGCTAAATGGCACGAAAACCACTCATGAGCAACAGTGCCTATAGGTTTAATTCCAAAATCCATTGCAAGTTTAACATTCGATGTACCTACAAGCTGAGGACAATTTCTATGTAACTCTTCAAGAATATACTTTTGCCAATCTCTAGAATATCTCCTCCTAGTTCCGAACTCAGCAAAAATAAGAGTGGGATATTGTCGAATCAAATTTATCTTGTCTTTAAGCCTTCTAATTCCTTCCCCTTCTATACTTTTAAAATCACTTGTTGCGTCAAAATACAATTCATTAACAATTGCCAAGAGAGGCACTTCGTATAAAATTGTTTCAGCCCATGGACCTTCAATTTCAATCTTTAATTCACCATCTACATTTTCAATCTTAACTTGAGACGGATTAAAACGATACTTGTCAAGATAAGAAAAATAATCATCTGTGAGAAACTGAAGAGAAGAAAGGTATGCCCATTCATCATCCGCCAAACAAACATCTTTCATAGCCTCAACTTGCTTTCTAATATTGTTTGCAAGAAAGCCAAGTTTAACGCCTTCATTGCGACACTTAAAAACATACTTTACAGTAGCATTAGGATACTGATGAAGAACTGCCTGTTGCATGCTCAGCTTATAAAGATCTGTTTGAAGAATACTATCTATAATTGGTTCCATAATGATCTCCTATGTTGAACACTACTATACCATAATAAGGGAAGAAAGCAAGAAAATTTTAATAATATTTTGTCGTTATGCTGTCGATTTGCGGCGGTTCTTCCATTTCATTAAATCTGCCGTCAACTGATCATTGCAACATCTAATATAGGCCTTGTCTTTGTGCATCAACTCGATATGATTTGACAGCACCATTCCGAGCGCATCCTCATCACTTTGTTCAATTTTAAGTATTCTCTCAATGTCCATCATCTCTACCTCACTTTATGAATGATCCCCACTTAATCACCGCTCCCGTAGAATTACAGTGCCAGCGCATTAGTAAGGCTTTCTTCGTCATTTCGATGCATCTACCCATTCCTTCCGTCGGCTCTTGCTTGGACTATTCGTACTCCTTTGCAAATCAATATCCGGTTCCAAACTTTGCTTCAAGCGGCTCTCCTGTTGGCAGACATCCACGTTTTTTGCATTCTTCAAGCGACCATTCTTTTTCATGACGCTCATAGCCCGTTGGATCTCGATCATACGCTTTCTGCTCTTCTCTTAATGCCCATATACAATTTACCGGTAGTGGAACGCCTGGATGTTCTGGTCTGCTCATAACTCCTCCTTATCTATTTCATAACTCTAAAGTATTTATAACATTCGAAATACTTGGTCTATTTTCTAGCATTTTTTGAAGTGTCCTTAGTTTCTTTTCTTCTCTCTCTGACGGCCACTCTATGGTTTGCTTTGTCCCAATAATTCCACTAAAACATTCTGCGCATATTTTCTTTTTTCCGACCATCACATATTCTCCATGATAATTTTTACAGTTAGAACATTTAACTTTTGTTTTATCAGAAAAATTATCGCCTCTTTCCCATTTGTTTTTAGAATGAACTAGGCCATTCCTGACATTAAAGTAGTTTTGTTCTCCGATATATTTATGAATAAGGTCATCAGCGCCCCCATCAGCGCCATCACCGGGATGTGTCGCAACCCCCATCTCTGAATAGTTCCATTGGTGGTTGTTGGCAGTTGAAACATAAACATCTTTGTCTTTTTTAAAAATATATGTCTCATAATTAGTCGAAGGAAGAGTTATTCCGATCTTCCCGTTTTTTACTTTTGAATTCTTAAGTCCGTCTTCTAGATTCTTCTTCCATTTTTTATAGAGTTTTTGCGACTTCCTATTTTCATCTCTGTCGTCATAACTTAACCAATCTTCAACAACCGTATTAAGCATAGATCTGGCCACATTAGAAATCAACTTACCCTTAAGAATAAAGGATTGACTAGAGCTATTACTTACAAACCCCTTGCGCTTTTTCATTTCTTATCCCTTTCTTTGTAAAACTCTTTCATCTCTTTGTATTTTCCTGCCATTTCCTTGAGAATGTCATCCTTAGAGATGCTGTGTTTATAAAGCAAATAACTAAGCGCATCATTGTCGTTAATTACTTTGAACTGACACGCAGGGCAATATATGATTTGAGATTTCGAACAACTTCATCAGGAACTTCTATCTCTCCTACAGACCGAGCATGTTTTCCTTTATAACGTTCTTTGCATGCCTCAAAACAAGCCTCTCCATTATAAGCAATTTTTAATTCGGGCAAATGAATCTCGCAAATCTTTCTTCCAAAGCCATGGTTACAGGACAATAAGCTATCATGAATTTCTAGCCTATATACTTTAGCTTTCATCATTCTCCTTGGGCAAAATTACCTCATCCTCTTGAAGCGCTTCTTCGTCTACGTAATTATTCATGCTATCAAGATAATCTTTTACATTAACTTTAACAAAAACATCATCATAACTTTTAGGTTCTCTGTCTATTAGTTTGAACTCCTCCATTGCCGTATCTAATCCCCCCTTAGCATAATAGCAAGAGTATTCTAAACCATAATTAGGAATTCTAAGAAAATATTTATCTTGGTCTCTATATACTACTGTTTGATGACCATAATGACAGCTTCCTTCAAACGATATATTATGTTTAAGCAAGAAACAAATAATATCACACTGATTAACAGTAACGCTATAAGCATAATTATATTCTTTGGCATTACCTAGTTTGGGCGGTTGAGGCCCCATTTCAAGCGCCAGAGGACTAAACGTTTTGACCTTCGCAAATCCATATTCTTTCAATATCGCTTCTTTCTCTGGGCTCAATACTCTTTTGCCATAATAATCGAATACTACAACAACAAAAGAGCTACTTGAGCTATTACTTACAAACCCGCTTCTTTTTTTCATGTTATTCGCCCCATTCAAATGATATGTCTTCGGTATTCACACCTAATTTTTCTAACAACTTTGGAACGATCTTATTTATAGCTTCCTCGCCACCCCATTCAACATTTTCAATAAGGAGAATACGCCTGTTATCCTTCGCATACCTTTCCGCTTCGCCTCTTTCATATTCTCCATCGTCCCTATAATCACAATGACTAGTAAGGACTTCTATTGACTTAGCTTTCATCTCGTCAAAAGACATATTTTTATCTTTCTTTAGAACAATAAAACTTGAGCTTGAACTATTACTTACGAAACCATTACGCCTTTTCACTAGCAACTCCTTGTTCCTATTATAATGCTAGGAGACTCTTTGATATCAAAAATCTCTCGCAATTTATTAACTTTCAGCAGGGCATCCTCAAGAGAAATTTCATTATGATCTAAATAGCCACCATCATCAGAGACATCTGCCAGAACAAGACCAATATATCCCGGCCCATCGTCAGATATATGGGCAAGGCCTTCGTCACCCAAAATACCACTGGTGTCCAAAAAGTCCGTCCACGCTTCATCTATCCCCCATTTCTTAAATGAATCGCTTTCTAGAATTTGAGGAGCATGCTTTCTTATTATATTTTCTTTATCTTCTTCTTTAACTATCTTATTTACAGGATAGCCTACAATAACAAAACTACTAGAACTACTATTACTTACGAAACCACTTCTTTTTTTCATTAGCCGTCATAGCCTCCGTCAGAATAAAAATTGATTTCTCTGTCGGGAAATATTTTTATGAGCTTGCCTTCCATTTCTCTCAGAATATCAAGCTTATTTTTGCATTCGTTAAATTTGGAGTCATCAAGATCTTTTCCTACATATGTACCGTCATTACAATTCTCCCCGCCGCTCCATGCCCTAACGTCAAAACCAGCTTCATTAAAGTAATCTTCAAAATCATCAATATCCCTTTTTTCGACATGAGATTCCCACGCTTTTTCTCCGCATTCAGAACAGAACTTTACTTTTTTCCTGTCAAACTTATGCTTACATCCGGGAGTTTTCGTTTCTTTCGGTTTACCTACCAATCTGTCAAGCGCATCCCCAGAATCCTTAACATAAACACCATAGATGCTAAAACTTGTTGAACTACTATTACTTACAAACCCTTTGCGTATTTTCATTATTTACCCTCCTTATTTTTGCTCTTTAAGAATTTTGCGTATTTATCAAAACTACCGAACTTATCTTTCAATTCCTGCAATAATATATCTTCCGTCAAAGAAAATCGGACACATACATCCGCAATATATTCTGAGTCATATAACTTTTTTCTTCTCTTATTAACAGCTTTAATTTTGGCAAACACTTCTTCTCTGGGAATTTTATGTAACTTAAGAAGATAAGCGGCCATCTCAGAATCATTATAGGCTTCAAATTGACATATTGGACAACACTCAGATGACAAGGTAAATTCTTCTGATTCTACCCACGCTTTTTCTCCGCATTCAGCACAAAATTTTACTTTTCCCCTGTCAAATTCATGTTCGCAACCCTTTTCCATGGGAGGGTTGTTTGGTTTGCCTTTAAGATGAGAATTACATAAGACATGTCCGTTTGGGCATACAGAGCAGTCATAATCCGCATCATAGGCACTAGCATCCCATCCTGTATATTCTTCTCCGCATAAATCACAAACGAAACTCGATGTCGAACTATTACTTACAAACCCTTTGCGTACTTTCATTATTTACCCTCCTTCTGATATTTTTTTCGTAAACACTTTTTAACTTCAGTGCCTATCTGTTTTAAAGATTCTTGTTCGGTTTTATTAAAATATTTCTCTATCCTATCTTTGGCCTCTTCTCTCTGTCCTGGCCGATAACGATACATTGTGCCCTTCCCGCAAAACCATTCGTTGCCAAAAACCCAATCTTGTTGAAAATGAATATTAACCAACGAATACTCCTCTTTGCCATGATCTACAACTTTTGCCAATCCATCTAAAATTCTCTTGGGTATTTTTGCCGGTTTAGCTAATGATTTTATTCCTAACGAAGCTCCTTGATAACATGAGTAACGAGGACCGCTCCAATTAGATACTTTCTTAGTACCACAAATATTATGAACCGCTTCAATAATAGAATCAATAATTTCGCTCTGGTCGCCAATAGGATAATCATAAACTAGATTCTCGTCTATTTGAACAAGAATAGCATCGCAAATGTTATGCTTAAATTCCCAATCCCGTTCAATCTTCTGCATATTTGTCAATCCTTTTCCGGGCTTCTTGGCTATTTTCTTTTTGGTTGGCATTCTGAACCCCCCTTACAGATTAATAGATGGGAATACATTACAATAACGACAACCATCAACGGAACTCTCAAGAGATTTGTTTCTAAATTCTATAACTTCTGGAGAATACCAAAGGTCTTTCAAAAAATCTTTTGCTTCAAGGACATTAACGCATCTCTGACCATCTTCGTTTTCACTAAAGCTACAATGCCAATATTCAGAATTTACGTTAACATATGAGCTAAAAAGAGAAGATTCACAACTCTCCGAACACTCAATAAGTCTTTTTACCTCCTGCTCGGGCAACTTCATCCCCTTAACAGCCTGTTCAAACTTAGGGGCGGAACAAGAATCAAAACCAATAGAAAGCTCATTCTTAAAGCAAAAATCAATAAGCTTTTTATATTTATCAACAGAAAGTGAATGATAACTTTCAATAGCTCGTCCTTTTGGTTTAATCCCCAGAAAAACGATAGAACCCATATCTTTAAGCCTAGAATCTATCAACCTATCATTAAGAACCTCATAAACAAAATCAATCGTCTCTTCGGCTACAACGAGATGAATATTGGTTTGCTCAACTCCAAGATCCGTAAACCTCTTAACAGTATCATAGCAAATATTTTTGTCAGTCTCATATGCACTAACAGCAAGCGCTCCAACAAGATTAGAACATTTCTTTGCCATTTCATCTGTTAAATCCACACCAGAAAGCGTAAAATTTGGAACAACCCCTTTTTCTCTACAATACTCCATCATCTTAATAAAATCTGGATTAGTCTGAATGCCGGTAATTCCAAAAGCTATCTGAGTCAAAGATGCAGGAAACTTATCTAGTATGTCCTTAAAAGTTTCAAAAGACATGTTAGTAGGAGGCTCATTAGTATTGTTCTTGTAGCAAAATGGACACCCAGATGGACAACCGTTAACGCTTATCTCTAAATCTAAAATCTCAGGACCAATAGGAGAAAATTGCGGATCGTCTTCATGGTTCTTTCCCCATCTCAAAAAATCACCATTAATCTTATTGAAAACAAAATTATAGTCGCCCCCAATAACCATTTTACAATCTTTACTATCAATAACAAAATACTTCTTGCCATCAACTACATAATCATATTTTTCAATGCTGTCTTTGTCTTCGTCAAAGGGCATGATGCTTTCCAGAGCTCTCAAATGAAGAGGAGATATTTTTATTTCATTACTCATTATTAACTCACAATCACTAAGATCTATTTGTAAGAATCTATTATATAAAATTTTACAAGAAAATCAAGAACTATTTTGAAGAATGAGAGTCCTTAAACGCCTTGTATTTCTTAAGATAAGGAGGACAAATAACTTCTTCGGACTCACTAACCTTTATTTTAAGGCCATAATGGGAACAAATATCTTGCAACTCTTCAGGCGTTATTCTCTCGTGAACAAGGAGAGCATCAATAATCTCCTTAAATAAATCGACATGCTGATACAAAATATCTCGTGATCTCTTCTGGGAGTCTCGAAGAACATTTTCTATTAATGGATTGGCAGTATCAACATCATTATTGTATGTATCTCCATGTTCCTCAGACGCAACATATGAGGCAAAATGTGACATACCCTGTTGTTGAATCATAGATCCAGCAAATTTAGTGGCTTCATTAATGTCATGAGACGAACCCCCTGTGTAATTATTCATCCCAAAAACCATTTTCTCAGCTTCGCCGCCAGCCATTAAAGAACAAATCTTGTCTTCTGTCAATTGTTTAGACCCACAAGTGTCATGAACGCACATAAACCCACCAATGTCTTGAGACGCAGGAGAGGCTGTAAGCTGAGGAGGCGCTAACTTATAAAGAGAGGCATAAACAACTGCGTGTCCTGCTTCATGGACTGCGAACAAAACCTTGCGATCCCTGTTATTGTTGCGGGTAATCTTCAAAGTGTCAACCACCCCTCTGTAGGAAGACTTAAATATTTTGTCGCCGACTTTTGCACAAATATTATCTTGATCGTAAAAGAGACTGACACTTCTCTTGCCATACATAAATGCCTTTAGCAAAAAAATAGGCAATAAACTTTCTATAACTTCCGATATTGTTGAAAACACCGGACGAGTGCCTTGGGTTGGGAAAACTCCATTTTGATAAATCAACTGACGGAGGCTTTTGTCTACTTTTAGACTCACCCCAAATTTACTTTTTACGTTAGACCTAATCTCATCTATCTTCCTACGAATAATTATTTCATATGTGTTTTTGCTCAAAGAGGGATAGATAACTTGGTTGTTGCCAAAACGTGCAATTTGCTCAGGCTTAAAGCGGATGGTCAGTGCCTTCTTAATATCTAGTATATTAATCTTAAGAGACAAATTATAAAAAATGTCAGCATCTATATCTACTTCTTCGGCCTTTTCCGCAAACCTATATGCTTCGTCTAAGTTTCCAGAAATAAATATCAAGGCCTTCGTATAATCTTCTTCCCCATAAAAGTCTTGGTCATTAAGTTTCTCAATTATTATTGCCTTCTTTTTGGTGTCACTCCATAAGGCAATCTCTTCTAGGGGCTCTTTTAGGCGTAAAATATTTTTGAAATGTTTTAATGTATAATAAGAAGTAGAATCGTCGTCGTCATCTTCTTCTTCAAGTGAAACAGGTTCATCAACCTCCACGTCGTCTATAATGCTACTAGAGTCGAGTGGAACATCTCCCAGAAACAAGCTACTGGAAGGAGAGAGCATAACTGGGAAAGATTTGACCGGCACTGGCAGCACAGTCTTCCTAACAACCTTACTTGAAGGTGGATTGTTAGGTTTCTTTGAGGAAACTTTGCCACTATATTCCCATAGCAACTGGAGAAGATAATCAATGTCACTCTTGAAAGGCAACTTACCATCACTAAGTAACGTCCACACGTCTCTATATTTATACTCACTTAGATCTCTGCCGTCCTCGTCTATGGTCCTAAAATTTTGCACTTCATCTAACAAAATAACAGATGGATGCCCTGATTCGATTCTTGGATTCTGAGATAGGATAGACGAAACGCTAGAATGCCATGAGTGAGAAGAGTCGTTCTTATTCATTAATTCAATTTCGCAAAACCTATCGTGAAAAGAAAGAAGATTAACAAGCCTTCGCACAAGATCGGTCTTCCCCACCCCTGTAGCCCCCCATAAACAAATAATAACTGGTCGGGTTAAAAGTTCGGGCATTACAAACCATGTCTCGATATCTCGAATAATTTTGTCTATAATACTGTCAAGCCCTACGAAATGCTTTTTAAGTTCTTTGGAAGCAAACTTTAGCTTAGCCTGTCGCTCCTGTATTCTTTTGATAACTTGCGAATGAGAAAATTTCGTTGAATCCATTACATTCCCTTTTTAAATACTTCATTCTATTATACAATACATTTAAATATTTTCATTTTATCATCTCTAAGAATTCCTTTTGCGCAATAATAGTTATCCCAAGTTCCTTTGCTTTATCAATCTTGCTCCCTGAAATCGCCTCATCCCAAACAAGAGCAGTAAGATTCTTTGAGACAGAAGATTTCTTACCGCCATTGTCTTCGACCATCTGTTCCATCTCTCCCCTACTAGGATTTGAAAAAGATCCAGTAAAACAAAATTTCTTGCCTTCCAACTTATTACTTGCAAGATTTACTTCTGTAACAGACACATAATTGAGGATATTGTCAATTTCGCCCCTCATGTCCTTCCACCCATTAACGAAGCTCTCTGCCTTTGTCTGAGCAAATCCGTCAATCTTAACCAAGTCAGAAACCTTAAGTGCATCAATATCTTTAACAGTAGGAGCGATTGCAGTAATATCCTTAGCTGTCGTTCCTACTTTGCCGATTCCAAGCGCTTCAATAAATTTAGCCAATGTAACCTCTTTGACAGAATCAATACTCTTGAGGATATTAGAAAATGCCTTCCTCCCGAATTCCTCAGATAATTCCTCTTCATGATCAGCCAAAAGATACATCTCAGAAATCGAAGAAACAAAAGGATCTAATTCCTGACAAGATTTTGCGGTAAGCTTCTTGATAATACCCTCACCAATACCCTTAACCCCAATTTTCTTAAACCAATGCTCAATACTTCCATTTATTACCGCAGGACAGGCCTTATTATGACACCAAACTGTTGTTTTAGTATTATCCCACTGCATTTCTGTTTTACAAAGAGGACAATATTTCGAAACCTTAATTTTATCAGTCTCAGGACCATCTTGAGTTTTCCTAATAACTTTAGGGATAATATCTCCGGCTTTTTCAACAAGAACCATACATCCATAATGAGTAATTCCAAGGCGCTTCAGTTCCTTGAGATTATGAAGACTTACTCTCTGAACGGTTGTTTCTGCTAATCTAACGGGCTTCAGCAAACCAACTGGAGTCAACGAACCTGTCCTGCCAATACTCCATTCGATACCCTCAAGAACAGTTTCTTTTTGCGCAGTAGGAAATTTAACGGCCCTATTTGCTTTGGGACGTCTTCCTTCGCTGTCTGTTGTACCCATTGCCTCAGCCACTTTAATATCATTGAGCTTGAAAACAATACCGTCAATCGTAAAAGGAAGATTGCTTCTGTCAATTTTATCCATGTATTTTCTAACGGCTCTTGCGACATCTTGTGCTGTTCTTCCACGACACTCGATTCTTGCAACATACTTCTGCAATGTCTCAAAACCTTGCTCTTCAAGGAACAGAACCTTTCTTGTTTCCGTAGCAAACTCTTTTCCCCTTACTTCATACGCCACAAAAGACAACCCTCGTTCTTTTGTAACAAGAGGATCTTTTTGGTTCAAAGAGCCAGAAGTAAAATTTCTTGGGTTTTCATAATCCCCTACCCAATTCTCATAAAAATCTTTACGGTCTTTATAACATTCGCCCTTAATCTCTACAGACCCCTTTTCTTTGATACTCTTCTTAACACCATTAATATACTTTGCGTTCGGCGTTACATCTATTCCTATTTTACCATCGCCTCTTGTAACAACTCTAACGATTTTTCCATTTTCATAATGTAAACAGAGAGAACAGCCATCCACCTTTAAATCCAGAATAGCAATAAGATCATGAGTATCGGGATGAGTCTTCGCAAACCATTTTTCAAACTCTTCAGGATTAGGGTCTTTATTAAGAGATCCCATTGAATATTTATGAGTAAAAGGCGTCCCGTAGATATGCTCTTCGTCCCATCCGCCCACTTTAGAGAAAAAGGGATTATCAGGATCGATTTTCTGGCAAGCCGCAAACTCCCTATCATATTCGGCGTCGGTGATAGAAGAATTTCCGGAAGTCTCATAAAGGTTAGCACATTTTTCTAAAAACTCAATTCTTTCTTCAATAGATTTACTCATTATTGTCCCTTTCTTTGTTCATAGACGTTCTTCGATTTAATAGAAATAGTATAGCATATTTGTCAAAAGAGTCAAGAATATATTTTTAAATAAATTTCATTGGCGATATGAAAACCAAAACCCCCAAAAAGCCCTATTTTAATCTATTTATTGCAAAAAATAAAAATTATTCGTGAAGAGAAGATTCAATTGCTTCCTTCACAAACCTTTCACAATCTTCTTCTGTCAATTCACCTGCTTTCTTTTGCATTCTTGTAGTAATAATATTTCTAGTTCGCTCATCAGGATTAAATCTAAAACGAAAACCATCTTCTGAAACGTTTTCTGTCTCAAATTCAGGATTCCACTCTTCTATCTCTGATAACTTAAAATCTGTCTGGTCAAAAACGCAATAATTAACGCCGTCCTTAGACAATAGCTTTTTGTTTGCGTTGGATGATGCTTCAATGGTGTTTTCTCCTTCACTAAGGACACCAATTGTAATAACGCTTTGAAAATACGATATATATTTTTTACCACTCATTTTACCCCCTATTTTCTTATTTTCCTAACATACTGAATAATAACCACATGAAAATCAAATGAAACCCATTATCAATTGCAACGTATATAATAGGAATAAACAGAGATCGATAATCTATTCTTTTGGCATTACCTCTGGGGAACAATGGGGTGTTGTCAAAATTAGATTGTTTTATCATTTTCATCCAATACTTAGCCAAAGATAATCTGTCTATCGGATAATGGGTTATAAAAGCAATTACAAAGGCGATTACGGCAGAATAAATAACAGGAGAAAGTTGAATCGGGATCGCAAAAACCCCCATAAGTTCTAACAACGAATCACCAAGTCTCCACTCGCCAATAAGTACAAAGACAGTAATCCAAAACGAATAAACGATGCAATGCTTAACGCAACAATAATTTCCTATGTGGCCGGGCTTATCTTTGTTAATACCCATGTCGGCAGATTGAAAAAAATAATCTCCCACAAGATGCCCAAAAATCAATGCCAAATTATTATACATTTTCTCTCCTTCTTTTATCTGTCTTTTATTCTACAAAAAAAAGGGGGAAAAACAAGTTATTTTTTGGGAATAAAATCAAGAACGTTTATTTGCATTTTGAAGCTGTTTTCAGAATTTCTCTTTACTCCAAGATCCACAAATACATTCACAATCTCCGTGAGCAGAACAAAGACAACCTCCATCCTTATAATGTTTCCAATCATCTTCTTCTAATCTAATTATTTCTTGTTTTGTCAATGTCATCCACGGCTCTATTTTGCGATTATGAGATTCTCTATCTTTATAAACCTTATCCAATATCTCGTTATATCCAATTTCATCTAATTGTTTATCATTAAGTTTATTTAAAACTTCATATGCTACAACCAAATCCCAATAATAACCTTCGCAATACTCTCCATGACCTTTTTCTACCATATTATGATAAGCACACATCAAAGCTGGGCAGCATCCATCGTGCCCGCAAGCCCCACATTCAGGACAATAAGGAGAATCATCTTCGGATTCCTGCTCCTCTTGTTCTTCATCAGGATTTGATACATACTTTGATATATGCAACGGCAATTTCATTTCTCCAAATCCTGCCTCATTAATTCTAAAACTACTTCCTTCTGGCAATGTGGCCTGAATTTCTTTCTCCACCTTTTCTCTCAATTCTGGATTTGAGGCTAAATCATTACACGTTTCAAATAGCTGTTTTGAAGTCGCCTCTTCTATAGCTGGTTTAATTTGGTCTAATATTTTTTTGACTTCTTCCTTGTCATTATCCAATTTATCTTCGTATGGTTCTTTCATTTTTTCTCCTTCTTTTATCTGTCTTTTATTCTACAAAAAAAAGGGAGGAAAAACAAGTTATTTTTTGGGAATAAAATCAAGAACGTTTATTTGCGTTTTGAAGCTGTTTTCAGAGAGGCTTTGAGGGAATGTAAAGTAAATATCGCCAAAAGTTCCATCTATCTCTGTTCCAAAGGTATCAGTAAACATTTTCATTTTAAATTCTGTTTTTCGACTTCCCTGAACAGCAGAAAAAGTTAGGAGCCTCCAGTTATCTCCTTCCCTCAATTCAGTATCAACAATCTTAGCGTTAGAAAGCAGAAAAACAGGCTGTGGATTATTTTGATCGCAATATGGATATAAGTTATCAATTAAGATTTGAGCTATTTTAGGGGAAACAAATTTAGCACTTATTTCACTGTCATAATACCTAATTTCCTGGGGATAATGATTTTCCTCATAATACTCTTTGCAAGCCTTATTAAAAATTTCGTTAGCCTTATCCAAATAATCAGGTTTAAGCGTTACTCCCGCCGCCATAGCATGTCCTCCGTATCCTATAAATACCTCTGAGCATTTATCCAATATTTCTTTGAGATTAATTTCAGCTACAGATCGTCCGCTACCTTTAAACAATCCTTCGTTGTTACCAATTACCAATGAGGGCTTGCAAAAAGTATCAACAAGCCTAGAAGCAACAATTCCCGTAACCCCGATATGCCAATCTGAATTATATACAACTATTCCGTGTTTGTATTTTTCTAGATTATTCATTACAAGACTAACCGCTTCCATTTCAATTTGTTTTTGAATCTTCTTGCGATCTTCATTGTAACCCTGTAAAGCATCTGCCATTAACTCTGCCTTTGTAGGATCATGTTCTATCAAGAGTCTATAAGCTATCATCGGATCTTTAATTCTTCCGACAGCATTAATTTTAGGACAAATTTTAAATAACACGTCTTCTTGAGTTAAAGGTCCATAAATTTTAGACTTGGAAATCAAAGCCGTCAGTCCCGATAAAACTACATGACTCAATGCGCAGCTCGTAAGGCCGTTCTTTACTATGATTCTATTGTCAGTTGTTAATGCACTTACGTCTGCTAATGTACCTATAGAAGCATATGACAAAAATTCAACAGGATTAACTTTCTTCGTTCGCCATCTAATACCTCTAATAAACTGGAAAACCTCTCCGCAAGTACACATCTCTCCTGTGCCTCCCAAATGCCAGTTAATCAAGACATCAGCAGACTTAGAAAGAGTAGATTCGTCAACTAGATGGTGATCTATAATCAATATTGACGAAATACTCATGTCCCTTAAAGCATGGATTTCATTTTCATTATTAGTTCCGCAATCCAGTACGATCAACAGGTCTATCGCTTTATCTCCTATCATCTTTTTAAAGTCTTCTAGGGTCTTATCGTTCAACCCATATCCATGTTTAAAGCGAGAGGGCAAAAAGACATCACAGGAAAGGTCGAAAATATTACATAATCCCTTGATCATAACGCTACTGATAATACCGTCACAATCGTAGTCACCAATAACAGCAACATTACCTTTCTTTCGAGCAACATTAATGAACAACTCAACCCCTTCTTCAACACCTTTTAGAGTATGGGGATGAGAAATATCTTCATAAGAAGAAGAAAGAAACTTGTCTGTATCTTGTACATCTACGTCTCGTTGAGCTAGCAAACGAGAAAGAAGTTTGCTCTTCCCCTGCTTAAGAAGAAGATTTTCCTTTTCCGTATCAATATTTCGTTTCTTCCACAT
>Ga0307379_10007092_pt1 | contig 15280 bp, 11 predicted proteins | sample UN2MG_FD_202237 | JGI IMG/M metagenome (GOLD analysis project Ga0307379, IMG submission 202237) | Soil microbial communities from Risofladan, Vaasa, Finland - UN-2 | ecosystem: Environmental > Terrestrial > Soil > Coastal area > Acid sulfate soil | place: Finland: Risofladan, Vaasa | collected... | reverse complement strand
GAACGGCTAGAGCACTGGACTCCAAATCCGGGGGTTGGGGGTTCGAATCCCTCCAGGCCTGCCACTAATATTTTACCCGGACAGGACTTCTATGACAAACCAGGTGGATAAAACATTCGCGCAGTCACTGCAAATCGACAGACTGATCCAGTTTCTCAGGGATGTGCGCAGCGAGGTGGCAAAAGTTACCTGGCCGGGAGGTGATGAGGTAAAAGGTGCGACTGCGGTGGTCATTGTAGTTTGTATCATTGTGGCCGTTGTTATTTACACCGTAGACTGGATTATCAGCAAGGGCATAGGTTTCATATTCCATTAGTCGCCGAAAGTCATTTAAGTCGACAGTTGTGAACTTCTTTTTTTGTTACCGGGTTTTTTCTTATGGAAGATTTAAAGTGGTTCGTGCTTCAGGTTTATTCCGGTCACGAGAATAAAGTAAAAAGCCGCATAGAGAAATTGATCGCCGATCTGGAGGGTCAGGACACAAAGACACTGATCAAGGAAGTGATGGTGCCCACAGAAGAGGTGACTGAGCTGAGGAATGGAAAAAAAGTTAAAATCCAGAAAAAGCTCTTTCCGGGCTATGTGCTGATTAATATGGTTGCCAATGAAGAGACCCTTCATACCCTGGAAAACACCCAGGGGATAATCAAATTCGCCGGCGGGGGGGTTAAACCTCACCCCTTGCGTGAAAGCGAGGTGAACAAGGTTATTCGCCGGGAAGAAAGACCTGTGGCTCACGGTGTGAGCGAAGGTATTCCTTTCAAGATCGGCGATTATGTCGAGGTAATCGACGGTCCTTTCACGGAGTTCAACGGGAGTATTGAAGATGTGTATCCTGAAAAGGGCAAGGTTAAGGTTGTGGTTAGTCTCTTCGGCCGGCCCACCCCGCTCGAACTCGATTACCTTCAGCTGAAAAGATTGTAAAAAGCGCTTATTGCAGCTTAAAGGAGTACTAAGGTGGCTAAAAAAGTAACTGGCTTTATCAAGCTTCAAATACCTGCGGGACAAGCCAATCCGGCTCCTCCGGTCGGGCCTGCTCTGGGCCAGCACGGCGTTAATATCATGGAATTCTGCAAGGCTTTTAACTCCCAGACCCAAAGCCAGACAGGGACTATCATCCCGGTCGAGATTACAGTTTATTTCGATAGAAGTTTTTCTTTTATAACCAAAACGCCTCCGGCTGCAGTGCTCATAAAAAAAGCCGCTGGATTGGCCAAAGGCAGCGGGGAGCCGAACAAGAACAAAGTGGCCAAGATAAACGAGGCCCAGATCGAGGAAATTGCCAGGATCAAACTGCCCGATCTTAATGCAACCTCGATTGATTCGGCTAAAAGCATGATCCGTGGAACCGCCCGTTCCATGGGAATCGAAGTCGAAGGTTAATCTCTAGATTACGGTGGTGGGAAATTATGGCTAAAAGAGGTAAAAAATACAGAAACGCTGTTGCCACGCTGGACCAGATGGCTCGCTATACAATCGAACAAGCAGTCGCCAAACTAAAAGAATGCGCATTTGCTGCGTTTGATGAAACAGTGGAACTCTCTTTCCGTCTGGGAGTTGATCCACGGCATGCCGATCAGGTGGTGCGAGGCACTGTAGTCCTGCCGCACGGAGTAGGCAAAGAGGTGCGGGTGCTGGTTATCGCCCAGGGCGATAAGGCCACGGAAGCGCAAGAATCGGGCGCCGATATGGTTGGCGCCCAGGATTATATCGAAAAAATCACCGGAGGCTGGCTCGAATTCGACACCATGATCACCACTCCGAATATGATGGGCCAGGTGGGTAAGCTTGGCCGCATCCTGGGACCCAGGGGTTTGATGCCCAATCCCAAAAGCGGAACGGTCACTTTCGATGTCGCCAGGGCCGTGAAGGAGGTTAAAGCCGGTAAAATCGAATTCCGGGTGGACAAAACCGGAAATGTAAATACATCGATCGGCAAAGTGAGTTTCGAAAACCAAAAATTGATCGAGAACTTTCAAACCCTGGTCGATACTATAAACCGTGCCAAACCGTCTTCCGCTAAAGGGATCTATATGCGCAATATTACGATCAGCTCTACCATGGGGCCGGGTTTCAAACTCGATGTAAACCTCTATCGTTAATATTGCTTCGCTTGTTTCACGCACCCAAGCTTGAGGGAGTTTGTGACAGTTATGCTCAGAAAAGAAAAAGTAACAATAGTAGATGAACTGAAAAAGAAGCTCGAGACTGCCAAAAGCATATTCCTGACCGATTTTACCGGGATTAATGTCAAGGATATCAGCGAGCTTCGCCGGACTTTCCAAAAGGCTTCGGTCGAATATCTGGTAGCTAAAAACACCTTGGTTAAACGAGCAGTCGCCGAGACTCCGCTCCAGAAGCTGGATCCCTTCCTCACAGGACCGACTGCCTTGGTAATTAGTGAGGATGATGGCGCGGAGGCAGCAAAAATCATTTCCAGATTCGCCGAGGGCCATCAATCCTTTGCAGTCAAGGTGGGTCTGATGACCGATAAGATCATCAGCCCTGACCAGGTGAAAGTTATCGCCTGCCTGCCGGCCAGGGAAATTCTGCTGGCCAGGCTTCTGGGAAGTCTCCATTCCCCGATCTCAAATTTTGTCTTTATTCTGCACCAGACAACGGCCCGGGTGGTGCGTGCGCTCGACCAGGTCCGGCAGGCTAAGGAATCACAATCGGGAAATAATTAGGCGCTTAATGCGCCTACATCGACAACAAATTGTCGATGTGAGAATACAGAATACAGGAGTCAGTAGTCAGAAGTCAGTAGTCCCCGCCCCAAATACATTGAGTCCGAAGCATGGTAGAAAAGGCCGGGGCAGGTTATTTGGGGCGGTGGGGGAATTTTATATTCTGACTCCTGACTTCTGTCTACTGAATTCTCCTGAAAAACAGATTGAGAATGATCTCAGGTCGATCAACTGAATAGATTACAATAAATTACAAATATTTTTAGCTAGATTTTTATCTTGGTTTAAACATGATTCCTGGGAGGAAAAATACTATGACTTCAGCAACTATGAGCAAGAATGACATCATTACAGCCATCGAGAATATGACCGTACTTGAACTCAACGAGCTGGTCAAGGAGCTGGAGGAGCGCTTTGGCGTGATTGCCGCCGCTCCGGTGATGGCTGCTGCACCGGCAGGAGGAGGCCCTGCAGCCGAGGGCGCTCCTGCAGTCGAGGAAAAAACCGAGTTCGATGCGGTTCTCACTGCAGTAGGAGACAAGAAGATCCAGGTGATCAAGGCTGTCCGTGAGTTGACAAGTTTGGGTCTTAAAGAGGCCAAGGAACTGGTAGACAATCCCGGAAAACCAATCAAAGAAAAAGTTTCCAAGGAAGAGGCTGTGGCTGTCAAAACAAAACTCGAAGAGGTTGGCGCTACGGTGGAACTGAGATGAACTGTGGTTCGGGTTTGTATTGACGATTCGTTACCTGTTTATTGCACCAGTCTTTCATCGGCCAGAGCCAGATTTATCTTAACCCTAAAATGGAGGTTGCTTTCAGCGGTTCCGGTCGCATTCACCTTTCATTTTTTACTAATCTTAAACCGCAATATTTTTTTATATCAGCCCTTTAAGAAGCTGAGGGGCCTTTTAGCTTGTTAGTAATCGCTCAACAATCAGCCGTTTTCAATGATTCGGGTCTCAGGAGAGCGATAGTAAGGCTGGCGATGTTCCTTTTTTAGTGTTTTGCGGCACTGGAGAAAGCGGATCGCACAAGCGGCGTTTTCAATACGGTCGGGCTTGATCCGCTTTATTTAACAGTGCTCTAATAATCCTTCAGGAGATTGGTTTATTCATGCGGAAGACTGAACCGAAAACCATCTCGTTCGCCAAGCTGCACAGGCCTATCGAAATGCCGCATCTGCTCAATATTCAGACGCAATTTTTCGCTATGCTGCTGCAGCAGGACATACCCCCGGAAAAAAGAAAGAAAGTGGGGCTGCAGGCTGTCTTCGAAGAGGTGTTTCCGATCCATGATTATCAGGAAAACTACACTCTGGAATTTGTCAAGTACAGTTTAGGACAGCCTAAGTATACTGTGGATGAATGCCAGGAACGGGATATGACTTATGCTATCCCGCTCAAGGCCACCCTGCGCCTGGTTACAAAAGAAACGGTCGGCAATAAGAAAAAGATCAAGGATATTATCGAGAAAGAGGTTTTTCTGGGTGAACTGCCTCTGTTGACTGACCTCGGCACTTTCGTGATCAACGGCGCTGAGCGGGTAGTAGTTAGCCAATTGCATCGTTCCCCGGGCGTGATTTTCGAGGAGACCACGCACACCAACGGCCAAAGGCTTTTCTCAGCCCGTATCATACCGTTCCGGGGCTCGTGGGTCGAATTCACCGTGGACATCCACGACACCCTGTTCGTCCATATCGACAAAAAGAAAAAGTTCCCGGCCACTACGCTTTTGCGGGCCCTGGACTATCCGGATGACAGGGATATCATTAAACTTTTTTACCAGAAAACCCAACTGGAGCTTAAAAAGGTCGTTGGGAAAACCAGAAAAAAACGCGAGTTATCAACCGGCTATCTGTTGGTGGATGATATTGTGGACCAGGAAACCGGCGAGGTTATTGCCGAGCATGGCCAGGAGCTCACCGCGCAACTTGTAAAAGCCTTGATAGCCAAGAATTTGGAAAAAGTCGAGGTTTATGTCTCCAAGACCAAGGGGCTGGAAAACAAGCTCATCAAGAACACCCTGCGTAAGGACAACTGCCATAACCAGGAAGAAGCCCTGGTGCGCATCTACAACGCCTTGCGCAACAGCGATCCTCCGAATATCGAGATAGCCAAGGATTTTATCGACAAACTCTTTTTCAACCCCAAACGCTACGATCTGGGCACAGTCGGGCGCTTCAAAATAAACCAGCGGCTGGGTGTTGAAATTCCATCTGACAAAACCACTCTGACTCAAGAGGATTTTATCGCGGTCATCAGATACCTGGTCCTCCTGACCGAGGGCCAGGGCGAGGTGGATGATATCGACCACCTCGGCAACAGGCGCATACGGTCAGTCTGCGAACTGATTGCCAACCAGTTCTCCCTCGGCCTCAACCGCATGGCCCGCCTGGTTAAAGAGCGGATGAGCCTGCAGAATACCGAGGGTTTGACAATCGATGACCTGGTGAATTCACGGACAATCAGTGCGGTGATCAACGCCTTTTTTGGCTCAAGCCAGCTCAGCCAGTTCATGGATCAGACCAACCCGCTTGCTGAGCTCACTCATAAGAGGCGCCTCTCCGCTCTCGGTCCAGGTGGCCTTACCCGTGAAAGAGCCGGTTTCGAGGTGCGCGATGTCCACTACTCCCATTACGGCCGGATGTGCCCGATCGAGACTCCCGAGGGTCCCAATATCGGCTTGATCACCAGTCTTACCACCCATGCCCAGATCAATGAACTCGGGTTTATCGAAACCCCTTACCGCAAGGTGGTAAACGGCCAGGTGACTGACGTGATTAAGTACATGGATGCTTTCGAAGAGGACAAGTATATTATCGCCCAGGCCAACGCCCCGCTTGATAATCAGGGAAAGTTCGTCGGGGATTTCGTGCTCTGCCGCGTGCGGAACGATTTCGTACAGGTGCCCCCCGAAAAGATCGAGTACATGGACGTGACCCCGGAACAGATGGTGAGTGTGGCCGCAGCTCTTATTCCCTTCCTCGAGCATGACGATGCCAACAGGGCGCTGATGGGTTCCAACATGCAAAGGCAGGCCGTGCCGCTGGTTAATCCAGAAGCCCCGATTGTGAGAACAGGACTCGAGGAAAGAGTCGCCCGCGACAGCGGTACTGTGGTGGTGGCTAAACGCGGCGGAATAGTCGAATATGTAGATTCCACTCAAATAGTGCTCCAAGTGGCTGAGAAAGAGCGGACCAGGAAAGACACCTTGTTCTCAAAAATGCCGGAGCGCGATATTTACAAGCTGCGTAAGTTCCACCGCACCAACCAGGACACTTCGATCAACCAGCGGCCGCTGGTTGATATAGGAGATAATGTCGAGGCCAACCAGATCATTGCCGACGGAGCCTCCAGCCATAACGGCAACCTGGCCCTCGGCACCAATGTCCTGGTGGCTTTCATGCCGTGGTATGGTTACAACTATGAAGATGCTATTGTGATCAGCGAAAAACTGGTCAAGGAAGACCGGTTTACCTCGATCCACATTCAGGAACTCGAAGTGCAGGTGCGCGACACCAAACGGGGAACCGAAGAAATTACCTGCGAAATACCCAATGTGGGTGAAGATGCAGTGCGCAATCTTGATGAGCGCGGCATTATCCGGGTCGGGGCCAAGGTCACCCACGGGGACATCCTTGTGGGCAAGGTAAGTCCCAAAGGAGAGACCGAACTGAGCCCCGAAGAGAGGCTCCTCAAAGCGATTTTCGGTGATAAGGCCGGAGATGTCAAAGACACGAGCCTTAAGGTTCCTCCCGGAGTCGAGGGTATCGTGATTGATGTCAAGGTCTTCAGCCGCTTGATCGAAGATCCCTTGATCGCGGATCAGAAAGCCGCCTCAATTGAAAGCCTGCGGCGGGATGAGCAAAAGCAGCAGGCCTTGATCCGCCGGTTCTGCCACAATGAAATTGCCGAGCGCCTCAAAGGACAGAAAGTAGTCTGCCTTTATAACAAGGAAACCCAGACACAGCAATTCAAGCCCGGCAAGAAACTGACAGCCAAGGACCTGGCGGAGGTCGATTTCAGCAAGATCGAGCTGGCCACTATCACCACGGAAAACAATCAGATCACCGAGCAGATTAAAGATCTGGTTGCCACCAATGAGGTGATAATCAACGAGGTGCGGGAGCATACCCAGAAGCAGATGGATAAAATAAAAGCCCCCGATGAGCTTTCTCCGGGCGTCGTGCAGCTAGTTAAGGTCTATATCGCCGAAAAACGCAAGGTCGCGGTGGGTGATAAAATGGCCGGACGTCACGGCAACAAGGGAATCGTGGCCAAGATTGTGCCGGAAGAGGATCTGCCGTTTGCGCCGGATGGCACCCCTGTCGAAATAATACTCAATCCCCTGGGAGTGCCCTCCCGGATGAATGTTGGCCAGATCCTCGAAACACATCTCGGGTATGCGGCAAAACTGCTCGGATTTACAGTAGAAACTCCGGTCTTCCATGGGGCCAACGAGCAGGAGATATTCGACTTGATGAATAAAGCCGGCCTTACCCAGAGGGGTAAGCTCATTTTGCGCGACGGCCGCACCGGAAAACCTTTCGATTTCCCGATCACCGTGGGTTATATCTATATGCTCAAACTGAGCCACCTGGTGGAAGACAAGATTCACGCCCGCTCTATCGGGCCTTACTCCCTGGTTACTCAGCAGCCCCTTGCCGGTAAAGCCCAGTTCGGCGGCCAGCGTTTCGGGGAAATGGAGGTCTGGGCTCTCGAAGCCCACGGCGCCTCCCATACCCTGCAGGAAATGCTGACTGTCAAGAGTGACGATGTTGTCGGGCGGAGCAAGATGTACGAGGCGATTGTCAAGGGAGAAAACCTGCCGGAACCGGGTACTCCGGAATCTTTCAACGTGCTGATCAAAGAGCTCCAGAGCCTTGGCCTCTATGTGGTGCTCGGCCAGGATGGAGAGTAGGACCCCGAAAGATTCCGCTGCCGGTGAGCAAGACAGTGAAAAAGATTCGTGCCTTATAGAAACATAAGGTTTAAAACAACTTACAGTTTTCAACAACCGGAAAATTTCTCAATTTTACCCTAAAGAGGGTGCCAATGTTAGATCTGAGAAATCCCCGCGAGACAGCCCGGAGTAATTTCAAATACATCCAGGTCTCGATTGCCTCTCCCGAGCAGATCAAGCAGTGGAGCTACGGGGAGGTAACCAAGCCGGAAACTATCAACTACCGCTCCTTCAAACCCGAGCGCGACGGGCTTTTCTGTGAGAAGATTTTCGGCCCGGTCAAAGACTGGGAATGTAACTGCGGCAAATATAAGGGAATCAGATACCGCGGCGTGATCTGCGACAAGTGCGGCGTGCAGGTTACCCTTTCCCGGGTGCGCCGCGAAAGAATGGGACACATCCAGCTCGCGGTGCCTGTAGCGCATATCTGGTTTTTCAAAAGCCTTCCCAGCCGGATGGGCTATCTTTTGGACATGACTCTGCGCAACCTGGAAAAAGTTCTCTACTATGCCAACTACGTGGTGGTTGAACCGGGCAAGAGCACTTACAATAAGAAAGAGCTGATATCCGAGGACGACTACCTGGAGGCCGAGGAAGCTGGTGTCGAGGGCTTCCGGGCTGGTATTGGCGCCGTGGCGATCAAGGAACTGCTTCATGAAATAGATATCGAGGATTTATCGAGTGAGTTGCGCTCGCTGGTGAAGGTTGAGACCTCCCCGCACCGTAAAAAAGCCCTGTTGAAACGGCTTAAGGTGGTCGAGGCCTTCCGCTTGAGCGGCAACAGACCGGAATGGATGATTATGGGTGTCGTCCCGGTCATTCCGCCGAACTTGCGGCCTCTGGTGCCGCTCGAGGGAGGCCGGTTCGCCACGAGCGATCTCAACGACCTTTACCGCAGGGTGATCAACCGCAACAATCGGCTGAAAAAGCTTATCGAGATGCGGGCGCCCGAGGTTATCCTGCGCAATGAAAAGCGCATGCTTCAGGAAGCCGTGGACGCCCTGTTCGACAACGGCCGCAGAACGCGCGTTGTCCGGGGCCGCGGCAAGCGCCCGCTTAAATCCCTGAGCGATATGCTCAAGGGCAAACAGGGCCGGTTTCGCCAGAACCTGCTGGGCAAAAGAGTCGACTATTCGGGCCGCTCGGTAATTGTTGTCGGGCCCGAGCTCAAGCTCCATCAGTGCGGCCTGCCGAAAACCATGGCCCTGGAGCTGTTCAAGCCTTTTATTATCAGGAAGCTCGAGGAGAAAGGTTTTGTCCAGACAGTGAAGAGCGCGAAAAAACTCGTGGAAAGGGAGCGCCCCGAGGTCTGGGATATCCTCGAAGAAATTGTCAGGGATCACCCGATTCTTCTCAACCGCGCGCCGACCCTTCACAGGCTCGGCATCCAGGCCTTCGAGCCGATTCTAGTCGAGGGCAAGGCCATCCGCATCCACCCCCTTGTCTGCACGGCTTTCAACGCCGATTTCGACGGCGATCAGATGGCGGTCCATGTGCCGCTCTCTTACGAGGCCCAGATCGAGTGCCGGGTCCTGATGCTGAGCTCCAACAACATCCTGCTCCCTTCAAACGGTGCGCCCGTAGCCAGCCCGAGCCAGGACATAGTCCTGGGCTGCTACTACTTGACGCGCGTGCGCTATAAGGAAGACCCGGAATTTAAACCACAGCATTTCAACGATCCGAACGATATTATCCGGCTCTTTGAAAACGATTATCTCAGGCTGCATGATCCGGTGTTCCTCAAGATGGAAGGCCGCTACCATAAAACCACTGTCGGCCGGGTGATCTTCAACCAGATCGTGCCCAAACAGCTCGGCTTTATCAATAAAGAGATGAAAAGGAGCCCCCTGAGCGAGATCGTCTTCGAGAGCTACCGCAGCGCCGGTCTCAAGCGGACAGTCGAGTTTCTCGACGATCTGAAGGACATCGGCTTCCGGTATGCCACCTGGGCCGGGATAACAGTCGGCATTACGGATATGTTGATCCCCAGGCGCAAAGCGGATTTGCTCGAAAGAGCAAAAAAAGAAGTCGAGAACATTACCAAGGCCTACCAGCAGAGGGCGATTACCGACGGTGAGCGCTATAACAAGGTTATCGACACCTGGACCCATACCACGAGCGATGTGGCCAATGAAATGTTCGCCGCGTTACGTAAAAGCAACGAGGGTTTCAACCCGATTTACATGATGGCTGACTCCGGTGCCCGGGGCAGCCGCGAACAGATCCGACAGCTCGCCGGCATGCGCGGCCTGATGGCCAAACCGCAGAAAAAGATTACCGGCCAGGTCGGCGAGATTATCGAAGCGCCGATAACCTCGAATTTCCGTGAAGGACTCAGTGTGCTCGAATACTTCATCTCCACCCACGGTGCCCGCAAGGGCCTGGCGGACACAGCCCTCAAGACTGCGGACGCAGGTTACCTGACAAGGCGCCTGGTGGATGTCTGCCAGGATGTGACTGTTACCGAGGAAGATTGTGGAACTATCATGGGTCTTGATATCTCCGCCCTCAAAGAAGGCGAGGAGATAATCGAGCCGCTGCGGGACAGAATTGTCGGCCGGGTGGCGCTTGAGGATGTTTATGATCCGATCAACAAGGACCCTGAAGGCAACCCGATTGTGATTGTCCGCGCCAGCGAGATGATCGGTGAGGATGCCTCGAAAAAAACCGAGGAGTGCGGTATCGAGAAGGTGCGTATCAGGTCTGTCCTCACCTGTGAGGCAGAACGGGGGCTTTGTCAGAAGTGCTACGGCCGGGATCTCGCCACTATGCACCCGGTTGAAATCGGTGAGGCTGTCGGGATAATCGCCGCCCAGAGTATCGGTGAGCCCGGAACTCAGCTCACCCTGCGAACATTCCACTACGGCGGAACGGCAAGCCGTATCGCCGCCCAGTCGAGGAAGGCCGCGCCGGTGGAAGGATCAGTCCAATATGATAATATCGTCGTTGTGACTAATGACGCCGGGCATTTTGTCGTAGTAAGCCGTGAAGGCGAACTGATAATCAAGGACACCGAAGACCGCGTAAGAGGCCGTACCACTGTGCCCTACGGCGCAACTATCCATGTCCAGGACAGGGAAAAAGTCGAGGCCGAGCAGTTGCTTTTCGAATGGGACCCGCATTCAAATCCCATCCTCACCGACATGGCCGGCAAGGTACGTTTTGCAGACATCGCGGAAGATATTACCCTGCGGGAGGAACTGGATGAGATAACCGGCAGACGCCAGTGGGTGATTATCGACGACCGCGAGAAGACTTATCACCCGCATATCGAGATAATCGACGAAAAGGGGAAAAAGGTCCGCGATTATATTATACCTACCGGCGCTCACCTGCAGGTCAATGACGAGGTGACAGTCAGGGGAGGAACCGTGCTCGCCAAGCTCTCGAGGGAAATCTACAAGACCAGGGATATTACAGGAGGCCTGCCGCGAGTAGCCGAACTCTTTGAAGCGCGCAAGCCCAAGGACCCTGCCGTGATCACTGAGATCGACGGACGGGTGCGTTTTGGCAAGATTATCCGTGGAAACCGTCAGATCATTGTTACGCCTGAGGTCGGGGAGCCACGGGAGTATCTTATCCCCTACGGGAAACACCTCAGGGTCCATGAGGGCGACTGGGTCCGCTCCGGAGACCGCTTATCGGAAGGCCCGATAAATCCCCACGACATCTTGCATATCAAAGGGCCGCGGGCCGTACAGGAATATCTCTTGAACGAGGTCCAGGAAGTCTATCGCCTCCAGGGAGTCAAGATCAACGATAAACACATTGGCGTGATCGTGCGCCAGATGCTCAATAAGGTGAGCATAGTCAACCCCGGGGACACCAACTTCCTTGAGGGTGAAAGCGTTGATAAACACGCTTTCCGGCGGGAGAATGAGCGGGTGATCAAAGAAGGCAGCGAGCCGGCAACCTCGAGGCCGCTCTTGTTGGGCATCACCAAAGCGAGCCTCACTACAAGCAGTTTTATCTCGGCGGCTTCCTTCCAGGAGACCACCAGGGTACTCACCGAGGCCGCTATAAACGGAGCGCGCGACAACTTGCTGGGCCTCAAGGAAAATATCATTATCGGCCACCCGATCCCTGCAGGCACAGGCTTGCTGCGTTACAAGGATGTAATCTTTCCGAAGTCTGTCGAGGAGGAGGAGGCCGAAAAGGAATCGGTTATCGAGCAGGAAATCCAGCTTTGATCAGTACCTGGCCCTGTTTTCCAGTACGAGTGGATGGAACCTGGTCCCTGTTGTTGCCAGGTCTTTCGGGGAGTGCTCGGCTCCTTTTTCCAGTGGAGAATTCTTGTTGGTTTTTTATTGACAAATTTAGTTCAAATTTGTATCTTCTTAAGCTCTTTATTTCAGGAGGGTTTGTTGCCGTCGATTAATCAACTGGTACGTCACGGTCGAAAATCATTAAAAACCAAGACTTCGGCTCCTGCACTGACAAACTGCCCGCAGCGCAGGGGAGTCTGTACGCGTGTTTACACAACCACGCCGAAAAAGCCTAATTCTGCGTTGAGGAAAGTGGCCCGCGTACGTTTGACCAATGGTTACGAGGTGACCGCCTATATTCCCGGCGAAGGGCATAACCTCCAGGAGCACTCGATTGTTTTAATTCGTGGTGGCCGTGTGAAGGATTTGCCTGGTGTAAGATATCATATCATCCGCGGTACCCTGGATGCTAGTGGTGTCATGGATCGCCGGAAAAGTCGTTCGAAGTACGGGGCCAAAAAACCAAAATCTTAAAAACTGAACGATTATGTCCAGAAGAAGAGTCGCCGTAAAAAGAGAAATCATGCCTGATTCACGTTACCAGAGTCCGCTGGCAACCAAGTTTATTAACTGCATGATGAGCAGAGGCAAAAAGAGCAAGGCGGAAAGGATTTTTTACAAAAGTCTGGCCTTGATCGAGGAGAAAACCGGCCAGCCAGGGCTTAATGTGTTCAAACAGGCGATTAACAACGCCAAGCCCACGCTTGAGGTTAAAAGCCGCCGGGTGGGTGGCGCTACATATCAGGTGCCTGTGGAGGTGCGGTCCGAGCGGAGAAACGCTCTGGCTATCAGATGGCTTATCGGTTTCGCACGCTCGCGCAATGAGAAAACCATGGAGGACCGCCTGGCTGCTGAAATTCTGGCTTGTTTCCGTAATGAAGGAAATACAGTCAAGAAGAAAGAAGACACCCACCGCATGGCTGAAGCAAACAGGGCTTTCGCCCACTATCGATGGTGATTGCCGCTCCTCTCTATTCCGGCAGTGAAATCACAGCGTGTAGGAACAGCTTTTTGGTGTTGGGCTTTTGCTCTTGTACGCCCCTCTAAGCTTTCAGGGGCGACTTTTTTGAGATTTAAACTTTAGAAAACCTTATAGTCTAGATCGAAAGATAAGAGAAAGACAATAAATTATGACCCGCGTGGTTCCTCTGGAAAAAATAAGAAATATCGGTATCATGGCTCACATTGATGCCGGTAAAACCACAATCACCGAGAGAATTCTTTTCTATACCGGAAAGGTTCATCGGATGGGCGAGGTCCATGATGGTGCGGCCACTATGGATTGGATGGAGCAGGAAAAAGAGCGCGGGATTACTATCACCTCGGCTGCCACTACCTGCTTCTGGAATAATCACCGGATCAACATTATCGACACTCCAGGCCATGTGGATTTCACGGTGGAAGTCGAGCGGTCTCTTCGGGTGCTCGACGGCGGGGTGGTTGTATTCTGTGCGGTTGGAGGTGTGGAGCCGCAGTCGGAAACTGTCTGGCGCCAGGCCGACCGTTACAGGGTGCCGCGAATTGCCTTTATCAATAAGATGGATCGGGCCGGCGCGGACTTTTACAACGCGGTGAAAATGATCAAAACCCGGCTGGGCGCCCGTCCCCTGCCCCTGCAGATCCCTTTCGGCTCCGAGGAGCTTTTTACCGGGCTGGTGGATCTGGTTATCATGCGCGGGGTTATCTGGCACGAAAGCTCCCTGGGTGCGGTTTATGAAGAGGTGGATATCCCAAAAGACCTGCTGGATCAGGCTCGGAAGATGCGTCGTGATATGCTCGAAGTTCTGACCGAGTATGATGACGACCTGATGTCCAAATATATCGAGGATGGAGATGTAGTCGATCAGCAACTGATTATCAAGGCCATCCGCAAGGCCACTATCAAGGTTAAGATTATCCCGGTTCTCTGCGGCAGCGCTTTTAAAAACAAGGGCGTGCAGAGGCTGCTGGATGCAATCACCTTCTATTTGCCTTCCCCGGTGGATATACCGCCGGTGATGGGCCATCTGCCTAGTTCGGATGACGACCTGGTTGAACGCACCGCCTCGGATGATGAGCCGTTCAGCGGCCTCGCTTTCAAAATAATGACCGACCCCTATGTGGGCCGGCTAACTTTCATGCGGGCCTATTCCGGAGTGCTCAAAGCTGGCTCCGCGGTTTACAACAGCACCCAGAACCGCAAGGAGCGGATCAGCCGCATCCTGCAGATGCACGCCAACAAACGCGAGGAACGTGATCAGCTCTACTGCGGGGATATAGCCGCTGTGGTGGGCCTTAAATTCACTAAGACCGGGGACACCCTGTGTGACAGAAGCCATCCTATATTGCTCGAAAAAATGGTTTTCCCGGAACCTGTGATTTCGGTAGCCATTGAGCCGAAAACCAAGGCAGACCAGGATAAACTGGCCACAGCTCTGGATAAGCTTTCCGAAGAAGATCCCACCTTCCAGGTCCGGGTCGACTCGGAAACCGGCCAGACCTTGATCTCAGGAATGGGTGAGCTGCATCTGGAGATCCTGGTCGATCGGATGCTCAGGGAGTTCAATGTGGGAGCCAATGTAGGCACTCCCCAGGTAGCCTACCGCGAGACTCTGGCGAACCCGGTGACAGTGGAGCCCAGATTCGTGAAACAGACCGGAGGCCGCGGTCAGTATGCCCATGTGAAAATAGACTTCGAGCCGCTCGAACGTGGTAAAGGCTTCATTTTCGAAAACAAAATTGCCGGCGGAACGATTCCTCGCGAGTATGTTCAGCCGGTGGAGCATGGAATCAGGGAGGCGATGATAGGCGGGGGCGAGGCCGGCTATCCTCTGGTAGACCTTAAGGCCACTCTTTATGACGGCTCGTACCATGAGGTGGACTCAAACGAAATGACTTTTAAAATTGTCGGGGCCATGGCTTTGAAAGAGGCGCTGAAAAAGAGTGGAGTGGTCCTGCTTGAGCCTATTTTTGATGTGGAGATTACGGTCCCGAGCGAGTATTTGGGTGACGTAATGGGTGATCTGGGTTCCCGGAGCGCCAAAGTGAGAGGGATTAATCCCAAGAAAAACGCCCAGATGGTCAGCGCATCGGTTCCCTTAAGCCGGATGTTCGGCTATGCTACAATCTTACGCTCGCTCACACAGGGCAGAGCTGTTTTCTCCATGCAGTTTTCCTACTATACAAAGGTAAGCAAAGAACGCGCCGAAGCGATTCTGGCAGGAGCCTGATCGCTTCACAGGCTTTATAAAAAATGAAAATTCTTAATTCTAAATTTTTAAGGAGCTTAATCCATGGCTAAGAAGAAGTTTCAGCGTACGAAGCCACATGTAAATGTAGGTACGATCGGTCATGTTGATCATGGGAAGACGACGTTGACGGCGGCGA
>Ga0307379_10007089_pt1 | contig 15284 bp, 14 predicted proteins | sample UN2MG_FD_202237 | JGI IMG/M metagenome (GOLD analysis project Ga0307379, IMG submission 202237) | Soil microbial communities from Risofladan, Vaasa, Finland - UN-2 | ecosystem: Environmental > Terrestrial > Soil > Coastal area > Acid sulfate soil | place: Finland: Risofladan, Vaasa | collected... | reverse complement strand
CACCAGGACCACCCGAAATCCTCAACCTCACCTCAGCGCAAAAAACTCAGCTTCAACAGCTCGAATCGCTCGGAGTACACGTCTATGGTTAACGGCGTTGCATGCCACCGGCCGGCAGCGATTGCGGTTATAGTGGGTTGGGCCTCAGACAAAGGAGTAAACCATGACACGCTTGGCTGTGAGCGGGCTGGGCCTGTTGGCCGCGTTCACTCTCGGCGGCTGTGCTGCTCAGGGCACCAGGCTGCACGAGGCACTGCTCATCGACGAAGCGCGCTGCGAGGTTCGCCTCGCGGCCGTTATCCAGAAGACGGACGCTCCGCGCATGACCGACTGGGGACAGGCCACGGCGGCACTGCTGGGGGCCCGCGAGGGTACCAAGGCGAACTATTTCGTTTTTCTGACCGACATCGGCGTGAAACAGGTTCATGACGCCCTGCGGCAGCTTGGGGCGCAAAGCCGGGTCGTTTATCAAAAGTCACAGGTCGCCGAGCACAAGGGGATCCGCCCGGACAACACCCCGGGCGACTACCTGCAGGGCGATCCCGTGCAGATTTTCATCGAATGGAAGGATGGAGACCGTAGGCGCCGCCGGGCTTACGAAGACTTCTTCCTCGAGCAGACCGCGGTCAGCGGGACCGAGACCGTCAAGCCCTGGACGCCACACTTTATCTTCCATGGCAGCGGCGTGCTGAACAACGTGCCCACCGGCTGCCTGGCTTGCACGCACGATTGCCCGGGCGGGATCATCGGGAACAACCAGTACCCGGTAGCGGAGCCGATCCCGGTGCTGAGGGCCGACTGGAGCAAGCTGCCTGCGCCGGGGACGCGGGTTACGGTGGTAATCCGGCCGGTGCCCTCCGGCAGCCCGTAGTGCGGAGCAGCGTCGGTAGACTGGGCAGAGTCGCGCTGAGTGCGATTCGCGTGAACGCCGCTGGGGTGGCCGCATGTAACGAAACGCCACAGCGTTAGATGTACGCCGTCACCAGCTCATCGGTGACCTCATCCACGTTCTGCGGGGTGACTCGCAATCGGTGGTAGCTCTCATCGATCAGCGACATTCTGCGGGGGTCATCCATGTCGCGGATGCAGGAGAGTAGCCCGAGTCTTCTGCCGACCTGATACCGACTCTGACGTTCCGGGTCCATTTCGAGGAACGCGCGTAGCATCCCGATCATGGCTGCTCGATCCTGCGGAAGCCGGCCATGCAGATCAGAGAAGAGATTCAGGATATGGTCGCTCTTGATGACGCTGCTGATGCCGTCGAGGTTCTCGATGAACGCCAGCAGCTCGCGTGCCACCATGACGTCCGTGCATTTCTCGAAGCGGCCTTCACGCTGGTCCTCGGAAAGCGGTACGCCGTCGGGGATGGCCAGTGTTCTGAGCCGGATGAAGTGCGGATCGATCTTGTTCAACGCGTCGGCCGACTCGAGCGCGTGCTGCTCGGAGAGTCTTCGGCCACCGAGGCCGGGCATGTAGTACTCGGAGACCTCGAAGCCCGCACGTTTGGCCTTGAGCCCGGCCTCGATGTGCATCTGCTTCGTGCAGCCCTTGCGGACCAGCTTGAGCACCTCGTCGGAGCCCGATTCCAGGCCAATATGGAGGCGATCCAGTCCAGCTTCGCGGATCGCCCGCAACTCGTCATCTTTTCGAAAGGCGACGGTCTGCGAGCGGGCATACGACGTGATCCGCTCGATCGACGGGAAGCGCTCGCGGAGATGCGTCAAGATCTCGACCAGGTCGCGCGGCTTGGCGGCCAGGCTGTTGGCGTCCTGGAGGAACACCGACTTCAGGCCGCCCCCAAAAAGCCAATGCGCTGCCGCGCTGAAAACCCGCGCCTCCTTGGAATCCACGCTCGCCGCCAGCCGGTCAACCTCATCATCGCGCCCAGGCCCGGACTCGTCCCGCGCCCGCCGCAGCTTCTCTACGTGCTCGTAGACCGCATCGATGTCCCGCTTAACGTCCTCGACCGATCGCAACGAGAACTTGGCCCCTTTGTACACGGGACAGAACGTGCAGCGATTCCACGGGCAGTTCCGCGTGACGCGTATCAGCAGGCTGTACGCCTCACTGGGCGGCCGGATCGGCCCTTGTTCGAACCCGCGATAGGAATCCACGCCCGCGCGTGCCATTACATCGCCCTTTACCGGAAGAGGATCGGCCTCGCTGCGCCACACACACCGCCGGTCTCGGCGAACACTCCGCCTACCGGCCGGCCTGCTCCGAATGCACCTCAAGCAAGGCCCGAAGATCGACGCAGCAGCATCTCCCCTTTGGATTTGTCTCCTCGCACCACCCTCCCGTGCACGCTGTTGTTCGCTTGGCGATTTCCTCCGGGCTTGATACCCCCTCGGTGATAGCCGCCACAATGGTCGCTTTCGGCACCTGCCGGCAATAACACACGAGTTCGTCCGGCTTTGCCCACTGAATCTCATGCAGCCCCTCCCGCGACTTCTGCATGCGCTCCGCCGCCCTCCTACCGGCGTCCAATGCTTCCGCCAGTGTGTAGATCTGACCTTGTTCATCTGGTGCGCTCTCCCGCCATTCGAGGAGGTGTGCCTCGCAGCAAAAGAAATTCGTCTTTGGACAGTCGTAGGACGCGGCGCTGTTCCAGATGACGACATGAGCCGACTCGGCTGCCGCGATCGTGCGACGTTCCACGCGCACCTCGATCTCGGAACGGCAGAAGAAGCAGTGCGAGCGAATCGTGAGATCGTGTTCCACCAGGAAAGGAACATAAAACGCGTCGACCGCACACATGCAGTAGAGGCTCGCTCCCTTGTCAAGCTCGACGGGGTGCCTTGTCGGAACGCCGGAATAAGGATACGCGTCCAATATCATGTGGGATGCGGGCTCGACTCTTAGCGCCCCTTTAGCCACAAGGGCGTTCAAGATGCTCGTGATTTCGTCTCTCGGAAAGAGCAGCTCTCTCTGCATATCCTCGATGGTCGGGGCTCCACCTAGTCTGGGAAACGCTTCGAGAATATACCAGTATGTAAGCCGGACCTTCACAGACTCACGCAGGTCGGTCAATGGGCCGCAGCATTTGTCTGCCATCTTTGTCTCCTACTCGCAGCGCCGGTCGTGATAAGGCTTTTCCGGTGGTTAGTCCTCGTTCGCTGCCCTACCCAGCTCATGTAACTCCGGGTCACAAACGCCTGTATCCTCTTGGCTGTGCCAGACTCCGTAAGCTCCGCTAGCTTCGCCTCAGCAAGCCCTCAGAAGCAATTCAAGACATCAAGCAGCCGCTCTATGTCACGCTGCGTGTTGTACAGGTGCGGTGAGACGCGGAGCGCCCCTTTTCTCAGGGAGATGTCGATCCCTTCGCGTTTGAGGACTTCAAAGCAGCGCTCGTTTTGCTCTTCGTCGCGGTGTTTCAGCACGACGATCGAGCTGCGTGCCGGCCCGTCCGGCGGGCTCAGAATCTCGTATGAGTCACGATCCACGTTCCCGACCAGATGCGAAACGAGCGCGTCGTTATGTGCCGCGATACTCTCGATCCCGCTATTCAACAGGTACTCAACCGACTCCGTCCAGGGCATGAAGTTCATGAAGTTGGCCGTGCAAAAAACGTCGTAAGCCCGCGCGCCCAGATCCTGTCGAATCTCGCACGGAAACTCGCCGCGCAGATCGTCGGCGGTCAGGTTCGCGAGCCAGTACGCTTGTGTGGGCATCATCGCCTCACGCAGCTCGGGCGCGATCCAGCAGAACCCCGTTCCGTACGGCCCGCAGAGCCACTTGAAGCCGCACGACGTGACCGCGTCCACGCCCGTCCGCACCGCATTGAACGGGCGACAGCCCAGCGCCTGCGACGCGTTCAGAACAAAGAGCGTATCCCGTTTCCTGCAAATCTGGGCCAACGCGCGCTCGTCAACGGCGTAGCCGGTGAACGAATGCACCCAAGTGGTGCAGAACAGCCGCGTGGCCGGCGTGAGCTGCGCCTCGAGTTCGGCGGGAGTGATACTCGGCCCGGTTGGTTCGACGAATCGGATGCGCACGCCGCGGTCTCTCAGCGGCAGCCACGGGAAGATCGTGGCCGGAAAATCTCCGCGCACGAGCACAATCTCGTCGCCCGCGCGCCACCGGATTCCATTGGCCAACACGTTGAGCCCGTAAGACGTGCTGTTTCCGAGAATAATCTCGTCAGGATCGACCTCGATCAGCCGGCCGAGCGTCTCCCGCAAGCGCACCGGCACTTCGTTGAAAAGATCCGAGCTCGCCAGCCGGTGCGGCGCTGTCTTGATCGCGATCGCCTCTTCCGCAGCCCGCACGGCGACCCGCGGCAGCGGCCCCTGGTGCGAACAATTGATCCAGACGCGGCCTTCAAAGGGGCCGAAATCATTGGCCACGTCCAGCATCAGCTCACCTTGCCCCTACATGGGGACGGTGTCCCCAGCCTTCTGTTTCTCGCGAACGGCCTTCAGGATCTTCTCCGGCGTGATGGGGAGGTCTTTGATCCAGACGCCGGTGGCGTTGGCGATGGCGTGGGCGACGGCGCCCAGGACCGGCAGCGTGCTGCCTTCGCCGATCTCTTTGGCGCCGAACGGGCCGCGCGGTTCAGATCCCTCGATACACGTCTCTTCGGTGGCCCACCGCCGAAATGACGACGAGTCGTTCGCCGTCGTCAACCGAATAGAGGATACGGTATTGCCCCACGCGCAGGCGATAGTCCTGCGCGCCACACAGCTTCTTCGAGGCCGGCGGCCTCGGATCGCGCTCCAGCCGCAAAATGGCCTCCGTCACCCGCCTGAACGTCTTCTCCGGCAGGCGGTCCATCTCTTTCTCGGCCGAGCGCTTGATGCGGACCGTGTAACCGCTGCGCTGGCTCATCGCCCTTTTCGCTCGGAGAGATAGTCACGGAACGGACGTGACGGCTCGCCACGGCGTTTGGCGATCAGCGTCAGGTCAAGAATGTCCCGCGCGAAGGCTTTGTCGCGCGCGATCCTGACCAGCACGGCATCTCGCTCGGCCTTGGGGAGGGCCTTGAGGGCTGTTAGGAACACGTCTGCCGTGGCCGCTTGGGCCTTAGTCATATTGTGGCACCTCCGCCTGCCTGCATTCATCAGGTCTGGCCGGCCGCCATACCCACGCACACGGCAGGCTGACGCCTCCGTGCGCGTTTCATCTCGCGCAGTATACCATGGCCACGCGACCTCGCGCTACGCCGCTGCCGATTCCCCGGCTGCCTACTTCTCTCGAATCGCGTTCAGGATCTTCTCCGGCGTGATGGGGAGGTCCTTGATCCAGACGCCGGTGGCATTGGCGATGGCGTGGGCCACGGCGCCGAGGACCGGCAGCGTGCTGCCTTCGCCGATCTCTTTGGCGCCGAACGGGCCGCGCGGCTCGTACGAATCGACGATGCCGCTGAAGATTTCCGGGGCGTCCTTGATGGTCATCATCAAGTAGCCGTGCAGATTCGGGTTCAGGATCTGGCCGCGCTCGTCGAACTGGACGTCCTCCATGATCGTCTCGCCGGCACCCATCACGATCGCGCCTTCGACCTGGCCGTGGACGGCGCGCGGATTGATCGCCGTGCCGCAATCGTGATAGTCGGTAAAGCGTTCGATCTTGACCTTGCCCGTTTCCAGGTCCACCGACAGCTCGCAGACCGAGGTGCCGAACGAATACGCCGGGCTGGTGCCGACCGTGGCGCCTTTGTAATCGCCGCCGAGGCCCTCCGGCGGCTTGTAGCAGCCGGTGCCGACCAGCGGGCCGTTGTCGTTGAAATACTGGCGGGCCACTTCTTCCCAGGGGCAGAAAAAGGGGTCAGGACCCTTTTTGTCTCCGCCGGTGCCAGCCGCATCGCCGTCTGCCGCTGGGGGCAAAAAGGTTCCTGACCCCTGTTTCTGCCTTACGAACAGCTTGCCGTCGCGGGCGACGACTTCGGACTCGTCGCAGCCGAGCATTCTTGCCGCATACGGCCGCATCTTGTCGACGACGGCGGCTCCTGCGCGTGAGACGGCGTGGCCGGCCATCAACGTGACGCGGGATGAATAAGCACCCAGGTCCAGCGGCGAGATGTCGCTGTCCTCGCTGCGGATGCGCAGGCGCGACACCGGGATGCCCAGCGATTCAGCGCACATCTGCGTCAGAACAGTGTCACTGCCCTGGCCGATCTCGGCGGCGCCGATCAGCAGCACCGCCGCCATCCCGTCTTCGCTGATCTTCACGATGGCGTTGGCATGGGGGAAGATCGAGCGTTTCTGGAAGTGCTCCTGCGGCTTTTCATGCGAGAGCTGGACCTGCCCGCGGTAGATGCAGTACCCCGCTCCTGAAACGAACCCACCGCAGCCCACGCCGATGCCCCTGCGTACGTTGCCCCGCGCGGACTGAAGTCCGCGGCCCGTCTCGTCCTGCGAAGCGCCTTGATCGCCTGCGTCGCCGCGCGGGCTGAAGCCCGCGGCTCGTCGATACTTCTCGTTCCAGCCGCTCTTCTCTTCGGCGCCGTCCAGCGTAGCGCGAAACTCGCAACTGCCGATGTCCAGGTCGTTGACCGTGCGGGTGTTGGGCGTCATGGCGTTGCGGCGGCGGATCTCGATCGGGTCGATGCCCAGATCGTCGGCGACCATGTTCAACAGGCACTCGAAGGCGAAGCGCGGCTGCGGCACGCCGTGCCCACGCATCGCCCCGCAGGCCGGCTTGTTGGTCATCACGCGATAGCCGTCGTACTTGAAGTTGGGGATATGGTAGAGTGTGGGCATCATGCTACCGGCATAGTAGGCGGTCACCACGCCGAACGACGTATAGGCTCCGCCGTCCAGGTAAATCTCGCTCTTGAACGCCTTGATCTTGCCCTGGCGATCGACGCCGAGCTTGTACTTCATGTACTGCTTATGCCGGCCGCGGCCGTAGTGGAACATCTCTTCGCGGGAGTAGACCATCTTGACCGGCCGGCCGGTTTTCCTGCTCAAGATGGCGGCGCAGAGATCGAGTGGCGTCGTTGCGGCTTTGCCGCCGAACCCGCCGCCGACCGCCGGCCGGATCACCCGGATCTTACCAAGCGGGAGATGCAGCACGTGGGCCATCATGTACTGCACGTAGTGCGGCACCTGCGTGGAGCTGTACAAAACGAGCGTCCCATCGGGATCCCAGGTCGCGATCGAGGCGTGCGGCTCGAGCGGCGACTGGTAAACGTGGTTGCCGGTGAATGTCTCCTCGCGCACGCAGTGCGACTCGGCGAACCATTTCTCGACATCGCCGAAGCTCTGATCGACGTGGGTGTTGATGTTTCGCTTGTACCGCTCGTGGAGCTGCGGCGCGCCCTCGGCCACCGCGTGCAGCGGGTCGAAAACCGCCGGCAGTTCCTCGTATTCGACCTCGATGAGCCCGAGGGCCTTCTCCGCGGTCCTTTCGTCTATCGCCGCGACCGCGGCGACCGGGTCGCCGACATGGCGAACCTTATCTTTGGCAAGGACGTGTTCGTCGTAGCGCGCGGGCGAGACGCCGTACAGCGTGTCGGGCACGTCGGCGCCCGTGACGACCGCAACCACGCCAGGCAGCGCCTTGGCCTGGGAGACGTCGATCCGTTTGATTCGGCCGTGGGCAATCGGCGAGCCGAGGATCTTGCCGTGAATCATGTTCGGCAGATGGATGTCGGCGGTGTATTGCGCCCGTCCGGTAACCTTGTCGGCGGCATCAACACGCGGGATCGAAACGCCGACGCTATTGTAGGGTGGGCATTGCCCACCATGTTGATTAGCGCTTGCGGCACCAGCCGGTTGGTGGCCAGATTGGTGGGCAGTGCCCACCCTACAGCTACTGCTCTTGCACCGCTGGACGGCGCGCAGGATTCCCGCGTAGCCGGTGCAACGGCACAGGTTGCCCGCCAGCGCCTCCTTGATCTCATCGGTGGTGGGATTCGGGTTCCTGTTGAGCAGGGCGGTCGCCGCCATGACCACCCCCGGCGTACAGTAGCCGCACTGGATGGCACCTTCGTGCACGAACGCCTTCTGAAGCGGAGTGAGTTGGGCGGCATCGGCGTCCCCACCGGTGGCGCAGGCGAGGCCCTCGATGGTGGTGATGGCTTTGCCCTCCATCTCGGTGGCGAGCAGCAGGCAGCTATTCATCGCCTCGCCGTCGACCAGGACCGTGCAAGCCCCGCAGTCGCCGGCGTTGCAGCCCTTCTTCGTGCCGGTCAAGTGCAGCTTGTCGCGCAGCACGTCGAGCAGCGTCTCGGCCGGCTCGACAGCGACAGTGTACGCATCGCCGTTGATCGTTAGCGTCCGTGCCACACCCATCAGCGGGGCTCCTTCGCGCGGCGGCAGGCGCTGGTCAGCGCCCGACGCGTCAGCACGCCCACCAGCTCGCGACGGAAGTCGGCCGAGCCGCGCAGGTCGGAGATCGGTTCGGCCGCTCTCATCGCGGCATCCGCAGCACGGTGGAAAGCGTTGTCAGTAGGGGGCTGATCCACGAGTTCGGCACCTGCTGATTCGACCAACTTCGGTATGGGGGCCACCGCGCCGAGGACGATGCGCGCGTCGCGTACCATGTTGCTCCCGTCAAGCAGGAGACCGGCGGCGACCGCTGCGACCGCGATGGCATTGCCGTCTCGCAGCGCGAACCGGGCATAAGCAGCCCCGAATCCGGGCGGCATTTTCGGCACGAGGGCTGTCGTCAGCACCTCGTCGTCACTGCGGACCGTCTGGCGCGCTCCGACGAAGAAGGTCTCCAGCGGCACCGCGCGCTCCCCTTTGGGCGACCAGAGCACGACGGAGGCGTTCATCGCCGTCAGGATGGGTGGCAGGTCGGCGCACGGCACCGCGCTGGCGATATTCCCGCCGACCGTGGCGACGTTGCGGATTTGCGGAGCCGCCATCTGCCGGGTCGCCTCGAGCAGCGACGGGAACCGTTGTTGCACGATCGGCGCGCGGTCGAGCTGGGTGATGGTCGTCAGCGCGCCGATGCGCAAGCTGCCATCCGCCGCGGACACGCCGCGCAGCGCAGCGATTCGCTTGATGGAGACCAGGTGCCCAACGCTGACGCGGCCGGTCTTGAGATCGACGAGCAAGTCGGTCCCGCCGGCGAGCAGACGCGCGTCGGGTGCGTAGCGGTTCATCAGCGCCGCCGCCTCCTCCAGCGTGGTCGCTTCGTGGAGCTCAACGTCAGGGATGTACACGCTCAGGTCTCCTGAACCGCGCCGGCACGATCAAACGGCAGAATCGACGGGGCCGCCCGTTCCAGCCTGCGCGGCTGTCCGCCGGACGAAGCGTTCGCGCTATTTGTCGCACCGCGCGGGTTCAAGCCCGCGGCTCGTCTCCAGCACACCGTGTAGGAACTGCGCCGCAAGCTGATTGGCCACCCCGGTCGGCGAGCGGTCGTGCTTGGGGTCGTACCAGCGATAGAGCCAGTTCAACATGCCGAACAGCGACATGGTGGCCACGTACCGATCGAGCGGGCTCGCGGGGGCGTGCGTATCGAATATCCGATCGACGACGCCCCGCATGAGCTCGTAGTAGTCGCGGCGCAGCCGACGCGTCTCGTCATACGCTGCCCCGGTCAGCGTGTCGAGCTCATGCGAGCAAACCTTCAGCGCAGCCATGTTGGCGGCGAAATAGCCGACGTGGGCGCGGATCATCACCCGCAGTTGCTCGACCGGGTCGGTTATCCCGTGCAGTTTCTCACGCAGGCCGCTGACCAGCGAGCTGAACGCGCGGAACTGGATCAGGAAGAGCATCTTCTCCTTGCTGTCGAAGTAGTGATAGAGTCCCGCCAGGCTCACTCCGGCCGCTCTGGCAACCGCTCGCATCGAGGCCTTCTCGTATCCGGCCTGGGCGATCAACTCGGTGGCGGCCTCGAGGATGTGGTTGAGCCGCTCGTCGTAACTTGTCCGGGTATCGGGACTTCGGTTGCCCGTCGCCGGCCCCCTGTCCCGTTCGAACGCTCGTTCTGGTCTGTGCGATATCATGGGCAACAAGCCCTAGTGGTGCTGGGACGCTTACTCGCTCCCACTATGCGGCATCGCGCCAACCGTGTCAAGGAGAGACCCCCGATAACGTGCTTGACGCCGGGCGGGAATATGGCATAATCGGTCGTGTGCGGCGTCGGCACAGACAGCGCTGGGACGGAGGCGCAAGGCTTGGCAGCCGCTGGCTTGCCGATCGAACGTACGTTCGTCTTTTTCCGACGAGCGGCCAGACCGCGGCGCGACGCGCTTCGGCTGGTGCCCCTTCCTCCGTAGATGGAGAAGCACGACATGAGCATGTTCCCCACTCGAAGCCCGGCAACGTTGGATCTCAAAGAGGTCCTGTACGAGAAGGATGATTGGGTCGCCCGCATCACCATCAATCGGCCCCACAACTACAACGCCTACAGCACTCCCGCGTTACAGGAGCTCGCCGCCGCGTTCCAGGACGCATCCTGGGACGACAACGTCGCCGTCGTCGTCTTCACCGGGGCCGGCGAGCGGGCCTTCTGCACCGGCGGCGACGTGAAAGAGTACCAGGAGAGCTACACCCAGAAGCCGCGCGACTACTGGAAGTACATGTGCTGCTTCAAGAGCTACATCGAGTCGATCACCAACTGTGCCAAGCCCGTGATCGCCCGGCTGAACGGCATGGCCGTCGGCGGAGGCAACGAGAGCCAGCTCGCCTGCGACCTGGGCGTCATGGGCGAACACGCCTTCATCGCCCAGGTGGGCACGGGCGTGGGATCCGTCGCGTGCGGCGGGTCCACGCAGTGGTTGCCCCTGCACGTCGGCGACCGCAAGGCGCGTGGTATTCTGTTCCTGAACCAGCGCTACCCGGCCTATACATCGTTGGCGATGGGGCTAGTGAATGCTGCGGTGCCGACGGTCAAAGGGCCCGATGGACAGTTCCGCACGAAGTTCACCGGCGACCGCACCTATCTGGCCGACTGGAATACCGACCCGTGGGAGAACCCGTTTGACCGGCGGGTCACGCCCGCGGAGATCGGCAAGGCGCAGAAGGGCAAGGACGGGTACTCGCTCGACTTCTCGCGGCTGGACGAGGTGGTGGCCGATCTGTGCAATCAGATCGTCCACAAGTTCTTCGAATGCACGCGCTACACCAAGGCCCAGGTCAATTTCTGGAAGGAACTGTCCTGGCACGCCACCGCCGGCCATGCCCGCGACTGGCTCGCGATCCACTATACGAGTCTCGAGCCGCATGAGGGCATGACCGCCTTCGTGGAGAAGCGCAAGGCCGATTACGTCGGCATGCGGCGGCGGGCGGCGGACCCGAACGGGTCGAGTGAGTTCCTGTGGGGTCCGTACGCCAAACAGTGTCCGAAGTGCGAGGCTAAAGGCATTCCTGCATTCTTCGAATACTGCGGCAAGTGTGGTGCCAAGCTGGTGGCTGGGTAATACTCAACGGAGAGAGGTTGTCAAAATGGTGGCTCTCGAAGGCAAAAAAGCCATTGTTACGGGGGGTAGTCTGGGTATCGGGGCGGCAATCGCGCGCGAACTCGCCCGACAGGGCGCGAACGTCGCGATCAACTATCGTCGGCACGACGCGGAAGCAAAACAGGTGGTGGCGGATATCGAGGCCTTGGGCCGCAAAGGGCTGGCGATCAAAGCCGACGTGGCCAGCTTCGAAGATGCCCAGCGCATGGTCACCGAGGTGCGCGAGAAGTTCGGCGGACTGGACATCCTGGTCAACAACGCCGGCATCAATCGCGACAGCGTCATCTGGAAGATGACCGAGGAGCAGTGGGACCAGGTGATCGACACCAACCTGAAGGGCTATTTCAATTATTGCCGTGCCGCCGTCGGTGTTTTTCGAGAACAGAAGTCGGGCAGAATCGTCAACGTCACCTCGATCAACGGCCTGCGCGGCAAGTTCGGGCAGACCAACTATTCAGCTTCAAAGGCAGGCATCATCGGCCTCACCAAAGCACTGGCCCGCGAGCTGGGGCGCGCGAGCGTCAACGTCAACGCGGTTGCCCCCGGCCTGATCGAAACGGACATGATGAAGGACGCTCCGCAGAACGTGCTCGATGCCGCCCTGGCGGAAATCGTCTTGGGCCGACTGGGCAAGCCTGAAGAAGTCGCAACCGTCGTCGCGTTTCTGTGCAGCGAGGCGGCCCGCCACATTACCGGTGAAGTCATTCAGGTGGATGGCGGGCAGTACATCTAGGAGCAAACCGTGGAACTCAGCGACGTTGTGGCAATCAGCGCGGTGCGCACGCCGATGGGGCGTTTCGGGGGGACGCTCAAGGACGTTGCCGCGTATGACCTCGGTGCGGTGGCGATCCGGGCGGCGCTGGAGCGGGCTGGGGTGGCCGGCGACGGCATTGATGACGTGATCTTCGGAAGTTGTCGCCAAGCGGGCAACGGACCGAACCCGGCCCGGACGGCCGCGGTCCGCGGCGGCATCCCCGTCACCGTTCCGGTCCAGACCATCAATATGGCCTGCCCCTCCGGGATGCGCTGCATCCAGGCCGCGGCGCAGGCCATCCGCTTGGGCGACAGCAAGACCGTCATGGTCGGCGGCATGGACAGCATGAGCACCATTCCCTACCTGCTCAAGGATTGCCGCTGGGACGGTTTCAAGATGGGCGATCGCACGCTGCTCGACGGTTGGGCCGACAGCATCGATCCGCTCTGCGGCGTGGGAATGGGGGCGACGGCGGAAAACCTGGTTGACAAGTACAAGATCCCGCGCGAAGAGCAGGACCAGTTCGCGGTCGAAAGCCATCAAAAGGCAGCACGGGCACAGTCCAGCGGCTGGTTCGATGAGCAGATCACTCCGGTTGAAGTGCCGGCCAAGGGCAAGCAGCCCGCCGTCCTCTTTGACAAGGACGAGACCATTCGTGCCGACACCTCGCTCGAGAAAATGGCCAAGCTCAAACCGGTGTTCAAGAAGGACGGCACGGTCACGGCCGCCAATGCATGCGGAATGTCGGACGGGGCCACGGCACTGGTCTTGACCTCGCGTGAGCACGCCAAGGCGCTCGGAGCAGCACCGCTGTTTTCACTGGTGGCCTACTCTTCTGTGGCCGTCGAGCCGGCAACCATGGGCGAGGGGCCGAGCGTCTCAATCCCGGCGGCCTTGCAGCGAGCCGGCATGACCCTGGGCCAAATGGACTTGATCGAGGTGAACGAAGCGTTTGCCGTCCAGGTGCTGGCCAATGAACGGGTGTTGAAGTGGAATCGGGACAAGCTCAACGTGCACGGCGGCGCCATCGCCCTGGGGCATCCGACCGGGATCAGTGGGGCACGTATCGTGGTGACGCTCTATTACGCCTTGAAACGTACCGGCGGTGAGATCGGCATCGCCGGCATCTGCGGCGGCGGCGGCGTCAGTATGGCTATGATCATCCGGCGGGAGCAATAGCGGCCATGAGTAGCTACGAATTCCTGCAAGCGGACGTGGCGGAGGGCATCGCAACCGTCACGCTGAATCGGCCGCCGGTCAACGTCATGCACATTCCCATGATGGCGGAGCTCAACACCCTGTTGGAAATCACACTCGCTGATACGAACCTTGCAGCAGTTGTCTTGCGAGCGAACGGCAAAGCCTTCAGCGCCGGCGTGGACGTGAGCGACCATACGCCACACAAGGTCGCTGACATGATCCGGGAGTTCCACGGTATCTTCAGGAAACTGGCCGCCACCGACGCCTTGACGATCGCTGTCGTCAACGGGGCGGCCCTGGGTGGCGGCTGCGAACTGGCCACCTTCTGCGACATCGTCTTGGCGTCCGAGCGCGCCAAGTTCGGTCAGCCCGAGGTGCAGGTCGGCGTCCTCCCGCCGGTGGCGGCATGCATTCTGCCGCTAAAGATTGGCATCAGCAAAGCACTTGAGCTCAACACCATCGGCATGACCGTCGAGGCCCGCGAAGCCCAGCGCATCGGTTTGGTGAATCACGTGTATCCCGCCGACGAGTTCGACCAGCGCGTTGAGGGTTACCTGAACGATATACGCAAACTATCGCGCCCGGTGGTGCGCATGGCCAAACGGGCGACCGCCATGGTCACCCGTGGCCAGGTCCTTACACATTTGGAACAAGTCGAGCGCTTGTACCTTGACGAGCTGATGAAGCTGTCCGATGCCCACGAAGGCATCACAGCATTCATGGAGAAGCGGCAGCCTAGTTGGAAGCACGCGTGAAGCGTTAACGTGAGGCCCCTCGTAAGGATCGACCCATGAAAGCAGCGGTGTTCCACGGTGGCGATAAGGGATTGAAGCTCGAGGATATCGCCGTTCCGAAGATTGCCAGCGACCAGATTCTAGTGAAGGTGGCCGCGTGCGGCGTGTGCCATACCGACCTGCACTACATCGAGCACGGCGTGCCGACATTCAAGAAACCGCCCATCGTGCTGGGCCACGAGGCGTCCGGCATCGTGGAGGAGGTCGGCGCCGATGTGACCAATGTCAAGAAGGGCCAACGCGTACTGATTCCGGCTGTCCTGACTTGCGGACACTGTACCGCCTGTCGCCACGGACGTGAGAACATCTGTAGTAATATGCAGATGCTTGGTAACCACTTCGACGGGGCCTATGCCGAGTATGTAGCCGTGCCGGCCAAGGACGTGTTGGATCTGCCGGAATCGATCCCGCTAGAAGAGGCCTCGATCATCGCGGATGCCATCTCCACGCCCTACCACGCCGTCAAGAACCGCGCCCAGGTGAAGCCCGGCGACCGGGTGGTGGTGTTCGGCTGCGGCGGCGTCGGCATCAACGCCGTGCAATTGGCCGCTGCGGTCGGGGGGTACGTGATTGCCGTCGATGTCAACCCGCGCAAGCTCGAATGGGCGTCCGAGTTTGGCGCTGCCGAGACGATCAACGCCCAGGAAGTCGAGCGGGTCAGCAAAGAGGTCAAGAAGCTGACCGGCGGAGGGGCCGACATCGCCATGGAGGTGATCGGCAATCCGCGCACGATTGAAGAGGCCTTCGAGTGTGTGCGCGTGGGCGGCCGGCTGTGTATAGTCGGTTACACGCACGAAGCGATCTCGATCGTGGCCGGCAAGATCATGTTCAAGGAGCTCGAAGTGGTCGGATCGCTCGGCTGCCGCCCCGTGGACTATGTGCCGCTGATTCGCATGATCGAGCAGGGCAAGGTGGACGTCAAGCGGCAGGTCACCCACCGCTTCACTCTCGACGAGATTGGCAAGGCCTTCGAAGTGATGAAAGAGGGACTGTCGCTGCGGTCGATCGTAGTCCCTTGATGGCGTTGCTACTCACAACAGAGACCGCAGAGACCTCAGAGCAGCCTCGCGGCTTCACCGCTTGGCCGCAGCCAAAGGGAAACAAATGACGCTCCAGACGATTTCTGGCATGATTGTTCTGGCAAAAAACAGCAGCCGGAGGATCGTCATGGAGCGTTTTG
>Ga0307379_10007088_pt1 | contig 15285 bp, 8 predicted proteins | sample UN2MG_FD_202237 | JGI IMG/M metagenome (GOLD analysis project Ga0307379, IMG submission 202237) | Soil microbial communities from Risofladan, Vaasa, Finland - UN-2 | ecosystem: Environmental > Terrestrial > Soil > Coastal area > Acid sulfate soil | place: Finland: Risofladan, Vaasa | collected... | reverse complement strand
TATCTTAGGCCGCAATGCGGTCCTCGTCAAGGGTGATATTCGCTTCCTTGCTAACTGACTGACCATCGTCCAGGACGGCCTTCAGCATCCAGAGGCCCTGGTGCCCCATGATCTTGCGGAAGTTGCACTCGGTCTCCAGCGCGGCCGCCGCCGCCCAGCGCAAGGCCATCTCTCCCGAGCGCCAGCGCGTGACGCGCCCGGTGCGACCCTCCACCCCCGAGAGCGAACTCTCGATGATGTTGGTGGTGGTCAGGCATGTGCGCAGCATCGGCGAAAGCCCCAGACGGGCGATGGTGAAGGTCTCCTCCAAGCCCTCCCGCAAGCTGGCCGCGGCCTTGGGGTGGCTTCGCTCCAGCCACTCGATCTGCGTGCGCAGCCGCGCCATTCCTTCCTTGGGATCGAGCTTCCAGGCCGCCCGCAGCGCCGCCGCCACCTCTCCTTGCATCGCTTTGGGCAGGTAACTGATCACGTTTCTGCGCTTGTGCGCCTGGCAGCGCTGGACCAGGTTATGCTTGCCGAGCACATCATCAATCGCCTTGCGCAACGCCTTCGAGCCATCAATCACGAACAGCCGCTTCCGCTCCGACTTCACCCCGCGCGCCACCAGATCTTCCAGCAGCTCCTTCACTACCACCGCATTCTCCGTCGCCCCCTCGGTGAGGCCCAGGACGTGTTTGCAGCCCTCTGCGTCCACTCCGATGGCGCTCACCACCTGGTGGCCCCCGAAGTGCTTGCCGTCCAGATAGATCACCAACAGGTCAACCTCATCGAAGCGCCGCTCGCACAGGCGCTGGAGCGACTCCGCACTCGCCTCCTGCAGCTGCCGGCTCACCGCCGAGCGCGATACCCCGCAGCGTTCCGCCAGCTCCGGGACTACCTCCTGGTAATTGCGCGTGCTCACCCCCCTCATCACAATCGCCAGCATCCGCTCCCGCAGGCTCTCGTCGGACTGCATCGCGGCATAGGCTGGTAGCGCCACTTCCGCTCCCCGGCCGCCGCCCTTGCGGCGCAGCCTCGGTTTGCTCACCCGCACCTTCTGGGCGCCCAGCGCGACTACGCCTCCTTGCTCCCCGTGTCGGCGAATCGCCCCGCCCGGCCGGCCCGGATGCGCCGGCCCTGCCACCTGCTCCGCCGAGATCAGCAGCACCGCCTCCAGCGCCGCCTTCCCCATCTCCCCCACCAGCGCCTCGACCGCCAGCTTCCCTGCCTCCAGCAGTTCCATCATCGGCACCAGCGCCGCCCCCTCCTTCGCCAGAAACTGGCACAACGCGGCATTTCCCTTCCGACCCGTAATCTGATACTCTCTTCTCACGGCGGTTCTCTCCTCTCCAAGTTTCCAGTTGCCCGATTCTATCAGAACCGGGCTGGAGAGAGCCGCCCTAACCTTCAACTATGAACGGGACACCGTCCCTATCCTCAGCGGATGCAGCTTGTGAGTGGGGGAGACATCCGTGACGCGGCCGCGCGGGCGGCCTGCGCGTCAGTGAGGGCTGCGCAGCGCCAGGCCGCGAGCCCGTGCAGTCCCCGACCATGGCCGCCAGCGCCACCATCGCGTCGGCATTCAGACGCTGGCGCCGAGAGAGACCTGAGCGCCCGGACTGCATCAGGCGATCGGCTGCAGGGTCCACGCTTCCAGCGACTCGCCGAGGGCGCGCCCGCCCTCGGCAAAGACGTGGACGGAGAGCCCCGGGGCCTCTGGGAGTATGATGTAGCTGGCGACGTAAGAGCCATCGTTGACAAACAGCTCCAGCACGGCTTTGTCCAGGAAGACGTGCAAGGTAACCGCGCCATCGTCTGCGGGCCGGTCCAGTGCGAAGGTGTGATCGATGAGGGCATCGTGGACTCGTATGCTCCGGCCGTTGCAGGTGATGGTGGTGCCGCGTGCGCCGTCCTCGCCACAGCGCACCTTGAGGCCAAAGCCGGCGGCGCCCTGAGGGACGAACTTGGCGATGATCTCGAGGGTGTCTCCGCGGAGGTCTTTGATGCGGTGGGAGGAACGGTCGAGATTGGTGTTCTCGTGGCGCACTGGACTGCACCGCAGGGCCTGCAACTCAGGCGCGGGGGTCTGGCGGGGGTGGTTGTCCGGGCCCAGACTGAGGATGCGGGGCAGGGCCATACATCCGTCCCAGCCGTAGTCATGATTGCCGCGCGGGGAACGACCGCCGAAGCTAAGTAGGCGACTGAGGTAGATGCAGCGGCCGTGCGGATCGTACAAGCCGTTGGTGCCGTAGAACGCATTGTACTGATCCATAAGGCCCTCGGCTTCCGGATGGAAGCGTAGCGAGGCGGAGTCGAAGCGGCCCACGCGGTAGTTCACCGGGCCGTAGGGCGATGTGATGAACACCCATTTCTCGCCCAGCCTGAAGAAGTTGGGGCACTCGGCATCTTGGTCGAGCATCTGGCCGCGGTAGCGCCAGCGGTTATAGTCGGGAGTCTCCGCTTCATAGATCGGCGTTCCCCTTTCTGTGCCGCCCAGGATCATGAAGGCCCGGCCCTGGTGGGTGAAGATGAACGGGTCGCGCCAGGCCAAGGCGAAGCCAGGCTGGGCGTGGGTTGAATAGGCCAGCAGAGGATTGTCCGGATGTTTGCGCCAGACGATCAGGTCGTCGTCACAGGGCAATGCCCCGTTCTGCGAGAATCCTCGGCCCTCGGAGACCCAGCGGTCGCTGCTGCTGTAGACGATCAAGGGTTGACCGGTAGCGGTGATGCAAGCGGTGCCGGACCAGCAGCCTAGTTCCTCGGCGTCCGGCCAGATGGCATGGGGCAGCAGCTCCCAGTGGACCAGGTCGCGGCTGCGGGCATGACCCCAGTAGATGTAATCCCCGAAGCTGGCCTTGAAGGGCGTGGACTGGTAGAAGATGTGATAATAGCCCTGCCAGAACAGCGGGCCGTTGACGTCATTCATCCAGCCGGCCGGGGGGCAGAAATGCCACACGGGCCGTTTCTGGTCGCGACGGACCAGTGGGGCCGCGGAAGCCATGGCCTCATGCGCGCGGTAGATGGCGGCGTTCTCGTGGGGCGTTACGTCCGCGGGAATCTCCTCGGGGCGGCGAAACCTCCACACCCACGGCGCCCAAAGCTTGTCAGAGGGCAGGAAGGAGCCGATGCGACCAGTGGGCGTGGCCGACAGACTGAAGCCGCTGATCAGTCTGTCGCGGAGATAGAGCTCGGTATACTCGCCCTTGATCAACAGCACGCACTTCATCGTGTCGCCGAAGCGCTGGTCGTGGTCCACCACCTGTTCGCAGACGTACCTCTCGCCATCGTCCTCAGCAACGCCGAATTGGACGCGCTGGTCGTCCTGCAGGAGGATGACGCCGTGCCGGCCGCCGTGGCATTCGATATAGAAACCGACAGCATTGCCGGCAGCCTGTGCGGCAGCGGGTAGGACGGCTTCGATGAACAAGCCGCCTTGCACGTCCAGCGGGCTATCTATCATGGACAGCAGTCCGAGTGGGGTCTGGCGGGGGGCGAGTAGCTGATTGGTGACCAGGGGCCCGCGGAGGATTTCGTTGCCTGCCCACCACGCGAGCCGCAGCACGCCGTCGAGGTCCACCTCGGCGTACTTCAACGGGGCAAAGCAGGTTTCCCCGCTGCGGGTGCGGCTGTGATGGTTGATCAGCATCGCTTCCTTGGTGGGGAAGAAGCGGGCGAAGTAAGTGTGGAAGTGGTCTTTGTCGCTGTTGAGGAGGCCGAAGTTAGCCGGTGCGGGCCGGAACGGGCCTTCGGGCTTCTCGCCGGTGAAGCAGAACATGCCGTTGATGCCGTCGGGGCCGTTGGAGCCGCCCAGCATGAGGTAGTACTTATCGCCGATCTTCTCGATGCCGCCTACCTCAATGCCGGCCAGGGGCGGCATGTCGCCCCATTCGATCTCGGGAGGTGAGAGTGCCTGCCAGTGGGCGCCGTCCTCGGTCATGCCGAAGGCGAAGCCCGGGCGGTCCTTCGGGGTGGCGGTCCAGTAGCCGTAGTAACCGCCTCCGGGCCGGGCGAGCGGGTAGATGCAATCCCACCGGCTGCCCTTCTCGTTGGGATAGGTGTTGTACCATCGCGGGTCGGGCGGGAAATCGCAATCCTCGCCCAGACGTTCCCAGTGCACAAGGTCAGTGGATTGGGCGAAGCGGATAATCTGGGAGTTGATGTCGTCCTCGAACCACTCAGAGAAGTTCATGAGGAACCTGCCGTCGCGCTCGAAGTTGGGCGATTTCCAGACATAGCCGGTGCCGAGGCCGGCGGCGTTGTCGAGCTTGTGGAAGATGGGCCCGTGCTCCCGCCAGAAGACCCCGTCGCGCGAAGTCGCCAGGCACACGCCCTGGCCGCAGTAGCGGTCGTCTACGATCAGTTGATAGAGGTAACAGGTCCCTTCGTGAAGGTACAGCCATGTGTCCCAGATGTGTTTCACCTTCTCCGGCTTGTAGAACATCTTCAGCTCCTCCGCGCGATATTGGCTGGTTCCGACCACTGTGCCCCGTACCCATGTTAATCGACCTCTCCGCACTCGGCCTCGCTTCGGGCTGGAGCGATGAAGTAGCACTTGGCCCGAGCGCATGGTAGGGCATGATCTGCCTAGCTATTGGCTAGTCGCCAGCTAGGCGCTATACTGCTTGTCCGCGCAAGGTGGCGTGACGAGGTCCCCCTCTCTCGCAGCGCCCTGCGATAACCTTCAGCATGCGCGCTCCTGATGAAATCGTATGTCCTTCTCGGAGCGGAAGCCCAGTCCCACACAGGCGCCCAGGGCCGCTCCAAGCACGGCCTCTTCGTGGACTCCGCTGATGCGACAGGCGCGGCCGAACTGCCGTTCAACCGCCTCTCTGACCAAGGGGTTCTCCCGTGCGGCATTGCCGCTGGCTGCAATCTCCCTGACCTCAGCCAGCACCGGCCGGGGAACCATCTCCGACAACTCCCGCACCATCCCGTGCAGGAATCCCAACGCCAGATGTCCGGGCGTCAGGTTGGTGGTGTCTATGCCGGTGATCCGCCCCCGCCGCTCGGGCTCGCCTCGCGTGCCTGCAAAGCGCGTATCCACCTGTGGCGGGGCCGTCGGGCGCTGGGCCGCCTTCGCCGCCAAGCGGTTCATCGTCGCGTAGACCTGCTGGTCGGCCAGCTCTACGCGAGCAAATGCCCGGACCGTCTGGCGGAAGAACTGCATGAGGTACGCGTACGACCAGCCGCCGCACAGGGCTGCACCAACCAGGATGAACCGGCCGAACGGCATCGGCCGCGTCTCCATGCATGGCACGGTCTGGGCCTGGCGGCGCACTATGGAGATCTGCCCGCCCGTTCCCAGGTTCAGCACCGCCGCATCGTCGGCAAAGCCCAGGGCGCCGAGTACGGAGGCTTGATTGTCTCCCACGGTGGCGGCAACCTGCACCTCCCCAGTCAGCCCCAGGCGACGGCGGTATGGATCAGTCACGAACCCCTGGGCGCGCAGAGTCGGGATGATCTCCGGCAATACGCCGGGCCGAATCCCCAGTTTCGTAATGAGCGACGCTTGCCAGCGGCCGGTGTGCAGGTTGTAGATTCCCCAGCTCGCCGCGTGTGTGGGTTCGGTCGCGATTCGCCCGGATAGAACGGCCGCGAGGTAATCGGCTATCGTGACCGCCTTGAGTCCGCGGTCCAGGGCTCCGTGGCGAGCCAGCCAGGCCAAGGTGGCCCCGCCGTAGCCGGGGTGGAGCCCGCATCCCGTCTCTGCCCGGAAGGGTTCGCTCACCTGCTTGAGGTCGAGTCCCGCCTGGAGTGCGCGCTGGTCCTGCCAGGTCATCAGGTTAGCGCGGGGCGTGAGCGAGCAGTCTACCAGCAGCACTCCATGCATCTGGCCCGTGATGCTGATGCCCGCTACGTCTCCCGCCGACGACGCCTCCTTGCTCACTGCCGCGAGAAGTGCCAGGGAGTCCTCCCGGATCCTCGCGGCGTCCTGTTCGTGCCGGCCGGGTTCCAGTCCCGGGACCTCCGAGCGGTTGGGCTGTACCTGCACCGCGAGGGGCTTGAGCCGCTCGCTGCAGAACGTCATCGCGCACAACTTGGACGTGCCGATGTCCAGGGATAAGATGATGGCCATGTTCGCCCTCCCTCGGCACCCCCGACGCGCCGGGCTGGGGCCGTTGATATCTTCGGCCGGCCTTGCTGTCGCACGTAGGAACTCATGTGCCTCACGGGATGATGGTGGGACCCCTCTCGCGACATCAACCTCCTGCGGCGAGATCGCGAGTGTTCTGCGCCGCACTGAGACGCTGCCGCGGCCAGGCCGTGGTCCGACCCGGCGGAGATTGCTTTCCCGACATGTCGAGCTGCTCCTGAGATATCACGCAGTGCGCTCAAAGTGGATCGCTCGCAAGCGGCGCGGCTCGGGCTCACGCGGCGTACGAACCGACGCGCCAGCCCTCCTCCAGCATCGCGAAGTAGTTCTCCAGGGGGATGTAATTGGCTACCGAGTTGCCCGATCCGAGGGCATAGCCGCCGCCTGGCATGCAGACCTCGAGCACCTCGCGCGTGCGGCGGCGCACAAGGTCAACTGACCCGCGCGCGAGCACATCCATGTCCACGCCGCCGAGCAGCGCGATTCGGTCTCCCCAGCGGCGCTTCGCCTCGGTGACGGGCTCGATCACATCCTCGAAGCTGTGCAGGGCGTCTATGCCTACCTCCTCGATCAGCTCCTCCATGACTGCTCCGATGTTGCCGCAAGAGTGCAACAGGAAGGGCTTTCCGACCGCGTGCGCAGTCTCGGCGAGGCGGCGCTGCCACGGGAACACGTGGCGACGCAGGACGTCGGGTGAGACAAGGGTTTGGGTCTTGAAGGCCATGTCATCGCCGAGCCAGAGCGCGCCGACAGATTCATGGGATGCAGCCGTCTTGAAGACGTTCAGAAGCAGCTCCCCGATTCGCCGGACCATGGCATCCACGAGGTCGGGCTGGTCGGCCATCGCGTAGGACAGGCCCTGGTAACTCATGAGCCACAGGAGGTGCTCCAGCACCCCGCTGTAGGCGAACATGATCTTCATGCCGTCAGGCAGGCTGGCCGCGATCTGCTCCAGATGGGTGTAGTCCACAGCCTTGGGCGTCGGCCACGGGTACTGCTCGAAGTCGGCCCAGGTCTCGATTGTACCGTGGGTTTCGTCCAACCAGGAGCGCTGATCGTGTGGCAGGCCGGCCGTGTCGTCGGCAGTGGGGAGGTACTTGCGGGAAAAGGAGACCCCGGCCCACACGGGACAATAGTCGTAGCCAAGCCGCCGGTAGACTTCGACATACTGGCGGTGCAAGTCGGGCGGGTTGGTGGAGAAGGGATCCTCGCGGATCGCTGCGAGGACGGGGAAGTCAATGCTGAGCTCAATGAAGGGGACGCGGTCGGGCGTGCCACGAGCAAGCACGGTGCGAAGCCGCTCGAAGTCCGGCTCAGGCTCCTGCGGGAATCTTGGGTAGGGCATCCTCTGCTTCGTCCTCCTTACTGGGTCGCGAGTCTGTCTTCTGTCCTCTGCGCGGGGTGGGAGAAGCGAGCTCCGCAAGCGTGCGGATGAGCCGCGGCGCGCACACGCGCGGTGGGTTTCGGGAAGTCCCGCGCCGACAGCACGACGGGACAGCCTCTCGCGGCGCTGCCAATATGAGCGCTCGCGCAGGTCATAGCCATGCAGACCGCAGCTCATGCACCACGAGCTGCTCAAGGAGAGCATGGCCGCCTTCCGCGAAGGCCTTTACTGAGCGGTCATGCTCAGGCAAGATGATTCCGACCGGCATGGAGACGAGACCATCGTTTGCGAATACCTCGACCGATGCCCGATCGACGAGCACCCGAACCCAGATGCGGCCTGCCTCCGGATAGAGCGCTGCGGCGTAGTGCCCGCAGCTCAAGGTGCGCGCCTCGACGTCATAGGTTATCGGCACGCCGCGCACAACCAGACCAACGCGAGCCGCAGCCCCCACGTCGAAGAGCGCGTTGATGTCGAGGAGTTCCCCCTCCGCCACCAACTGTGGCTCGCCCAAACCGAGAGCCAAGTCTCCGCAGCGACTCGTCCCGACGCGTAGCGCCTCGATCTCCTGCACCGGATACGCGAAGAGCCTGACGCCGGCCCTCGTCGTCCGCAGCGTGAGCTCGATTGGAAACGACATCTGTTGGTTGAACGGCATGCCAGGCAGGTCGCCGCGCAGCCAAGCGATCTGGATGCGTCTCCCGTCGCTCTCCGGGATGTCGCTGTAAGTCTGGGCCGCGTAGGCATCGCCCACATAGGCCAGTCGCGGCTCGGACTCGGGAGTGAACGTCCGCCCGTCGAACGATCCGATCATATGGTGGCCGTCCGCCTGCCAGAAGACCCACTTGCGGTTAGCCTGGTCGCCGTCCACCGGCAGCTCGAAGAAGTCGGGGCATTCTCCGGTGCCGGGAAGGCGGACTTCCGAGCGCATTTGCCAGCACTTCAGATCAGGCGAAGTGAGGAGTGCGTGCCGCTGGAAGTCGCCCTCCTTGTCGAGGTAGAGAGCCATAACCCACCGCTCTGTGGGGTCGTGCCAGACCACCTTTGGGTCACGGTTGTACCCCGCGATGTGCCCCACAACCGGGTTGCCACTGTACTTCGTCCACGTGCGGCCGCGGTCGGTGCTGTATGCGATTGCCTGGGTGGCCGGGAGGCCTTTCGAGGCGGGAGTCTGATCGCCGCCCGCGGTGTAGATCGCGACGATGGTCTTCTCCTGGCCGCGCTGGAAACCGGCGGTGTTCCGCCAGTCCACGGCGGCCGAGCCGGACCAGATATCGCCGAGGTGATCGGGGCTAAGAGCCTCGGGCAGCTCGGCCCAGTGGACGAGGTCGGTGCTTACCGCGTGGCCCCAGCTCTTGGTGCCCCAGCTCCAGCCGAAGGCGTAGTGCTGGTAGAACAGGTGGTATTCGCCCGCATAGAATACGAGGCCGTTCGGGTCGTTGATCCATCCGCGCCGCGTTGAGAAGTGGAACTGCGGGCGATACTTCTCGCGGTAGATGGTCTCCGCGCCCTTGATCTCATCGAACTGCTCGACGGGCACGGGGAGCGCGGGCTCAGGACCACCCATCCTCTGGAGCTCGAGCTTTCGCCCGCGGTAAGAGAGGACATCTATGAATGACCAGAAGTCGGGCTCCCCCTCCGCAAGGTTGATCTCGAACTCGGACACTGGCTTGCCATCGACGATGACGCGAAGCCACTGTCTGGGCGCGTCTGCCTTGACCGGCAGGTTAAGATAGCGCTTTGTTATCAGCATTGCTCTTTCCATCGACTTCCTCCATTCGGCAAATGCCGTAGCCGGGACTCCCCGCCCATGTCAGCCGGCTTTCCCTTGCTTTGGGATGGACCTTCCCCATCCCTGATCTGACCTGTGGAGTCCATAGCAAAAGCCGTCTCGCAGGTTGCGCGACCTCTGAGGATGCCCTCAGAGATGCGAAGCTCGGCCGCCTCCGCGCTCGCAGGCGCTTTTGCGATAGACTCTGTAGGGCGCGTCCCGCGTCGGAGCCAAATGTAGGGCTCCTCGCGGCCCAACCGGGCCCTGGGCGCCACAGTGAAGCGGCTCCGGGCCTCTCGAGACGCGTTGCCCTCTTTGCTGCCGCATTCTTCGGTTCGCTTCTGGTTCTAGCCGCTAATCGGCAACCGCGATCATGGCCCATGGGCTTGGCTCGTCAGGTGGTCATTCCGAGGGACTGGCGCACGATGGCCAGCGCGCATTGTGTCAACGAGTCGCCGATGATCACCCCGAGCGCGGCCTCCATGGAGAGGCGGTAGACTCTCTGACCTCCCCACCGAAGCAGTATCGCCTTGACCAGCCAGGCGAGGAAGATAGCGCCAATGTAGCCCTCAATGCCGGAGCCACTGGAAACAGGCAACGCGACGGGGTGGAGGGGAAAGCGAGCGAAGTGGAGCTTGAGGACCATGAGCGCCGCGCAGAAGGCGGCGCCTCCGCCCATCGCTATGACGGCCTGCCAGTTGCCGGCGGCGGGGTCAATGAGGTCCTGATGGAGGCTGCCGTAGGCCATTCCGGCTCTCCGCACGGCAGGGGTATGGGCGCGGAGGGCGGCTCCCTCCGGGTAAAGCAACTGCAGGTTGGCCCAGAAGAGCGAGAGGGCGCCGAGCACTGCGGCGATAGCGATGGGGAATGCGAGCCCGCGCAGGGTGCTTTCGCTCTCGCCCATCTTCATGGCCTCGAGCGTCAGCGGGGAGGGATTGGACCGCTGATGCTTGGTGAACGGATCGAGTAGCGCGAAGCAGGCGAGGGTATGCGCGTCGAACATCCGCGGGCCCAGGGCCAGGGTGAGGACATGGCTTGGCCCGGACTGGTAAATCTCATGGGTGGGCGGGCCGAGCTGGCTTCGGAAGCGGGCCAGGGTGAGCGAGATGACGAGAAATATGCCGAGGAAGGCGGTGGCAACCAGGGGCGCCATTCCCATCCTGTATAGGAACCACCATAGATAGCCGAGGCCAGCAGCCAGGCCGAGCAGCGCCAGGCGGTGGGGCAGAGCCTCCCGGTCGTCCCCCAGGGGACCGCGCCCGGTGAGCGCCCCACGTAGCAGGGCGGACAGGTAGTTCCTGTCGAGCCAGAACACCATGACTATGAGGGCCACCAGAGCGCCGAAGGCCTGGGCGTCGGTGTAGGGGGGGCCCGACCACGTGTCAGTGTTCCAGCCGAAATGGATGGTGAGCACCTGTTGGGCCTTGTGCATGAGGCCGAACACCCACAGTGAGAGCAGGAGGTCAAGTGGGATGAGGTAGCAGAGACCTATCAAGAAGGGGCTGTACCAGAGCGTCTGCTGGCGGATGCCGGACCAGGGGCGCAGGTATGCGACGTACGGGTGGTAGTCGAAGGTGAAGGGGATGCCGGGCACGGCCGGGACCAGAGAGCTGGTGAAGTTGAGCAGAGCGATGGCCGCTGTGATCCCTGCGCTAAGCTGAAACGAGCGCGACCGCCAGAGGCCGCGCCCGCGCTGCACCATGGACATGGGGACCTGGGCGATGGGGAAGGCCATCCTCTCCTCCTCGGCCCACCGCTTGCGCAGGAGTGAGTTGGCACAGAAGAACACCCACACCAGAGCCGCCGCGAACGAGGTCCACCACAGCACGGGCCGCCACCAGGCCAGCCACACCTGTGGGCCGTAGAGGCTCACGTTCCCTTCCCAGAAACCGGTGACCGCCACGGGGTCGCTCACCACCAGCCAGTAGGGCAGCACGGGGTGCACCGTGGCCGCCCATCGGTTCTCCGGGGTGGCATAGCGGAAGGGGTAGTTCACGTGGGTGGGGAGACTCGCCATCCAGTCCCATCCCGTGCCACACATGGCGGTCCCTATGGTTATCATCACATAGATGACGAGCAGCTCGCCGGCCGCCAGCGCCCTGGCGGGCCGCCAGCGCGCCACCACCGAGTTTGCCCCCACCAGGACGGCGAGGATGAAGATCGCCGTGCCGAAGAGGGACTCATAGCCGGTGAGGGCAATGGCGTACCAGACGTTCCAGGTCAGCCAGTAGGCGTTCAGGGGAATCAGAAGCGCGCCGATCGCCACCGCTCTCCAGGTAACGAAGCGGGACGATGCTTTTCGCTCCTCGCGATCCGGTCTCTCCATACTCCACCCCGGCGTAGCCAGGATCCCAGCTCCTAGGTACGTGTAAGTTGGCCCGCGCCGGCCAGCGCTCCTGTCCCGCGACCCCGTCGCCCCTCCGGCACTGAGCCCCGGCTTCGTCGTGTGGTGCGTCCACTGCTCATGCCGCAAGCGCTATGCTGGATTGAGAAGGCGGGGCCCGCCGGAGCGGGCCCCGCCTACACTTCCCGATCGGTCTCACCGCCGCCTTTGCCAAGGCAAGGTGCGTGCGGTCGAAGGCCCTGGTCGAAGGCCCCACTACTTGACTACTTGTAATACCCGGGGTCGCCGCCCTCAGGCATCATGCACAGTTGGCCCTGGGGACCTGCCGGGAAGGGGCCAGAGAAGAGGTACTCATCACCCCTGCGGGTCTCGGTCCTGAACCACTGTGCCTGGGGGCCGCCCTCTCCCAGGATCGTCTCGCTTGAGTACCAGGCCGCGTGCCCGTCCATGAACCCGAGGTTGACACCGCCAAAATGGCGAGCGATGTTTTTCTTGCGCCAATTGCCGTCGGCGAAGTCGCGAGACACCGCACCGCATGGTGCCGACCAGGGGCAAAGCACTACCCACGAAGCATCTGTCTCTAGATCATTCGAGCTGCAGCCCGCGCAGCCGAGTTTGCAGGTCTCTCCATAGGCGATGTGGGTGAGTGACCACTGCTCGTCGGTGACACCTGACTCCGTGATCGCAATCCATCTCGTCGGATCCTGGATCTGGGCCAGCTTGACTCCGTAGTTCTCCGACATCCTGGCGTAGTCGAACAGGAAAGCCTTCTCAGTGCCAGAGCGCGTGCCGTGCTGACCTAGGGAACACCGTTTCTGCTCGGCGCTGTCTGTGACGTCGCCGCCCCACCCGGGCGGGTAGGGGCGGGTGCAACTACGCACGGCATCGCACTTGGGTAGGCCGTTCCTGGTGTCGACGGGGTATGCGTAGGAAGCGTCCAACACCGCCGCCCACCAGTCGCCATTGGCGTTCCCCCTGTGGGGGTCGATGATGCTGAAGCTTCTGCTAACCTTCGCGCTCGGGCAGCGCCAGACATCTCGGTTGCGCACATACTCATCCAGCACTACCGGCCACTGGAGGTAAGGGTTGTTCCTGGTTGCGGCATTCCGACCGCAGTCGCCGGGGGCATAGATGGCCATCCAGTCGAGGATGTCCGCGCGATGCTCCTTGGGCACCAGCGTGTCACTGTAATCACCCAGGTACATTTGAATGGCCAGGGCGATGTTCTTCACATTGCTCAGACACACCACCTTGCGCGCTGATTCGCGCGCCCTCGCGAATACCGGAAACACCATCGCTGCCAGTATGCCGATGATCGCAATCACAACCAGCAGCTCGATCAGGGTGAAGCCACTTCTCCGCTTCATTTGACATCCTTTCTAGGCAGTGAAGACACATCCCGGCTGCCGAATTTGTTCGGCCCAACCTGCCAATCCAGACCCCAACTCCACGACTTGGGTCCAGTTGGCCCTATGATCCCGAATCAGACAGTGGCGAGAGTTGAACTGCCAATCTCGCCTTTCCTCGCCGTGGTGCATACCCACACTTGCACGGACGCTCATGGTGTCGCATCCACCTGTGCCTCACCTCCTCTCCCGGAGCATGACACCGCTCCTGTTCCTGCGCGACATGGCTCGCGCTTCTCCTCTTGGCACTCACGGGTCCGGACTTGTCGCCTTCCTCGGTCTGACTTGGCGAACTTCTGCCCAATCGACTCTAGCATCCATCCTATGGGCTGTAATGCACTTTCCTGGAGCATTAGTGCACAATCTTCTCGTGAGCCCAGGGAAGGATTGTGGGCCGGCCCCGGTTTGGTGGACACCTCGATGGTGTGGATGGTGGACTCACACAGGAAGACCGAGGCGAGAGATGCGGAAGCGCCGGCAGTTCACGAATGTACTCCGCAGATACTCATCGGCACCCCTGAAGGGCACCACGGGGGGAGTTCGATAGTCCTAAGGCTGAGTCCTGTGGTCGTTGTCGGGCGTCCATGAGACCGGCTGCGCGTGTCAGGGGCACGTGGATCCGCTGTGGAGGAGGCCCGAGCCTGCTCGAGTTGGGTTCTCCTGTGGCTGTTGGGCAGTCGCAGCAGGACTACTGGGCTTCGTGCAGTACAGGAATGGAGCCGGAGGATCCAGCATGGGCGCTGGTCGCCTCCGGTTCCCTGCTGCCGATGGCACAGTGCAGACCACTACTGGGAGGGACGTACCATGTTACGACCATTGGGAGATCACATACTGGTGAAGCCCGGGGAAGCCGAGGAGGTGACGACCAGTGGCATCGTCCTGCCCGATATGGCTCAGAAGCGGCCCCGGGAGGGCGAGGTGCTGGCGGTCGGGCCCGGCAAGCTGCTGGACAACGGCCAGCGCGCCCCGATGGAGGTGTCCGTCGGGGATGTCGTCGTCTATGCCCAGTACGGTGGCACCGAGGTGACGGTTGAGGCCGAGGACTACGTCATCCTCGACCAGGACTCAGTCCTGGCCGTGAAGGCGGAAGAGAAGAAGGCCAAGCCAAAGAAGAAGTGAGTAGAGGGAGCAAGGAGGACTGCAATGGCTGTGAAGATGCTCTGCTACGGTGAAGAGGCGCGCCAGGCCCTGCAGCGCGGGGTGAAGTCGGTGGCGACCGCCGTGAAGGCCACCCTAGGCCCGCGGGGCCGGAACGTCGTGCTCGACAAGAAGTGGGGTGCTCCCACCATCACGAAGGACGGGGTGACGGTGGCCAAGGAGATCGAGCTGGCGGAGCCCTACGAGAACATGGGCGCCCAGCTGGTGCGGGAGGTAGCGAGCAAGACCAATGATGTGGCGGGGGATGGCACTACCACCGCCACCGTACTGGCGGAGGCGATCGTGGAGGCGGGGATGAGAAACGTCGCCGCCGGCGCCAACCCGATGATGCTCAAGCACGGCATCGACAGAGCGGTGGAGGCGGCGATCGCGGAGATCAAGAGGGTCTCCAAGCCGGTGAACACCAAGGAGGCGATCGAGCAGCTGGCCTCCATCGCAGGCAATGATGCTGAGCTGGGGCGCTACATTGCCGATGCCATGGACAAGGTGGGCAAGGAAGGCGTCATCACGGTTGAGGAGAGCAAGGGCCTGGAGACCACCGTGGATGTGGTGGAGGGGATGCAGTTTGACAAGGGCTACATCTCCCCCTACTTCGTCACCGACCCGGAGCGGATGGAGGTGTCGCTGGAGGATCCCTATATCCTCATCCACGAGGAGAAGATCAGCGCGGTGGCCGACATGCTGCCGCTGCTGGAGAAGGTGGCGGCCACCCGGAAGCCCCTGGTCATCATCGCCGAGGATGTGGAGGGCGAGGGGCTCGCCACCCTGGTGGTCAACAAGATCCGGGGTACTTTCATCGCCGCCGCGGCGAAGGCCCCCGGCTTCGGGGACAGGCGCAAGGAGATGATGGAGGACATCGCCATCCTCACCAAAGGCACCTTCCTCTCCAAAGACCTGGGGATGAAGCTGGAGAACGTGACCCTGGAGGAGCTGGGCCGGGCGAAGAAGGTGGTCATGACCAAAGACAACACCACCATCGTGGAGGGGGCGGCCAGCCAGTCGGCGATCAAGGGCCGGGTGGAGCAGCTCCGCCGCCAGATCGAGGAGACCGACTCCTCCTATGACCGGGAGAAGCTAGAGGAGCGGCTGGCGAAGCTGGCCGGCGGGGTGGCGATCATCAAGGTGGGAGCACCCACCGAGACGGAGTTG
>Ga0307379_10007087_pt1 | contig 15287 bp, 17 predicted proteins | sample UN2MG_FD_202237 | JGI IMG/M metagenome (GOLD analysis project Ga0307379, IMG submission 202237) | Soil microbial communities from Risofladan, Vaasa, Finland - UN-2 | ecosystem: Environmental > Terrestrial > Soil > Coastal area > Acid sulfate soil | place: Finland: Risofladan, Vaasa | collected... | reverse complement strand
TCTTTTCCTTTTTAAAAAAAGAAAAAATAAAAAGTTTTAACAGCATGACAGTGGGTCAGTTAGAAGAATATGTTGAATTAATACGAAGTCATGTCTCTGATAGAACAGCTAACGGTTACGTTACAGTGGTCAGACAGCTTTTCAAGTATCTCCTCTATAACGGTCACATAACCGAAAACATCGCCTTACAGATACATCTTCCTGAAACACTCCATAACACTGAAACCCAAACAATTAAACCAGAATTAGTGAAAGAATTATTAAATACTGAATACGGTCACAATCCATTAACAAAAACAAGAAACTCTTTGATAATACATCTTCTTATTAAAACTGGCCTCTCCTCCTTAGAAATATCAAATTTAGAAATGGGTGATCTTGAAAGACGCTTATTTAAAAATTTAACAGTAATCTCAGCCACCGGAAAAAGTGATATCAGAAGAGACGTATATGCTGATCCCGAAACAACTGCTGCTCTAAATAAATACATCTCAATTCGTGGAGCTTACCTCACTCTAAGAGGAATCATTGATAACACTCTAATTCTAACACAGGGTAACCCAAGTAAAGGCTGGAAAATGAACTCAGTAGGAATAGCTGCAATAGTGAGAAGAGTCTTACAAAAAATGCAGTTAGATGGTTGCAGCTTTAATCTTAAAGGTATCAGTCCCTTAATTATGAAAAAAACAGCTGACATGAATGACTGGGAACCAAAATTTATAGAAAAAGGAGAAGAAATTCAATACCTGAGATTAAAAGAGGCCTTTTTAAAAGGAGACAAAGGTTTCATGAACCGCTACAGAATAATTAAAGAATAGATTTATTCTTCCAACTGCTTAAAAACAGCTTTCAGAACTTCATCGACTGTTATCATATTCATACACTTCTTTTCATGAGGGCATGGATCTTTACTCCTGTATTCCCTGTAACAAGGTTGACAAGGTAAATTTTTATAAATATTTATGTTCTGATCATAACCAGAACCTGTCGGTGAAGTACTCCCAAATAAAATGACCGAAGGTGCGGACACCGTCGCTGAAACATGATTTGTAAAACTATCTATACCCATGTGAACATCCGCATATTTAATAGCTGCCACAGCTTCCTTTACCGTATGGCCACGGAAATCTATCGTATTCCTCAATAAAAAATCATCTTTATGGCCTACTTGCACAGTCACATAACCTCTTCTAAATAACTTCTCAACAACTAATTCCCATCGATCATTATACCAGTCCTTATAAGACGACCACCCTGATTTAATATGTATCGTCAAATACTTCTTGTACTGATAACGTAATGATCGCCCTACTTTTTCCTCTTCCTCAGATAAAGTGCACTCCATTTCCATACTGTTATCCGGTAATCCGGCACACTCATTAAAGATTTTTACTATGTGACGGTTCAAAGGCTTATCAGGATACCTCTCATCCCCCAGAAGAGAGTCTTTATCCGGATAAGAAAAATATATTTTTTCTGTGAACTCGTTTTTTGGCTCCAAAACCAGTTCATCAATATATTTATTACCTTCAAGAATCTGAGCACTGTGAGGATGTGTTACATATCGAATGAAACAGCCGGGATATTTCTTTTTCAGACCCCGCAGAGCTGCAGTTGTCATCAAACAATCACCCAGCGCTCCCTGCCGATAACATTCAATCATTTTAGATTTACCTTCAACGAGGTTTTCAAAATACTGCAGCCGGCCTTTGAGCCATTCATCATCAGGCTTCTTCTCACAGGCTATTTTACAGTACTGTACAGCTCTATAATGATCTCCTAATACGTCATGGCAGGCGAAAATATAACGGTATGGAGCATCCCGATAAACAGATATTTCCTTCCACAAGGGAGAAAAAGGAGGCTTCTTCTCTGCAGCCTTCAACATCCATCCAATGCAGGTAGCATACTCCTTCATGAGAAAATAGGTTTCACCAATGTAATAATAAGACTCAGCCCATCGATCATCAATCTCAATGGCTTTCCTCAGCTCCTCTATGGCCTCTTTATATTTTCCCTGCCACTGAAAAATACAACCTATATATTTCTGAGCCATCCATTTTTCGTCTTTCCAAGTTGAAACACTCAGATATTTCCGGTACGTTTCGATAGCTTCATCATGACGTCCCTTTTCTTTCAGGGCATTTCCCAGATAAAAAAGAGTCCGCGAATTATCCGGATCTCCCTCCAATTCTTTCTTCAATATGCGATAATTTCGCTCCGACCTATCCTCGGTACAGTGTTTCTCAGTCTTATGGCGTACATTTACTCTTGTTTCTTTCTGATGAGAAACTACTCGCTGAGGCGTAGGCATGTCAGTTGAAAATTTAAAAAACAGGCCGTCTAATACAGGATACTCGTGTACTCTACCGGCAAAACGAATATTCCTGAAATTTCTAAACAACCGTGCCTGTCTGAAATTATCATTTCCGTAGAGGATATTAAAATCATGGGCATCAAAACTTTCTTTCAGCAGCGGTAAAATTTCTTCAGGATTTTCCACAATATCATCTGCATCCAGACTGAGTATGAAATCACCGGTAGCCTTACTTAGAGAAAAATTCCGGGCCGCAGAAAAATCGTCTACCCATTTAAAATCAAATATATTAGAGGTATACTTTGAAACCACTTCTTTCGTTTTATCCGTGGATCCAGTATCCACAATTACAAACTCATCAGCTACACCTTTTATACTCTCGAGACAATCCGTTATATTCTTTTCTTCATTCCTTACGATCATACATACTGAAAGGGTAAATTTATCTTTTCTTTTTCTAAAATAAAAATCACTCTGCCCATATCCTATATCATCTATCCTGAATATCTCGTAACCCAGTTTTTCACTCAGCATATACATGGCCTGATTAGAATAGATATAAGGATGTATTGCCAAATGGTGCCCAGTAAAATCCCGATCAATACCCTCCACGTCCATGTTAGGAATCCGGATATAAAGAACTCCTCGTGAACTCAAACACTCAAAAACTTTTTTCATTGTCTCAAGGGGGCTATAAAAATGCTCGAAGGTATGTACGAGGGTAATCAAATCAAATTTGTCTCTATAGGGAGTTATGTCCATGGATTCAAAATCTGCTTGAACAACCGGGACATCAAGTTCCTGGCCATACTTAACAGCTTCTGAGACACCGTCAATACCCAGAACTTCTACTTTGTCTTTCAGGGTATGGAGAAAAATAGGGTATTTACATCCAATATCCAGCACTGTGCAGGGAAGGAACATATTATACAGGGCATTGGCAAGATTAATATTGACATTTTTCTCATCATTGGGCATAAGATGGCCGGCGCCAGGACCTTTCCCGTCATTTTCTTCCGGGCCTTCATAAACTTTCTCCGGCATTGTCTCCTGACAATAAAAATTACAGATGAGACAGACTTTATAGGCTGGGCATTTTAAGAAATCAGAGAAGAGGGAGTTTCCACAAATGGGGCATTCCATACTATATGGTACAAAAAATAAGCCGGAAAGTTAAAGAAAAACTTTCCGGCGCGGATCATCCCCACCGTGTGGGGGACAATTCAAATTTTTTCCCGGCTTATGTTTTAGGAGAGGGCTGGGCGAACCAAATAAAGACCACTCGGGGAGTGGGCACCCAATCCTTGTAATAAAAGGCACTCCAAAGTTTGAAAGAGCTTAACAAAAAGTTTTTTTGTCAGAACCTAAATCTGATGCCCGCCACCGGGCTTATTTCCCCACCTGGCATGCCTTGTAAAGCTTGTCAGGTGGGGAAATTCGGAGTCGAACCGATTTTTAATGTATGCTCTATAGATTAGGTGAAGTGCGTTTTATTTCAAAGATCAATATTTTAAAAAGGCACATTTAAGTTGATAGAGCTAAATTTCAGTTTTTAAGACTGTTTTAACGACAGTTGCCTTTACCAATTTGGCTATTCCCGCATCACTGTAGGTACTCAGGAGCACCTACGATGGTGCGGGAAGAAGGATTTGAACCTCCAATTAACTAATGTAAGCTCCAAGGATTAGGAAATGTACCTTTTTAAAATATCAATCTCCCACTATTATTTCAAAGAACTATAAAAAATTTATAAAAGGGCCGTACAAGTTAATAGTGCTCTGTTTTGGTTTTCAAAGTGGAAATTGAATCCACAACATCAAGTTTAGAAGACTTGCGCTCTACCAATTGAGCTATTTGAAATAATGTAGGCACCAGAGATTAGGGCACGGCGCTTTTATAAATTTTCAAAGAACAAAAAAATGAGCAACCAAGTCTTAAGTGCTCCCCCGGTTTCCCGGGGATGTCCCCTCTACTTCGAGAAGGAACATTGATCCTAAAATCAATGTAAGCCCTTAAAGTTTGATGTTGCCCATCTACGATTTTTATAAAAAAAGTAGACAAAAGTTAGAGGTGCTTCCCGGCGAACCGGGATAAATCCAGCCCCGTCACTTACTCACACCTTTTGTGAGCTGGTGGCGGGGCTGAAAGTCCGTTAAGACTTTACGTTTATGTAAGCATCTGAGATTTGGTTGCCTACCTTTTAATTTCAAAAAAAGCTCTGCGCAAGTTGATCGTGCTAATATGGAATCGCTCTTACACAGGTTCCTGGTTTCAAAGCCAGGTTTCTCATATGTACACCCGATACATTGGGTCGCAGAACTATGAGGTAATATAACGAAAAAAAAAGGTTTTGTCAACACTTTTTTTATTTTTTTTAATTAATACCGTTTTTACCCAGATATATTTATATTTAGCTTATTTTTTTCTTTAATTCTACTGCTAAAAACCTGTACCATAAATAAAGTGTAACTTTTTTGAATAATCTGTAACAAATGTATGTATAATTTAAATGAGAGCATTTTTTAATTTTAACAGAAGGGTATCAAAATGAGTACTGTCCATATTTTTTATGACGGTAATACAGACGACGTGGATCTTGAAGTTCTTATCCCCGTCGAAGACAGAGCTGATCTGGGTATCGGGGAAGATGCCGAACTCAAATCATCAGATCTGACTGCGGACCAGATCAAGAAGGCCCTGGCAAATCATTACGACAAGCCAGTGGAGGAGTTTGAGGAACTGATAGTAGAGTTCCACAAGAATGAAAATATAACGATTCGGCCTAATGCTACATTCGGTACATAACATTAATATAAGTAAGGAGGAAAACAGATGAACAGAGCAGGAGAAAATGAACAGGATGTTAGAGTTGGAATGCTTAACTCTTTCTTAAGCTGCCCACACCGTGATACCGATCAGCTGAAAGATATACATCTTGAGCTTCAAAAAGTAGACCCGGTCTTTTACAGCCACTTGGCAGCATGGTATTTCAAGAATGGAGATATACGAGATCATAAAGAAGTGTTTGTAGGGGCACTTACATGTGATCCGTATCTTGAAAACAGGGAAGTTGGTCTTGCTCTATTCAGGAAATTGCCTACGTATTTAAAGAGAAAGGTTGTCAGCTTTGTTAAAGGAAAGAAGATAAAGCTGAGAAAGAAAACCGGAAAAAAAATCCAGATGGGAAAAAAGAAGGTTGATGAAGTAACCATAGAGGTAAAAACTGTAGGCCTCTACAAAAATATTCCGACCTCTTTCAGAAATGATATCAAAGCTTTTCTGGAGCATATTGAAAGTGATCCTGAAGTCTTTGATTCAATCGTCATAAGAAATAAGGATGACCTGAAAGGTCTTTATGCTACTCTTCATTTAGCTCCGGGCGACCGTGCTGAAGATATCCTCTTCAAGGACAAATACCCTGAAGACAGTAAACTTAATGTCTTCCAGCAAATTGCAGAGGCTAAAAGTCCTGCAAAGGTTGCAAAGTTAATTGTAGAGAATAAAATTCCTTATACTGTTGCTGTTGGACTGGTTGAAAAAGTAACTCCGTCTATTCTGGTTGCTTTGATTAATGCCATGTCTCCACAAGAAGTCATTAATAACTATGCTTCTCTGGAAGAGAAGGGTGCTATGGGAAATGCGGACACCAAGGCGCTAATTTCTGCGAAACTTGAAAAAGCAAAGACAGCAAAGGGTGTTTCCGCATTGAAATCAAAGGAAGCAGTGAAGACCGGCAGAGTTAAAGATGAAGAAACCGCTAAACAATTGGAAGCTATTGCCGATATCCAGATAAAGAAAAAGGGTATTATAAAAGTTGATACAGCTGTCTTCATCGATAAAAGCGGTTCTTTGGACACTGCAATTGAAGTAGGTAAGAATGTCGCCGCTCTTATTTCTGGAGCAACTGAAGCTAATCTAAGCGTAATAGCTTTTGATACCTCAGCGCGGGAAATTGTTGCAACGGGTTCAAACATGTCAGATTGGGAAAGGGCTTTCAAACCTGTTCATGCCCATGGTGGAACCTCTATCGGCGCAGCACTGGATTTTCTTATGAGAAAGAACAAACCTGTTGAACAAATAGTGGTCGTCACAGACGAGGGTGAGAACAATTCACCGTATTTCCATGATGTTTTTCCGAAATATGTAGAGAAGTTCAATGTAACTCCTGCTATAACGATCATCTATATAAAGACTCAATATGGCAACAAAGAATTCAGTGCATGCTTAAAAAGAGCAAAAATTGCTTTTGATTACTATGAGGCGGAAAGTGGCGATTATTATGCACTGCCGGGACTTATACCTTTACTTTCTCGGAAGTCAAAGCTTGATCTTCTTTATGAGATCATGGATACACCGCTTCCGAAAAGGGAGAGCTTCGATAGAAAGAAAAAATAATGAACATTCTGGATACTATCGACAGAATTGGACAGCAGGAAGAGATGATAACCAAAAGGGAAATCATCTCTCCTGTATTTTATAACCGAAAGATTGTCACCCGGGTCGAGGGTATTGTTCTTTACCTTGAGATACCACAAATTGATCCTGGATGGTATTCTTTTAAAGCTATTGACAATAAACATGCTAAGGTAGTCTCACCCGCAGACATAGACAAAATACAGAAATATCTTAAATATTTACCAAAGGTGCGACTGATTTTAACATTCAGAAAAAAGAAGGCCTTTTACGGTATCCCGATGAAGGGCAATAATTGGGGTTTCCGGGTCACTGACTTATTACCTGTATATCTGTTTGATGATACAGCGGAAGAATTTGCTAAATGCGTATGCAGGTATGACGGAGCGAACCTGTGGTTTGATTCCATAGACATGTCTGATCCGATCAAAACGGATTATCTCAGAGAGTCCTTAAAAAAATTAAAGACACCGGGAAGAATAAACCATTCTGGTTTAACCATAGAGGAAAAAATCGCTTATAATATCAAGTACAAACTTGATAAGAAAATTATTGAAGAATCTAAAAAAACGAAGATTCAAAGAGATGTTGAGTTTGCCGGGGGTAAATTTATTGAAAGTAAAGAGCGCTCAGATCATCTCTTTGTTACATATACGGTTGACGGACAGAAATACAGTTCAGTTATTTCCAAGGACCCGAAACACCAGGTGATAACTGCGGGAATATGTTTAACTGACCACGACAGTGGTAGAGCGGGTGATAAGGACTTTGATTTAAAGAGCTTAGTTTCTGTCATTCAGGAAGGCCAGAGAACCAATCAAATCCACAGGGGGCTGCTATAGTGGGCGAGAAAATAGAAGGTTTCAATGAAGAATGTTGGATCATCTACGGGTATAAATGGAGAGAGAGCATGTATGGGTGGATGAAGTATGAATCCAAGGGTAACCCTGGTTCTGTTGATTTTGACTGGAAAAAAGTTTTCAAGAATTCTAAAAAAAATTTAGGATTCAGCCATACCCATCCAGGGGGCTTTCCTTCACCATCCAGTCTTGATGATACTACAATGATAGGGTGGGTTAAAGCCTTAGGCAAGCCGCTTCTATGCGGTATAGAAAGTAACGGAATACAAAAAATGTACTTATATGAAAGGATAAATGGAGAAGTAAAATACCGCGAAATACCTTTTAAAAAAATAAAAGGTTTCATAATAATAAAAGATTGGATGAGAGTATGAAGAAATGGCCAGAGGACGATACAAAGACTGTTTACTTTAGTGAACTTGTTGATCCTATGATAAAGGCTATTGAATTCGGTTATAAGATGGAACGAATAAATGAGGATAAAGATAACCCATATGACGGCTATGATACTGAAATGGAAGAACAAACCACATGTTCTAATCCTAAAGAAACGTTGTCAGTAAAAAATCTGAAATTCTCTCAACTTGGTATTGCTCAAGAAAGACGAATGCTTCGTAATAAAATGGAAGGTTCAATGAAATTGATGAAAGGTGCACTTGAGATATATGAAAAAGAAGGTAAAACCCGGGAAGAAAAAAAATTAGCAAAAGCTATTACGGGATTTTTTGAAATGATTGAACATAATTACCAAAGTTTAGAGAAATTTTGTAAAAACAATAAATAATTATAAAAGATTGGAAAGAATAATGGACTTATTCACTCACGAACAGGAATACCGTACAGAAGAGCTTTTAAAAAAGATGGCAAAGGCACATATTTGTTTTGCCGGTTGCGGTGCAATAGGCTCAAATTTGATTGATAACATGGCTCGACAGGGTTTCCAAACCATGTCTGTTATTGATATGGATAGAGTTGAAGATCACAACAAAGGTACTCAGATATGGGATCGCCTTGATGTTGGTGGATTGAAAACTGAAAAAATGAAAACAAGAGTGTATAATTCCACTAAAACTGTCCTTAATACATATCCAAAGAAACTCACCGAAGATAATATAAAGAAATTCCTCTCCAAGATCGATATTGCTATTGACTCTTTCGACAATACAGAGAGCCGAGGGCTGCTATATAAATACTGTAAGGAAAACCAGGTTAATTGTCTGCATGTAGGATTGTTCAAGGACTATGCCGAAGTTATCTGGAATGAAAATTACACTGTTCCCGGAGAACCGAAAGGACTAGATGTCTGCGAATACCCCTTGGCACGGAACATTATCCTTTTATCAGTGGCTGTTGCTTCTGAAACTATCATTAAATTTCTCAGTGACGGCACAAAGAGAAATTTCGTTATCACTCTTAAAGATTTAAAAATCAACGAACTGGACATTTGATTATGAATCAAATAATTTCAGATGATTTGAAACTTCAGGCAATCCAAACCTCTCTACGAAAAATGTTTAAGGATGACAAGTATTTCAATGTATGCAGATTTGACGATTGTACGGCATTATTAGAAGTATTAGTCCCTCCAGAAATAAGGAAATTTTTAGCCACCTTACATTGTGTTAATTTCGCAGATATGTCAAAGGAATTAAGAGGTGCTATAATAGAAGCAATTAATGTGACACTGGGCCAGGAGCGCCTTGACCTATCTTTTATTGATAACTTGAGAATAGAAACAAAGATAGAAGATGCAGAAGTAAAAAAAGTTTCTTTCTTAAAAAAACTTATGCATAAATCTGATGAATGATTTTGAGATCGAGAAAAAAATTAGCCAGCATGAAGCGTGAGGATTATATAGACAAATCTTTAATAAACTGGATTCCTGCAGCCCGAGGAATCATAACCTTAATAAAAAGAGAAATAGATGAAAACAATAATAAATAAAACAATAACAGTTACAGCAATAGGCGCTTTTTTATCCGCTTATTTTGAAAGAAACACAGGATTTTTAACTACAGACCCCGACAGAGTTTTTGGCATGCCTGATGGTAAGCAAGTAAAGACAGTAGAAGATGTCGAAAATTGGGTTATTGATACTGCGGAAGAAATAAAACGTATAAGGAATTTAAAACCAATCCGATAATAGGATAAAAAAAAAGAGAACTAAAAATGTCTTATCTCCACTGCCATACAAAGGGCTGTTACTGGTCGCAGGACGATTTCTGGAGTTTCAAGTTCGGAAGATACGGCTATTGGACAGTTCCATTACCTTTTATAAAAATAGGCTGGAGTTATAACCCTTTTTCTTTATTTCTGTCTAATGTATTCACTAAAAAAGGATACTGGTTTCCCCGAAGAATTATGCATGATAGAAATTGTATGGCAGATTATGGATGGAAAAGACCGGATCCTCATTCCTGGTGGTTAGCGTGGAAGGAATTTAAGAAAATATTCCGGAGATTCAAAAAGCAGATCTGGTGGACAGAGAAAGCTTTTATGAAAGATTATAAACTTGGCATAGCTGCATGCCCTAATTGCGGCAGTAAAGATGAATTCGATATAGACTAAGGAGTACATTATGGAATCAGCTCAAACAGATAGTGCAGGCAATCTCTTTGTTGAGGTTGGTAATATTCGGATAACGTATATTTATGCAAAAAACAGGGAGAAAGCGAAGGACTGGTCAGGCAAGGATGTCATGAGATTCCAGGCTTATAAAGACCGCGCGAATGGAAATAGTCTTCATAAAGGGGCTGAATACCCTATAAACGGAGAAATTGATTTTCTTGATATTATTGGAGAACTCTGCTTATTAAGAAAAGCTGTCAAAAAAAATGAAACCAATAATTTTTAAAGGAAAAAATAATACAACTATCAAACTCTCTTTCAAATTATTAACTAATGATTTGCATCAGCCTGTTTTAAAGTCTTCAAAAGGGGATTTAACTACAATACCCCTCTTATTGGATATAACACAGATTAAATCGACATATAAAAAATTAGCTGATTTAAAAAATGAGAGTAAATATGATCTTATTTTATTAAAAAATATTGTAGCCGGGGCTTGCTCTATGAGTATGAAAAAGAGATAACAAAAAATTGATATCTTTAGACGAAGAACAACTGGAAGCAGTGACAGCGAATTCACCTACTTTAGTTAACGCCTCAGCCGGTTCAGGTAAAACCCGGTGCCTCATTGCAAAAATAATCAGACTGATTCAACAAGGGGCTGACCCAGCGAGCATCTGCGCCATTACCTTCACGAATAAAGCCGCCAATGAAATGAAAGAGAGATTGAAATCTCAATGCAGTGCACCAATCAAAGATTTACAAGTGAGCACCATACATAGTTTATGTGTCAGAGTCATTAAAAAATTTATCCATCATACCTATCTAAATCTTCCTTTCAGTATCTACGATGATTCCGATCAGCTCTCAGTCGTAAAGACCATTATCAAGTCCCGGGAATACAGAGGGGAAGCAAAAGATTTTGTGATGACTATCAGTAGGATCAAATCTCTCTGTGAGTCCCTTAATATCGATGATGTTAAAGAAAAGCTGAAGGAAAATGATCTTGATGGAGGAAATCAATTCATGGAAGTATTTAAGTCGTACCAGGACATCCTTTTTAAAAATAACGCCTGTGACTTCGATGATCTCCTGGTCTACGCCCATGACTGCCTTAAACACGAAGATTGCTCTGACTATTTTTCAAATCTATGGCATCATATCTTAGTAGATGAGTTCCAGGACACTTCTCTAATCCAGTATAAAATCATAAATCGTTTGTATAATTCTGAAAAGACAGAAACTTTCTTTGTCGTTGCTGATTTTAATCAGAGTATCTACGGCTGGCGCGGAGCCAATCCTGAGAACATAAATGATTTCATAAAAAAGTATGAACCGACCATCTGTAATCTCAGTTATAATTACCGGTGCAGTTCCTCTATAATAACTCATGCGAATAAATTCCTGCAATACGGCATCCCCATGGTCACAAAATCTATTTCGGAAGGACAAGTCTCTTTCACCGGATTTGACAGCCAAGAAGATGAAGCAGAGAAAATTGCAAATGCTCTATTAAGAAAGGGGGACTTTGAAACTACTGCTATACTCTTCCGAATAAACGCCCGGTCACTCCTTTTTGAAAGGGCCTTTGCCCGGAGAGGTATCCCATATAAAATTATTGGGGCCCTACCCTATTATAAAAGAAGAGTAGCAAAAGATTTATTAAGCGCCTTAAAAGCAGCAGCTAACCGTTCAGACCTTGAGAGCCTGGTTCGTATTGTCAATGTCCCGAAGAGAGGGTTTGGAGAACAGAAACAGGAAAAGCTCTTACACGAAGGCTGGCCTTATCTGGAAAAAATGGCACAGGAGATGCCAAAGATTCAATCATTCATTGATATATTAGACAGCATAAAAGATAAAGAGCCGTATGACGCGGTAGAAGAATTTTTATATCGAACAGAATACAGGGATACATTAAAGAAAGATTCAGATTATACAATGCTTTCATCTTTTATAGATGTTGCAGCAGGGTATAAAACCATAGAAGACCTTATTCTTGCCAGTACTTTTTTAGAAGAGGACAGTGGTCATGGTGTAAAATTATTATCAGCACATGCCAGTAAAGGTTTGGAATTTGAAAAAGTGCTCGTTGTAGGAGTGGAAGACGGGTTATGGCCACATAGATTTTCAAATAATGTAAAGGAAGAGTATCGGCTTTTCTACGTTGCAATTAGTAGAGCAAAAAGATATTTAAATATAAGTTATTCAAAAAGCAGGTTATATCGAGGACAGGTAATCCCCGTACTTCCGAGCTCTATATTTAAGAAAATAGCGAAAATTTCATAACTATCCTTAAGTAATTAAAAAAATTCTTCTTCTACTAAGTTTATCGGCCTGAGACCTAAGCCTTAAATCTTTGTCCGGAGAAGTTTCACCCTTATCAGTATCCGATCTTAAATAGAGATTATAATTTGTGTCTGGTGTTTCCTTTGGAAGAAGAACATGATCAGTGATATCGAAAATATGTGGACTATCGTCCTTCCAGGCATAGATTTGATACTGAGCATCATCATCCACAATTCCAGAAAAACTATAATCCCCACTTCCATCACTCGTGGTATAATCTACAACAGTACAAGTATCATCAAGATTATCTTTCATCAACGATAAATTGCAAGTACCCAGGATACTGCCACTTTTATTGTAAGTTTTACCCTCAAGCTTATAATAAATTTTTTCCCACTCAACTACTTCCCAACACGTTTCCGCTATCAACCCGCTTGTTCTATCCGCTCTTATTTGTACATTACTGTTAAATTTCCATTTTGCGAAAGAACATTCTTCATTACCAGCAGAGGAACCATCAGATTGCATATTGCCCTGAAATGTAGCCGAACTTACCATTGCATATAATAAATCAACTGCCGTTATTGTTTTCTCAAAATAAGCATCATCAACTCCAAGGGATTCAACCCCTCTTTGAACTAAACCGGTATTATCAAATTCAACCACAAATACTTTTGATTCAATAGCCTCATTCTTAGCATAATCCCTTTCTGCCCTTAGATGCGTAGTATCTAATAAACAGTTCCAATTAGAGTAATTTTCTGTATCATCATTAGACCCAATAGTCCTAAATGATGAAAGCGTAAATGTTTTATTCATTACTACTTCTGTGATTTCTGTATCTGTAACTGTCTGGGAAGCCGCAATACCCCCATCATAAGTAGCAACATGAAAATTATCTCCTATATCCTCAAACGTGAACCAATGCCCGCTGATTGCTCCGGCCTGACTGGTCTGTCTATCAAATGTCAGTTGGGTAGTAGAAGAAAAATAACCTCTTATTGCGGAATTACCCCATACCGTATTCCCGCAGCCATTTGTTTTATAGTTAAAAACCATCGCGGTTTCTGCCAATGTTACCTCATCTACGGCTGCTGTGCCCGAACCGGAAGCATCAGCTATTGTAAATGTGCCTGTTTGCACATCAACTTCAGTAGGATTAAACTCGACGACAAATATACCAAGAGTGATAACTCCGACTGTTGCGGTTTGTCTTACAGCAGTGACTTTAGGTCCACTTTCAAAATAAACATCTAAATAAAGCTCATCGTAATAGTTACCAGTATCTTCTACGTCTTTTGTTACAAATGGAACACAATTGGCAAGAGTCTGGCTTTTAGTAAGGTTTGTACTATTAGTCGTATCAGAGGCACCAAGAGCTATTTCAACGTATTCAATTGATGTTATCAGAGCCATTATACGTCCTCTACCGGGGTTAATACATGATCACCCGCGTCAAAAACATGGGGAGTATTATCTTTCCATGCCGTCATAAAATAAGAAGAATCATTATCTGTTATACTTCCTATACTATACAGGCCTGTGGAATCGCTTTCATCGAAACCAATCCATGAGATTGTAGTTGCATCACTTAATTTAAAAAGGTGACAATCACAATTACCAAGTACATTTCCATTTCTATCTTTAGTAATGCCTTCCATTTTATAGGTGACGGAAGCCCAAATAATAACTACAGCACCATCTTCTCCATCATTACCATTTGTGCTTAAAGATGAAAGTTTAGCCCCACCATCGCCGGTTCCAGCTTGATAATCAGCATCACCTTGACCTGCTCCTGTCCCTGCTACAGCCTGTGTATTGACTATATCTGTACCACTAACGTAGTTAGAACCACCGCCACCGCCACCGCCACCGGCACTTCCTGAAACTGAACCACCGCCGCCACCTCCACCAAAGTATCCACTGCCACCACCCCCACCACCAGCAAAATTGGCTGTTACTATATTTCCTGCATCACCACCAGCAGTAATACCACCATTATTTTCTCCACCATTCCCCGTAGCAGCGCCGCTATTACCGCCATTTCCACCGGCAAGAGAAGCACCTGCAGTTCCATTTGAACCTCCAGTTCCTAATGCACCACCTGCTGATTGAGTACCACCGCCCCCTACACCACCTACACCAGAAGCAGCATTTGAATTATCTCCACCGCCGCCGCCACCTCCAGCAGCAGCAACAATATATGGTGTAGCCCCATTATAAACAGAAGAACGACCTCCACCGCCGCCACCCCCGCCGGTTGATACCCATGTACCTCCCCCACCTTTACCACCAACATGAATTGTCAATGTATCAAGAGGTGTTACTGTAATCGTTCCTTGAGCAAAACCACCACCACCACCACGTTCACCAAATGAATTAGCAAGAGCGTCATCAGAAGCTCCGCTACCCCCACCTGCACCCCAGCACTTGATAGTGATAGATGTAATACCAGCTGGTACCTCGAATGTATCAGCACCCGGAGTAGTGAAAATTTGTTGAGCCATTTATTATCCTAAGGTTAATACCATATGGTTACATTAAATGAATCAATACTTGTACCGGACGTATCCGTAGTTTCCAACCAGAGCCAGTTTGTGGCGTCTATAGTGGCTTCATTAAAGACAGTCACGCTATCCCCCGTTGTATCTGAAGTAGTGTGGGAACCACCTGTAACGACCTCAGTACCGGCAGCATCTCGATCAGAATCATATCTCAATGTCCAATCAATAGAGGTTGTGTCTGACCCTACCATTACAGATTCAATATTTCTTATGGTAATGGCGTCATTTGTTTTCATTATAGTAACGTCTTCTGTAGCTGTCGGAGATTCAATTGTAAGG
>Ga0307379_10007085_pt1 | contig 15289 bp, 10 predicted proteins | sample UN2MG_FD_202237 | JGI IMG/M metagenome (GOLD analysis project Ga0307379, IMG submission 202237) | Soil microbial communities from Risofladan, Vaasa, Finland - UN-2 | ecosystem: Environmental > Terrestrial > Soil > Coastal area > Acid sulfate soil | place: Finland: Risofladan, Vaasa | collected... | reverse complement strand
ATACTGCACCACGATCTTGCGGATTTTACCTAACTCGCCGCCGCGGACCATGTCACGTGCAAGCTTCACCATTGGATAGCCCGTGTAGTTGTGCATCAGTCCGAACACTTTACGGGTTTTCTTGACGATTTGCTTGAGCTCCTTGGCCTCTTTGGAATTGATTGTCATTGGTTTTTCGCACATCACGTGGAAGCCTGCATTGAGAAAATCTCTGGCGATAGGAAAGTGCCAGTTATTCGGCGTGGTAATTGAGACAAAATCGATCCTTTCGCCCTCCGGCAACTTAAGCTCTCCCTCGATCATCTGCTGGTAAGTGCCGTAAACGCGCTTGGGATCGAGCAAAAGCTCGCGTCCCTGCTGTTTGGATTTGCGCGGGTTGATATCGAAGGCTCCGGCTACCAGCTCTATAGCGCCGTCCAAACGTGACGCCTTGCGGTGCACATCACCTATAAACGCTCCCGGTCCGCCGCCAATCATTCCCATTTTCAGTTTTCTATTGAGTTCCATGCTTGCTCCTTTCAATCAAATATCGAGCTAATGTTTCATATTTTAGGATACTATTCCAACTGTTCATAAATATAATCCAAACCAACCGGCTCTGCAAGGCTTCCTTCAAAAAGAAAATCGAAGCTAAATATCCGCAGGCGGCTGATAGAATCGGGCTGTTCGAGAATCCAACAAAGTAAGGCTTGACAATAATTGAACGCCGGTTATAAATCTAATAACGTCGACTAATCAGAAAAATTTAAGCGCAAACATATATTGCGATGGAGAAAAAATGAAAACTGATATTAGCCTGGAATCTGTTGATTTGTACTTCATTCCGGTAGAGACAAGAGTTCCGCTCAAGTTCGGGCCTGAGACTTTAACTTCTGTTATCTGTGCGAGGGCCTGTGTAACGGTGGCAAACGGGCAGGGGCAAAAGGCGCAGGGATGGGGCGAGACTCCGCTGAGCGTTCAGTGGGCCTGGCCCAGCAGCCTGGGATACCAACAGAGATGTGATGCGATGCAGCTTTTCTGCCGGATGCTTGCCGAGGCCTGGGCGAAGTTTGATAATCAGGGCCATCCAGTCGAGTTGGGCAGCGTCTTTATTGAATCTGTTCTTCCCGGCCTTCTGGATAAGCTCAATCTTCAACGGGGCAGGCAGGCAGAGCCGATGCCGCACCTGGCTGCGCTGGTTTGCTGCTCGGCGTTTGACGTCGCCGTGCACGATGCCTACGGTCAGCTTCTGGGCCGGGATGTGTACTCGACCTACAACGGCGAATTTATGAATACCGATTTGTCGGATTTCCTCGAAGCGGCCGAGGGTAGTGACGTTTCGTTTGCGGGCAAATATCCCGCCGATTTTTTCTGTTCTCCTCCGCCTGAGACCATGCCTGCCTGGCACCTTGTAGGCGGCAAGGATTTGCTCGATGCGTCCGAGCTGACGGGAAAAGAGCCGGATGACGGCTACCCCGTTCTGTTGCCGGACTGGATTAAGCGGGATGGACTAACCTGCCTGAAGGTAAAATTGCGAGGTAATGATCCTTCGTGGGACTATGAGCGTTTGATTAAGGTCGGCGAAATTGCAATCGACAATAACGTGCCGTGGCTGACCAGCGACTTTAACTGCACGGTGACAGACCCGGCCTATGTGAATGACATTCTGGACAGGCTGATACAGGAGCATCCCCGCATCTACCAGATGATTCTTTACGTCGAGCAGCCGTTTCCGTACGAGCTGGAAGAAAACCAGATTGATGTCCACAGCGTCTCGGCGCGAAAGCCGCTGTTTATGGATGAAAGCGCCCATGACTGGAAATTAATACGGCTCGGCCGGAGCCTGGGCTGGACCGGGGTGGCGCTGAAGACCTGCAAAACTCAGACCGGCGCATTGTTGAGCCTCTGCTGGGCAAAGGCGCACGGAATGACTCTGATGGTTCAGGATTTGACTAATCCGATGCTGGCACAGATTCCCCACGTTCTGCTGGCGGCTTACGCAGGCACGATAATGGGTGTCGAAACAAACTCGATGCAGTTTTACCCGGCCGCCTCGGCGCCGGAAGAGGCGGTACACCCCGGACTTTATCGGCGGCGTAACGGCCAGGTGAACCTGTCAACTCTCAGCGGTCCCGGCTTCGGATACAGACTCGATGAAATAAAAAGGGATTTGCCCGAGCCGGCAGCGAGTTATGAAAAATAAGACTTAAAAAGTTTTTTAGGAGACAAAAAGAAAATGGCGAAAATAAGTGCGTTTGCAGATGAAGTAACCGAGGGCTTTTTGGAGCAGGTCAAGTACCTTGAAGGCCAGCACGTCGGCCACATTGAGCCCCGCTTTATTAACAAGAAAAATATAATGGACCTCAATAAAGACGAGTTGAGCGAAGCGAAACAGATGATAGAAGACCACGGCCTGAAGGTCAGCGCCATCGGCTCGCCGATAGGTAAGGTAAAGCTTGACGAGCCTTTCGGGCCGCATCTGGATAAATTCAAACACGCAGTTGAGCTGGCGGTATTGTTTGAAACGCCGTTTATACGAATGTTCAGCTATTACGCTCCCGATGGCAAGAATATCGATGACTACCGCGAGCAGGTCACCGAAAGAATGGCCGCCAAGGTCGAGGTGCTGGCTGACGTTGATGTCACGATGGTGCACGAGAACGAGGCCCACATCTACGGCCACACGGCCGAGAACTGCGTTGACCTGATCGAGGCCATCGATTCGCCGAAACTCCGGCTGGTCTATGACCCCGCCAACTTTGTCTGGGGCGAAAAAATCACCAACAACGTCGAGGTCTGCTGGCCCGTGATGAAGCCCTACGTCGTCCACATTCACATCAAGGACTGGAAGCTCGGCGCAAAGGACGTGGGCAGCATACCGGGCGAAGGCGACGGCCAAATCAAGGAACTGCTTGCCGAGCTGGCGGCGATGAATTACGACGGCTGTCTGACCATGGAGCCCCACCTGAAGCTCGGCGGTCAGTTCGGCGGATCGACCGGCCCTGAGCTTTTCTCAAAGGCTATTGCCGCTGTAAGGGAGCTCGCAGACGAGGTCGGTCTGGCTTGTGAATAAAGATTAAATCAAACATAAAAATGAAAAAATCAAAATGACAATGCAAAAATTAAAACGCAAAAAGTTATGAACAGCGTATAGGATTTTGAAGTTACATTTTGAATTTTAATTTGTAATTTTGCATTTTGCTTTTTAATTTTTGATTTTCTTAAGGAAGAAAGATATGAAGACCTGGAATTTCGGAATAGTTGGTGCCGGATTGATTGCTGATTTTCACGCCAGGGCCATGGGTGATATGCCCAATGCCAGACTGATCGGCTGCTGCGACAAGATACCCCAGAGGGCCAAAAGTCTCGCAGAGAAGTTCGGCGTCCGTGCCTTCGAAGATTATGAACAAATGCTCGAGAGTGACGAAATAGATGTCATTACTATAGCCACGCCGAGCGGTTTTCATGCCGAGCCGACTATCGCCGCAGCCGAGGCAGGCAAACACGTAATATGCGAAAAGCCTCTGGAAGTGACTTTAGAGCGAATCGATTCTATGATTGATGCCCACGAAAAGTCCGGCACGCGCCTCGGCGGCATATTTCCGTACCGGTTTAACGATATGATGAAACCGATGCGAGAGGCGATAAATTCCGGGCGCCTCGGCGTGATTACTTACGCCGGGATATATGTCCCCTGGTGGCGCACCGACGAATATTACAAGGACTCCTGGCACGGCACTTGGAAGCTGGATGGCGGCGGCGCGTTAATGAACCAGTCCATTCACATGGTGGATATGCTGTGCGATGTAATGCCGCCGATTGAATCTTTGCAGGCATTCAAGGATAAACTGGGCCATCCGCAAATCGAAACGGAGGACACCGCTGTTGCTGTGCTGCGATACACCAACGGCGCGTTGGGAACTATCTACGGAACGACGGCGTCGTATCCGGGCCAGTTCAGGCGATTTGAAATCACCGGCACAAAAGGCACTATTATAAACATTGAAAACAGTATCACAGTCTGGCAGTTTGCCGACGAAAAGCCGGAAGATAAGGAGATCCTCAAGAAGTTCGGCGAAATCGAAGGCGGCGGCGGCGTGGCCGACCCGGCCGCCATCACGCACGAAAATCATACGCGGAACTTCAGGGCATTTCTCGATGCCCTCGACTCCGGCGAAGATTTCTGGATCGACGGCCGCGAAGCGCGAAAAGCAGTCGAAGTTATTCTGGCGATATACAAATCCGCCAAAGACAAAAAGCTTGTTAAGCTGACCTGACGGCGCGCCGAGAAGCTTATGTGATTCGGCTGTTTTTCAGCTGTAAGACAGAAGGTTTTTCCCGGGTGAATTTTACTCCTCTACCGGTGACTATATCTTTTAGTTCTCTGGTAAAATCAATGTATTGCAGCAGGGCCCAGGCACTGTTGTCCCATCGCATCTGGTAGCCTCTCTGGTGGGCCTGTTTTTCCATCATGAGGCGTTTTTTCTGGTTGAAGACCACGTAATCAAGGGCAGATGCAATCTGCTGGATTGACGGCTCTCCTGGATCGACCAGGATGCCCCTGGCGTACCTGCCGATGATCAGTCCTTCGGAACATCGTTTGTTCGAGTTAATCAGCTCCCGGGCATATATGAACTTAGTCGCAATCGCTACTCTGCCGGAGCCGAGCGTGTCGGCAAGTATGCCGCTTGATATCTGCTGCATTTGCAGGTACGGCAGGACCATAACATTGGTTGCACCGTAGAGCCCCACCAGAGTCGTTTCATCCAGAAACGCGTCGAGCAAAACGATTTCGTACTGCGTGAGGTCGGCATCGTACAGGCTCTTGATTTTGCACCATTTCAATTTCGAATCTTCCAGCGCTTCGGTCAGCAGTGCCTGGTATTCGTGGTAGGGCTTGCCGTTTTCGGCCTTTATGAATTCCGGGTGACATTGACCGGCGATTAAATAGAACACGCTACGCCGCTGGGCCTCGGTGCAGGAGTCCACCAGAAACCTGCCGAACGCCCTGATGCTGTATTGAACACCCTTGTCCGGCGACAGCAGGCCGAGCGTCGTGACCAGAAAACGATTCTCCAGCCCGTACTTGTGTTTCATTTCGAGCCGGTCATACTGGGACCTGTGCTGCATCCTGATTCCGTGATCGAGATGCTTAATCTTGCCGTGGGCGATTCCGTAGGTCGGTGATTCGAGAATATGAATGGCGTTTTCGGTTGTCACGATGAGTCCGTCGCTGAATTCGGCAAGGTCTTGCAGGACCTTCTTCTGGTGCGGGTCCGGGTTATCAAGGACCGTGTGCAGGTAGACGAGGGTTATCAGGCCGTTTGCCGTGAAGGCCTTCGTCATTTTGATGAAATTCGTGCCCTGTCCGTCTTCACCGTGGTCATCCGGGTCGAGGCCGTACTCATGCTGGAGGAGAACGACTGTTGGATTGGAGCTTTCCTTTGCGCGGGTGATGATGTGGGTCGTCGTTTCCTGCCACGACACCGGGTTGAACTGGTCGATCTTCAAATCCACCGGAATATCATAACGACCGTTGTTATTGTCAATCGCCGCAATTCTGATATTCCCGACTTCTGAAGTGAAGTGAGCCAGCGCAGTCGCCAGGTCACGTGAGAATGTCCCTATCCCGCACCGGCGCGGAGGATATGTGCTTACAATACGGATGTTGTATGACATAATTAATCCACCTTTGCAAAACCGAATGTGCCCGGCTGTTATACGAATCACTCAGGCTCCGGTAGATAGCTCAGGCTCGATTCTGATTTTAAATAGCCGCCAGGACGCCTCTGACGTACCCGACTGATTCGGCCAACCCTGCCATTGGGTCGCCCTCGTCTTTTTCGTACTCAAACGAGACGATGCCATCGTACTTTATTTTCACGAGCGTCTTCAGGAACTTCGGGATGTCGATCACACCTCGTCCGATTTCTACTCCATGCCCCTCGGCATTCGCCGACGAGACATCCTTCACGTGCACATCATGGATTCTATCAGCACACTTTTCTGTTTCGACAGTTGGGTCAACATTCACCCGCTTGGTATGTCCAATGTCGTGAGAGATACCGATTCGTTTATCCAGATTCTTTATTTGTTTGTACGCGTCCGAGGGTGTCGGGTAGAACTTGTCTGTCGGACCGTGGTTATGGATAGCTACTTTGATATCGTACTGACTGACCTTTTTATCGATCAGCGGCAGCATCTCAGGCGTCGGTGCCGCTATAATGACCTTCATCCCGGCAGCTTTGGCGTATTCAAAAGCCTGATTCACCTGTTCTTCCTTCTTCATAGAGATAACTCCGCCGCCATAGAGTATCAATCCTGCTTGCTTGACTTTTGCCACGGTGTCCTGGATTTGTGCCGGCGTGCTGTCCAGGGGCAAATGAAAGCTCTTGAAACAAATGTATTTCAAATCGAGCCGCTTAGTCATCGCCAGCGTGTCGTCCAGATTGAACTTTCTTAAGGTGTATGAAGCCAGGCCTAACTCGAACCGTTGTTTGCCTGCCCGCCGTGCAGAGGAACCGCGAGCCCGGCCCAAACAACTATTCGCACCCGCCAGCGAAGCCGCCGCCCCTATACTTGCTACCTGCAGAAACCGCCTTCTGGTCTGTTCTTTTTCTGTCATCTGTGTCTTCTCCTTATCTGGTATCAAGATTTTACTTAATGCTTTCAAGCTAAGAAGGATAACGCAAATGTCTTGCATATGCAAGGAAATTCGCTTTGCTAACATAGAATACATTTGCTATAATGACGCCTCACAGGCTAAGTACCGAAGTTTTGAGTTTTACATCGAGAAAGGCAGGCAGGAGTCTTTGAAAGGCCGAAGGACCCAAAAGGTAAACTTGCTGACTCGCCGAGAGCTGCTGAAAAGCTCTGCATTGGCGGTCCTGTTCGGGCCGGCAATAGTCCCGGCGAGAGTTTTAGGCTCCAACGCCCCCGGCAATCGTATCACTATCGGAATGATTGGAATGGGTCGTCAGGCCTACCAGTCCAATCTTAAATCATTTCTAAACGCTCCCGACACACAGGTCGTCGCCGTCTGTGACGTTGACGCCTGGAGACTTGACAACGCCAGGAAAGCCGTCGAAGAATACTATGCCCGGGAGAAAACCGCCGGCTCCTTCAAGGGCTGCTTGGCCTACAGGGATTTCCGGGAGCTTCTTGACCGCACTGATATTGACGCGGTAATGATTTCCACGCCCGACCACTGGCACGTGCCGATGGCCATTGCCGCCGCGAAGGCCGGCAAGGATATCTGCTGCGAGAAGCCGCTGACCCTGAGTATAGCCGAAGGCCGGGCCCTCAGCGATACCGTACAGCGCTACAACCGGGTGTTCCGCACCGACAGCGAATTCCGCTCGCATGCGTTCTTCCAAAAGGCGTGCGAGCTGGTGCTCAACGGGCGAATCGGCAAAGTGCACACGATTCGCACGGGTGTCCCCGCGGGCGATGTGGCGGGCGGGCCGCAGCCTGAAATGCCCGTCCCGCAGGAACTGGACTACGAGATGTGGCTCGGGCCGGCTCCGTATGAACCGTATACACTCGATCGAGTACATCCCCGCCAGAGCTACGAGCGACCCGGATGGATGAGGGTCCTGGATTACTGTGAGGGAATGGTTACCAACTGGGGGGCGCACCTGAACGACATAGCTCAGTGGGGTAACGGCACCGAACGCACGGGACCTGTGGAAATACAGGGCAGTGGCAAGTATCCTCGCGACGGTCTCTGGAACGTTCTGCTGAGCTTCGAGCTGGAATACAGGTACGCCAACGGCGTGAGGCTTATCTACAGTATAAGTCAGCCGCACGTGCGGTTCGAAGGTACTGATGGCTGGGTCGAAGCTGATTACAGCAGCCGGGGCCTGAAGGCCCAGCCTGAATCGATTTTAAAATCGCCCATAGCTCCCGAGGAAATTCATCTGCCTCTGAAAAGTGAAAAAAGGGATTTCATCGATGCGGTCAAAACGCGCGGCCGGACGCTTGCGGATGCTGAGGTCGGCCACCGGACAACCTCGCTGTGCCAACTGGGACACATCGCCATCCAACTCGGTCGAAAGTTGCAGTGGGACCCGGATGCTGAAAGTTTTATAAACGACCGGATTGCCGACCGTCTGCTGAGTCGCCCTATGCGAAGCCCCTGGCGGCTATGACGTGATTATTGAAACATTTTTTTACAGGATCAGGATATGAAGATTAAAACAGCTACAAAGCCAAACCAGTTGACTCGCCGGCAGTTTCTCAAAAGCTCGGCTGTTGCCGCAACGAGCGCGGCCTTGTTGGTACCGACAATCGTGCCGTCCTCGGTCTTCGGCGCCGATGCGCCGAGTAATCGCATCACGTTCGGCTTCATCGGAGTCGGGCGGATGGGAAACGGCGACCTGCGGGAAATCCTCGGTTTCCAGCAGGCACAGGTAGTCGCCGTCTGTGATGTCGATGCCAAAAGGGTTGAATATGCCCGGCAGCGTGTAGAAAAACATTATGGTGAACAGAGCGGAAATCAGGGCTATAAGGGCTGTGCGACCTACAAAGACTACAGAGACCTGGTTGCCCAAGCCGACATCGATGCGGTTTGTATCGCCACGCCCGACCACTGGCACGTACTGGCGGCGATAGCCGCGGCCAAGGCGGGCAAGGACATCTTTCTGCAGAAACCGATGAGCCTGACCATCCGGGAGGGGCGCGTATTGAGTGACACGGTTCGTCGATACGGCCAGATATTCCAGGTCGGAAGCCAGCAGCGCTCCGATTCGAAGTTCCGCCAGGCCTGCGAGCTGGTTCGCAATAACCGTATCGGTAAACTGCACACCGTCAAGGTCGGCTTCGGCGTGGATCCGCCCACAGGCCAGGAGCCGCCGATGCCGGTCCCGGAAGGGCTCGATTACGATATGTGGCTCGGCCCGGCGCCGTGGGCGGCCTATACCGAGAAACGCGTCCATCCCAAAACGGGCTACGGCCGGCCCGGCTGGCTGCGCATCGCCGCTTACGGAGCGGGGATGATTACAGGCTGGGGAGCCCACCACAATGACATAGCACAGTGGGGCATGGGAACCGAATACACCGGCCCGGTGGAAATCCAGGGACACACCGAATATCCAAAAGACGGACTCTGGGACGTACACGGACCATTCCACATCGAGTACACATACGCAAATGGCGTAAAGGTTATCTGCGCCGACAATCAGGAAAACAAACAGGGAATCCTTTTCGAAGGCACCGAAGGATGGGTCTACGTCAAACGCGGGCAAATCGATGCGCAGCCGAAGTCACTGTTGACCTCGACAATCGGCCCGGATGAAATCCAGTTCTTCAAGAGCAATAACCATAAGGCCAATTTTCTTGATTGCATTAAATCGCGGGCCCAGACTGTGGCGCCCGTCGAAATCGGTCACCGCTCGTGCACCGTCTGTTTGTTGGGTGAGATAGCAATGCGGCTCGGACGAAAACTCAAATGGAACCCCGAAAAGGAAGAATTCATAAACGATGAACAGGCGAATCGAATGCTCTGGCGTCCGATGCGCAGCCCGTGGCGTTTATAAAATTGAGCAGTGAAGGAAAAATAAAATGATTTCTGAGAAACAAAAGGTTAATTGTTTGACGAAAATCGTTGCACTTTTATTGATATTCGCCTGCGTTTTGCCTCTGGCCCCGTCGCGAGCGGCCCAACAGACAGTGACGGCCAAACTCGATAAGGACCAGATCGCTGTCACTATAGACGGCAAATTGTTTACCTGCTACAAGTTCGGCGCTTCACAGAAGTATCCGTACTTCTGGCCGGTCAACGGGCCTGCGTCGGGCAAGTCCGTCACTACCGAGACGTCGCAGCCGTATCCGCATCATCACTCGCTGTTCTTCGGCTGCGACCGCGTCAACGGCGGCAACTACTGGCAGGACGTTAATGAACGCGGACAAATCCTCTCGCAGGGGCCGAAGATTATCGAGGCTTCGGGCGGCCGGGTTGTTTTTACGGATACGTGCCTGTGGAAACAGCCGGACAAAGCTCCGATCATCGAAGACAGGCGGCAGCTCACGATCTCGGCTCCGAGCGAAAACCTGCGCATCATCGATTTCAAAATTACCTTGATCCCCCTGGTCGATATCGAGATACTCAAGACCAATCACTCGCTGTTCTCGGCACGGGTCGTGCCTGAGTTAAGCGTCAAGTCAGGCGGAACGCTCATCAATGCCGAAGGCAACACCAGCGAGAAGGGAACATTCGGCGTTGCCTCGCCCTGGTGCGATTACTCCGGCACGCAGGAAGGCGTCACCGAGGGTATTGCCATCCTGCAAAGTCCCGCCAATCGCTGGTACCCGAGCAAATGGTTCACCCGCGATTACGGCTTCTTCTCACCGACACCGATGTACTGGCTGGAAAACGACAGGCTGAGTCTGGCAAAGGACGAAAATCTCTCTTTCGAGTACCGTGTTGTCGTCCACACCGGCAATGAAAAAGCGGCGGACATTGCCGGGATATTTAAGCAGTATAAAAAAACTGCCAAAGGTTCTCAATAAGTGTCTCGTGTTCTGGTTTTTTCTGACTCGTTCACAAAGCCAAGCGAAGGAGACATAAAATGACACTTAATCGATTAGCGTTACTCGGCCTTTTAGGTATCTCTATACTAAGCGCACCTGCCCTGCCTGCTCCGGCTCGGAAACAAGCCCCTGATGAATTCCTCTTAGAGCTTTACGACAAACTTCATCTGTCCCCGATGCAGGAGAAGTTTCGACAAATCGCTCCTATGCCCGTCGGTTGTGTATATATTCAAAGACCCGGCGAGGGCGAAAAGGAAATACGCGAGCATTTCAGAAAAATGAAAGAGCTCGGTTTCACAACTCTTCAGGGGATTATGAGTGTCCCCGGCTGGACCAGAGAACAGATTATGCTCATTGCCCTGGATGAAGGTATCATTCCCTGGTGGTACGGCCAGGGCGGCTGGGAACAGATAACAGATGAGCTGCTAAAAAAATTGGCTGTTCCGCGGGACGGTACGGTCGAGGAAATCCGCGCTCATCCGAAAATGGTGGAGTATCAGACAAACCTCTTTCGCGACAGGGTCAAAGCAATAATTGCTCAGCGGGACAGCGGAATGCCGGTTCCCGACTCGGCCGGTGTCACTGATACGGGGGATGTCGGCCCGTATTTGTCGGAACAGGACAAAACGCTTTTCAAACAGTGGGTCAAGGATACTTACAAAATCGTTGAAAACCTCAATTTCGTCTGGAATCGGCAACACAGCGGACTGGGCAGTCCCTTCAAATCCTGGGAAGATTTCCAGCGGAACTGGACGGATTTCAATCCTAAGGAGTATCGCAATCTTAGAGATATTTTTCGCTTTAAGGCGGATATGAAAATATACGAAATCCGGGAGATGCTGGAAGAATACACCACTTTAGAAAAAAACGTTCCCATTCGAACCGGCGGCGAGATGGGCATGCTCCATCCCTTTGCTTATAGAGGCGTGGATATGGAGGGTATAGCGGAGGTGGTGACAGATTACGGGTCGTTTAGCCCGTCTATTCATTTGTCATGGCACTTCGGAGAGGTTGATTACGAGATAGTCCGGCCGGTTTATATGCAGGCCGCCCTCGCGCAGGATTATTTCAAGGGCGGTTGGTCGGTGGCGTGGGAATCCACCGGTGGTCCGCAGCAGTTCAGCGGGGGGACAGGCTTTACAGTCGATGATGGTGTTATGACTCAATTGATGTTGAGTTATCTGGCGGCCGGATACAGGGGTTTTGGCTTCTGGTGCTGGTCTGCTCGCGCGGCAGGCTCCGAGGCAGGCGAGTACAGTCTGCTCGACAGGCATAATAAAGTGACTGATCGCGCAATCAAGGTTGGGCAAATTGGCAGGGCGGCGCGGAAATATCGCGATGAATTGTGGAAGGCCCGCAAGGAGCCGCTCGTCGGGGTGTACGTGGATTTCGACAACGAAGCGATTTGGGCGGCCATGTCCGTGGACGGCTGGGAGAATTTTCAGCAGGAACCGATTAACGCGCGCCTCGGCGTTAGCCGCGCTCTGATAAATGCCAATATACCATACGAGTATGTCACCGCGTCGGACTTGCGAAATGGGCTGGCCGGCCGGTACAGGATTATATACTTGCCGTTCGTCATTTCCATTCATAAGGATGTTATGGAGATACTCTCCGATTATGTCAGGCAGGGCGGGCGTCTGGTGATGGATATGCCGTCGGCTTATTACGACGAATGTTGCGCTCTGATGTCCACGGATAAAGGAACAACCTTCGAGAGGACTTTCGGGGCTGTCATCAACGAATATCAATACGCCGGCGTGAATGTGCCCTGCAGGATTAACGACCTCCAGCTTCTAAAATTCGTTATAGATATCACGCCCACCCACGCGGAGGTTCTCGCGACCTATGACAACGGCAAACCGGCAATTACCGAAGCGAAATACGGACAAGGAACGGCGGTAATATTGGGCTACGAAGCGTCGATGATGTGTTTCATGCCCGGCGACGAAAAAGCGGAGACCATGCTCCTGACTTTCACCATGGGCGATTACGAGTTACCATATGCCTGCCGGGATGCCATTGTTTATCGTCTTGCCGGAACACAGGCGGACCATTATTTCTTCATAAACGACGGAGCCGAAAAGACTGTCACGCTCGAGACAGGCGATTACGTTTACTCCGGAGCCATCGACGCCGTCACGGGCGAGAAATTACAATTGAACGCCCCGATCCGGTTACAGCGCTACGACGGCCGCTGGCTGCGTTATGAAAAATAGCTTTAAGATATTTCCCCGCGCCCGTCATCCAATTCAGTAAAGCCCGAATTAGTTTCTGTTGCGCTAACAGTGTTTGTCATTCCCGCGGAAGCTGGAATCCGGTTTTTCGCTCCGGACCCCTGCTTTCGCAGGGGTGACATTGTGGGCCCTTGCTTTCCGCAACAGATACTAATTATCCCAATTATTAATATACGTTGCGCTTGATATAAACAGTAGCGAACCACCCCAAGCTGTGTTTGAGACCGCCGCCCGTCGTTTGCTCCTATAGTATATAAGTATATGCGTATATACTTATGGACTATTCCAGTATCATAATCCCTCTAATATCAATCTCAGTTAATTAAAGCCGATTGTACATTAATGTTATTCTGCGAAAGCAGGAATCCAAGACCTTTATCCTTTAGATTGGCAATTACAATATCGGTTCTTTCTTACTGAAATCATTATAATACGCATCACGTTTAATCAATGTGCCGAACATCTAAACGAAGAAATAGATCACTATAGTCAATTGAAAATATCTTTAAGCACTCTGATGCCAATTGGAATTGAATCTCGCCCTGAAATATTTGGCAAGATACTCTTCGCCGGGCATATCTTCGAGCCAAGCTATTGGCTTAAGGGGTGCAAACAGCCAACGAAAAGCCCCGACGGATATTTTTGATGGGTTTCATAAAAAAATTTCGATGATGCCCGTTTTTGGGCTAAAAAAGGGGTTCGATTATTAAAAAATACGTATTTACCACAATAGACATACCCATAGAATACTGCTATATTGACTTGAGTAGGGTCGTATGAATGAGAACTTTCCTGCGTGTTTTTCTCATACCAGGAAGGTTTTTCAGGTAGTTATTCAATATTCAAAAGTATTTGTATGGGTGCTTTCATGGATGAGAGCGTTATGCAAATATGGAAGACTTACTCCCAAAAAAGTGAGACTTTCCATTCATGCTTTAAAATACTCGAACTCAGCCAAAGTTTGTTTTCCCATCGTCCTTTCATATGTGTTCGAATATTAAATTTCCTGAATAGACGCCACAATCTTGTCAGTGATTGCAAAAACTATTTGTGTGGAATATTCCAGCGATACGGCAAAGAATATTATGCATAATGATTTTCCCAGTTATCTTTTTATTCTTTTTCACAAAAGCATCTTGCCTTGAATAGGCCGGCACTATGGATGGTGCCGGCTAAGGAAATATTCAGGGTGACTTATATATATGGAGATATTAACTTAGAGGATGTAAGGAGACAAGAGTATGTGGACTAAAAGAAATCTGTTAAGAGCGATTCTGGCGGCAGCAATGCTTTTGGCAGTCGCAAATGTGGCACGTCCGGCAACTCCGGAACAGATCGAAGACGCAATTGATGCTGGAGTAGCTTGGCTGGTGGCCAATCAAAATGGGGACGGCTCGTGGGGCACATCGGAGCTGGTAGCACAAACCGGTCTTGCCGTTGTCAAATTGCAGGACCGAGCGCGAGAGCTGCAGACCACGGAGTACGATGAGGAAATACAGGCCGGGCTGGACTATATCTTCAGCCAGGCAATGATCAATCCATATGGCTTGGGTTCTGATGTTATATGCTTCCCCTTTTTGGGCTCTCATGAGACCTATAATACCGGCATAGTTATGATGGCAGTCGCCAATGATGGCGATCTAAGCCAGGTAGTCGCCACAGGCCCTGCTAACGGATGGACCTACGAGCAAGTCATGGAAGGATGTGTACAGTTCTTCGTGTTAACCCAGAATTCCGATGGTGGCTGGTCGTATTCCTATACCCCAGGGGGATCTAGTGACCAGTCTAATAGTGGATATGCCGTGCTCGGAATCAGCTATGCAAGGTCTGCCGGCATTGATACTTCGGCAGTAGATGCAGGTCTCACTTCCTGGGTGGCAGCAATCCAGGCGGGTGACGGAGGCTCTCGATACATGATCGGCTGGGATTGGCAAAACATCCTGAAAACCGGTAACCTGACATTTCAGATGTCTTATCTTGGCATGGGGCCTGGTGATGCGGCATTTGACGCAGCAATAGGTTACATCGAACTCCATTGGCGGGACTTCATTGACCCGGGATGGGGATATGGCGGCCCATGGTACGACTATCAGGCGATGTACTGCGCAATGAAAGGCCTGCAGGCCAGCGGTGTTGACGAGATAGACACCGATGGTGATCCCGACCTCGAAGACTGGTTCAATCAGGAACCGCCAGCTTCACCCCCACAAGATTTTGCCAGCGTTATCGTGGCTACACAGAATGGCGATGGCTCATGGACCGACAACGATTGGGGTTTTGAAACACTCGGAACGGCATGGGCGCTGCTTACGCTGGAGAAGGTCACTGTGATCCATGAGATTGAGGTTGAGGTGGACGTGAAACCCGGCAGCTACCCCAGCAGCGTCAACTTGAAGAGCAAGGGGCTTACGCCGGTAGCAATCCACACTACCGAGGACTTCGATGCGGCCGAAATTGACCCCTCGACTGTGGTGTTGGATCCGGATGTGTGTGTCATCATGCCCGTAAAGGCCGAACTGGACGATTGTGACGAGGTGTGGGAT
>Ga0307379_10007084_pt1 | contig 15290 bp, 24 predicted proteins | sample UN2MG_FD_202237 | JGI IMG/M metagenome (GOLD analysis project Ga0307379, IMG submission 202237) | Soil microbial communities from Risofladan, Vaasa, Finland - UN-2 | ecosystem: Environmental > Terrestrial > Soil > Coastal area > Acid sulfate soil | place: Finland: Risofladan, Vaasa | collected... | reverse complement strand
CGGATGGCAAGAAATCCGTCAAGCCTCCCAAGCACCCATCCGGGTGGCGAGATGGTGCCGACGAACCGGAACTTACCGCCGACAATGCAGCCGAGTGGGCGGAGTCCCATACCGTCACGACCCCTGGTGGCAGTCAGATGTTCGGGACCACCCATCCCGACATGAGCGATGAGAAGGATGCCGGGACTTCCCTGGTGCGGGACCGCATCGTTCCTCAAGCTCTTGAAACTGCTCGCCAAGCCATCAAGGATGGCAAGAAGGTCGTTTTCATCGCTGAAGGGTCACGGCAAGAAGATCTGGACGCGGATGAGGACTACAACGAGCACCATGCGGTTGCGAAAGCCTTGAACGACGAGTTTGGCGACAAGGTTCAGCAAGACACTTGGGACGACGATCCCGTCAACGTCTTCAGCGAAGATTCACCGGTCTGGAAAGAACTGGCCGAAGCTGCCGGAGATGAGACTGGCGCCCATGTCGGCATCTCCGTCATGCTGGTAGGCCAAGGGGACGACCCCGATGAGCTTCGGGAGGCGGGCATCCTGACCCCCGAAGCCGAAGCGGCCATCAAAAAGAACATGGGCATCGACATGAGCAAGTCTTTGTCGGATGACGACAAAGAAAAACTCTATCGAGCCTCATTCCCCGCCGATTTCGGCGATGCGGTCAACGACATCTCAACGCTCACGGACATTTACAACGGAGCCCGTCAGCGGAACCTGATGAGCAAGATCGAAAAAGCCGAAGCCGAAGGTGCAGTTGCCATCTCGACTGCTGGCGGAACCCATGTTTGGAATCTTGGTCCTATTTTGAGTGGGAAGAAAGCCTCAGTCTCGCGTATTGCGAGAAACTGGCTCCGTAGCAAAGTAGCCGACGTGCTCGACTAGATCTCTTTTTGGTATTGCCAGATGAACTCGCAGGCTTCTTCGCCCATATCGAGTTCCTCTGGAATGCGAAGCGCAATGCTTCGGCCGTTGTGCTCTTGGCAGTAGCAGACGAAGCCGACATCCTCGTTTGGGTATTGGAAGAACCCAAACGTGTCATGGCGACCGTGGCCCAACACGAAGTCGGTCAGCGCGATGTCTGATTCGCAGTCAATCGTGATGGGCTCAAGCGCCTGATCGTAGAGGTTCCACAGGATGCTGCGAGCCTGTTGGGTGGTGGTCCCGTCATCTTCCAAGGTGTTTTTGACGCAATAGAAGCCGGCCTGAGCCGCCAGGGGTGCATTCTGGGCGAACACCTGCCAGCCCCGGTTCTGGAGCTTGTGCATGGCGTCTACGGCCTCCTCGCGGGTCCGTGTGACGACTTGAGTACGTTCCGGGTCGATCATGCCTCTACACAGGGAAGGCTATAGGCGCGTTCGTGGCGCTTGTAGGCGCATATCGCCCTGCGCAAACCCCGCAGCAGGTATTTGTCCAATCCGTAGGTAGAAAGATCAGGGGGTCTGTGTAGTTGATACGATGGCAAACACCAAGCAAGACCCGAAGCCCAGCCTGCTCCCCTCCACCGACGCGGACGCCGTTCGCGCCTACGTCATGGGTGGCCGCTCCACCTTCACGGTCGTTTCGACCAAGACCCAGGCGCGCTACACCTTCCGCGTCCGTGTCCCCACCGTCCGCTGCCGCAACAAGGCAGCCGGCGAGACCATCGAGCAGTACCGTGGCCGCAAGGTCGCCGCTCTGGCCGGACCCCGCACCGTCGAGGCCATGACCGGCAGCGACAACTACGCCGACTACACCCAAATCGGCACCATCACCACTGAGGGCAGCTTCACCGAGAAGCGCTGGACCCCCAGCAAGGTCGCCGGCCGCAAGACCGGGTTCGCCTGGTTCTGGATGGCCGTCAACGAGGCGAGCGACAAGCTCACCCAGGCCGAGGTCTGGCACGACGGCCACTGCTCCTGCTGCGGCAAGAAGCTCACTGTGCCGGAGAGCCTCTCCACCGGAATCGGCCCGGTCTGCGCCTCCATGCGAGTCGCTGACTACAACCCCCAGGGTCTCAACACCCACCTGGGCCGCTAGGCCCCACCCGGCTCCGGCCCCCACCGAGGGGGTTCGGGGCTTTTCGGATTTCACCATGTCAAATCTCATCCAAGCTCTCGTCATTTTCATGTCCTACAAGAACGTGCAGTTCCCGACGCACTGCGAGCACGACCTCCTCATGGTCGTCGGCATCCCGCAGGAAGACGTGAGCGACGATCACATCGTTCAGTTGGAAAGACTCCACTTCACTTGGAACGACGAGTACGACTGTTGGTCGTCCGGGTTCTACGGGAGCGCCTGAGCCATGGACGACTTCATCAAAGCACTCAACATCTTTCGGCTCTACTTGAGCGACAAGAACGCCCGGTCCCCGCTCAACACGAGCCACGACGTTCTTTGGGTCATGGACCCCGACGACGAACTTACGGGCATCAGCGACGAGCACAAGGCTGAGTTGAAGAAGCTGGGGTTTTTTTACGACGAAGACGGTGAAGAGGCTTGGCAGTCTTTTCGGTTTGGGAGCGCATAGCCATGATTGTTGCAGTCACAGAATCCTGCCAGCCGGACGGCACCGAAACCTACTTCGTCGATACCGACAAGTTTCCTGCGGACCATCCGTACCTCCAAGCCATCAACGAGGCTCTTGCCTGTGAGCATGACGTTGCAAGTGTCAACCCGAGCGACAGCTTCAGCTACGGAGACGCACCCCGAGACGACGTGTGCGTGGAGCTTCCTGCAATGGTTGAAGCAGCCGTCACGATCTACCCGGAGGGCGACTGACATGGCTCCCAAAGTAATTGTCATCTCCAACCCCCCAAAAGAGAAAGAGCCGTCTTTCTGGGACATCTTCTACTTCCCGGGTTGGACGATCCACCCGGTCCTCCTTTTCATCGTCCTTCCGCTCCTGCTCATCGTGGGCGTGGCCGTGGGGCTCTACGTTTTTTCAGGAGAAACACCATGAATCAATTTGCACTGCTCATTGCGCTGCTTGCCCCTGCATCGGCATCAGCCGCTATCACTGGCCCCACCGTTCAACGCCCGTCGTTGTTCCAACCGCAGCCGGACCTGTCCGAAGCGGAACGCCTTTTCAAAGAGGGACAAGTCAAGTACGACAGCGCCGACTACAAAGGCGCCATCACTTCGTTCACACAGGCATTGGGCGAAGCGACTGCCAAGGGCTCCCAGGAGTTCCAGGTGCGTGGCCTGTTGCTTTACAACATCGGCAAGGCCCACATCCGTGCCTACGACATCGACCACGACATTGAGCATCTCCGACAGGCTCGTGCGATCTACAAACGCTTCATCAAGGAAGCTGACGTGGAGGCCATGTTTGAGAAGTTCAGCGCCCAAGATGTGAGCGATGCTCGACAGGAACTTCGGATGCTGGAAATGCGCATCGGGGGTTTGGAGAAAGAAGCCGCAGGCATCAAGCCGGTGCCGACCACACCGCCTGTGATTGCCGCGGTTCCTGTGGTGGATCAGAAGGCAGTCACGAAGGCCCGGAACCGGGGCATCGGATTTACGGCATCTGGATCAGCCGTGGTCCTGGGAGCCGTCGGCATTCTGGTGGCCGGAAGTCAGCTTCGACCCTCCGCCGAAACCTCCGTTTCCAAGCTCGATGACCTGGGAGTTCCACTGGATCACCCCTCCCGAGCAGAGGGCGAAGAGTTCATCAACGCGGAGACGCGCCGTGGCCGCACCATCATGGCCATAGGAGGCTCTCTGGCGGCCGTAGGGGTCGTTGGGATCGGAGTGGGCGTTGCCTCTCTGGTCAAGTCCAAGCGTCTCAAAGAGGGCCGTGTGCAGCCCTCCGTTGCACTGACCCCGGGTTACGCCGGTATCGTGTTGCGTGGTCGATTCTAGTCCCTCTACGTCGGACGAATACATCGCATGGGCACGGGACAACTGTCCCCTGGCTGTGCGTGACATTCGTGCGTCCCTCCAAGAAGCCAAGGCAGCCTACGACGCCGTAGACAACCGTCTGGGCGATGATGCCGAGTACGACGAGTTTCTATCCAAGATCCTTTGGATGGAAACCACTGTGCGTTTGGCTCAACTTGGCTGGACTGTTGAGGATTATGAAGATGCCATGTGGCCAAAATCCCACGCTGCTGGGGTTTTGAACGCTCTGAAACACAAATGACCCCGTAGAAGTCGCAAAGGGTCTGTGTTCCCAGTGAAATGCAAGATCCCCTTGTCCATGCGAAGTCCCTCATCACCGGCAAGAGCGTCCTATTCGTCTCAAACCGCTGTGATCCACAACTAAAGCGTAAGCTAGAGAAGACCTTTGGCGTCAAAATCGACTGGAAGATAGTCGAGAAGATGCGAGAGATTCAGGCTGTTTGTGGTCGAATCCTGCACGGGCGCTACGACATGGTGCTCGTGCAAACGAGCTTCATCAGCCACAAGACCGACAAACTCATCAAAGACGCGTGCAAGGCCACTGAGGTCCGGTACGTGCCCGTCAACAAAGGCCGCCCCAACGCGGTCGTAGCCAGCCTCACTGATTCACGGTGAGGCTTTTTTGCGTAGAAAGAAAAGGAGACACAACCAATGCAACTCGCATCGCTATTGAAGCAATCAAAAGAGTCTGAGTTTTTCTCCCCGTCTGAAGTCCGCCACATGGGGACGAACGGGAACAAAACAGGCCAACTCGTTCCTCACGACATGCCGGCGGCTCTCAAGGGCCTTCGCAAAGCCTTGGGACTTCCCGAATCGAACCTGATCCTGGAGTACCAAACCGCTGGACGCCGATCCCGGAATGGTGGGCACTACCACAACCTCTGGGACTACGACCACACGACCCAGAAGCAAGAACTCGCCAAAGATGTCGTGTGGGGCAAGTCCCTTCTCATGCTTGGCTACCGTGGTCACGAGTGGAGTCCAAATGGCTACAAGCACACGGGCCCCGTTCAACTGACTCCTGGCTACCACGCCAACGAGCAGCTTCCGAAGAAGCCCGCTTTGTCGAAAGACATCAAGGTCAAGACCGTCACGCTCATCGACTGGGCCACGGAGAGCCGAGGATGGGGACGTGGTGACAATCAGAGGTACGTTCGTGAACTGGATTCCATGAGTCGCTGCAACGCCGTCGGCATCGAGATCGAGTTCAACAACGTGACCTTCTGGCTCTACCTGGGCATGAAGACCGCCGAACACGTTTTCGGTGTGTACGTCAACGAGAACGGGCTCATTGTTGGCACGGACGCGCCATCGTCGAAGTTCCCCGACCTGGAGAAGTTCGTCACGAAGTACGACTATCACGGCAACCAGATTGTCGAGAAGTTCAACTTCACTCTGGAAGACCTCAAGGGGCTTTCCGATCTGCACGTTGGTGAAAAGAGTCTCAACAACTTGCTCGTGGCCGAAGCCGGTCGATGCAAGTTCGCTTCAACGGACGCGCTCAAAAAGCCCGGACTGACCAAGCTCTACAAGAAGACCCTGGCGCCGTTGGCTCAGGAGCTTTTCGACAATGGTGAGTACCTCGCCTGGATGGCGTTCCGTACTTGCATGACCAACGGAGGCACGTCCATCCGCAAGGTCAAGGGCAGCGTGGTCATCAACCACCTGTTCGCTGATGTCACGACCGCCAAAGAACTCAAGGCTGCACTGGAGCCTTTCACCGCCAACGGTGGGACGAACTTCGGGACCGCTATTGAAGAGACCCCGTACTTCAAGACAAAGCGCAAGGAGACGGTTCGCAAAGACACCGACCGGGCCATCCGCAAACGGGTCAAGGATCTCGACGAGATCGAGTTGGATCAGCAGAAGTACCCGCTGACCTACGAGGCACTGACCGAGGGCGAGATTCCTCTGACGTGCATCTTCCCGGCAGACGAGACCTACTTTCTCATCAACGACAACTGGCAGTTGTGGGAAGACATGCTTCGTCGTTTCCCCGAGGAGACCAAGAAGTGCGCCACCGAAGCGGGTGCTCGCAAGAACTACGAACGGGACCTGATGTCCTACTTCTACTTCGTCTTGCACGGGCTCCCCGAGTACCTGGAGGAGCAGACCGGCTACTCATGGACAGCATCCCCTCGATTGGTCGAAAGCCAGTACGAGCTTGAGCCCGAGGCCGTCGAAGAGGATCGCGGTGTCATCAAAAAGCGTTCGGCTCTCACGCCGGTCGCGGACAACAAGAAGCACCACGTCGTTGTCCCCTACTGTTCGATGGCGGTTCACGGTCGCATGACCACCTACTGCTACGCGCACACGTTCAACGTGCTCACACGGGGCATGATGGACGATGGCAACGTCGTGACCAAGAACCTGGAGGAGAAGCTCAACGGCAAAGACGACTACGGGCTCATGTACTACACGCTCACGGGCTCGTACACGAACCGTGGCTACCCGACGTTCCTGATCATCTTTGAGCGTCTCAAGAGCAAGGGCCGTACTCGTGTCCATTTCCATCGCGTCCACCCGATGCGGTCGAAAGACGGTGACGCCAACCCGATCTCCAACTGGACGAAGACCTCGTACAACTGGATGCTCGGCAACGTGAACGTCAACGACATCGCGTTCCAGCAGGGCGACTTGGCCTTCATCCGAGTCCCCGCAGCGGCGGCAGCGAAGATCGACTTCACCGGGGCCGGTACGGTCACGGATTGCGACTCCCACTGCTTCGCACGGGCTGTTCCGTATCTGCCCTACGAGGGCAAGAAGAAGCACGTCCTGGGACACATCAGGATTGACGACAAGACGGGCCAGAAGCTCATCCACCCCGAGCACGACAACGTGGACATTCGGGAAGAGGGCGTCTTTGAGATTCGTCAGTGTCGTTCTTGGGAGGCCAACCCCAAGGGCGTCTGGACGCTCAACTTCGACTAGAGGGTAGAACTCCCAACCAACCCGTGTGAGCAACGATGACCACCCCAACTCGTGAACGTATCGGCAAGTTCGCCTTCCAAGCGACGGTGGGGTTGATGGTGCGTAAACAGTTTCGGTTCCAACTGGAGGTCTACGCCAAGAGGGCGGGCCTTCGGTTGGAAGTCATGGAAAACAAAGGCTGGTTGGACAGCGACTACTTCATCGAACTGCACGGAGTTGAGTCCAAACTCCGGCAAGGGAAATCCGACATTGAAGAATGGATGGAGGAGCTTAGTTAGAACCTAAGCACAAGATCTGACAGGTTAGGGGTGCTACGGAAGATAGCGCGCAAGGTGATTCACCAAGATTAGAACCCCCAGCCGGTGTGATGCCGGCACCTTTTAGGACTACACATGGAAACACCACACAGAATGATTTGGACCTTCGGGGATTGGTCGCACGACGGGCACGGGCACACGCAAACGATCCACCTTCAGTCGAACTACACGCCCGAAGAGATCGGCAAAGCCTTCAAGTCCGTTTGCGAAACCGAAGGATGGAAGCCCCACAAGTGGTCCGAGAAGCCTTGGAGTTCATCGAGCTTAGAGCGCCAGAACCAAGGCTACCCGTCACTGAGGCTCATCGAGATGGGCATGAAACGGGAGGATGTCGCATACGAGAACACGCTGGAAGACGACCCTGCGGGCTGGTGGATCGGCGGACCCGAGCATCACGCCTTGTTTGTGCAGTTCGTTTGCCAGCAAGTTCACCCGGACCTTGTGCTTGAAGAAGACGAAAGCGGTGTAGCGGATTTGCAGTCCATCCTCGCACCCAACGGGCACGAAGGTTGGGGCTACGGCTGGGATTGAGCAATGGCCTGGACTGATCTCGCACCCCGGCACCAGAGGGTGTTGCTCAACTGTAGAATCAACAAGGCCAAGTCCATTGCCCTGATGTTCGACGGCACGGAACTCAAAGATTGGACGGACATCCGCGAGTGCATGAAACTCGGCCTTGTCAAAATCTTCATCGGCAAGGTCAAACGGATTGACGATTGGGAAGCCTGTCCCCGGCTGCGTTTGACCACCAAAGGACGTAAGCTGTACGAGGAGACGTTGGTCTGATGGGTGACGAAGGCAAGAAGATGGACAAGCAGTTGCTCATGCACATCATGGGCATGGCGAAGAAGGGCGGCATGAGAGAGCCGATCTTGGACGAGTTGTTGGGCCTCGTGCGCGAACAAGCGGAGATCAACGAACAGACCAGCAAACAACAACTGGCTGACATCTCTCCGAACCCGGCTTACGACATGCAGTTCATTCGGAACCAGTTTGGGTTGAACCAACCCCAAGGAAGCAAAGCCGATCTGTTCACCAAAATGCTTGAAGACTCGTTCCGTGCAGGTTGGAAGGACGATGAAGAATGGGACTGTTTCATCGAAGTCGAAGCTCTCGACGAGTTGAGCACAAACGAGATCGATCAAGCGGTGAAGCTCATTCAAGACCAAGCCGACACTGAAAAGGTCCCGGTTCGGTTGGCCGCCAACGGCTACAGGTGCGTCGCTTACCCTGGCGGCAAATGGGTTGACGCTCTCACGCAATGGCACGAAGCCAAGTTGGCTTCGACGCGTGCGCGAGCCAAGATTTCAAACTTCGCCATGTCCCCGATGAACTTCGTGAAGAACTACGTCCAGGCTGATGCGGACGCGACGTTGAAGATGCAAGTGCTAAAAAGCCGCAGGGGACCAGAGGGCGAGAGGCCCGAACACTTCTTCAGCGCCATCAACAAGTTTCTTGGTAAGCCCTGATGTCCGTTTTGGACAATCTATGATCACTTCGTCGGTTTGGGCTTTACGTCTTCGGATGGCGGTTTCTGGTTGTCACGAACCATCTCCACCAATTCGCCAATTTGGCTTTCGATGCCGACAACTTGTTGTTCGATCTCTTCAATCTTTGAAGCATTGTCGTGCGAAACCAACATGTCTGTGAGCATCCCGTCCATGCGTTCAACGCGCCGGTCCTGAGCTTCGACGCGAGACTCCATCGCTTTGTGGAGCGAGTACATACCCACGTCAGCCATCCCCAGGACGCCCAGGAGCACGCCGAAGACAACGCGCAACAGACCGCGGTTGCCGTTCTCTTCGCTCTCTAGGGTCACTGAGCCCGTTTGAGTGGCCGGTACGTTTTCGGGGATAGGCGTTGTTTCGTCGGGCATCTCGGTGTCCTTCTACAACAAGGGAACGCCATAGGCATATTCTGGCTATCAGGTAGCCTTGTGTAGATGGGCATCCCATCCATTCCGGCTTTCCCGCCTCTGCCGTACCCACTTCCACCTGGGTTCCAGATCCCTCCGTCGCACGTCTTGACGCCGCCGGAGGAAGATCAATGCTGCGCGTCGTGCATCCTGTGCTGGCTGGATTGTCTGATCGCGCAACAGGTTCGTCGAACTGGATCAGATTGGGTCATCACCGTCAACTTCAAAACCTTCTACATGAAGTGGCGCGACGTAGCCCCACGCCCCCCGTGGACTCGCAATGTTTGGGACATCTACCAAATCATGCCCCCGAACTGCGGCTGTCCTTCGCAACCGCGCTACTTGGGTTGGCAGTGGTGTTGGGCCGATGTCATCAAAACGCTGAAGCACGAGATCTTCTCCCGTTGGGTCCAGACGATTGAAGGCCCTGGTGGAGTGGTGCTTGCCGATGGGACCAACGCGTTCCAACCCGGCACCGTGGGCCTCGCACAGATAGGTCCGTCCCTTCGGTTGGATGCCACGGATGCCACGTCCATCACCGAAGCTGGTGGGTTCATCTCCGAGTGGCGAGACTTGAGCACGCACGACAACCATGCGGTCCAGAGTGTTGGGGCGAGTCAGCCGGAGTTGATTCCCGCTGCGTTCAACGGCCTGTCCGTTGTCAGGTTTGATCCAACGTCCCCTACTTGGATGAACATCCTGCTGAAAGCCACGGTCGACTCGCACTTGCTCATCGTTGGAAACTTCAGAACCAACGTGGCATGGCCCAGAGGGACTTTCTTTTCCGCCAGCGGTTTCGACGGAACTTTCGGTGGCATCGAAGGCAAGGTTTACCAGGATGGATCGATCCAAACCGAGGGTACGCCTTTCGTTTATGTCGACCCGTCTGATCAACCCATGATCGGAACCAATCTTTCCAGCACCACTTACGGGATCTGGGAGTTCACCGAAGTCATCTCAGGGACCGGCGACGTGAAAACGGGCATCAACGCTTTCGACACCACGATTTTCAGTGGAAACACGAGCGACGATTACTGGGATCCCGAACGCCAGACGTTTGGCGAGGCCATTCCGTTGCCGGCAGCCATCGGTCGCTCCAACTGGGGCGTCAACGGAGCCAAGAGTTTCGACTATCTCGATGGCGACATCGGAGAGATCGTTCTGTATCCGCGTCGATTGGCCGCAGGAGAGCGAGTGCAGGTGCTCAACGTCCTACGAGCCAAGTGGGGCCTGGGGGCGCCGCTGCCATTCCCCCCGAACCCTTAGCGGGTACAATAGGGGAATGACTGACGCTGATTTTGTCACGGAGCTTGCTCGGAGACTCAACACGTTTCTGGAGCAGAACCCAGAGCGAGCGAACATGGTCCTTGCGACACCGCTGCCCCATGCGGGCTACGCAGGGGTCGCACACTTTTTGGGGGAACTGGCAATGCCCAAAGGCGTAGACGCAGCTACCTCCGAGGATGATATCGCTGAATTCCTGTTCCTGTACCCGAACATCGAAAACCAGTTGATCACGAACTTTGCAGTCATGTCGGGCGCGGACATGGCCAAGAAAGCCAAGGCAGGCGGGATAGTTCACTGAGACCCGTTTTCGCGTACAATGAACGAGGGATTGCGCCATGAGACCACCGATGAGACCACCGACGAGCCCACCGATGTTCAAGTTCACGCCTAGCCAAGAGGTCTACGACATGTGCTTGCGGGCCCTTCTACGGTCTTCCAAGGTCCACCAAACCTTCCTTCAGAGTGAGGGCCTTGCCGGTGGCGAAGACCCCTTTGGTCGGGTTCACAGCAACTTCACCGAAGCGGGCGAAGGCATCGAGGGTCCGTTGACCCTGTACCTGTTTCTTGAAAGTGTAGTGAACCTGAGCATTGCGCTTCGGGCGTTCATCCCCGCAGAGCTTCCCGAGAAGCACCACCTCACCAACGAGGGCCGGATGCTGGAAGGCGCGTTGGGGGATTTCATGGGCACGGTATTGGCGATCCCTCCCAAGGTAGAACCCAACATGAAGACGTTGGAGGCCAAGCCGCCGACCGAAGAAGAAGCATGGACCGCCAAGCGGGATGCCATCATGCGTCAGATTTTCGTGCCCAAGTCGCGGCTCAACATCTGGGGCAACGAAGTTCCAACAGAGCCCGAGCCCGTGAATAAATGCGGCAACTGTGGCGGCAGGGGTAAGTTGTTGCGCGGGCAGATGGCAGAGGTCGCTACGGAGTGTCCCCAGTGCCATTTGCGCAACGAACCCGAGACCCGAGCCGTCGCGGTCTACTATGAGGGCAAGAAGATGGAGGCGAGCGACGCACTCAAAGTGCTGAACTCCCAACATGTGAAACGGTTGATGGGTGAGCACATCGTCAATGCGACCAAAGACGGCATCTTGAGGCTCCAAGTCCCCAAGGCAGCGGACTTCATCCAAATCAATTTCAAGGTCGGGCCCGATGCGATCCAAAACTCAGACCCCAACGATGACCTCCTTGATGGGGCTGACCCTGCGTCGTTCAACGAACGCATGAAGTCCGAAGGCAACATGGCTGAGCACGTCAAGGCTCGTCGCCAAGCAGCCAAGGCAGCCGGGTTCAAAGACGCTTACGGCACCAACCCCTGTGGTGAGAGCCCTGCCACGGACATCTTCTATTCGGTTGTTTCCTGATGGGTATGTTCGACACTTTGGCGGGCGTACCGGAACAGTACGAATCGCAACTCAAATGCTGGGAATGCACGATGACCGAGTTCAAACTTGGCGACAACGTGCCTCCCGTGGGGATCGCCACGACGTACTCGATTCAGTTGGGCGGTGAGAAGCTGGCCCCGTTGTTCGTGATCGTCGAAGAATTGACCATCAAAGCCGTGGGCGCATCGGACCCGGCTACAGGAGCCCCGGTGTTCGACAAGTGGGCTCGTTACGTTGGGCATGGGGGCAAGCACCTCCAGCGTCCTGCACACTCCATGACGGACCCCCCGAACAACGGTGCGGTGATGTCCCCGTGGACAGTTCAGAAACAGCCTGAGCCAGCGAAGCTCACCCCTGCCGTGCATCCAAAGCAAGAACGCAAAGAACCCAGCGTTCAAATCGTGACGCACCAACTGCGTTTGCGTGATCGTTTTGGCGTCCACCTCAAGCTGCCTGTGGACCTCACAGCGGTCGAAGCGGAGCGCATAGCCCTGTGGGTCCGAGCACTGCCGACCGACCCAAGTGGCCCGTTCTGATGCGTCTCGTCTGCATCTCTGACACGCACTCCCTCCACGCAAAGATTCATGGGGGCGTGCCGGAGGGTGACGTGCTCATCCATGCTGGGGACTTTTGCGGTCAAAACAGCAAGGTCTCCCTTGGGGCGTTCCTTGAGTGGTTCGCCACGCAGCCACACAAGCACAAGGTACTCATCGCAGGGAACCACGATGGCAATTTTGAGTTCGATCCAACGTGGTGCCGTGCTGCACTGGCTGAGATTGTTCCCGAGTGTCATTACCTCCAAGACACTGGCTGCGAGATCGACGGCGTGAAGTTCTTTGGGGAGCCCTGGCAACCCGAGTTCAACAACTGGCACTTCAATCTCCCGCGTGGATCAGCGCTGGCTCAGAAGTGGTCGCTCATCCCTGATGACACCGACGTGCTCATCACCCACGGTCCTCCGCATGGCATCTTGGATACGTGTCCGCACTGGCCACCCAACGGGACCGACGTGCATGTGGGTTGCGAAGAACTGAGCAAAGCGCTCGCCAGGATCAAACCGAAGGTCCACGTCTTCGGTCACATCCACGAAAGCTACGGCCGGTTGGAGCAGGATGGGACGGTGTTTATCAATGCCTCCAACGTCGATGGGCAGTACCAGCCCGTCAACCCGGCTCAGACCGTCGACCTCTGAATGTGACAACGGGTCGTTTTGGCGTAAAAGCCATGTGATCCTCTTTGTCACATATCGACGCGTGATTGACGCGGGTAGAAGTCACACCGGCTCTGTGTAGGGAGTACGATGAGATTCTCCGAACCCTGCATGTGTGGCGCAATGGACTGTCGAGCTTGTCGCGGATCGGCCGCGGACGACTTCATGCGCGAAGAAGAGTGGTCGGACACCGAGGCTCACTACGAGCACACGTTCACCCGTAGCGCCATCCACGTCGCTCGCAAGGAGCACTCCAAGGGCAAGATCCAGCCCGGTGACACCTACGCACGCACGGTGCGCGGTGGCTACATCTCGGCCTGCGAAGAGTACCCCGAGGGCGGTCCCCGGTGGCTGACAGTTTCCAAGAAGTTGCTCAAGAAAGCCGATCCGGTCAGGGACCAGGAGTTCCCGGTCTGATGCCTATGTGCGACAGATGCGAGGGCTGGGCCTTCGCCAGCATCGGTTCGATGTTCAACACTGACCAGATCTGCATCGAATGCGAAGGCATTGAAGGCGCACACCCTGAGTTCACCCGAGCCGTCGAAGTCGAAAACGCCGAGGTTCAGAAGAAGAATTACAACTTCGCCGGCATCGGTTTGCCTGCTGATCTACGTGAAGACGCTGAAACACGAAAGGTTGCACGACAATGACCGGCACACGCTTTCAAACCATGCGAAACCAAATGGGATGGTCGCAGTATTTCCTGGCGGACTGTCTGGGAGTCACACGGTCGTCCCTGGCGCACTGGGAATGTGAACGCGCCCCTATCCCCAAATCGGTCGCCCGAGCCCTCACCAGGGTCCATGGGACCGTCCACACCGCCATCCGAGGGATGCACCGCATCGGATAGACATGACACAAACAGACGCACTCGCTTCTTACGACAAGTACCTCCGAGATTGCTTGGGGGAGCGCGTGTCGATCCAGTATGCCAACAACGAAAAAGGCATCAACGTCATCCTTTTGTGGACGGCACTGATTGACGAAACCGCAGTCGAGCCCGCAGTGACCGTCGGTTACGCCAAATGCGGACTCAAAGAGTTCTTCGATTTCGGCGGGTCCGTGCGCTCCACCGGGCTCTACACCCAATCCCTTTCCCGAAAAACTACGCCATGAAGACGTACAACATCCGATTCAAGTTCGCAGACGACGCTCGCTGAAACGGCAGATCGACGAAGCCCGACAGGAGGGCTACGACACTGCCATCGACGAACAGATCCAACACGAGACACCGCGCATCGGATTCCCCAAGAAAGAGAAAACAGCATGACAAAAGAAGAAGCCATTGAAGCATTCCAGAAGCAACTGTCCGAGGGCGATGACCGGCATTTTCCGCCGATGGTCGTCAAATCAGCGGATGATCTACTGAACGTCCCAACGTCCGTGAAAGAGATCCTCCTTGTGGACACCTACCTGGAAGAGTTCCTCCGACAGCATCCCCATTTGGAAGGCGCACGGAACATGCCCACCATCAGGAAGGCCATCGAAACGGACCTGCGAAGCCGAGGGATTCTCTGATCCGTCTTTTCGCGTAAAAGAGTTGACGTGGCTTTGCACGAAAAAGATTTCTTGCACCTTCTTCACGAAGCCTTTGGGCAGGAGAAGGCCAACAAGTTCCCCGACGCTTTGGTCAAAGCGATGCGGGGTCTGTGTGATGAGACCTACCGCAAAGGTTTTGCGGCTCGTGCGCCGGACATTGACCAGTCTTACGACCAAGGGTTCAACGAGGGATGGGACAGCGGATGCCATCAAGCCTTCGTGGATATTCACGGGGAGAAGGCCGACACCAAAAAGGCCCACGAACTCATGGCGGGTTTGGCCAACCGCCATCGTGAGGCTTGGAGGAAGATCGCCAAGGCAAACTACGACAACTGCACGGGTCAGATCTTCAAACGGAAAGATGGCGTCTACGGCTGGCGGGTGGTCGGCAAAGGCGGCCGGATCATGGCGATCTCTCAAGAACACTACTCGACGGAGTTGGGAGCCAAGCTCGCGGCTGCGTCGGCGACAGGGATGAACTTTGGATGAAACAGAGACGGCAAATCCTCGTCTTCGTGGATGAGACAGCGGTGCCCTACGGTGATGACTACGAGTACGCCGTGCAGGTGATGACGGCGCACACGAGACGGAACAACCACGGTCTCAACATAGAAGCGTGGGAGACGTTTGCCGAAATGCCTGATGGCAGCGATTTCGTCAAAACCCATTCGTCGGCAGACAACGCCAAACGCACGCACAAGAAGTGTGTCGAAGAGGTCGTCCGGCAGATGGATCAGATGAATCTCCCCGAGGCTGAGCAGAAGCTCAAACTCTCCGGGTTGAAGAACATCGACGGCATCGGTGGTTATTTGGCTCAGAAGG
>Ga0307379_10007082_pt1 | contig 15292 bp, 7 predicted proteins | sample UN2MG_FD_202237 | JGI IMG/M metagenome (GOLD analysis project Ga0307379, IMG submission 202237) | Soil microbial communities from Risofladan, Vaasa, Finland - UN-2 | ecosystem: Environmental > Terrestrial > Soil > Coastal area > Acid sulfate soil | place: Finland: Risofladan, Vaasa | collected... | reverse complement strand
CCGCTATTCCCCAATAGACTCGAGCGGTATTTTACCCGGCCTCTCTCTCCTGCACTCAGTTTATTAAAAAGTTCTTCGTAAAACGGAGACAGATTCTGGATGAAAATGAACCTCTCGCGCGTAATATAAGCGCCTGCATCAGCAATCTGTCTTTCCCATGGATAGATAGCTTTATCGCTGTCTGATTCATCCCGCAGGAGAAAATTTCTTGTCTCCAGGGCCTTCTTATATCTTTTCAGGCTGATAAGATAAAGCGGGGATATTATCGAGAGAACAATGTCCAGATATTTTCTCCGGACAGCGGGTCCTCCTTGAGCGATCGAGATATCATCCGGGGTGAGAACAATACTTTTAAAGGCGCCGAAAGCTTCACTTAATTTTCTTATCTCCTGACCTGAAAGAACAACTTTCTTCCGCCGGCAGTCATAACCGACAGAAATCGTTCCAGCCTGCCCTTCATCATCCAACCACTCACCCTTCAGATTGAAATAATCTTCGCCGAAACGGACACACTCTGAATCGTTGCTGCCTCGAAAAGATTTGATAATGGTCAGGTAATATATTGCTTCAAGAAGGTTGGTCTTGCCCTGACCGTTGTCACCTAGAATTATTTGCCCCTGACTAGAGAATTTAAGGTTTGTATCGGCGAGATTCCGGAATCGATCTATTTTGAGTCCCTGTATAATCAAAGTCGTTGTGTTAGCGGAGTTGTTAAATTTGAAACCCTATTAAAATAATATAATTAGATAAAATGGTCAAGAATTTTAGGGGCTTATATTGCTATATAATTAAATATATTTATAAATAAAGTTACCCCCCCTTTTTTTAACATTAATCCATATTTTTAATGTTCAGACACTTTCAGCGGCATAATAACATTAAAATAGCGCTGGCTTTCGCTTTCAGTGGCTGGCACTACCAGGATCCCTGACTCGCTTGTCTGCATACAGATTTTTACCTGTTCGCATTCAACATATTTAAGCACGTCTGTCAGGTAGCTTCCATTGAAATAAATCTCCAGCGGTTCGTCTGTATAGTCGATTTCTATTGTTTCCTCACCCTCACCCTGTTCCTCTGTTCTGACAGAGACAGTTGCCTGTTTTTCTTGGAAATAGAGTCTTATGCGATGGGTCACCGTATTGGCCAGAATGAGCATGCGCCGCAGAGCCTCTTCCAGCTTAACTGTATCGACAATGGCGATCTTATTGTTATATAAAGGGATCACCTGTTCGTAATTGGGGTATGTCCCTTCTATCAGCCTGCTGAAAATGACTATATCGTCCTCGCGAATACCGATATGTCGGCCGTCGATAACGATTTCGACCTGCCCTTGCTCGCTGCATAGTTTTTCGATCATCTCCATTGCCTTGGGTGGAACGACAACGGAAATGGGTGTCTCGAGATCCATCTTTTCCTTGCAGACTATCTTGGCCAGCCTGTGCCCATTTGTCCCGACCATCGAGGATTCCTCTTTATCGATTTCCCAGAGGATTCCTTTAAGGATCGGCCTGTCGTCTTCCTTACTGGCCGCATAGCTGGTAGTGGCGACTAATTTTCGCATTGTGGAGTTTGAAAATTTATAAGCCCCTTCGAAAGATTTGACAGGAAAAGAAGGATAATCCGATTTTGGCAATCCAGGGAGAATGAAGTTTGATTTTTCGCAAGTTATTTTTACCTTTTCATCTGTTTTCTCGATAGCTATCGGGCTGTTAGGCAGGGCTCGCACTATCTCACCGAACTTGCGGGCCGGAATAGTGATTGATCCGCTTTCTTCCACAGTCGCTTTAATTCGGTAACTCAGAGAAATATCAAGATCGGTTGCAATAAGTTTGAGATATCCTGCTTCTCCGTCATCCGCCTCGATCAGAATGTTAAAAAGAATAGGCATTGTGCTTTTTGCCGGCACTATCGGGCTTACAGCATTTACCGCCTGAAGCAGGTTCTCTTTGGCCACTCTGATTTTCATAATTTTTCCTCCTAAGGGATATTTAGATCCCTGGATGGGAGACTATTAGTATTATTTATATATTTAAAACACTATTATTATTAGGGGTTGTGGATTATGTGGATAACTTTTTAACTTAAAGAATATAATAAATTAAACGCTTGCTGTCTATATAATAGGTAGTGGAAAGGAAAAGATTTATTTTATACTTATCCACAAGGAAAATTTTACCCTGTGGATAAGGTGCTTCTCGACCGGTAATAATCCACAATTTATCCACAGCTTATCCACCAGAAGCATACTCAAAAAATCTTAGAGGCCCATATTTTTATCTCTCAGGCGGGCTACTATACTTTCAACCGTTGCCTTGAACTCAGTATCCTCCTCACACCTTTTTGCTATCTTTCTGCAGGCATGCAGCACGGTCGTATGATCTTTCCTTTTGAAACTGTCGGCAATCTCGTTCAGGGAATATTTAGTGAGCTTATTGCAAAGGTACATAGCAATCTGCCGGGGCTCGACAAAGCTTTGTTTCCTTTTAAACGAAAGGATAGCTTTCCCTGGCATTCCGTATATATCTGAGACCACGTTAAGGATATCTTCAAAGCCGATATGCTTTATCTTTTGATCAAAAATGTTTTTCAAAACAATTTCCGCGAGCTCCAGGTTTATATCAGTTTTCTGGGTATCTGAATAGTGCTTGAGATAATGAAGGGACCCCTCGAGCAAACGGACATTGCTGGTGATTTTTTCAGCAATCAGCTCCAGAACCTTTTCCGGTATGATAATGTTGTTGATCTCGCTTTTTTTCTTGAGGATCGCAATCCGGGTCTCGAACTCGGGCGGCTGGATATCGGCAACCAGACCCCACTGGAAACGACTGCGCATGCGTTCCTCGAGATGGTGTATCTCCCGCGGTGAGCGGTCCGAGGTAAGGACGATCTGTTTCTGGCTTTCGTAAAGCGTGTTGAATGTGTGGAAGAATTCTTCCTGGGTCCTTTCTTTTTTGGCGAGAAATTCGACATCGTCGATCAGCAGGACATCCATCTGGCGATAGTAATTGCGGAACTCGAGGTTGCTTCCGGAAGTGATAGCGCTGACCAGCTCGTTGAGAAACTCCTCTGCTGAAATATAGCAGATTTTAAGCTTGCTTAATTTCGAGTTATTTAATAGAGCATTACCGATTGCCTGCATCAGGTGGGTTTTCCCCAGGCCGACACCGCCGTAAATGAACAGTGGATTGTAGCGTTTAGCCGGGGAATCGGCCACACTCAGGGCTGCTGCATGGGCAAACTGGCTGTTTCTGCCGGCGACAAAGTTTTCGAATGTATACCGGGGATTAAGGGATCCCTTGAGGCGGCTTTCTCTCCTTGGTGTCCTGGCTCTCTTTTTTGGACCAGATAGATCCTGGGAATCGGCAGTCTCTTTTTCCGGTTCTTTTAATCTGACCGCTCTGTCACCGCCATTCTCTGAGAGATCCCAGAGGTCCATCTGTTTTCCCTCCTGACGGTAGATGAAATTTATCTTGAACGGCCGTTCGAGCACTGTGCTTGCTACCTGATCGAGGATCTCCTGGTAATTCTGTTCGACGTAATAAGCGGTGAACTTGTTCTTAAGCTCCACGGTTAAGCCATTCTCAAGCAAAGAAACGGCCCGGCTTGATGTCAGCCAGGTCGAGATGGTCTGCTGGCTGAGCCTGCTTTCGCATACATCAAGGATCATGGACCAGATTTGCTCTGCGGTGTACTCCATAACCAAGGCCAGGACTCCCTATTCAAATATGGGCACGCTGTTTTCCGGATTATCGACTTCTTTGCGGAACGCTTCAAGCAGCATGATCGTAATCCGGCCGGGTTTTCCATTGCCGATAGTTTTACCGTCAACCCTGACAATCGGGGCAACCTCGGCGCCGGAGCCGGTAAGAAAGACCTCATCCGCTTGATGAACCTCCAGGGGCCCGAAACTTTTTTCGCCAGTCTCAAGGCCCAGTCTTTTCGCAATCTCCAGGATCGTGTTTCTGGTAACGCCGATCAGGATGTTCTCAGTCGGAGGGGTCAGCGCTTTGCCGTCTTTGACAATAAAAATATTATCTGCGCTGCATTCGCAGACCTTGCCCTCGGTAGTGAGCATGATCACTTCGGGAACATTTTCTGCATTGCCCTCAACTACCGCCAGAATGTTGTTTATATAGTTACAGGTCTTCACATTCGGATTGGCACATACTGGCGGGGTCCGCCTTGTTTTTGCGGTAATCACCGACAGCCCTAGCTCGTAGAACTCCTTAGGATAGAGCTGCAGGCTGCGGGCGAAAATAAAAACCGTGGGCCTGCCGACCTTCCTAGGATTGATACCAAGGTCCAGTCTGCGACCGCGGGTCACCACCAGCCGGATATATCCTGTACCGCGGATTTCGTTCTTGCGGCCCAGAGTTCTGAGTATTCCGGTAAGCTCTTGCCGGGTGTACGGCATTTCAATCTGGAGGCTTGAGGCTGAGTTCCAGAGCCGGTTCAGGTGTTCTTTCAACTTGAAAATACGTCCTCCGTAAATGCGGATCCCCTCGAAAATGCCGTCTCCATAAAGAGTGTTGCTGTCCAGGAGGACTGCTGCCGGCAGCAGTCCGCTTTCCAGGTCCAGGTAGGGATCGGAAAGCCCGTAATCTCCGCTGAAAAAAACAAATTCTTTACTCATCGGTTCTCCCTGCATACAGAGGCGGAAATAGCAAGGATTTCTAATTTGAATATACCGGAAAAACCCCTGAGAATTACCTTTCCACCCTTAGATTCTATAATATGTGGGATAAAAAAAGAATATGATTATGAGCGCCGATTCGGAGTATTCGTCGAGGCATAGAAAGTCCTGAAAGGATCTGAAACCAATCGCTTTTCACGTCGGTAGATTATCTTGCATTTGATTCCATACCCGCGCAAAGTGCTTTTTGAAAGCTCTGACACAAATTGCCGCTTGCGTTAGTAATAATATCAAAATAATGGAATTACTTTGAAGTACGAAAAAGCGCTGGGAATACCGCCCGCAGGGAAGACAATATCTGACCACTGCCCACCGCTGCCCTCTGATATAAAATTAAAAGGCGTGCTTTGAGATTGTCAAGCTAAATTACTGCATTAAGTATACATGTATCTTTATATGGCACAACAAATTCAAAATTATCTACATCTAGATTGGTTTGCAAGAAATACCACAATATTTTGTATGGCTGCAGCCTCTATTTTACAAAGCCTCACTTAATGCCGTACTTTTCGAGCTTATAATAGAGAACACTCGTTTTAATTCCAAGCAAGCTGGCGGTTTTTGTTTTGTTGCCGCCCGTTTTTGTGAAAGCCTGCTCGATAATCCGTCGTTCGATAGTCTCCAGGGTCATGTTCAGGTCTACTGTACCCGAGGGGGGTAGCTGGAATTTTAGCTCTCTTTCCACAAGCGGCGGAAGATCTTCGGCGGTGATAGTCGCGCTTTTGCCGAGCACCAGGGCGCGTTCGATAACGTTTTCAAGCTCGCGAACATTACCCGGCCAGTTGTAACTTGTCAGAATTTTCAGTGCTCCAGGCTCTATGGTGCGCGGCGGAAGGTTCATTTTGCGGCAGATTTTATCTGCCAGGTGGCAGGCCAGAAACCCGATATCTCCTTCACGCTCTCTCAGGGGAGGCATCTCTATCGGCACAACATGCAGCCTGTAGAAAAGGTCCTCGCGGAATCTTCCCTGGCTGACCTCTTCTTTCAGGTCTTTATTTGATGCCGAGATCATGCGGACATTGACCGAGATGGTTTTCTCTCCGCCCACGCGCTCGAAGCGGCGCTCCTGGAGCACGCGCAAAAGCTTGACCTGTACCACGGGAGAGATATCACCTATTTCATCCAGGAACAGCGTGCCGCCGTCCGCCAGCTCGAAACGCCCTTTTCTTGACTTGACCGATCCGGTAAAGGCGCCTTTCTCATGGCCGAAAAGCTCGCTTTCCAGTACGCCTTCCGAAAGCGCTGCGCAGGAGACCTTGATAAAGGGCTTTCCACGGCGGGGGCTTATCCTGTGAATCTCGCGGGCCACTAGCTCCTTTCCGGTGCCGCTTTCGCCTGTAATGAGGACCGAGGCATCGCTTGAAGCCACCCTCTGGATTGTCTCGAAAACCAGTTTCATGGCCATGGATTCTCCCACAATCTCGCCGAAACCGCCGGCCTCATCCACCTCGCTTTTAAGAAACTCGTTTTCCTCGACAAGCCGCAGCCTTTCCGCGGCGTTGCGGCGGTTGGTCAGCACCTTTTCCACCCGGACCATGAGCTCTTCCAAGTTGATCGGTTTGGTGAGGATTTCGCTGGCCCCGAGCTTCATTGCCTCGACCGCCATGTCAACCGTGCCGTAGGCAGTGATAAAAATCACATCGATCTCGGGACAAACCGCGCGGGCTTCCTTGAATACCTCGATCCCATTCATCCCTGGCAGCTTGTAATCACTGACCAGGAGATCGAAATGCCGGCTATGGAGAAGCTCGAGTGCGCCGGGACCGTCCTGGGCCGTATAAGTCTCCAGGCCCATTTTCTCCAAGGTGATCGCCAGGCCCTCGCGCATTGAACGCTGATCTTCGATAACAAGCACGGATGGCATATTACACCCTGAATCAGTTGGCTGAAATGGTAAGGCTGACTGCCAGTAATTTCCAAGTGATGAGTTTTTAACTTAACAGGCTTCGCCTGGTTTGTAAACAGGCAGGTGTATATTTTGTTCCTTAGGGCATGATTCCATAAATTTTGTGACATATTTATAACAATACCGATCCAGACAATTTCACTGGTAGGGGCGGATTTAAAACCCGCCCTCCTGGATCGTAAGGGTAAGCAAGGAAGAAAAATCATAATATTTGCCTTTTTTGCTTGAAATCGTTATATTTAACATTCCGTAACGACCCTCGAGCGCAAAGGATAAACAATATCTTTAGTTTCAAAAAGGAGTTTAAAATGCCACTCGTACCCCTGAGACAGCTTCTCAACGAAGCTGCTAAAGGCAATTATGCCGTGGGCGCCTACAATGTAAACAATATGGAACAGATCCAGGCGATAATGCAGGCAGCCCAGGAAACCAAGTCCGCGGTGATCGTGCAGGCAAGCCGTGGAGCGCTCAAATACAGCAACTTCACTTATCTGAAGTATTTGATGGAGGCTGCAGTAATCGAGAATCCCAATATTCCGATCGCTCTGCATCTGGATCACGGCAACAGCCTGGAAACGGCAAAAAAAGCCATTGAACTCGGCTTCACCAGTGTCATGATCGACGGTTCGCTCAAAGAGGACTCGAAAACCCCGACCTCTTTCGAGGAGAATGTGAAAGTGACCCGTTCTGTGGCTGAGTACGCTCATCCCCTGGGTGTCACGGTCGAGGGCGAGCTCGGCACTCTCGGCGGCATAGAGGACGGGGTCGGCAGCGGCAGGGTGCAGCTTACCGATCCGGACCAGGCGGTAAAGTTTGTCGAGGAAACGAGGGTGGATGCTCTGGCGGTCGCTATCGGCACCAGCCACGGAGCTTATAAATTCAAGTCCGAGCCGAAGCTTGCCCTGCACATAGTCAAGGAAATCCACCAGCGGCTGCCCGAGCTGCACATGGTCATGCATGGAAGTTCGAGCGTGCCCCAGGAGCTTGTAGAGATTGTGAACAAATACGGCGGCAACATGCCTAATGCCAAGGGTGTGCCGATGACCGAAATCCAAAGCGTGATTCCCTACGGCGTGCGCAAGGTAAATATCGACTCGGACGGTCGGATTGCGATCACCGGGGCAATCCGCAAGGTGTTTGTTGAAACGCCTGAGAAGTTCGATCCCCGCGATTATATGAAGCCGGCGAGAGATGCGCTTGCACGGCTTGTCGCCCAGAAGATGCGCGATCTGGGAACGGCGGGGAGTGCCGAGAGGTTCAAGCCTCTTAGCCTTGAAGATATGAAAAAGTTCTACAGGGAAAAAGGCTGGATTTGAAGTAAATTTTTCAAGCGGAGAAAAAAAGGCCGGCGTTTCTTTTGCCGGCCTTTTTTATGGTATGCCAGGCCTGGGCGTATCTGAAATATAATCGGAGCCGGTTTGAGCTCCTCGGCCCGGCTGCATAAGGAAAAACCGTCTCAGATAGACTCGGCGAGTTTGCGCAGCCGCTCGAGATCAACACCCGGACGGTAGCAGGAGGAAACCACGCTCTCCTCGAAACCGCTCTCGGAAACCTTTAGCCAGTCCAGAACCTCTTCACCTTTGGTGAGCAAGTTGATGACCTCCTCGCCTAGAGCTTTGTTACCGCAATCCAGCGCAGCGCGTTGAGCGCCCTCCTTGAACTTTTTAAACAGCGGCAGGTCACGCGTCTCTGTTTTTACATGGCTCATCATGTAAAACAGTTCATTCACCAAGATCTGGTATTTTTTTCGCCTTTCGGCATTGAAATCAGATTTCATCAAGCCCATGACATGCTGGACCATGTTTTCCAGAGAGAGATATATCCGTCCACGAATAATAAGAATTTTATACTCAAGGGTTGTCGGATCGTCGAATTTGGATAGCTCATGACAGTAGCTGATAAGAGTCTTGTCGCAGTTAGTTTGACTGCGAGCAAGGTCCGCGGTTTTTTTCTGTTTCAGGTAAGTGTCATTGTAGTCGTTGACACAGTTGCGCAATCCCTCCAGTACCGGGGCGATTTTCCGCAGCGCATCGATTTCTTTGCTGAAAGCGAATTTGTTCTTGTTGAAATCTTTGATCAGCGAGAGCAGTTCGCCCACGCCCATGCCGATTATGCGTAAAATGTCTTCAAGTTTATCCGGAGAAAAGGTTATGTTATTTTTCTGATCAGGGATTAAGAAAACATGCAGTTGGGCCAGGACGCCGGAGACTTTTTGAGTCATCCTGTCTGAGAATATTTCGAAATTTGTCTGCCCGGGCAGGCCCTGTTTCTGCTGGGCCAATTTATCGCGAAATTCATGGCCTCTTGCCAGCAGATGGTCTGCCAACTGGTCCGAGATCTTGATTATCGAGTGCAGCACTTTGGTTGAGTCATTGAGCGAGATTACAGGTATTTCCATTTGGCCGAAGATGGAAGTGGACAGCGGCTCCTCGCCGTCAGGCTTCCAGATTGCGTACTGCTTATCATCTATGAAGGTCTGTGATTTTTTCAGGGAGTTCTGAATGTTTTGCAGCGGTAAAACGAACTTGCGATCCAGCAGGTCACGAGCCAGCACGTTGAGATAAATTTTCAGGTCGTTCGGGTGCTGGCAGCTCTGGATAATGAGCTGACTGCGTTTCAGGTGGTTAATTTCGCCAAAAGCAGAGGTAATGTTGATTGACATGACATCCCGCAGCCCCATTGAGATCTTGGGGCTTTCCAATTTTATATTGCGGGCGTTGCGGATCAGTGTATTGAGGACCGACTCAGTGTTTTTAACTATCTTTTTGGTGGCCTCTACCTGGTCTCTCTTGATATGACCCATAGTGCTTGAGAGATGTTTCTGGCTGATCAGATCCATTAACCCGTTGAGAGTCACCATGTAGCTTGAGTTAATGGTTACCAGGATAGAGTGCATCTCATAGATTGGAACCTCAACATTTTCATCTTCAACATTGAAGCTTTCCTCAATAACCTCGGTGCGCTGTATGGATTCACGGGATTTCTGGAGCAGGTCATCTGTCTTGCGCAACAGGTTAGCTACATCCTTTGATTCGGGGTCTAAATTTTTAAGGATATCGCGAATGAAATAGCAGGCGTCCCTGATGTTTGTCACGATCTGGTCGCGGCGCATGGCAGGCATGCGTCTTTCGTAACCTTCAGCTTTAAGCTTATCAAAAAAGATCGAGATATTCTCAAGAGCTTCCGAAAGGCGGCGCACACTGCTTTTGCTTATCAACATACCCCCGGTTGCCGGGGTTTCCTGGTCGCCTTGCGAATCCATCATCAGGTGGCTGTATTTTTCATCGAAAGCCCGCTCTTCTTCGGTAAGGGCCCGCTCGTCCAGGTCTACGGGTATATCCTCTGAAGAGGAGCCGCCGCCTAATTGCTCTACAAGCACCTGGAGTTCAAAATTCAGTTTGGGGAATAATTCATGGATGCCTTCTTCCAAAATCGGCGTAAAGTTCGAGACGCCGCCTGAGCTGGCGGCCGCTCTCTCCCCTGCAGAAACAAAATGGGCTTCCAGGCGATTCTTGTCCAGAACGCTTACCTCCAGAGATTTTGTGGTTTCGCCGATCTTTTTCAGGAGATAGCGCTCGAACTCGACCACCTTTTCTAAAAAGCTGGCAGTGTGTTCATGAATTGTTTTCTCTTCTTTTTGACGTTCGCCCTCCATAATATTGTACGTGATCGGGCTTACAAGAAGAACCGCAGCACCAAAATACATTTTGATAAAAGGATAGAGCTGGCAGACCCATTCGTACTGTTTGATATTCACATGATGGTCGTTTTCACGTTCATAATTCGGATTGCAATCAAAGCAGCGCAATTCGAAATCAGGTTCATCGTAATTAAGCAGCAGATTTTGGAATTCCTTATTGATGTAATTTGCTGCTTCATCGTAAGTAATCCCTTTACTGGTCAGAGTGCGCTTGGCGGTATCGAGTATTTCTCCTGTGCTTCCCCGTGCAGTGAAAATGACTTTATCCGATGTCACTTCAGTGAAAGTAATTTGTCCGTTGGCAATCAAACTCATAAACTGGATCAAATCCATCGGGCTGACAAAGGCTGATAATCTTTCCCGTTCCTTATTTTCCGCAAGGTTGCTCAGGCCGTGGGCTACGCGGAAAGCTTGAAGCTGTTGGAAGAGCTCTATATTGCCCTCACTGATAAAATAGCGCAAACCGCCGATAAGCTCGGACAAATGCTGGTCAAGGGAAAGCTGGAACAGGATCTTATTCAGGCATTCTATCTTGACCTGGGAACGGATCTCCTCGGCGATTATTTCCATATTGCGCATGCTCACCGGTGTACGAATGCCCGGGCGGAGGAATTTTTTAAGCAGGGTATTGCCCGATTCAACCTTTTTCCGCTTAGCGAGCATGTTTTTCAGGTCTGAGATATGGACGATGAGCTGCTGTATTTTATCCTTCCGGCGGTCGACTTTGATGGAATTCGATTCATTCTGCTCAATTTTTCCAGTGGCGTGTTTAATGAACGCTTGCTCGAGTTCGGCGGTAGAAATTCCAATGGTTTCCAGGGACTGGCGAATCTCTGTCCTGCCCTTCGGACTCCAGGGAGCGTAACGGTTGATCATGCGGCTTACCAGGAAATACACCAGATTGTCAGGTTCATTGAAGCTGCGGGAGGCCCATTGGTGGCGGTACCAGTTAAGACTCGCCAGAAAAATCATTTTGTCGACCATTGATTTATCTTTCATCTCCTCGGCCAGATCCAGAGACTCTAGCTTGAGAAAGGCAATAAACTCATCCTCGACATAGCCTTTTCCGGTAAGCATGTAATACGAGTACAGCATTTTACGGTCAATGTCCTGGAAATATTGACGAGCGGTGCGGGCAGCCTCCTGTTTGATCTCATCATCCATGGGCTGGCTGATCAGGCTGTCGATCTGTTTGCAGGTCAGTCGAATCTGTTCGATAAGTTTGAGTTCATCACGGTAGTGGATAAGCCGCTGTTTTTCCTCCTCTGCGGACTTCCGCGGGCCCGGTATCTTGCGCAGGATTTCGTATACTTTCTCTTCCCCGGTATCAATTACAACTCGCAGCTTCTGGCTGATTACCGTATAGTCACGTTCCTCACTCTGGCCTTGCCGGAGTTTGAGCAGCCCGTTTTCATCCAGGTTGTCCAACAGATTCCCCATCTGCCTGATCTTATCATCTCGTTCTTTAAGGTGAGGGTTCTGGCGCAGACGGACGAGTGCCTGGGCGATCAGTATCATCGGCTCGTTCTTCTCGGTAGTGTAGAAACTGCCGAAAACCTTTCCCAGGTAGGTACGCACCCGGGTAAAAATCAGGCGTTTGTCCTGAATCGCCTTGATTTCGTACTTTTTAGTGCGCTCGATAAGCTGGTCAAGCAGCTCTTCACCCTCAAACTCGTTATCATCAACTATTTTAGCGATTTCAAGCGGCATAGTCCTTATACCTGAAAAAGTAGATTGCTCTAGGTAATTTAATATTGTTCCGGAATAAGTGATACAGCACAGACCGCAAATCTTTCAACAGCATTTTTACTATATCTTTAGGGACCGCTATGGCTAGTAAAGCTTTCAGGCGGTACCGACTATTTCCCCTTTGATTTCCCGCAGAACAGTATGATCGATTCTTTCTTTAAAGAGGTGGGTAAACTTACCGATGATTATTTTCACTCCCGGGAAAAGGGTTTTGTGTATCTTGACATATGAATCTTTATGCGCGCGGATTTTTGCATCGATATCATCCTGCTCTTTTGACAGATCGTTGTGATATTGGGGATAATAGCCTATGGTTTCTTGCAGTCTATCGGACAAATTTTGCAACTCAGGCGGGAGAGTGCCTTTAAGCTTGATCCTCAGACGGGAAAGATTATAAAGCGCATTTTTCACCTTATCCTGGTTGGCTTTTATCCTCTTTGTTTCTTCCTCGATCTGTTGCAGTCTCTCCAGGAGCTGGAAATTGCAGCCCACGGCAACCATGGTTGGTGTATAACTTATGTTGCCGATCTGGGTGGCTTCAACCGAACCTTCAACCTCGTGAGTACCTCCAATGATCGCGCCTTTTTTGCCGCTGGCTTTCAGATCCCCGGTTACTTTAACCTTACCGTGCATAATTTCCCCACCCACAATCAGGTTCCCTCCACAGTAAATTTGCTGTCCCTGCACGTATTTAACAATCAGGTCTCCCTTGGTACGGATAATGCCTTTACCCCGGCCGATAAACCCATTTTTGATCAGCACATTGCCGCCGGCCTCGATCTCGGCGTCCTCCACACAGCCTCCTACCTCCAGATCCTCGGTCACCATGACTTTAAAACCCGACTTTATATCCCCAAAGACGAACAGGCTGCCGTCGTAATTGATATTGCCGGTAGCAAAATCGACGTCCCCCTTGATCTCCAGCTTGGGGTTAACCTCGACAAGCCCGGCCTTGTTAAGGCTCACGCAGCCATTGACCGAAGAGATCAAAAGGTTCGGGTCACCCGGCGTGGGCTCCGTATTAAGGCCTTGGGGCAGTTTGATATCCCGCACGGCCTTGGGCTTGATAATTTCCCCGGTAACAGATTGACCCGGCACTCCCTCAGTAGCAGGGTGTAATCGGCAAAGCTGGTCACCTTTGGCCACGTTAACCAGTAAAGAAACCGCTTTATAGTCGATGCGGCCGTCTTTATCTTCCTGAGGGTGGAATTCTTTTAATGTCTGGAAAAAACACTCTGTTTGGGCATCGCGGCCCTCTTCAGGAGGATTCCCCCGGGCGACAAGAACCTCTTGATCAAACAGTGATTCTCTGAAAATACGCTCCAGGTTATTCTTATCAATGCCATTGGTTACACTGGCAGCTTCCAGGGCTTTGCTGGCATCATCCAAGGTGAAAATAGCTGTCATGCCTTCCCCAGAGCCGAGGTAGGGAACATTGATATACGCCTCAAGGCCCTCGTTTTTTATTTTAACGCTTATTTTTTTCCATTCTTCGGTCAATTTCAGAGCTCTTTGGCACGATAATGAAAAATCTTGGGATAAAAATTATAAAGCTTTAATTCTATAATAATAAAAAAAAATCGTAAATGGAATAATTTCCGTAAAAATTAAGAATATAACCACAGCTTCAATTCAAGAAGAAAGAAATAATTTTCTTTGCCAGTCTTGCCTGACAGTTGATAGCCAAAGCTGTTTACGAGTTTTTATTAATCCCGACGTTCCAGGAGTTTTAAAAATCCGACAACAGGATATATTGCTCGAAAAAAAACCGCAAACTTCCCGTCATTCACAAATAAGACCAGACAAATTGAAACACCACGAAGTAAGCGATTATGGAACAGGTGAAATATGGGCTGCTTGCAGCCAAAACGCCAGTATAAAAAAGCGGCTTTTCTCTATCAGTTATCTTTGCAACCCCGGATGTAAATTCCAATCAAAGAGCAGTATGTTTTTACAGACACAAAGCAGTTTTCGGCAACTAATATTACATTTTAGAAAGAAAGGCAGCAGAAGGCAGCTAATTTTTTCTTCCAGAGAAGAATAGACCATCCAGAGTAAATCACTCTCTTTTCTGCATAGCTACCGATTTTAAAACCGTTTTTTGAAAATTATCGGGAACAAGCGCAGCGCAGAATCTATCATCATTACCAGACGCCGATCCTGAAAAAAAATGCCGCGAGGTCATCGACGATTTCGCCATTGCCCAGGCTGTCCTCTATCGAATGTTGGCAAAATCAATAAATCCAGCTTGACCGCACCATATATCTGTGGTATAAAAGTAAGGTGTTTAGTTGCAATTCGTTTATTCATAAGTTACTTGAATCAGTGGCTTGGATTTTGAAGTGGACTGAAGGTTTGGCGTTATGATTCGGTAATATGTGCCATAAATTGCACATCCGATAGGAAATCCGTTGTACAAAAGAGTTTCCACTGCCTTTAAAGCATTAACGGCTGCAAGGAAGTAAGAATGAAAGACAAAAGACAGGGTTTTGAGGGACTGGGAAAAAGAATTAAAGAGTTGGAGAAAGGGGTTAAAAGCCAAAAGAAAGCTCTTGATATACAAAAATGCCTGGTTGACCAAAAGACGAGGGAGCTTGAATCGTTCAGGTTAACAGCTGATGTTCTGGAGCTTTATCTTGATGAGGATTGGCATATCATTGGAAATTCAAACAATTTAGCTCTGCTTACTGAAAACATCGTCGGGTTGAGAAAAAGGGGAGAACATGTCAGGAGCTTCTTGAAAGAAGGCGACTTTGAAAAAATTCAGGAATACCTGAATAAGCTGGATGCGATAAAAAATCTGCCCTTTGAACAAGGAAGGAAATGGAAGCTCAGGTACAGGGGCCCGTCAGATTCTGAGACAATAGGCCGGGACTGGCTGCCGTTTTCGTTCTCCGGGATTAATCAATGGAAAATTAAAAACGGAAAGATAATCCACAAGCCTGTTAGAGAAAAAGAGGAAGACTGCTATTTAATGACTACCGCAGAATACGGGGGAGCGGATGAAGATCTAAAGGTAATATTCAAAGCCCGGACTTTGAAAAACAAGGATTTGATCAGGGACCTGTCATTAGTCCTCTCGGGGGCCTCGAGCGGAGCAGGAATCCATCCGGATTTGGCAGGCTATACCGCATGCTCCGGCTCCAACGGGAATACGGAAGGGAGAATCCAGAAAAAAGGCGGAAATTTGATTGTCGTGTATGAGGAGTTAGAGCCTGATACAGAGTATCAGATAACTGTCGAG
>Ga0307379_10007081_pt1 | contig 15293 bp, 7 predicted proteins | sample UN2MG_FD_202237 | JGI IMG/M metagenome (GOLD analysis project Ga0307379, IMG submission 202237) | Soil microbial communities from Risofladan, Vaasa, Finland - UN-2 | ecosystem: Environmental > Terrestrial > Soil > Coastal area > Acid sulfate soil | place: Finland: Risofladan, Vaasa | collected... | reverse complement strand
CGTCTACCCAAACCTTTGTTTCCCAGTGACAGCGTTCCAGAAACAGAACGATTCGCCTGCCCCGCCGGTTTTTGGGAATATCGATTTGTCTCTGATACCAGGCAGGCCCGACGTAATGTTTGACAGGAGTCAGCCAGAAAGGAATTTTGACATTTGGCGGCTGTCTGTATTTTTCATATTTGGCGTCGGTAAACCACGACCGGTCTACAATTCCGCCGGTCCATTTTGTATCAACGGAGACGTCGTCACCGAAGCCGTTCTCAGTTGTTGAACCGGGCAGCTTGATGCGCTCGGGAAGTTTGCCGCTGTACCACTTCTCTTTTTCGCCCATGTTCTCGGGGTCCAACTGAAATCGCCATCGGCCGGCTAATGAGCTCGTTTCCCGCTTGTCGTTTAGGCTCGCGGTTTTGGTGGTTTTTAAATTCACTACTTCTTGGCAGCAGGCACAGACTGCCATTCCAACACATACAGCGATTGTTACTAATGAGCTGATAAATTTGGGTTTCAATTTTGTTCTCCTTGACAAAAATTTTGAAAAGCATTTTACTAAATTAAGCAGGGTCGGCTTCCTGCCCCGACTCGGGCAGATTACTATACCATGTGTATCTAAGAGCCACAATGGCTGCAATCGCTAGGCCCAGCCAAAACATCGAAGCGGCGTACCAGTGGCCCACCAAGTACATAGGAAACAGATACAAACAGCTAATCGCGAGCATAGCAAGAACGACATTCAGAATCGTCAGCCACACGTTTTCAGACTTAGAGTGAAACTGGTCGGCGGATAATAGGGCACTTTCTCGAACCGGTTTCCACAATCCAAACGGCCGAACAGAACGGTAAAATGAAATTGCGACCTCTCGCTCCACCGGCCTGGTAAGCAGGGACCCGATTATACCGGCCAGTAGTGAGGCGATGCAGAGCAAGGGGAACGCAATGTAGGACGGCAGGTTGGGAAAGAATAAGATTATTAAAGACAAAAGAATACCGACAAAGGTCCCCAGGGAGTAGCCCCAGCCGTTCATTCGCCACCAGTACCACCTGAGCACATTTGGTATCACGACGCCGGCGCCCAGGGCCATCATCATCCAATTCCATATTCGAGCAATCGACTTGGCCTGGAAACCAATGGCAATACCAACCAGAACCAGCAGAAGCGTTGCCAGATAACTGAATCGCACAGATTCTTTATCGCCGGCTCGTGGACGAAAGTAAGGCTGCCAGATATCGCGAACAATAAATGAAGCGCCGCTGTTTACCGTCGAGCTAAACGTTGACATAAAAGCCGCCAGCAGGCCGGCAATGACAATTCCCCTTATCCCGACCGGTAGAAACTCCAACAGGACCAGAGGCATTACTTTCTCAGAATCCGTTACGCCGGTGACACCCGTAAGGGCCAGCAAAGCAATGCCAATCGCCATCGCCCAGCGGACAATTAGAAAAAAGCTCCAGGCCGCCCCGACCTTGGCGGCATCACGGGCATCGCGTGCCGCCAGAAACCGTTGGAAATCATACATCTGCGCCGGGCCGCCTGCATTTAGCAGCAGGCCCTTTAAGACCCAGACAATTACAAGGGCGCCAAAAAACTCAAACTCGGCATTTTTCGTACCAGCCAATTCTTCGATTCGCCACGGCACGTTTAATGAAGTCCAGCCCTGCGGCAACTGAGTCAGCAGGTCGGGTGTCATCTTCGACCACGCAATATAGGCGATAAATATACTACCGACGGTCAGGATGATGGTCTGGATTACATCAGTTACCACGACACTGTAGAGTCCGCCGAGAATAACGTAGAGGGTGGTTACGCCAATAATCGTTACTGCTAAACAATCGGGTTCGTATTCGGTGAATAGGTTCTGCAGCCAGGGACTTGACGTGTATTGAGCAAGGGACTCAAGGGGAATGTACACGGAGGCAAATTTGCCGATGCCCTGATACGCATATCCGATGAAACTGGCAAGAGTGAGCACCGCCATCAATGCGTAAGCGGTTCGGGCCAACCTGCCGCCAGCATCACTGCCAAAACGGGTCTTCATCCACTCAGCGGCAGTCATTACGTTTGAGCGGCGCACCCACTTGCCCATATAGCTCATAAAAAAGGCACCCATCAAAAAGCCCCACATCCAGTGGTGCCACATAGACTTCATTCCCAGGACAAAGAGGATTGAGATAATCCACATAGTGCCGGTAATGTCGAAATTGGATACCGAACCGGACATTGCAAGGGCCAGCCAGTGAATGCTCTTTCCCCCCAGAAAATATGCTCCCAGACTCCTTGAGGCACGCCTGCGATACCAGAAGCCCAGCCCGATCACAACGGCGAAGTAAAAGACAATTATCCCATAATCAATTGAGCCCATTCGTCGCCGCTCCACGCCTAAGATGCGTCATTGGGGACCCCATTTACTGCATCAAACATCGCTACGATATTGGCCGGGGGGACATTCGCAAGAATGTTATGCACCTGCTGAAAAACGAAGCCTCCGCCGGGACTGAGTATCCTTACCTGTTCTTTGACGCTCTCAGCAACCTGTTGAGGTGTACCAGTGGGCAGAATGTCCCTTGTATCACAGCCCCCGCCCCAGAAAGTGATGTCCTTACCAAACTCGGCTTTTAGCTCTGTCGCACCCATTCGGCTACAACTAATCTGGACCGGATTGATGGCGTCAGCACCTGCCTCGATTAAGTCAGGAATCAGCTCCCGGACTCCGCCGCAGCAGTGAAGCATGACTTTCACATCGGCGAGCTGTTTTGCTCGGTTCCAAAGCAGTTTGTGACGCGGCTTGAAAAACTCGCGATACATTTGCGGTGAAATCATAGGACCCGTCTGCATCCCGAGGTCATCACCGAAAAGAATAATATCGATATACTCGCCGACAGCTCCAAGAAACCGCTCGAGGTTAGCCAGATGAATTTCGACGAGCTTATCAAGGAAACGGTGGGCGTGTTGTGGTTCGGCGGCCAACAGCATCATGAATACGTCGTTGCGGTAAAGGAACTGGCCGATTTCAAACAGATTGCCTCCGAACAAACCAATGATAGCTCGGTCTGTCGTTTTTCGCAGCTTTTTTGCGCCTTCAGAAAGCGCGTGGCTATCAATTGGGCCTGGCGGGCTGGCGACCGCCGTCCACATAGACTCCTCAAGGGCGATAGAAATTGGCCCCACATCGTCACCCTCAGCGAAAGGAAAATAAATCTGCTCAAAATACAGTGTTCCTTCCGGCATGTGTGCGAAGATTCTGCCGCTTTTCGACCGAATCATCCAACAGCCATCATCTCTTTCAATGCGTGTCCAGGCAGGTACGAGACACGGTGTGCCGTCGGGCAATGTCCACGGTGACCAGGATTTCTCATCCAGGGCAAAACCCCGGCCCAACTCAATCGTGTCTACGTGGAACCTGTCCAAGACATCCTCATCAACAATCGCCAATTGCTGGATGACGTCATAGACACGAATTGGCCTGGGCGGCAGGCCCAGAAATTCGCGTAACTTCGGATATGCGATTGCCGCGATGCCGGAAGACCGGTGCCCGGAAAAGTCAATAGGAACACGGTCAGGTTCACGATGGTTTAACGCCGCTAAAACTCGTTCTCGTGGAGTCATAAGCTCTTCCCTATCTTCCAGACATAGGAACGCGCAAAGTGAGAAATTCGTATGCCGCCACTTCTACAGGTCCTGTTATTTTGGCGACTTTCTCTTCCGCCAGGTTGCTCAGCCATACCGTCTTAGGTTCCGGCTTTGTCCAGATAAGCCCGGCCTTTGCCGACCGTTCACCTGCATTGAACAGCCTGACAATCCAGGCCTTGCCGTCCTCACTCGGCTTAAAGGCGGTTACGATTACACCGGCAGGTTCGACACTCAAAATAGAACGTCGAACAGGAGTATCTTTATCAATGGGCACTGCAATAAGAGGCTGGCTGCGCTCAATACCAAATTTTGAAGCCTTTCCTGAATCGAATCCACGATGAGGCCTAATCGAATAACGGAACGTCGTCGGACCTTCCTGACCGGCCTTGTAGTTGGTTTCCCAGTAGTTATTCATCACGTAGGAATACAGTGTCGTTGATGGTTCGAGCTTCTTTATCCACCCGACACCCCCGCGGGGGTCGTTGGTAATCGCGCCGACTTCGATGAGCGGCGCGTCGACCGTCGCCCAGGTAACGCCGTAATCGGCGTTGGACACATCGACCCATCGCTGGACGGTGAAATAATTCTTGCAGGCGCCAGGCAGTTGGTCTACTTCCGGCTGAACCACAGCCCAGGGAGTCTCCATTCGCATTAAACCTTTGGGTACATTGAAGGGAAAGGCCAGGTGCACTGCCTCCTGCTTGTAAATCTTCTGCTTGTCGATAACGTTGATGATGTCCACACGATCCCTACCTGCGACGAGACGCACCTCGCGCGACAGCTTATTGCATCCCGGCGCATCGGATTCGATTAGCAGTGATGCGACCAGCGGCCCATGCTCCTTCACGCTGATTTTGACCGGCCCGTTGCGCTGCGGGTCCTTCGGGTCTCTGCCGGCCACGTAGAAATAATCGTTCAAGCCCATACCGTTCTTGCGGTTCACCAGGTCGGCTTTTAGTTTTTTCCACTTCAGGCTCGCAATAGCACCGGTTTTTTTATCAATGGTCAAGGCGATCCGGCTGTTACTTATTTCTGCGTCCCGGATATTGGCATTGCCCGATGCGCGAGTTTGGCCAGCGTGGAAAGTGAATCTTTTTGCGGCAAACGGCGGAATATCGCAGGCAAGGAAGGCCAGTTCGCCTGTTGAAAGCCGTTGTGAGGCTACAGTCTTGCTGTCGGTGTCTTTGACGACATCACCAGCCACCGTCATACCTTTGGGCAGCACAACCAGGTCCGTTCGCGGCCACGAGCAGGTGTTGAACACATCTACGGTTGTCACCTTCTTCGCCGAACTTCGGTATTTCGACAGAGACTGCTTCAGCAGCTTTTGGGACTGAGTATCCGCATCGAGGGCAAAGGCCTGCTTTATCTTCCACTGGGCCTTGGTGAAATCGCTATCTGGTTGGCTTATACTGCAGTGCGCGCCCCAGGTGTGTTCGTCATAGAGTATCACCTCACGCCAGGCCTTGTAGAAGTCCTCGGCCGGGTAGTTGGCGGGATTAAGCATTGCCCATAGTGTCTCAGCCTGCACCAAACGTTCGGCAGCATCACGGTTCAGCGAAGTCTCGTGCGCGGATGAGCCCGCGCCGTCTTCCCAGTACGGCGTAAAATCTCCGCGGGCTTTGGGTATCCGGTCGCCATACCGGCGCTCGAATTCGCGACACATCTCGCTCGCGGTCGACACAATCAGCTTCGGGTAAGCATATTTTTCGTTCCAGTTTTTCACGAACTCGCTCAATCCCGGGTCCGGCGGGCCGTTGTCACCGCCAATTGAGTAGCGGACCTGAAGTATATCGTAAGGATACTTCGAGCTCTCAAGGCGTTTGAGGTAGTTGAAAAGCCTTCCGGCATCAAGACGCCCGGCGTGAAAAAGCGAGTACCCTTCGCCGGCTACCCAGCAAAGGATACTGTGCTTTCCCGAAGGTGACTGCCAGTAGAAGGGCTTGTCACCCCAGGCCGACAGCGTGTACCCAATACGGTGACCCCGGTTTGGTCCGACGGAGAAATACTTCACACCGCTTTGGGCCAGCACAGGAACTATACCCCAGGTGTAGCCGGGCACGTCGGTAATCATAGCCGAGTTAATTGTAAAATCATATCGCTGCCTCAGCTTCTGAGCGTAATCGACAAGCCGAATGAGCTCTTCCGGCCGGCACAGGGCCGTCAATTCATTTCCGTAGAGGGCGTCCAGACCAATCCAGCCTTTCCTGATGGCCTCGATGAACTGCTTTTGCTTTTCTTTCGACGCCTGTTTCAGGTAGCTGTCCACCGCCCATAACACTTCGACGTTCCACTTAAACCGCGAACCAGCCGGATAATCTGCGCTCTTTCTCGCCAGCTCAATGACCTGCTCGAAATACCCCCAATGCTTGCGTTCGACCTCCGTTTGCACGTGCGTGTAACCGATGTCCACATGAGAGTGGTGCAGCAGGTACACCTCCCATTTCCGGACGGGCTTGATGGTTACGGTTCGCTTGCCGATGGACCGGCCGTCAACCTTGACATCAATCTCGACCTGTTTTGGTTTCGTCACTACCGGTGCAAATCCCTCGATTACCTTGTAGCCGGATTTGAGTAATTGTTTGACCGGTTTGGATCCTTTCACAGTGACTGTGGCTTCAACCGGCTCACCCAAATGCAGCACGGAGGCCATAACAGGCTGGAACAGCTCTCCGCCGCGTTCAACCAGAAAAGGCTGAGTGTGGACATCCAGAAGCTTGGTCGTGGCTTTGAGCGGGCCGGTCTCGACACCGACGGGCGTTCTCAGCGCTACATAATCGTAGAGTATCCAACTGCCTGTCAGAGAGGTAATTGTGATTGTGTTTGTGCCGGCTTCAAGCACACGGGCCGGGAATTCGATTGTGAGCCGGTGCTCCCGGCCCTTTTCAACCTCACCGAAAGCCGATGGGTCCCCTGCACCTTTGGGCAGGTCGCGTACAAAGCTGGTGTCGTTAATTTTGATTTGCATTTTGGGCGGTTTGGCGCTGTGTGTATCCACAAAATCCAGAACTAATTCGCCATTACCTGTGTTCGGTGCACTTTTGACGCCGAACAGAATCGTAAAAGTATGACTCTTACTGCCGGCCCAGGTGTCCGCTGGCCCCGGCTGTATATAAGGGAAGTCCTGCTTCGGGTCGGATTGACCAGCGATGAACAACGCCCCCTGAGGGAACGTTACAGAGTACTGGTTGCTCCTGTCCGGTCCAAGTGCAAATTCAGCGGTGTTGTTGTCGGCCTTGCCAATCTGCCAGAGCAGTTTTTTTTGCCCTGCGGCCAAGGTGGTAAGGCACGTACAAAACAACAACGACAATACAAGGTACTTTGTCAGCTTCGGACTTTTCATCTTGACTGCTCCTTTTATAAATGGACGAACTTACTTAATTTTTGTTTATAGCATCCAGTGTTTTTCTATTTCTTCAAGGGTTTTGCCTTTGGTTTCCGGCACAAATCGCCAGACAAAGAGTACCTCAACGATACAAAATACTGCGTACACCCAGAATGAAAATCCATGATGGAATTTTTCAACGAGCCATTTGTTTTTGTCCATCATCGGAAATGTCTGCGATACCAGAAAGCAGGATATCCAGAGAATGACGGTGGCAATTGCCATCGCCCGGCCGCGAATGCGGGTGGGGAAGATTTCGGAGAGAATGACCCACGTGACCGGTCCCAGAGACATTGCAAAACAGCCGATGTAGGCCAGCACAAATAACAGCACCCATGGTCCCTTCTGATTGAAGTAAAAGGCAAGCCCCAGAGAAAGCAAGGACAGGCACATTCCGCAGGCTCCGATTAGCATCAAGGGCCTGCGACCAAGACGGTCAACTGTCCAGATAGCGATAACGGTAAAGCCGATATTGACCGCACCAACCACTACCGTTTGAAGGAGCGCCGTTTCTGTTTTGGCGCCCAAGTTTTTGAAGATTTCCGGAGCATAATACAGAACGGCATTAATTCCCGTCACCTGCTGCAGAATAGCAAGCACAATACCTATGACCAGTACGATTTTCATTCCCGGCAGAAACAATTGGCGAAGCGAGCCGCTTTCGTGAGCGATAGTATCTTTTATTGCCACCAGCTCCTTCTGTGCAAATTGTTGCCCATCTACTCTCTTTAGAATTTTAAGGGCTTCTTCTTCTCGGCTTTGTTTGGTAAGCCATCGTGGACTTTCGGGGACAAAAAACACCAGCACCAGCAGCAGGACGGCGGGAATCGACTCCGAGCCGAACATCCATCGCCACCCGCTTTGCACAATCCAGGGTTCTTCACGTCCCAGTGCGATATAGTAATTGACAAAATAAACAACGAGAAAACCGGACACGATGGCGAATTGATTGACTGAAACCATCCGCCCTCTGATGCGTGCCGGTGAAATCTCCGCGATGTACATAGGCGATGTCAGGGACGCAGCCCCTACCCCTAAGCCGCCTATGAATCGAAAAATAATGAACTCGGTCAGATTTCTCGGCAGGGCAGTGCCGAGGGCTGAGACCAGGAAAAGTACTGCGGAGATTATCAAGACCTTTTTTCTGCCGATACGGTCGCTAATGGTTCCGGCAAAGGCAGCACCGAAAATACAGCCCACCAATGCACAGGATGCCGCCCAGCCGACACCTTTGGGGTCAAGCTCAAAGCGTGCCTCCAGCGGCCCGATAGCACCTGATATAACGCCGGTATCATACCCGAACAAAAGCCCCCCCAAAGCGGCTACGATACAAACCATAAAGATGTAAACTGCACTGCCAGAGTTTTCCGCAAGTTTCAATTTACCACCATTGTCCATTTTGTGTTCCTTATATATGATGACAACCCACCTGTGATAATGGTCGCGAGGAGAACTTTATGTTACTGCGATGAAGAAACATTGAAGTCTCTCAGGCTGCGAACCGGCGTACCTTCAGTAATCAGTTCGGCTATGAGCTGATACTGTCCCTGCTCATTCGGAATAGTTACGTTAAAAGATAAAGTCTCTTGCCCAAGACTAATAACAGTAGAGTTCTTTGTCTGCTCGGAAATCGCCTCCTCGTTACGTAAAATACGAAGAACCACATTACCCTTCCATTCTCTGTAGAGGTCGTTAATCACAATAACAGGGACCTGAATTTCGGCCCCGGGGGAAAACTGCTCGTCCCATTTATTAATGCACAGGCCGACCGGGGAAAAGGCATCCTTAACGTATTTCTCGAAGTTAGGCTCAAATTCCAAAGTCTCGATATCCAGAAAATGGTCACTGGTAGCACCACCTTCCGGTCTGGGTTTATCACCGGCTCTGGAATAACCCAGTCCACAAAAATGCAGGACGCCGGCACATTTGCGGTGGCATCGCCAAAACTCGGTTAGGGCGGCCAGATAGCGTGCATAAAGCAAACGCCGCTGGGCAACAGTGGAATTTGATCCAAGCAAGCTGTTATACACCTTGTCTGTCAGGCATGTTGTTGTACCATCGCGATTAAGCCACAGCCATGCGTACTCGTTGATAACTATGGGAACATCAAGCTTTTTTTGTTCGGCCCGCAAATGAGGCACGGGCGAAACGTTTGCTATATCCCGGAAACGGAACGATTCCTTGCCCGACCAGGCCTTGATGAACAGATACGGGTGAGACTCTACAAAATCATGTGGACTTTGTGGATCAGACCAGCCGTTTTCCCACGGACGATTGGACAGGTCCAGGTGACGTACCTCCTGGACGGCTTTGCCGGTCTGGTCTGTAACGCTTTCATTCTGAGCGTCCCAGATAACTACGCACGGATGGTTCCATCTTTCCCGCATCCATTCAGTATATTCTGCGGCGATAGCGTCGCTTTTGAGCGCTTTGGGCCAATTTTCCCTGCCGAGAAACCAGATGGGAAACTCGTCCTGAATGAGAAATCCTTCTTCGTCGGCAATCTCGTACCATATCTCCGGTGGAAAGCCGATACAGTAGCGGATCGAGTTCCAGTGCATACTCTTGAATTTTCGGTGCAACCGGCGGACCCATTCTTTGCGCCAGGGCCGGTCGCCTCGAAGCGCATCCTCGAAAAAGCGATAAATACAAACGTTAGTGCCACGCATGAAGTACGGCTTGCCATTCAAAATCGCCCTGCCGGATTCCTTATCAAATCTAAATGACCGCATACCAAACCGAACGCGCCGACAATCGCCTCCCGTCTTTAGCTTCAACTCATAAAGGAAGGGATTTTCAGGAGTCCATAACTTACAGTCTTCTATCGGAATAGTAACATCCAGCTTTGTTGTTTGATTAGGTATGAAGGGCAAGCCGCTCTGTTGGACTGCACCGACAAATTTGCCGGTCTTTGCCTCCGACACCTCATAAGATATGGAAGCATTTCCATCCCTGTCAGGCCATTGCACTTCAGCAACTACCCGTACCTTATTGGCGGAAATATCAGGGACCGTCTGCACATTCACAATGTAAGGTTTGCCGGTGAGGATAAGTTCTACAGAATCATAAATGCCGGGGATATAGAGATATTTTTCGAAGTCCCAGCCCGATGGGATGCTCTCCGGGACGGAATCACGAAATGCGCCTACCCGCACTATAATTTCATTTGTTGCACCGGAGCCCTTGAGTTTGTTACGTACATCAAGCAAGGCGGGTGTAAAGCAGGGAAGGTGCTCGCCGACAAGCTTGCCATTCAGAAATACTCGCGTGCCGTATTTGGCCTTGTGGATTTTTAGCAGAGCCACCTCGGGGACAGTTTCGTCGACGGTAAATGTGCGGCGATACCAGAAAGCCTCTCGTTTTTCACTTTTCTTTCCGACTTCAGCAAAAGCCGGTGTGGCCATATCGACCAAGCCCGGAACCGACACTTTATGTGTGAACCGTTTAGGAATAGAATCCATACTGCCCTCGGCTATTTCCCAGGTACCGTCGAGATTGATGATATGTCTTGGGCCGGCGTTTCCTGCACGAAACGTCGCGCATCCGGTGAACATAGACATAAAAGTAACTAACAATAATGCAGCAATCACCTGGTATGCTCTTTTTTGAGTCTTCACAACCTTTTCTCCCTTATACCTTTCGTCCCAGCGCCTCAAACATCGCCAGCACATTTTCAGTCGGCGTATTGCATTGTATATTGTGCACGGTATTAAAGACATAGCCGTTTTTCCGGTTAAATATCTTCGCCCTCTCAGTGACCTGTCGGCGTACTTCATCAGGTGTTCCAAACGGCAGCGTATTTTGTGTATCCACGCCGCCGCCCCAGAAAACTATCCTGCCGCCGTAGTTATCAACTAAATGCTGCGGGTCCATTCGGCTTGCCGAAGTCTGAACAGGATTAAGGATATCGAAACCTGCTTCTATGAAGCCCTCAATCAGCGGCTCGCAGCCACCGCAGCAGTGCTTGAGCGTTTTCCATTTTGTGTTAGCGTGAATCCAGTCGTTAACTTTCCTGCTGAAGGGCAGGTAAAGCTCACGGTATCCGTCCGGACTGCAAAAGAGCGTATTCTGCGCCGCCAGGTCGGTGCCATCCACAAACACAACGTGTACCTTGTTGCCAACAGCCTGGTAAATCCGCTCCAGATTCCTGATGGCAATCTCCGTCTGACCCGCAAAGACCTCCTTGATATATTCTCTTCGTGAGACAGTGCTTATATACCATTCTTCGATATCACGAATCCCCTTTGGGTCCTTCATCCACGGTGCCGGTACCTTCGCTATGTCGCCGAACGCCGTGCCCGGAAGTCCCGCTGCAATTGCAAGGTCGGTGTTTTCATAAAGCTGGTTTGCCTTGTCCTCGTAGAACTTCAAATCTTCTTCGCCAATGAGCGTAAAATCTTCGAGATTGTCCGCAGGATTTAACCTGGCTTCATCGATGGGCTTTTGACGAATAATCGAGTCAAAATAGAACCCACCTTTGGGCATTTTACCTGAGGCAGGGACAGATTTGTCACCCTGCGGGTACATCAGAATATCCCCATCAGGTTCGGGTTCGGTATTGAACTTGGCCGGAACCAGCACGTCCGTTCCGTCGAATGTCCGCCAGGGTTTCCAGCCTGCGTTCTCGAAGCCAAACATATTCTTCGGTCCGGGCAGGTTAACGACATCAATACCAAGCGCTTCTCGCAAGTCGGCGGCGACCTCGCCAAGCATTTGGTAAGGCTCGATGACCTTCACCGGCTCGCCTTTTCCTTCCAGACCAAGTGCCTTACGCAGATTTGCAATCACACTCACGTGTGCCCCGGAACAGGCAGTACCTCCCAAATCCACAGGAACACGGTCAGTCGCTTCATAGTTCAATGCCTTTAATACTCTTTCGCGTGAATTCATAGTGTTTGAATATTTCCTTTCTTTGCTATTGGATAATTACAACTGTTTGGTCTATCCGTGGCGCCGTTGCCGGGAAGTAAATGCTGCGTCCACCGTGCTCCGGCAGGCTCCGCCCTGACGAGTCACCGGCAGTAACCTTTACATGATATTCCAAGTCAGCTTTGATTTGCCCGGCAGGTATCGTTACCGAATATACTCCACGGGTAATATGGGCGAGGGCAACCTTAGTGTATTTGGCCGTGCCTATTGGTCGCCAATATAAAAATGCGTTTGTAGGCTGATTCTTAGCCAGGACAATCACGTTGAGTCTTAAGTCTTCACCAGCCATCAGGGAGCTGCGAACAGTCGGCACGATTATCCGCGGCGAGCCATCGTAGGGCTTTGAAGGCATGGCATCTGCAGGCAATTCCTGGCCGAGCATTTTAGCCAGTTCCTGACCGGGCTGCGTAAGTAAGGTCGGCATCACGTGCTGCTGCCAGTTGGCGACATTGCCCATTCCACCGGTGGTAGTAATAGTCGCCAAAAGATAGCGGTGCACTTCGGCGACCTGAGCGACCAGCTTTTTCCGCAGCGGCAGAGCAGTTTGACGCGCCAGTTTCCTGCGGGCATCGGCTTGCTTTTGCTCCTTGACCTTTTTCATCGCGGCGTTGAACCGGGCCCAGGTGCAGTTGACCTGTCCCACCGCTCGCAAATAGCGGAAAGTGTTCAGCCAATAGTCGAAACGTTCCAGATTGCCAGGGCCTTTGATTCGTGGGCGCAGTTTCGCCAATTCATCTACAAATTTATATTCGGTGCTTACCTGCTCCCAGGCTCTTGCATCCGGCTTGATTCCTCCAGGCCCTCCCACCCAGGTGGAAGGTCTCGGCAGATTTGCAGTTTGTCCTCCACCTGTTGCCGGGGATCCCCCGTCAAGCTGTGTGAACAGTTTGGCTATTGGCTTTGCAGCTTCAGGCCCAAACTGTGTCAGCGCCCAGTCGGCGTAGAAGTCATCTATCGCCAAATCGCGCGGCCTGCTGTCGGATCCCGAAGACTGCAAGTCGGCCTCGTAGTCCTTGTATGCCGGGCCGCCACAGTTGATTTTCCTCATACAGGCCTGCCCTTGTACAGCGATGGCCGCGATGCAAGGAAACTCCAAAAGCTTTACGAAACTGATGTCTAACAAATCATTAGTTACTTTCACATCGTCAAATGTGTAATCCAGGGCCTTGTTCTTGCCGACCTTTGCAAAGACGTCCAGCTTATCAATTACTGTTTTGCCCTGCAGTTTAACTCCGAAGACCCGTTTGCCCGCTTCATTGTAGTGAGGCTCAGAGAACTGCAATGTTACCTTATATTTGCCGTTCGGCACTTTCAGTCGATAGGCGCTGACATCCCAGCGGACTGTTTGGTAAAGTGGCTCATCCTCGGTGTCTGCCATAGGGTTGTTAGGGAAGGCAGCGACGTTGCCGCCTTCACGGCCCTCGGTGAGCTTCGGCTCAGGCGGTTCGATTTTTTTGCCGAAGTTCGGATTCCAGCCGCTCTGCTCCCAGGCCGCACGCGCCAGCGCCGAGACGTTGGGTCCGAGGATGCGTGTTCGCCAGTGGATGCCCATCAGGCCCGTACAGCCGTAGGCCACCGCGTCGGCTGCATCGCGCCGCATCCGGCCCGCCCAGAGCTGTGGGATAATCATAGCCGGGTCATCCTCCAGCCAGGGTATGGCCCATTTCGGCCGGCCCTTGAGACGCGCAAAGCTGGGCTCGACCGGCTCAAATCCTACCTGACGATTGATGCAGCTAAAAGGCATCTCTTTCGGCAAAACATTGTCAAACTGCGCCCTGTCCTTTGGCGGCCCTAATACCCAACCGCAAGTAGCCAGAGTAAATGGTGCATTAACCTTTTTTGCTGCCTGAACTGCAAGCAGAATATCTTTTTCCGTCGCCGCTACCTGCTCATCTTTTGCTCCTCCCCAGGTCCAGCCTTCCGGTGTCCAAAGCCAGTAGTAGTCCAGAGGATGCGTTTTCTTTATCCGCTGGAACATACCTTCATAAATGCTCTGCACAACAGCCGGGTCGTCAGGGTTTTTACCTTCTTCTTTTAGGTGTTCCTTGACCATCTTTGGAATCGTAAGGGGTGCCTCGGTTCCGATGCAGGTCTTGATTCCCAGTTCTCTTGCAAACCCAAAAGCTTCGTTCAGCACGTTGCCGAAGCGATTGAATAGTTCGTTGCGAGCTTCGGCGGTTTTCGGCCAAGGTGCCATGCCCTTCATATAATCGGGGCCATAATCGTTGCGGTCGAACAACAGGTCGGCACCAAAACTGAAATCCGCAGTATCTTTGGATTTGTATCCCCAGGTGCCGCTGTGCGTAGTAAAGTGGCGTGACTGAGAGCTGAACTTGACCTGTCCATTCGGAGAAACATCATCAGGTTTACCGATCCATACCTCAGGTTCCGGGCCGACTCCGCCCTCCGGATAACAATGCAAACCAAAGAAATTCATTCGCAGCTTGGGCAGTTGCGCGATGACAGCTTTATAGTCGTCGGCATTCCACCAGTCCGGCCCTTCCGGGAAATCGTGGAAAGGATGAATACCGCGTAATTCAAATAACGGTTCACCCCGCTCATCCAAATCGGGCAATCTAAAGCTAATCTTCTCATCAGGCAAAACGTCCCCATGTATATAAAAGCGAACGCCAAAGTGCTCAATAAATCGATACGCACCGTAAAGCGTTCCTATTGAATCGCCTCCGGCAATCAGCACTGCTGGCTTTTTATTGATTCTGAAAGTTTTGATTCTGTATTGTTGGGCCTGCAAAGCAGGTACAGATGATTTAAGGACGGCATTTTTGTCCTGCATTCGTTTAATAATGTCCCTATCTTTTGCGCCCACAACTATCAAGGCGGTTTGGAAATCCAGATTCCTGCTGCTCCTGACCAGTGGCAGCAGTTTGCCTGTCCGCAGATACAGATAGCGACGAATCTCTTTTGCCGCCAAGCGCTCGGCCCCGGAAGCCTGCGATGAATAAACAATCCGGCAAAAATGCCGGCCCGAATTTTCCTGCTGTCCGCAAGCCTGCCTCGCTTTTTGACAACTTGCAACTGCCACCAGCAAGATTACCAGTAAAAAGTGAGTTTTTCTCATACTTGTCTCTCCTTTCCAGTTGACAGAAAGCTATCGAAGCTGATTATTTCAAAGAAACTACCGGCGGCATTTTAGCATGTTCGGTCAACTGTCGCAAATTGTTTCCGGGGGATTGACACCATTTTCGTTTTTCAAAATGGCTGTCTGTACCCACGTCCAAAATTCACGGTGATTACGAAGTTACCGTCTCTCAATTCCATCTTTGTTTTGTCTACGGGCCGCTGGAAATGTTCCAGGTGTACCTTAATCTTTTTCGGCGGGTCGCGGCGGGGTGG
>Ga0307379_10007078_pt1 | contig 15295 bp, 8 predicted proteins | sample UN2MG_FD_202237 | JGI IMG/M metagenome (GOLD analysis project Ga0307379, IMG submission 202237) | Soil microbial communities from Risofladan, Vaasa, Finland - UN-2 | ecosystem: Environmental > Terrestrial > Soil > Coastal area > Acid sulfate soil | place: Finland: Risofladan, Vaasa | collected... | reverse complement strand
CGCTTCAGAACTGTTCAAAACGCAATGTTCTATTATATATGCCGTCTCAATGTCGGGCAAAAATATTTATGGATAGTTAAAAAAACTTTGAAATCGATATAAAACATTGTCTTTATTTTCCAATTGAACCAGAGTCCCTCGATTTAAATCTATTGTGGTAAATACGTAATTTGCTTTATTTTATTCGGGACAGCCACCTATTTCTGTGTACTGTCCGCAGCCATTAATAGGTGGCTGTCCCTAGTTTTTTTGTTCTATATAGAGCAGGTCCGTCCCTATTATCTCCAAACAAGGTCTTTGGTTTCTCAGAAGTCGGCGTCATTGGCTATACCCAGCCCTTCGTATACTTGGCGTAGTTGTATTCGTCAATCAGCTTGAGGAACGTCTGGCCGCAGCCGTCCGGTACGTGCTTTTGCAGTTGTTGCGCGAGTGTTTTCATATTGTAGGCGAAGTCCACGTACTTCCGGTCGGGATTCGTGCTGTAGCGGCAGGCGTAGGCTATGGCGATCTTGTAATCCCAGATGGGCAGGAAGCTCGGCGCGAGAAGATGCAGTGCCTTCGCCACAGCGACAGGGCTCTTGCGGTCTTTATTTTTCCCTTCCTTGATTCGCAGTGCGTCCAGGAACGCCAGGAAAAGCTGCTTGATGGTCGGCTCGTCGGCATCCACGAGCGACTTAATGTCGCGGGACCGAAGCCCTTTGATTGCGGGCATGTTTGCCCTCAGAGCCTCTTCCAGGAGGGCGAAGTCGAAGGAACCGAAGCGGTAGAATCCCTGGTTCCACGTCAGAAGCAGCACACCCATGCCTTCCGCCATATCCTGCGGCTGGCCCCAGAAGTGGCCAACCAGAAACGTCGCTATCTTATACATGACATCCCTGGGTTCGCGCTTTTGGTATTCCTGATAGCCTTGCTTGAACTCGGAACGTGTCAGCTTCGGTGTCTCAGCCATCTTTTTCATTCTTTCGTCTGTTGACATAATTGTCTCCTTAAAGTGGTCCTATACATTACGTGTTTGACTTATTATTCTTTCAGTAAAATATAATAAGTTGGGTCAAAAAGGGACGTTTACCGATTCCATGTATTCAGTTCTTTTTCTTCTGTTTCTATACGTCTTTGGCAACCCTTTTCCTTCAACCTCAGAAATTGGTAGAAGTCACTAATAATTTCCGATTATTCCCTATGGTTGGATTCTCTTAACCAGAAAGTTCCAAAGTCTGTCGATTTTATCAGGATCTGTTTGGCCCGCAAAACGCGTTTCGGTCAATTTTTGCATATCTTGTTTTGTTTTCGTCACTGGGTAACGGCCAAAGATTACAACATAGTTCTGTAAGCGCAATAGTAAATTGTCATGGTCTTTGCTTTTCATCAAACCCGCTGTTCGATACAAATCTATGAGATTATGGTTTGTCAGTTCTCCTGAAAGCTTTTGATGCTTAACGAAATCTGGATGCTTCGCTACAATTATACCCTTAATGAGAGTTTCTATAGCCAGACCAGCTAACAGCATATAAACCGGTCCGTAATGGAAATCCGCAACAGCAGATTTTTGGTCATAGGGCTCTCTTTTTGCTGGCCATAATGATGACTTATGCAAAGCGTCAGCGGCAGTCTTCAGATGTTCCGCAGACCTAAGCCATGTTTTAGGGTCTATCGACAACGAATACCAACTATCTCTATAAAACTTTTCAAACTCCTGCGTTTTCTTCATGCCCTGAATTTGTTGCCCTTTTACTGGGAAATAGGACGAACGCTATTGGGGTGCTAATTCCGGGGACACCATACTTAATTCCAACCGATATATGCGCCCCAAACTCAACAATAATCGAATACGGCCGCCGGATTCTATCAAAGCCATTACTATCTCGTATTGCGTATATCGTATGTAGTATGTCGCGTCTGGATTCCTGCTTCCACAGGAATGACAAACGGGCGATTCGAGGGAGCTTTGCGCTCTGGGTTGTATTACGCCTTTAGTATCAAAATACAAATTAACGAGTAAAAAGACAATTAAATTCCTATGTCGCATATCGTATATCGTAGTTAACTGGCTATTATTTTCCCATTGTACCAGGTTGCGTCGATTTAAATCTATTGTGGTAAATACGTAATTTCCTTGAGAAGACACCATCAGCGCGTATATTCTGCCCTCTATTAATACAGGCGCTTGTGGAATAGAAAATGTAGAAAGTAATCTTGCAAAAAAGCCAAAAAAAGACGCGATACGCAATACAAACCAGCATTTATGGCCGGTTTATGCCTGATTTTACTGGACTTCTTGGGTGTTTTGTGGTATAATGTAAGCCAGACGTTGGATAACAGACGTAAGACGACAGATCTCAGATGTCAGGCATCGGCAGACGCAGGCAATTAAAAAATCAAAATGCAAAATGCGAAATCATAAATCACAAGTTTCGAGCTAATTGAAGTTCCTTGGACGGAAACTCGAAGCACCCCTGCTTACGCAGGGATAAACTCGTCCCCGTGAAAACGGGGATCCTAAACAATATCAAATGTTCAAAATCCTGAATTTTCAAGACAAAACCACAACCAAAACGCGCGAAAATACGCCAAATAGTGCAGAAAGCGCGACAAAATGAGGCAAAATAGTGAGTAAAATTCGCGCTAATTTGAAAAAACAAAGCCAATTTATTTCGTATTGAGTACTCCGTAAGGAGTCCCAAGGACTGCGTGATGCGTATTGCGAAAAGGAATTTGAAAAAACAAAGCCAATTTGTCGGAGGGTTAAATTGGCGCAATGTTAGTAATAACAATGGTTTATGGAGATTTAGACGATTTGAGGCAGCGAAAAAACAAAGCCAATTCAAAGCCAATTTCGCACTCCGGCACTGACTAAAGGAACTGGAAAAGGAGAAAAATCGTTCCGTGCACCTACTTATTAAAAGGATGAACCATTTTTTATGTCGTAGGCCATCAGGGCCTCGCCGTGGCGGATGTAGAGTCGGCCGTCGGAGATGGCCGGGTGTGCCCAGTGGCTGCCGGAGCCCCGGGTGACACGAAATGTGCTGACGATTTCAAAGGCCTTTGGCGAGACCTTGACCAGGGCCACGTCGCCGGTGTTTTCGTCGTAGCAATACAACATGCCGTCGGCGTAGATAATCGAGCCTTTGTTGCCGTTCCATTTGGCTTCGTACATGACTTTTCCACTGTCCCAATCGAGACAGAACCAGTCTCCCTTCATGATGGTCTTGAAGTCTGGGCCGTACAGATAGCCGTCGACGAGCACGACGCCGCCGTGGTGACAGTCGAATACGGGCTCGTTCCACTTTTTAGATGCAGTGCTCAGGTCCTCTGAGAGCTGGAGCATCAGGCTTCCTGTGGTTGCCTCTCGCTCGACGACACTGGTGACAAAGACGCGGCCGTTTTTATAAACGGGCGTGACAGCGCCGGTGTCGAAGCTGCACTTGTAGGGCACCCGCCAGATGAGCCTGCCGTCGTCGGCGGCCACGCAGATGACCGACTCCTGGATCATATTCACGAGCAGGCGCCTGCTGCGATCTTCGATGAGAATGGGCGAAGAATAGGACGACAGCTCATCCAGGCCGGTCGTGGCCCAGATTGTTTGGCCGGTCAATTTGTCGAGTGCTGCCATAACTCCTTTTTTGCCGCCGGGGGTGCAGTAGACTTTGTCTCCGTCGACAAGGGGCGAACCGCTCATGCCCCACCTGATGTTTTTTCCCTCGAATTTGTTTAAGGTGTCCACCTCCCAGATTTTTTTGCCGGTCTTCGCGTCGGAGCAGGACATGACACCCGTTCCACTGAACACATAGACTCTGCCCTCGTCAACCGTGGGCGTGGTGCGGGTTCCCCGGTGTGACTTTGTCCACTCCGGGCCGTAGGATTCCTTCCATTTCAAGTTGCCGGCAAGGTCATAGGCGAAGAGAAATCCTTCGCCGTCGAGCATGCCTGTTGTGTAGATGAATCCGTCGGATACGGCGACAGAAGAAAAGCCTATGCCCAGTCCCTCGACCGACCATAAGCATTTGGGGCCAGCTTGCGGCCATTTCTTCAGCAGGGCGGTCTCGGCCGATTTGCCGTCACGATTGGGCCCGCGAAACTGAGGCCAGTCGTCGGCGTAGCATAAACAGCCGGTAAGCAAAATGCTCAAAATCAAAGTTGTTGTGCTCTTAGTGTCGTTCATATATAGAATCCTATGCTCCATTTGTGCCAATATTCACCCGAACCCTCATTGATTAGTTTCGAAAGGGTGGTTAGTGTATAAACACAATTTTAAGAGCGAGGTGACCGTTTATCAAGCAAAAACGCTTGCCTTGAAGAAAGGATATGCTATACTACGACATCTTAATGCTATCAACGGGGCAGAATCTGCGTTTTGGCCCTCGAAAAGTGGATTTTTCAGGAGATTTACGATATGGGTTTTAGTATTGAGGATACTCGAAAGAAACCAAAACCAAAGGTCAAAGACCTTATAAAAGAGAAGATTATCAATCTTGAGGAAGCGACTGATTGGCTGAGGACAATTTACGAGATTCGGTTTTTTGAGGAGAAGGTTTTCGAGCTTTTGGGTCAGAATATTATCAAAGGTGCCTCACATCTTTACGCCGGCGAGGAAGCCGTTGCCGTTGGTGCTATAGCCGCGATAGAACGTGGTGATGTAATCGGCTCGACACATCGGGGTCACGGCCACTGTGGTGCCATCGGCAATAAATACGCCGACAGCGAGCAAGAGCGTCAGAGCCATTGGAACCAGATGATGGCCGAACTGATGGGCAAGGAGACCGGCTACTGCAAGGGTAGAGGCGGCTCGATGCACATCGCCGAGGTTTCCAAATGCAATAATCTTGGCTCGACCGGCATAGTTGGCGGCAACCAGGCGCCCGCCGTCGGAGCGGCCCTGGCAGAAAAATACAAAAAGGCCGGCAAAATTGTGCTTTCATTCTTCGGCGATGGGTCCACCAACTGCGGCAGCTTTCACGAGTCAATGAATATGGCATCAACACTGGCTGTGCCTCTGGTGGCTATTGTCGAAAATAACCTTTACGGAATGAGTGTCCCGTTTTCCGGCAGTGAAGTCGATGGAGCGGTCCGGGCAAGTAATATCGAGGACATCGCCGAAAGGGCGGCTTCCTATGACGTGCCTGCCATGATTTGCGACGGTCAGGATGCGGTCGCGGTCTTTCTTGCTGTGCGTGCCGCTGTCGAAAGGGCAAGAAAAGATTTTCAGATGACGATTATAGAGGCGAAAACTTATCGCTGGTACGGGCACAGCCGAAGCGATCCACGAGCGTATCGGACCAAGGCGGAAGAAAAGGCCTGGCACGAGCGTGACCCCATTACTGTCCTGAGCGAAAAACTTCTTACCGAGAAGCTTTGCACACAGAAGCAGTTGGATGAGATAAAAGATAAGGCCTTTGCGACCATCGAGGCGGCGACGCAGTTCGGCATGGACAGCCCCTGGCCGAACACTGCCGATTTGACAAACGATGTATATGTCGAGGAGACCTACCCGTCTGATCTGATCGCCTCCGACAAGGCAACTTCAGTAAAGGTAATGGAGGCAACCACCGCCTTTGAGGCTGCTCTGGCTTCATCGACGGCCAAAACAAAAAAAGAGGCGACCGAACAGGCCAGAAGCCAAATCAAATCCAGGTTCGGGATGGATGTTATGACCATCGGCCAGGCCGTCTCTGCTGCCCAGGCTGATGAGCTTCGACGGGACCAAAACGTCATCGTAATGGGTGAAGATGTCGGCCTTTACGGCGGGGCATATCAGGCGACCCGCGGGCTGCTTGCTGAATTCGGTACCGGCAGAGTGATTGATACGGCGATATCCGAGGCGGCGATTGCAGGCGCAGCAGTCGGTGCGGCTCTTCGTGGCATGAGGCCGGTGGCGGAGATTATGTATGTCGATTTCGTGACGATAGCCATGGACCAGCTTGTGCATGTTGGCGCTTATAATCGCTATATGTTCGGCGGCAAGGCCAAGGTGCCTATGGTGTTGCGAACCGAAGGCGGCGTCGGCAGGTGTATCGCGGCCCACCATTCGGAGTCACTCGAAGCCTGGCTGATGCATCCGCCGGGGCTTTATGTCGTAATGCCATCGACGCCTTACGATGCAAAGGGTTTGCTCAAAGCCGCCATTCGCAGCGACAATCCGGTTGTTTTTATAGAGCACAAAGCCACCTATGGCCAGTTAGGCCCGGTGCCTGAAGACGATTACATCATTCCATTGGGCGTGGCGGATATAAAAAGGCCCGGTAAAGACGCGACCATTGTCAGCTACAGCAGAATGGCGATGTGGTCGCTGGATGCCGCTAAAGTCTTATCTGAACAGCATGGCATCGACGCCGAGGTTATCGACCTGCGAACGCTGAAACCTATGGATATCGATACGGTGGCAGAATCGGTTCGCAAGACCGGCAGGTTAATCACCGTCAGCGAGGGTTTCTGCACCTGCGGCGCGGGCAGGGAAATAGCCGCTCAGTTTATGGAATACCAGTTCAGTGACGGCTCGCACGGCTTCGATTATCTCGATGCGGCGCCGGTCAATCTGGCGGCAGCAGATGTGCCTCCGCCGATGAGCGAGCCGCTGGAGATGGCAAGTATCCCGAGCGTCGAGACAATAATAGAAGCTGTAAAAAATATTGTTAATATTTAGCCGGTGTTTTTACAACTGTTATTACCGCCGGTTTACGCAGTAAGATATACTCGGTATGAAACAAATGAGGATTCAATAAATGGCAAAGGAAGTAAGATTACCGCAGCTCGGCCAGACAATGGAAGAAGGGACTATTGTCAATTGTCTTGTAAAGATCGGTGACGAGGTAAAAAAAGGTGACGTGATTTTTGAAATTGAGACCGATAAGGCGACCCTCGAAATGGAGTCACCTGCCGATGGTTTCGTTAAGCACATTCTTGTCAAGGTCGATGAGACGCTGCCTGTAGGCACGCCGGTCTTGGTCCTTGGCCAGAAAGATGAAGATGTGCCGCAAAGCTTTGTCGATTCGCTCACGGGCGCGGCACCTGCGCCGGAAGCGGCACCGGCTGCCGAGGTGTCCTCTGCTGCCCAACCGGCCAGAGCGGAACCGGAGCCAAGCAAGCCGGCAGGCAGGATTATAGCGTCACCACGTGCAAAGAAACTGGCCTCGGAACTCGGTGTTGACATAACGGCGTTAACCGGTACCGGCCCGGCCGGAAAAATTACTGAGCAGGATGTCAAAGCCGCTGCAAAGCCATCCGGGCCTGCTGCCCCGGCAGCCTCTGCCGCGGAGGCAAAGCTCGGACAAACTGTCCCGCTTAACAGACTGCAGAAAATAACCGCGGAGAAAATGCTCAAATCGAAACGCGAAATACCCTGCTTTTATCTGACGGTAAAGGCCGATATCACCGACCTTGTCGAATTGCGAACGAAGCTGAATGAAACCGGCGATGTGAAAATCTCCTACAATGATTTTCTTATAAAGGCTGTCGCAGCGGGACTGGAAAAATATCCAATAATGACAGGTCAATTGGCCGGCGAGGCCATCAAGTTAGCGAATTCAATCAACGTTGGTCTGGCGATATCCGTTCCGGACGGCCTGGTCGCGCCGATCGTCAAGGACGTAAACAAAAAGGACGTTAAGCAGATTGCATCCGACAGCCTGGCCCTTATTGAAAGGGCGCGAAGCAATAAATTGGCTCCGACAGATTTGGAAGGAGGCTGTATCACTGTAAGCAATCTCGGCGCCTTCGGGATAGACAATTTCATTCCGATTGTGGTGCCCGGCCAGTGCAGTATATTAGGCGTCGGCCGGATTACGGACACCTGCGTACCGAATAGCGGCAACATACTCGTCCGCAAGCTGATGAACATGACCCTATCCGTAGACCACAAAGTCGCCAACGGTGCCTACGCGGCCCAGTTTCTGGACTTCGTAAGAAAACTGCTCGAAGATACGGCAGAGTTTAGTATTGGTGATTGAATTTAACCAATTACCCGAAAGGAGTGCTCACAATGGCAAATAAAGTCGAGGCAAGACGTTTGTCGAATATAAGGAAGGCTGAGCCGAAGGTCCCGGTTATTGGCGTTTTTGCGACATCTGATCCGCGGATCGATGAAGCGAGTCGAAAGCGCTGTCAAAATATTGCGAAGATGGCTGCTGATGTAATCAGCGGCTCGGTGGTTCTTCCGGACAAGTCACCTGTGCCGGTTGTTTACTCGGAGGTATTGGTTGATGGTGAGGCGCAGGCCGACATTGTGGCTCAGCAGTTTCGCAAGGCCGGCGTGGATATTTTGGTATTAGTGCCGGATACGTGGGCATTTCCACAGCTTACGACGATATCGCTGCTTCAGCAGTTCCCACCCAATACCCCTATAAATATTACCTGTGGCAACAGCGGCCCCAAACCGGGCGTAGTCTATGCCCATGCGCTAAGCGGCGCTCTTGCCCAATATGGGCGAATGGCCGCCCTGAATGTCGGAACGTGGCCGGATACCGGTGACAATCCGAAGATGACCGACCAGACGGCGAAAAATCTCATTGACTGGTGTTATGCCGCCGTGACTACAGTCGCGCTACGTGGTCGCAGAGTTGTGATTCTGGGTCACGATTCGATGGGAATGGAGACAGCTTTGGCGCACGTCATTCCAATCAGGAATAACTTCGGTCTTGAAATCACGCGTCTGGATATGAAGCTCCTGGCAGACATGCTGAACAAAAAGGCTTATAACGAAAAAGAGCTAAAGGCGTTGCGAGGCTGGATTGACAGATATATCGGCAAACGCCTGGAGCTTCGCGATGAAGCCGACAGTGAGAGATTCAACCGGTCTCTTGGGATGTATCTAATCAAGCGAGACCTGATGGCGGACTTAAATGCGGTCGGCGGCGGATTTATGAGCCAATTGGAATGGGGCAGCGACCTGCGAGGCATTCCGCTGCCGGTAGCGGACGTGATGGAGAGCCTGTTCAATTCAACATTTGACCATAACGGGCGAAAGGCCCCGTTGCCGTATGCAACCGAAGCTGATGTGCAGGGACTTCTGACGATGCTGTGTATGACGTATCTTTCGGGCGGAAATCCGCCTCTGTTTATGGACTTTCGCAAAGTCTGGGAGGCGTGGGAAATCAGGGAATTAGCCAATAAAATCGGTGTCAAGTCGCTGGACAAAAAAGCAGACTGGTACAATAAGGGACTCGTAGATGGTGACAACTCCGGCAGCGCATCTTTCGATTGGGCGCAGGTTCCCGGTGCATCTGTAAAGAAGATTATGGATGGCATTTCCTTGCCTTTGGCCGAGGAAAACTATTTTCCCGGGGGAGGCAACGCAGTGAACTTTATGACCCCGGGGGGAATCGAAGGGATTGCCGCTCGATGCGCTTACAGCTGTGCCGCCGGACTGTTCAGCATGGTCTGGGATGAAGCGCATACTACTGAAGTGCCGGAACAACTCGCCAGGGCGATGTGCGAATTAACGACACCAATCTGGCCTCACACATTTGTCGTGCCGAAGTACGCAAGTATGGTCGAGTATAAGCAATATCCGCCGGCCAATCACTTCCACATGACCTGGAATCTGCCTGTTGCCAGATTGCAGCACTGGATGGACTTAACGGGAGTATTGAGCGTCACGCCCTGGGCGGCCAGGCCGAAGTTTATCGAAGGCCTCGACAGACCACAGCCGTTGGTTCATCTGATTAACGGCGGCGAAGATGCCTTCAAACTGCGGAGTCGTCGAGGATAGGTGTTAAATTCCGTGTTCTCTCAGCGCTTCTTGATGGACGAAATGTAAAAATCCTATCCTGCCTTCGCAGAGAGATTAGGTGGTTGGTAGTTATTCCGGTTCACACAAAAGACCAGAGGGCCGGTTAACTCAGAGACGGAAGGACAGAAACAATGCTCGTTCGGAACACCATCTTGAGAATTTGCCTGCTGGCACTTGTGGCGTTTCCGACCCTCGCACTCACTGTCGCACCGTACCCGCAGAGTTCGTACATCACAGGGATCTCGTGGGACATGAGCACGCTGAGGAACCTCGCCCCCTACAGCGACAACTGGTGCATCACATGGGCCGACAACGACTACCAATATACATCCTGGGGCGACGGCGGCGGATTCGGCGGGAATCAGAACGATGGCCGGGTCAGTATGGGCGTGGGGCGTGTCGAGGGCACGAAAGACAGCTACGCCTGCTATAATGTATGGGGCGGCAAGAACGCCGAGAATCCGGCGATTTTCAAGGGCAAGTGCTACGGCCTGCTTGCGATCGGCAGCGCCCTCTACATGTGGCGGACAGGTGACGGCTCGGACTCGAACTGCTTCGGGCTTCAGGAACTCCGCAAATCCACTAACCACGGGGCCACCTGGGACTACGCAAACGTTCGATATGTCGATGTCGACTTCTCAAATTCAAAGGGATTCTTTGCCCCCACCTTCCTTCAATTCGCAAAGGCATATTCCGGCACGCGGGACGACTACGTCTACATTTACGCTCCTGAGAACAAGGATGACCAGTGGGAAGTGCAGAAGCCCGGACACATCAGCTTGATGCGCGTGCCCAAAAGTCAGATCACGCAGAAGACCGCCTATCGTTTTTTCATCGGTCTGGACGGCAGCGGCAATCCGACATGGTCTCCGGATGTCAACGCACGCAAACCGGTATTCGAAGACTCCGTCAACGGCGTGATGCGCACGAGTGTGATCTACAACGCGGGCTTGAATCGCTACATCCTGGTTATCCAGCAGAAGAGTCGATTCAAGGCAAATGACGGCCACATCGGCATCTACGACGCGCCTGAGCCGTGGGGGCCCTGGACCACGGTATTCTTCAAGAACGCGTGGGACGCCGGAATCCAGATTGCCGACTCGAAAAGCAAGACCGTGTTCTGGAATTTCTCGAGCAAGTGGATGAGTTCGGACGGCAATAAGTTCGTCATGATCTACACGGGAAAGGGCAGCGACGAGTGGGGAACGGTCGAAGGCACGTTCTCCACACCATTGAGCAGCAATCCCACTGCCGGGCAAACGTTCTTATCGACAGCCGACGGCTTGCCAGGTGGCGGTACCATCGTAGGCTCCGTAGTTGGTATTAGGTCAACGGATTATTAATTTATTGACAGTTCAACCCCACGCTGATAAAATCCTTCAGCCTCTTCGTATGGGGGCTAAAATTGCGATCCGTTTCAGGTTCTGATGTAACAAACAACGCTTTTAAGGTGGATAAATAATGCCAAAACGCGAGGATATTCACAAGGTACTCATTATTGGTTCCGGCCCGATTATTATAGGCCAGGCTTGTGAATTTGATTATTCAGGCACACAAGCGTGCAAGGCCCTTCGAAAGCTGGGTTATAAAATCGTGCTTGTCAACTCCAACCCGGCAACCATCATGACCGATCCCGGCATGGCTGATGTAACGTACGTTGAGCCACTCAACGTTAAAACCATCGAGCAGATTATAGCAAAAGAGAAGCCGGATGCGCTGCTGCCCAATCTGGGTGGCCAAACAGGCCTTAATCTTTCGGCGGAATTATCACGAAGGGGCATCTTAAAGAAATATGACGTCCAAATTATAGGTGTTAAGGCCGATGCCATTGAAAGAGGAGAGGATCGCCAGGCTTTTAAGAACACGATGAATCAACTGGGTATCGAGATGCCAAGAAGCGAGATTGCAAACAGCCTCGAAGAAGCTGAAAAAGCCCTTGAGAATATTGGCCTGCCATGCGTGATACGTCCTGCCTATACCATGGGAGGAACGGGCGGCGGTCTGGTCTACAACCTTGAGGAGTTCCGTACGATCGTCAGCAGGGGGCTCTCTTTCAGTCTCGTCGGGCAGGTCCTTGTTGAGGAATCTGTACTCGGATGGGAAGAATTGGAACTTGAGGTTGTGCGTGATGCCAAGAACCAGAAAATCACGGTGTGCTTCATAGAGAACGTCGATGCCATGGGCATTCATACGGGAGATTCGTTTTGTACCGCTCCTATGTTGACCATAGCTCCTGAGCTTCAGAAGCGTCTGCAGAAGTATTCCTATGATATTGTCGAAGCTATCGGCGTTATCGGAGGCACCAACGTTCAGTTCGCTCACGACCCGAAGACCGGCCGGATTGTGGTCATCGAGATAAATCCGCGAACGTCACGTTCGTCGGCGCTCGCTTCCAAGGCAACCGGTTTCCCTATTGCGATGGTTTCCTCCATGCTGGCGGGCGGCCTGACGATGGACGAGATTCCCTACTGGCGTGACGGCACACTTGAAAAATACACTCCGTCGGGAGACTATGTGGTCGTAAAGTTTGCACGCTGGGCCTTTGAAAAATTCAAAGGCATTGAAGATAAGCTGGGCACGCAGATGCGCGCCGTCGGCGAGGTCATGAGCATCGGCAAGACCTACAAGGAAGCATTCCAAAAGTCCATTCGGTCCCTTGAAATCGGCCGTTATGGGCTGGGATTTGCCAGGGATTTCAATAAAAAATCCGCAGATGAGCTATTGGAGCTCCTCAGAGAAGCCACAAGCGAACGCCAGTTTATTATGTACGAGGCCTTGCGTAAAGGTATTAGTGTCGATGCGCTCCATGAAAAGACCTATATCAAAGCCTGGTTTATTGAGCAGATGAAAGAGTTGGTGGAGCTTGAGGAGAAGATTTTAAAGTACAAGGGCAAGAAACTGCCGGACAAACTTCTGATACAGGCAAAAAAGGATGGATTTGCAGACAAGTATCTGGCCAAATTGCTCAATGTCCCGGAAAAACAAATCAGGAAAAGAAGGCTTGGTCTGAATGTCAGCGAGGCGTGGGAACCCGTTCCCGTTAGTGGTGTGGAAAATGCCGCCTATTACTTCTCCACCTATAATGCCCCCGATAAAGTGGGTATCAGCAATAAACGTAAGGTAATGGTCCTCGGCGGTGGCCCGAATCGTATCGGTCAGGGTATTGAATTTGACTACTGTTGTGTCCATGCTGCATTTGCACTTCGGGATGAAGGCTACGAAACGATAATGGTCAATTGTAATCCTGAGACCGTTTCCACCGACTATGATACCTCCGACAAGTTGTATTTTGAGCCTCTCACAGTTGAAGATGTGCTGAGTATCTACAACAAGGAAAAACCGGAGGGAGTGATTGTCCAGTTCGGCGGACAGACGCCTCTTAATATTGCCGGAGAGCTGGAAGAGGCCGGAGTCAAAATCATCGGCACATCGCCGGAAAAGATTGACCTGGCTGAAGACAGGGACAGGTTTCGTAAATTAATGAAGAAGCTTGATATCCCGCAGCCGGAGTCCGGAATGGCGAGCACGCTGGATGAGGCGTTAAAAATAGCAGAGAAGATCGGTTATCCATTAATGGTCAGACCTTCCTATGTTCTCGGCGGCAGGGCTATGGAGGTGGTGCACGATGAAGATATGTTGAGATATTATGTTGCCAGGGCCACGGATGTCTCTCCGGAAAGACCTATCCTGATTGACAAATTTCTGGAAAATGCGATTGAAGTGGAGGCCGATGCAATTGCCGACGGCACAGATGCCTTTGTGCCGGCGATTATGGAGCATATTGAGCTTGCGGGCATCCATTCGGGTGATTCTGCATGCGTGCTGCCGCCGGTTAGTATTCCTGAAAAACACCTCAAAACGATCTATGAATATAACAGGAAAATTGCCATTGAGTTCAATGTTGTGGGCTTGATGAACATCCAGTATGCCATTGCCAACGACGTGGTTTACATTCTGGAGGCAAATCCGCGTGCGTCGAGAACCGTTCCGCTGGTTTCCAAGGTCTGCGGGATTTCAATGGTTCGGATTGCCACACAGCTTATGTTGGGCAAGCGCCTTGCAGATATGAACCTGAAGAAATTGTCCATCCCGCATTTCGGTGTAAAGGAGGCCGTATTCCCCTTCAATATGTTCCCTGAAGTCGATCCACTCCTGGGTCCTGAAATGCGCTCGACCGGTGAAGTACTTGGCATGGCGGATTCGTTTGGTCTTGCTTTCTATAAATCACAGGAGGCGACCCAGTTGCCTTTGCCCTCAGAAGGAACTGTTTTAATTACCATTTCAGATGAAGACAAATCTTCCGTACCCAAGGTCGCAAAGGAATTTAAGAACCTTGGCTTTAAGATTATCGCGACAGAGGGGACTCATCAGTTATTGTCCAAGAATGGAATAGAATCTGAAATCGTTCTCAAGATGCACGAGGGGCGGCCTAATATTCTTGATTTGATCAAGAACGGTCAGATACAGCTTGTTATCAATACGCCCGGAGGCAAGCAAAGTAAACATGACGATTCCTATATTCGCAAAGCTGCAATCAAATACAGAATACCTTACATCACGACAGTAGCGGCTGCCGCTGCTGCTGGAAAGGGAATAGCGGCTTTTCGACAAAAGAAGGGACAGATTAAGTCGCTTCAGGAGTATCACGCAGAGATAAAGTAAGGGAAGATTCGTTCCGAGATGAGTATTGCGGAACGGGATGGCGTTTCTATCTTTTGTAAACAGTCCGTCCACCCACTATCGTCTCAAGTATTGCGATATCCTTGATGCCTGCCGCCTTGACCGCGAGTGGGTTTTCAGCTAATATCACAAAATCAGCTAACTTGCCGGCCTCGATTGAGCCTTTGATCTCCTCTTCGAAATTTTGCCATGCTGCATCTATCGTTACTGCTCGCAAAGCCTCTTTAACACTAATTCTCTGCTGTGGTCCCAAAACTTTGTTGCTCTTTGTCAGTCGATTAACCGCAACCCATACGAGATGCAGAGGATTTACCGGCGTCACCGGTGTGTCGTTATGAATGGTAAAGCGCATACGCCGGGCAACAGATGATTTTAAGGGACTGATTCTCGCCGCCCGCTCCGGCCCCATGAATATGTCACGGTGCCTGTCACCCCAGTAATAAACATGACCGGCAAAGAACGATGGTGTTATGCCGAGTGTTTTCATTTTATCAAGCTGGTCTTCCCGAACCATCTGGCAATGTTCGATTCGATGCCGTGTATCGGCCCGGGGATATTCCTTTTGTGCCTGCTCAAAAGCATAAATAATGTCGTCGATAGCCGCGTCGCCGTTGCCGTGTATTGCTACTTGATAGCCTGCGCGGTGTGCTTTTTTGACCATATCCACCAGGGCCTCTCGACTTCTGCGCGGATAGCCCCGATATTCGGGATTGCCCTTGTAAGGAGTATAATACGGCTTGGAAAAATACCCTGTATATCCCTGATTGGAGCCGTCATGGAACATTTTCACTGCCGTTACCTTCAGGCGATTCGGATCAACATCGGCAAGAAGCTTTCGGGATGGCTGAGCATCGTTCATCGAAGTCATCGATACCACTCGCAAATCAAGCAGCC
>Ga0307379_10007076_pt1 | contig 15296 bp, 4 predicted proteins | sample UN2MG_FD_202237 | JGI IMG/M metagenome (GOLD analysis project Ga0307379, IMG submission 202237) | Soil microbial communities from Risofladan, Vaasa, Finland - UN-2 | ecosystem: Environmental > Terrestrial > Soil > Coastal area > Acid sulfate soil | place: Finland: Risofladan, Vaasa | collected... | reverse complement strand
GATCTAAATATTTAATCGCATTATCAATGGACTCCTCAAAAGACTCCACAACATCATCCAAAAGATTAAGATCCAAACCTAATGGTTTTAAACCTTTTAATAAAGTCCTATCTGCAGTTACAGCAATGAATACTTTAGAAGGAACTAATCGAGCATATGCTATTGCTTGTTCCTGATCATTATTTTTATTCATAAACAAATCATATATGCTCCTGACCTGATCTTTTAAGTTAAAAGGTTTACCATCTTTCACTAACTGATCAAGCCTTTTCCATACAGCTTTGAATAATTTATCTTGTTGCTCTTTTGTTATATTACAAATCATGTTATTCGCAGGCATTAGTTAAATCATCATCAAGACTATCTTTATCTTTCTTTTTTGCATCATCTATTAAAGGATCCACATCCTCAACATCTGCATTTTTTATTGATTTATCAGATTCTTTAACAGCTGAATCACTTACTGCAGGCCCTTTTGGAGCTTCATCAAATGGATTAAATACATCTGTGATATCTTTTGCATGTTTTATTTTATCAAAAGATTTAGTCTTTGTTTTATCAATCATATAACCACTTTTATTACTTTGAGTAATACTTATAGGATAAGCTTTTATTATACCATCAATCACACTTTTAGTAAGATAAAAACCTTCTATATTATCAGAAAAAGCTTTAAAAACAATACCTTCTTTAATATTATCAATCTTACGAGTACTTATTTCAGCTAATTTCGTTTTAATTCTTTCCTGGATAGTAGGGCTGTTTTCTACATGTATTTCTCCCTGTATTAAACGTCTTGCTACTTCAGCAATTGCAAAAGCATAGCTAGACCAATCTGTTATATTATCAATTATTTTGTCAACAATTTCATCACCTATCTCAATATAGTTTCTTGTTTCATTTACCCCTGTAGTGAGATAATCTTCAAGTTCTTGATTTTCAAGATATATAACATCTGTTCTACCAGCATCACTAATAGCTACGTCTTCTTTAGATTTTACATTTGCTAGTCTATCACCAAGCTTATTAATTAATCTCTTATTAGTTTTTGGAACTGTTATAACAACATCAGCATTACCAATAAATTTAAGGGTTCCTGTAAGAATAGTTTTATCTTGTTCTTTCAGAGTATTAATTTGAGCAAGTACTATAGTATTTAATTCATCTTTAGCTTGATTAGATTCTTTAGAATATCTAAATATGTAATCCTGATCTGTTTCATTTTCTAATCTTGTAAATCCTTTTTCAGCTAATACTTTGATAAATAAATCATCAGTATCAACCACATCTGGGTAATTTGATTTGAATGTTGTTTTTCCAGCACCAGGCGTTGCATAAATTAATTTACCTTTGAATATAGGATTAATTTTTTTAGCATTCTTCTCAGGAGCAATTAGTGTTTCAATATCTTCAAGAGGAACCTTAATAGTTTTTACTTCAATTTCTTCATCTTTACCATTGATTGTACGAGTTTCTAGAGCTTTATTTACTTTTACACTCGTTATTTTCTTAACACCAATAGCATTAACCTCTAAAGGATATATAAATATACCTGCTATATTTAAACTTGTTTGTTGTTCAATTAATTTAACATAACCATTTAATTGTATTTTATCAGCTTTAGCAAAAGAATTTTCATAATTATCACGCCTGTTGTACTTAGATGTTTTTAAATCGATTATATAATACTTACCATCTTTTTCAGCAAGTAAGTCCATAGTACCTGCATAAGGTTTTCCGTTTATAGTTCCCCACAAGGTAGGAATAGAAGAATATATATTAAATCCATTATCGACCAGATCTTGTTTTATTTCTGTAAAAGCTTTAAATAATTGAGTAATAGCTGAATTTGTAAAATAAATATCATATCCAGCTTTATCTTTATTTATTTTTAAGACTTTTAAAACATGGGCTGCTAAATCTTCACTATTTTGAAATGGATTATCTGTAGACAAAAATAACCGAAGAGCTTCATCAATGATATTACCACGAGTTTGATATCTTTTGGAATCTTCAGTATTACTAAATGAAGAACCTTTTAATTGAGATATTCTATTAAAGAATTGTCCAAATGTAGTGGATCCTTCAAGTACTCCTTTATATTTTTTCTCATCAGGTGTAACTTCTAATACTTGTTCATATAAAGGAAGAAGTTCTTTTGGTGTATTTGCAGGGGGTACAGGTTTTTCAACTTTAGAAACAGGAGTTTGTTCTACCTGAGCTTCAACAACAGGTGCAACTGCGGGTTCGCCTGTTATTACTTCTTTGATAGCTAGATAATTATCTACTTCCTCTTGTATTTTAGCATAACGAGGATCATCTTTCTCTATTGGTTTTTCAGTAGATGAATCATAAAAAACAACATCAGTAAAATCTTTATCCTCAACAATTTTTTTTGCCTGATCAGCTCCAACAGTGACTTTTAAATTAAACAGAGCTTGTAAAAATGAATTATCCGCAAGTGTACTATCTAATTTTACAGTTGCTTCAGTAAGCAATGGAACTATATTCTTTTTAACTTCTTCGTAAGCATCAGTTATTAACTTAGAGTACTTCATTAAAGTACCAGGATCCATAAGATGATTAAGTGCATTACTTAAATCCACAGATTCCTGAGTAAGAGAAAAATAATCTCTAACCTTCACAAAGGAATCTTGTATTTTTTTATCTGTCAGGAAAGGATCATTTGCTGATTTACCTAAAAATTTTAAGTATTTAGTATAAACATCATATAATAGTTTGTTTTGTTTTTCGATTAATGATCTATCCTTATTTCCTTTTTCTGATTTTAGTATTTCATAATACTCCGCAAGAGTTGTTCTGAAATCATTCAATAACTCAATCTTTTTGAATTTCTTACTTGCTTCTTTCTTTTGATCTGCAGTACCTTCATTCAACATTTTAGCTTCGTTGAGTGTTACCAGGATTTCACTATCTAAAGATTTACTATCTAGCAAGCTTGTAATGTTACTTGCATCAGTATCTTTAATAGGAACACTGGTTGTTAGATCATTATATAAAGATGTTCTCCTTTCTAATGTTCTTTCTACTAAAGCATGTGAGAGAATTATATCTTTTTTAGCTGTTTCAAATCCAATAAATGCAGGTTGTTGTTTTTCATCCTTCATTGAAAAGGGATTCTCAAACTTCTCACTATAAAAATCATAGCTTTTTTGAAAAGTTTGTGCCTTTTCAGAAGCTTTGGTCAAGCTTTCACGTAATTGTGGAGCTTTAGATTCTTTCTCGTTAAACGCCTCAGTAAGTTCTTTATCACTTAGTTGTTGAAAGGAATCAAGATGTTCAGTTATTAAGTCCATCTTGTTGATTCTGGCTAGATTATAAAGATGTTCGTAAGATAATTCATCTTTAGCATCAATAAATTCTTTTTCGTTCCCATTTTCCTGTGCCTGATCTATTCTATCTCCTATTTTTTTGAGGCGAACAGCATGTTCTACATTATCACTAAAGTATAATAAAGGATTCTTTAAAACAGAATTTGCAGTATTTGCTATCAAATTCTCTCTTTCTGATTGATACTTTTGAAGAGTTTTATATTCTTCAGAATTCTTATACTTTTTATAAGTTGCTTGTAACCATTTAGGAGATGTAGCTACCCTACCAACACCTTGAACAACAGAACCCATCAAAAAACCTGACATGAACGTTTCTAATCCTTGTGAGGAGAATGCATTTCCTGTTCCTGATCCTACTGATGCCATAATACTATAAAACCCAGCCATTGCAGGATCTCTGTATATTTCAGTATGATACTCTTTTGCTGCATCTGATATAATATCCTGAGTTAATTCCTGTATACCTTCTGAGAAGTTACCAAGAATGTATTTTTTACTTATAGGTATATATGGAGATTCTATAAGAGTTCTTAATACTTTATTCTTGGCATTTTTATCAACAAAATTGTAAACATTTTCTCCAACTTGCCACCCAGCTTTTTTAGTAAGATCTTTCGTAGCATCTTTTATTAACTCTTTTCCTATAATTTTTGGAGATCTGAATCCATTAAATACATTATCAAATATAAGTTTATTAGTAAAATATATAGCAGGCATATTAGCCATAGAAACAGCTGCTCCTACACTTTTTGATTTATCATATATTTCTTTAGCTTCCTCATTATTAGGCATTCTGTGGTGCTCATCATAGAATTTATCTACCAAATCGCGATTCCAATCATTTTCAGTAGAAGCCCCTTCCATCATAGATTCTCTATATGTTGCGTTTAGTTCGCGAACATCTCTATAAAATGCCCCAAAAGCTTTACGGGTTTTAGCAAAAGAATTAAGATCTTTAAAACCTTTAGCTCCAGTAGTTACTCCTACAACATATTCTTCACTACGCCTCAAAGGATTAAAAACGTTCCAGGTCTTTGTCCAATAATCTCTAGCTTTATTAACTTCATTAAGACTTTTTACTTCACTACTTAATGTTCTGGTAGCTTTAGCCACCTCAGCTAATTTTCCAATAACTCCAATATCTTTAACGATATTAGCAGCTAATAATCCTCCTGTAGCACCTCCTGTAAGTTCTGTAATAGCACCTATTGCAAAATTCTCAGCAAGCATTTCTGCAGTAATACCTAATGTGAAAGCTGAATTTAATCCAAGATTTGTAAAGAATTCAGCTAATCCACCACGGGTACTTCCTCCAATAGCTATTGCTCTTTCAAAAGCTTTAGCTTGTGTTTGACCAGAAGTATATGGAGATTGAAAACTTTTAGCAAATAAAGGAACAAAGCTTGTTGACATACGTAAAAAATCATCCCACCAGGAAGAATTTTCATTATAATGTATATCATTATTTGCAGTAGGATTGAATCCTAATTCCTTGAACTTTGGGTGATTGTAATATCTTTCAAAATTAGCTCCATAAATACCTGCTCCATAAGTTGTTGCTCTACCATAATCATCAGGATTTCTAGCCCATGAGGCAGCTTGATCGAAATAACTTCCAGCTTGTTCAACTAAAGATCTTGTACTATACAGACCTTCTTTTTTATTTGGTTCAGGGCCACTTTGGAAAGTACCCGCAACTTCAGCTGCTTTGACTGTAGTAGGTTCTCCTGAAGGAATTTCAGGGGCTAAAGCTTGTATACCTGCTATCTTATCAAGTAATTCTGTTGGGTTGCCTAAAAGAGGATTATTTTCTTCCATTACCAGCGAACATTTTCTTTAACATGTTAAATGTTTCCATCATATCAGGTTGTTGAATACCTCCTTGATTTAATATTTCTTCTGGGTTATACAGTCTACCTTCTTGTGGAATATTATAATATAATAAATCAGCATTTCTGTCATTGATTGTGTTCACAATTAAAGAAATACCTTTATAAAATTCTCCAGCGGAAGCTCCTGCAGGTAATACAGTACCAGGATACTTACTAACATGTAATTCATATGCGTTTCTATCATAATTCCACTCATAAGCTTTTAATTCTCCTGTAGCAACAACACTACCATCATCACGCTTCTGCATAGACATAGTTCCACCATAAGGTGTACTTATAACAACTGGAGCTTTGCTTGTAAATAATACATCTTCAGGATTTCTTGAATACCTGTTATGAAGCATACTATTTGTTTTATTCTTATCTACATAAACAGTTATTCCCTGGGCTAATTCTCCAACAGTATATTTTCCAAAAATTTTAGCATCTGCTTTATTGCTATCTTTATATTGTTTTAAGAATTCAGGGTTTATATCAGTTATTGTCAAAGCTTCAAGATCACCTGAATTACCTGCTATATTGGAAAATGTTATAGTACCTGTAGGCCTCTTATTAAAATTAGATTTATCATAAATATTATTTTTTATAGCATGTACCAAGGTTTCAGCGAGACTTTGTAATTGAGGATCATTACGTTTTGTAATATCATCTATACTTTCTCCACCTGTATCAGGCCCTAAAACAGTTGCCTTATGTGCTCCTGATTGATTAGCATCATCTATAAAATTGGTTAAGTTAGCAACTGTACCTGGCATATCTGATCTGAAATTAAATCTAACGCGATTAGAATATAATCCTCCATCATTACCTTCTTCTAATCCAAGAACACTTTGAGGATGCTCCATGGATTTAATCTTTCCACTATTATAAAGAGTAGTATACAGAGCTTTATTCTTATCAAATGCTTTACCAGCAACTTCTCTTTTTTTAGATTGAGAAGGATTACCACTCCATGATTTTGCACTTGACAAATATCTATCAATGTAATCTTCACGATTTAAAGGTAGTGTTCTTCCATCAGGTGTTTGTTTGAACATAAGATCCCAGGCTGCTACATTCTCAACATCAGCTCCTTGAGTTTTGCCATAATCCCATACACGCTTAACATTATTACTCCATGATTCAATAGCCTTGTTTTCTAAGGTTTGTATATGACCAAGTTTTTGATTTATATTATTCAAATTTGTTGCTGTTAAATGTTTCATAGCTTTTGTATTCACATGAGGCATGTAAGCACTAGCTTTACTATACAATTTGAAAATAGAAGATTCATCGTTGGCGACTGCTTTCCATGATACACTAGATTGACCATCTTTTCCTTTAAACATTTTATTTTCTGTGTCGTAATTATCTCCAAAAATATATTTTAAAACATTTTGTGCAGCTAATCGTTCATCAGGTGATGTACTGGTATCTTGCATAATACGTTGAGCTCCCTTTACAACATTTTCAACATAAGCTTCTTGAAGTTGAGGTCTTTGGTGAGATGCCGCATATATATTATTTGTAACATCTTTAGATTCCTCATAAGCTAAATTGTATTCACCTGCAGCTGTACTACTTCCTGGACCAGGAGCAACGATTGTTCCTGCTTGTTGATTAGCTGTACCATTTGCTCCAAGAAATTGATCAAATTTTCCTTCATCAATTCCTTTAAACATTAAACGTTCTACAATATTTAAACCAGATTGATGATCAGCTTTCTCCATATCAAGCTGTTGTTGAACATACTTTAAATAGTATGGATCAGCAATCATGCTTACTTCTCTATTACCCATAGAATATGCATATGCTGCTTTGGTTAATTCATCAGATAATAAACCATTTCCTACAAGATAATCTACCTGACTCCTCATAATAGTTCTATCCTTAGAGTTATTACTAAGCTTGGTAAAATTATTTTCTACTTCATCATAGTAAGATTCTGCCCCTTTAGCAGCTTCATTATCAGTAAGATTTGATAAATACATTTGATACAAAGGATCATTCTCACCAGCTGTAGCACCTTCTCTTTTAATAGAATTCTCTACTGATTTTAAATTAGTGTCTGCATTTTTAGCAGTTGTTTTAACATAATGGATATCCTTTTTAAGTTCTTTAGCTGTACTATTAAATACAGTATTGAAATAATCATCTTCAGCTAAATCCTCATTTCCATTAAACTTTGAAAGATTTTTTCTTATATAACTTTTTCTGGTCAAATAGGATGTTGCATCATACATTCTCTGAATAGCAGGATCTTTACCAAATATGGCTCCATATATATATTGTAAAGGCATCAGTAAATTTTTACCATCTTTAGTTGTAACCAACCATTTTCCATCACTGGAAACACTCTTTACACTTAAGCCTAAATCTTTAGCATAGTCAAGAGCTTTTTTGGTTACATCAATGTAAGGCGCATAAGAAGGAGCTCCCATTTTTAGAGCATCTTCAGCACTCGCATTTTTATAATCTTCTTGTTTTAATTGTAGATAACTTATACCTGGTTCCCAATAGGCTCCTCCACAATCATCAGGATTAGGACAATTTTTAAAAGATAATCCACGTTCAATTTCGTTATTTACTTTCTTAGTAAATATCATATCATGTTTTATGTTGGGATCATCAATAACTGGTTTAAAAATAGAAGACGCTGCATCTACATTTTGAGGAAGTGACAGATCCATACCTGATATTTTCTTAATATCCTGCTCTATCATTTTAAAAAAATCATCCCTTCTCTGAATATTATCTTCTCTTGTTAACGGTGCATATAAGAGTGAACCATAAAGACTACCTAGTTTCTTTTTAGCATCATCATACTTACTCTGTTTAGCCTGCAAAACATTTGCATACAGATTAAGATCAGGTTTGAAAGTTTGAAGTTGGGGAATATAGTCAGTAAGACCATTTATGTACGATGCCATTGGTTATTCTTTATATATAAATATACACAAAAATATTATAAGTTTAATAAACTTTAAAGGTTTATTCGTTTGGATTCCTTGATTTTTTTGAAGGATATCCTCGTTGTCTGTTATATGTTTCTATTGGATCTTCAGGTACTTCAGTACTTGATCGTGGCCCAGAAAATCCATTAATCTTATCCCATTGCTTTAACCATGCTTGCTCACTCAAACCTGCAGGTTTTCTCTCCATCCATGAATAAATATTACTTGCATAATCTGTTGGTGATGTAGGATTTAATAAACCTGGTTTACCAGTAGAATGCGTAGTACCTCCTGTTATAGGATTAACTTGATAATCAGGATATAATGTGTTAAGTGCTTGAGTATTAGCAGCATTGGTAATACCACTAATGTAAGAATTTCTTAATTTTTCTCTAGCCTGTGCTTTTGAATTATCAAATTGTTGGTTCGCGATAGTATATTTATCATAAAGCTGAGTAGCATTATTTGCTTTCTTCTCCGCGTATTGATTAAAAGTATCTACATTAAATTGCTCAGTTTTATTAGCAATATCTGTATTTACGTTATTATACCTACCTAGTATATCAGCAGCATTTTTACTTGCTTGACCTGATATTGCGCTAAATCGTGCAGTATACTGTTGAGGACCTGTAAATGTAGCAGCTCCCTGAGCACCTATATTTAATTGTTCCGCATTAGCTGAAAGCTCGCGTTCTGGAGATAAATAACTAGGTTGTAAGTAGCTTACAGGAGCCTCATCTTGCCATGGCGCATATTTCTTTAAACGCATCATATCACCAAATGCTCCTTGAGTTTGAATAATATCTTGTAACCACCATGGAGCAAATTCAGATGCTTTTTGAACAGGGCCCATTTCAGCTCTTTGTAATGCCCCTGATGTAGTTGTTGATGCTTCTGCTTCGCCAGACTTTTCAGGCCTTAATACATCCAGATGATCAAATCCAAATTTATCATCATTACCAAATGCAGTACGTACATCTTCTGGAAGGTAATCATAGAATTTTTCTTTAAATTCGTCATTGAACCAATCTTCATCATTATATAAACTTTCAGGATCACTAAGTAATTCTTCTTTAGCTGTAACATTCAAAATTTTAAAGAATTCTTTTCTGATATCTACCTCAGACATATCTTTAATAGTATCTTTTCCTAATTGAAATTCAACTAGTGCTCTTTCATAATCTTGAGGTTTTAAGCCACCAAAGAAATTATTATATCCTGGTGTTTTTCCTTGTACTGCTTTTCCTTTTAGCCCTGCTTTATTAACTGCAGCAGATGCTTTATATAATTCATTAGGATCACTACCTGACCACTCAAGTTTTCCATTCTTCCAATATTTTTCTGCAGCAGTTCCTGCATAAGGGTTTGGGGGAGGCATATACTTAGATGCAGGACTTGGAGGAGTATTGCTTAGAGTCTTTTGGGGAGCATTATTAGAGCTAAATCCATATTCGGGTTCAGCTTCTTCATCTGTTAATGAAACTGTTGGTAAAGGATTATCATCATTATAAGAATCATTTGGATCTGACCGCCATGACCAACTGTTTCTTCTTCCACCATAACCTTTAAATTTAGGTCCACCACCCTGATAACGACGTATATCCATACCAAAACGAGCTTGGGGCTCTTCAGTAAATGAATCATCCTGCATCATTTGATTATCAGATGATTGTTCTTCTTGAGGAACAAGATCTTCTGGAGATATACCTGCAGCTTCTAAATAAGGCATTGCTATGAAAGGAATACCATTAGGAAATCCTTTTCTTGATTCTTGTAAAAGAGCTAGCTTACCTAGTTTTAGATTATAATTTATAAGCATTGATTCAGCAGTTTCTCGTTGGAGTTTCTCTGAATTCTTATCTAATAATACCTTCTTATAATAATTAAGATCATACTTCTTTGCTATGTCAGCAGGGGTTACTCCTCCTTTTGGGGAATTGGTGATACCAAATTGCATAAGTATTTCGGGATCCTTTATCTTCATCTTTTTATCGCGAGAAAATATAAAGGATTTATCTGGTAAATTTAAAGGTGTTCCCCCATCATAATGGCGATTGCCTCCTATTTTATAACTTTCAGGGATTCCATCTTCATTAAGATTTGTTATTGCTACTTCACCTTTTTCAGCTTCAAGATTAGCTTCCCATTGAGGAACACCATTTAGAGTAGTTCTTTCTGATAATGAAGGTTCTGATAACTCGTTTGTTGTAACAGGCCATGATGATTGTCTAGCATTGAATCCTGTACCAGCTTGTCTTGTTAAGCTAGCTCCATCCTGAGCTTTTGGGAGTTTTAGTATTCTAACCTTTGCCATAATTATATGTATTGAATTTGACCACCATTTCTTAAAATTTCCTGAATCTGATCTTCAGTTAAATCATATATCTCAGATCCATATTGTACATATTGTGAACCAGGGGACATACTATTTGCTACCATGTTAGAAGGATCATAATAATTACTATTAACAGAATTTAATCCTTGTTTCATCATAAAAGGATTTACAAATCGAGCAGGATCTCTTTTTTGATCTTCTTTATTTTTTTGTTCTGGTTCATCTTGCCTCTCAAGGTATTCAGAAAGATAATTTTCCAAACCAATTCCTGCTCCTACTAACGCTTCAGTATTAAATCCATTATATGACATCTTTTTTCTATTATTACTAGGATACTCATCAGGAATCAAATCCTGATCATATACTTCTGACATTAATGTAGGATCATAAGTATGGGGATTTTGCATTTGTGGATTAGTATCACCATACCAATTACCAGTTAATGAAGTTCCTCCTTTAAATTCATTTCCATATTGCATATAATTATTTTCAAATTCTTCTTGCTCAGCTCTTTGTACTTCACTTCTTATATAATTCTTAAGAATATTCATTCTATTAGCAGGAACATCATTGTCATTCATACCTGCAGACCCACCTTCTTTTCTTTCTGGTTGATTCCATTGAATAGGTTCTCCTGTAGGTTCTAGATCTGCTTCTGGAGGATTAACATACTCATATAATTGTTGTGCTCCATATGTTCCCGCAGCTAATGCAGCACTAATCAATGCCCTTTTACCTCCTTTAATTTTAGATAAAAATTTCATTAATTCAGGGTTTAAAGCTTTAATCTTTTCTACTTTAGAAAGATTTGCAAATTCAGAAGGAGTCTTTGCTAAACCTTTAGACATAACTTTAGAAGCCTGTGTTGCTCCTTTGGGAGAAAGTTTTGCAATCTTACCAAGTTCTTCAGATGATAATTTTATTAAATTTGGATCATTTTTAAGATTAAGATATTGTGCTCTTTGAATATCATTAAGATTTTTCCAATTACTTACTCCAGTATTTTTAATTTTATTTAATTCATTATATGTTGGAATGATTTTAGGAAGCTGGTTTTTAACTAATTGTCCTGCTACAGGTCCCCAATAAGGAGCTGTACCAACAGCTGCAGGTACAGCCCATTCAGGAAGTCCATATTGAGCTTTAGGTAAATTACCTCCACATTCATAACAAGGTACATCACCACCTGTTCTGTAACCATCATATGCATACTTACTAATATCAGGAGTAGCATACATATCAGGAGTTACAAATCCTAATCCTGGATGATTTGTTCTTTGTATAAATTTATTTCTATATTCTTGATTTTTTTGTTGATTGATAGCAATCGCTCTTTCATCGCGTTCAGGAGTTGTTGGCATATCTCTTACTGCTTGATTAAAAGCTTCTTCAGAATTCATATCATAACCAAAAGGATCATAAAATGGGGTAGGTATATCACCAGGATATCTATCTAAATAATCCCATCGTCCTGGATTTAATCTATTAGGTGCTTCAGATTTAGGAATCATACTTTGATCCCATTTGGTAGAAGAATTAGGTAATGCTTTTGGAGTACCTTGATATCCTCTGCTTCGAGAAATAGATGTATTAGTTTCAAAATCAACAACTGGTGTATTGTTAGGACCTAGATTTTTAATTTCTGGTGCTGATACACGAGCTTTAACAGTTTCTATTGCTTTCTTCGAAGGTGTTATAGCAACTTCTTCTTTTAATTGAGTAGTAAAAGATTTACCATTCCAAGGAAACACTTTTTTACCTGCATCCCTAGCTTCTTTAAAAGCCTGACCAAATGATTTTGGATGTTTTGTAATTGCAGGAAGATTTTTTGCAGCAGCTTCCATAGGGATAGATGTAGATCTTACAGGACCCGCATTATCCCCTTGACCCCCACCTTGAAATAATCTAGGTATATTCGCAGTGGGGTAACCATAGTCAAAAAATTCATCAGCGGTTGGAGGAGTTTGTTCTCCACCATGCATATATTGCTTCATCATAGAGGCGGCTTGGGGAAAAGCTTCCATAAAACTTTTTTCTGTAGGATACTTTTCCATAATTTCCGCACCAGATTTACAGTTCGCTATTTTGAGTAATTTCTTTATCATAACTTTTAATGTTTAAACTACTAAATTACATATATTTATCTAACCAACTATGCTGTCCACCCATTTTATTTGGGTGAATATATTTATAAGCATCTTTTGCCTTATAAGCATTTTCAAAAAGGGATTTATCTTCTGGACTTAATAGAAACTTTCCATAATGATGTGATTGTAATGCATCCAATTCTGATTGAGTATTTGAAAAACTTCTAAAAAGCTCTCTCATATCATTACTCATTTTATTACCAGAGTTAAATATTGATTGATCTTTTTTAGATATCTTAGTTTCTAACGGTCTTTTTCCAAAAGATAATTTTGTACCTAATTCGTTCTTAACTTTTTCCATCATTTTTTTGGTAAAAGGAACATCTGTATATCCTGTTTGAGGACTATTCCCTATCCATCCAATATCAAATAAATCACCTTTCACATTACCTAATGATGGAGGTAAACCAACAGGGTGTTTTCCTTCAAAAATTGGAGTACTTATATCACCATATGCTGTATTTTTATAATAATCAGGATGAGTTACATTTGAAAATTTTTTATATCCTGGAAAAATATTACGCTTATCTTTGCGTTTATTATAAAACTTTTTAAGTTCTTCTAATGTTTTAGGAGTAATCATTTCAGGACCTTGAGCTCTCTCAATTGTTGGTTTAACACTATTTATAACTTCTTTAGGATTAAATAAAGTTTTTTGCAAAGCAGATTTTACAAATTTTAACTTTGATCCTAAACCTGCTAAAGCAGCACCAAGAACTGGTGAAACATAATCTCCTTCTCGAAAGCTATCAGGAACATTTCCCACCCATGCAAAAGGATTGATAAAAGACAAAGATTCATCTACGCTATTATCTCCATGTTCTCTTGCCCAAGTTTCTGCATTATCACCCTGACCTAATGACATAAGATTTGCAAATGGATGAATAAGTATATCATTAGCTTGTGATAAATAATCAACAAAACCTTTTTCTGGTGTTTCTCTCAATGTTCCTTGATTAGGAGAAACATATACTTCACCTTTAGTTTGATATTTATCTAACCAACCTATAGATCCTCCATGTTGCTTTTTTTGATTGGTCATTCTTTCCCATACTCTAGGATCATAATCTTTTTTATTCATTGTTCCCCAAGGCCCTTCAATAGAATCTATAGGAGGTTGTTCATATTCCATGTGAGAAATTGCTCTTTCAGGTATACGTAACTTAGGAATCATTACTGGTTTTTTATATTGATATATTGCTTTTATATTTGGTAAATCAGGTACATAATCATTTGCTTCATACACATTAATTGAAATAGGTTTTATCTTACCTGAAATCTCATCATATTCTTCTTGATTTCTATAAGTATTTGCTGACGATTTTCCGATTCCTGCAAATATACGTGTATAATCTTTTGGAGACATGTTTTCTTTATTATAATATATAGACATATCCACTCCTGCTTCATTCACCATTCTTTTTTTCCACTCTTTTTCTTTTTTAACAGTAAATTTATGACTTTGCAAACTATCACTATATGCTTGTTGAACTTTGTTAAATTCCTTTTCATCATCAAAATATTTAATAAATCCACCACCTTGATATTTATCTAACCAACCAGTCTTTGGTTTACTTCTATAACCCATTTTATTTAATAACTTCTCATCATATTGATAAGTAGTTTGCTGAGTATTTGATTCCACTCCTCTAGTATCCATGTAGGTTGTAGGAGGAGCATCATAACCAAAATTAGGAGTAGCCATTTTACGTAATGTAGGTATAGGCATGCCAGCTCCTAACCTATTATATTCTTTAATTTTATCTAAATGCTCTTTAGTTAATCTAGGATCATCTTTATCATCAATCCACATAATAAGATCTACGCCTCCGCCACCTTGATATTGTTCTAACCAGTTTGAAGTAACTTTACCTCCGTATTTATTTTTTTGTATGGGATTAAAGTGATGTTTATAATTAATACCTTTTTTTGCATCTAATTTTAATAGTTCATCCATTGGAAGATTCCAACTTCCGTTATTAGTTGGTATAACGCCATCCTTCCACTTAGCCCAAGTACTATTAACTCCTAATTTAGCTGTTTCTTTTATGTCAAATTTTCTTCTATTTGTGCTTATATCTTTACCGTTTAATTTCATCCCTTCTCCAATATTATCATTTCTAAAATCGAAATAATGGTCTATTTTTTCACCAGGCACATCCGCATCCCACCAAGCTTGTTCAAGATTTTTTAGCTCTTCTCTATTTGTAGCAAAATGATTTCTATTTAATTGTATTGGATTCTCATGTGTTTTACTAAGAGCATCAGATATATCTACTTCTGCACTATGTTTAACTAGAGTTTTTCCAACTGTTTTACCTAAACCACCAAGCGGGTTTACAGCATCAACAGCCATATTACCAACTTTACCTAGCCCTTTAATAATAGGTGTGCCAGGTAGTAATAAAGACTCGATTGGTACATAAGTAGCTTCTCCAGTAGCGTATGGTTTACTTGTATAAGGATTTATACTAGCTTGATCTGCTCTTTGTTTTTGAGTAGTACCAGTAGAATTATTAATATATTCTTCAGCGGCTTTTTGTTGGTCAAGAAAAGGTTTAACAAATGCTAATGATGGTTTAGTATTTACACTATTAGGATGAACTTCTTCACCACCTTGATACTTATCTAACCAA
>Ga0307379_10007074_pt1 | contig 15296 bp, 8 predicted proteins | sample UN2MG_FD_202237 | JGI IMG/M metagenome (GOLD analysis project Ga0307379, IMG submission 202237) | Soil microbial communities from Risofladan, Vaasa, Finland - UN-2 | ecosystem: Environmental > Terrestrial > Soil > Coastal area > Acid sulfate soil | place: Finland: Risofladan, Vaasa | collected... | reverse complement strand
TGATTGCCATTCCCGGCCGGTCGCTTTCATTCCTGCTTTTGTTGTATAATTCAAAGCAAAGAGAAATGAACGCACCATCGTCCCCAGCCGCATTGTACACAAACGACCTTATCGAAAGACACTGGCGTCGCGTCTATAAACTGTGTCTTTTCTACCTGGACGACCCCCAGGACGCGGAAGAAGCGACGCAGCAGGTGTTTGAAAAAATATTGAACAAGCGCTCCCAGTTCCAGGGCCAATCGGACCACTACACCTGGATCTACCGCATCGCGGTCAACACGGCGCTGAACCATCTGCGGCGGCGCAAGATCGTCCGCTGGCTGGCCCTGGAAAAAGCTGGCGAGCAGAGGACGTCCGCCGCGGCCGACCCGGCACTGGGCATGGAGCGCCGCCAAGAAGAAATGGAAAAGCGCAAACGCTTGCAGGCGGGGATTGCCCGCATGTCGGCGCGTGAAAAAAAGGCCTTCTACTTTTTTTATTACGAGCAGCTTCCGCAAAAGGAGATCGCCGCCATCATGGGCACGTCTGTGCCCGCCGTCGAATCCCTGGTGCACAAGGCGGTAAAAAAAATCCGCGCCAGTTAGCAAGGTCGGCCGCTCCCACCATCAAGAAACGATCATCTCCCCGCTTGCCGAACCCGCTGAAGCTGGAGGGCTTATAAATTATTGCGCCGCTTTTTTAACCTGACGCTCTTTCAACCAGCAGTAACTGACCGGGACCGTAAAAACAGTGATCAGGGCAAAGAACATGCCGCCAAAGGTGGGAATTGCCATGGGCACCATTATATCAGCACCACGTCCGGTCGAGGTAAGGACTGGCAGGAGAGCCAAAATCGTAGTGCCTATGGTCATAACCGCAGGTCTGACCCTGCGCAGACCGGCCCTAACAGTGGCTTCCCGCACCTCCGCCACGGTTTTTGGAGTTTCTCTGGCAAAGACCTGATCCAGATAGGTGGCAATAATTACACCGTCATCTGAAGCAATGCCGAATAATGCCAAGAAACCTACCCAGACAGCTACGCTGAGATGAATGGGATGGATCTGGAACAGGTTCTGCAAATGAACTCCAAAAATTGAAAAATCCAAAAACCAGGGCTGGCCATAGAGCCAGATCATTATAAATCCGCCTGACCAGGCAACAGCAATACCGAAAAAAACCAGAAATGTAGTTGAGACACGGCCAAACTGAAAGTAGAGGATCAGGAAAATAATAAAAAGGGCCAGGGGCAGCACGATCATCAGTTTTTTTTCAGACCGCACCTGGTTCTCATAGCTGCCGGCAAAGGAATAGCTGACCCCGGCGGGTATAACCAGCTCCCCACTCTCTATTTTTTGTCGCAGATATTTTGCTGCGGCTTCGACCACTTCCACTTCCGCCCGACCCGGTTTCATATCGAACAACACATAGCCCACCAAGAATGTATCCTCGCTCTTGATAACCTGGGGCCCCCGGACATAATTGATTTTGGCCAGCTGGGTCAGGGGGATCTGCTGGCCTCCTGGAGAAGAGACATAGATCTTTGCCAGGGTTTCAAGGTTGCCGCGCAATTCCCGCGGATAGCGGACTCTGACCGGATATCGTTCGCGCCTTTCAACGGTTGTGGTTATATTCATGCCGCCGATGGCAACCTCAATTACCTCCTGAACTTTGCGCAACATGATACCGTAACGGGCAATTGCCTCCCTGTTGATCTCAATCTCAAGGTATGGTTTGCCGATGATCCGGTCAGCGATCACAGCGGAGGGTTCAATGGCAGGGACATCTTTTAATAACTTCTCTATCTCCAACCCCACTTTTTCAATCGTTGCCAGATCCGGCCCTTTTATTTTTATGCCCATGGGCGCCCGCATGCCGCTCTGCAGCATGACGATCCTGGCCGCGATCGGCTGCAGTCTGGGTGCCGAGGTGGTTCCGGGAATTTTGCCTGCTTCAACAATTTCAGCCCATATATCATTGGCGGAGTAAATGCCGGTCCAGCGCTTCCTGTCCGCGTTGAGAGCAGGGTCCAGTTCCGGCCGCCATAAACGGAAAGGGGTTCCTGAATTGTCAGGAATCAGGGTTCCTTGCTTATCCCGGAAAAATTTCCCCCTGACAACATAAGGCTTGCCGTCCGGGCCAGGCAGTTTGTTGCCGGCCTCATCACGGAAAAAATCTGTTTCATCCGTGCCGAACTTGAACCTTATCCGTCTTCCTTTGTTATCGGCCAGATACTGGGGTTTATAATTAATTACCGTTTCAATCATGGAGATGGGCGCAGGGTCAAGCGGAGTGTCGGCCCGGCCAAGCTTTCCCACGGCAGAATCTATTTCCGGGATATTGGCAAAGGCCATATCCTGTTTTTTGAGGACGTCCAGGACCTCACCGATTGAAGCATGGGGCATGGTAGTGGGCATATACAGGAAGGCCCCTTCATCGAGGGGAGGCATGAACTCCTTGCCCAGTCCGGGAAATTTATGACTGACATATGATATGGGAGAAGACTTTTTAACAAACCCGGGCAGCCAGCTGAAAAATGCATCAAAACCCAACCAGGACATCGCGCCAAAAAACAGAATGGCCATGATCGCGGAAAAGAAAATAGCCTTGTGCCGCAAAAACCAGGAAAGCAAGCGCGCGTATATTCTCTGGAAAAAGCTGAAAAAAGCCAGGATGCCTCCGATCAATGCAGCAACAAAGATTAGATTCAGGAAAACTCCTTTTTCCGGACCCAGCGGCAGCCAGTGTTTGGTCAGAATGACCGCTATAATAAATGCTGCGGCATAGTTGACGACAAGGGTGATCTTTTTCCTGGTTTTCTCAAGCAGCCGGCCCTGCCATAACTGAAACGCTCCCACGGCAATCAGAATCAGGCCGAACCACCAGGCGATCATGAATAAGGAAAAAATTCCGGCGATCATTAATAGCGCGCTTAAAATACCCCTGGTCGAGCCCTTTTTTATTTTCGCTGAAAACAGGAGCTGGGCATAAGCAGGAATGATGGTTATGGCGATGACAATGGAGGCCACAAGGGCAAATGTTTTGGTGAAAGCCAAGGGTTTAAATAGTTTTCCTTCCGCTGCCACCATGGTAAAAACGGGCAGGAAGCTGACTACCGTCGTGGAAACGGCAGTGATGACCGCACTGCCGACTTCACTTGTGGCACGGTAGATGAGAGTTAAGCGGTTCTCGCCGGGGTCGGCCTGGTCCAGGTGCCTGACTATATTTTCAACTATGACTATGCCCATGTCCACCATGGTGCCAATGGCGATGGCAATCCCGGACAGGGCGACGATGTTGGCATCCACGCCAAAAACTCTCATGGCAATAAAAGCCATCAGAACGGCCAGGGGCAGCAACCCGGATATCAGGATGGAACTCCGCAGGTTGAGCAACATGATCAGCACCACAATAATGGTAACCAGGATCTCTTCCACCAAGGCGCTATTCAGTGTCTCCAGGGTCTCATTGATCAGACCGGTCCGGTCATAAAAGGGGACTATTTTAACCTGACTTACCGTACCGTCGGCCAATGTTTTTTTAGGCAGTCCGGGGGAAATCTCGGCAATTTTTTTCTTCAGATTTTTAATGGCCGCCAGTGGATTGTCTCCGTAACGGACCACCACGACTCCCCCTACCGCCTCCGTCCCTTCCTTGTCCAGGGCCCCCCGGCGCAAGGCAGGTCCCAGAGTGACTTTGGCAATATTTTTAATATATATGGGGATATTGGCATTGACCTTTACTACTGAATTTTCAATATCCGCCAGATTTTTAATGAAACCCAGTCCGCGGATCATATATTCTGTTTTGTTTATTTCAATTGTCCGTGCCCCGACATCCAGGTTCGACATTTTGACCGCCATAAATACCTGGTCCAGGGAAACATTGTTGGCGCGCAGGGCATCAGGATCGACATCGATCTGGTATTCCCGTACAAATCCGCCAACCGAGGCCACTTCACTGATGCCATCCGCGGCTAATAAGGAGTAGCGGACATACCAGTCCTGAATGGTGCGCAACTCCTGCAAGTCCCAGCCTCCGCTGGCATTCCCCTTTTCATCCCTCCCTTCCAGGGTATACCAGTAGACCTGGCCCAGGGCGGTGGCATCAGGACCAAGGGTTGGTTGTACTCCTTCGGGCAGGGTAGCGGCGGACAGGGAATTCAGTTTTTCCAGGATCCGTGATCTCGACCAGTAAAAATCAATGTTGTCCTTAAAAATAACGTAAATACTTGAAAAACCGAACATGGAATAACTGCGGACCGTTTTGACCCCGGGGACACCCAGGAGAGAAACTGTCAACGGATAACTGATCTGGTCCTCAACATCCTGGGGAGATCTTCCCATCCATTTGCTAAATACGATTTGCTGATTTTCACCAATGTCGGGAATGGCGTCTACCGGGACCTGGTCCCTGGGAATGCCCCCCAGGTTCCAGTCAAATGGAGCGACCATGATTCCCCACAGCAGAATTGCCAGTACCATCAGGGTAACGACAAGTTTGTTTTTTAAACAGAATAAAATGATCCGATCCAGAAGTGATTTTGGCTGCGGGAGCATATTGTTATCGTCCATTTGCATCTCCTGAGCGGCTGCGCTTATTTCTCTTTCTCACCGGCAACCAGTGTTTCCACGGAATCCTGGCAACTCAGCATGCTGGCCCCAAAATAGGGATTCCTGGTTTGCTGGTGATCTTGCAGCCAGTAGGCTCCCTTGTTGTCAAAGGCCATGGGGCAGTGAAAACGGTACACTGCTTTTTTGCCGCCGCCAAACTCAGCAATGGCTGTTGTGATAGGTTCAGTCAAATTTTCAAAACTGCTTCGGGCCGCCTCGATGTCTTTGGCCGATTTTAAATCCTGAGTGCTTTTTGTTATTCTGGCTTCCAGTTTCATCCACTGCAAATGGGTTTCTCCCTTCAGTAATTTCATGTCCGCCGTTGCCAGTTCACGCAGCAGGTCAGCCGCTGCTTTTTGTGCATTTTCGAGATTGTCTCTGCTAAAAGCATCCTGGATTGAGAAATAGGCTTGGGCCACACGGTCAATCGCTCTATTAAATTCTTGAGCTATAGCCTGCTTTTTTGATGGTTCTGATTTTCTACTATTGTTTTCCGGCGTTTCTTTTTTTGTCTGGCCGGGCTGTTCATGTTGCAGGTGGCCGCTATCGGGAGCACCTCCTTCGGGATTCATCATGCTGGGTTTGCCCTGGATCTGAAGGTCGCTGTCGATCTTAAAGGCGCCATTGACAACCACCTCTTCCCCCTCGCTGAGCCCTGCGCTGACAATGTAGTCATCCCCTGCCCGCGGCCCAAGGGTCACCTGGCGTGCGGTAAAGATCCCTTTTTTTCCGGATACGGCCAGGTAGACAACCGCTCTTGTTCCGGTCAGCAGGGGTGCTGAGGCAGGAATGACCAGTGGCATCTCCCTATTTTTATTTTTAGAGGCCAGATAACCCAGTTTTTCCGCTCTCACCAGGGGCATGCCGCATATGTCGCATTTTCCAGGCCGGTCCTTCACAATTTCCGGATGCATCGGGGATATCCATTTGTCCATTAATTCCTCGTCCAGGACCTTGCCGCCAGAAGATAATTTGGAGCGGATAACGGCCCGGACAAACATTTCCGGCTTCAATTTACTCCCGGGATTGGCTACATTCACTCTTACCTTGACGGTTCGAGTGGCCGGGTCCAGAACCGGATCGATAAAGGCGATTTTGCCTGCAAATCTTCCTCCCGGATAAGCCTCCGCCTCAAACTCCACCGCCTGACCGTAACGGATCCATGACAGATCTGATTCGTAGGCGTCAAGTTCGATCCAGACAAAAGAAAGGTCTGCTATGGTATAGATTCTGGATCCGGTCTGAACATACATTCCCTCAGTGGCATTCTTTTGGACCACAATCCCGCCTATAGGAGAAAATATGGTCAGTTGGTCTTTTGTCTTTTCACTTTCTTCCATTTCCTTGATCTGGCTATGGGTAAGTCCCCACAGTCTCAGCTTTTCACGTACCGCATCCAGGGTTTTTAAGGGCGTTCTTTTGGCCTCGATCAATTCCTGTTGGGCAGTGATTAACTCCGGGCTGTACAAGTCGACCAGTGGTTCCCCTTTTTTTACTTCAGCCCCGGTAAAATCAACGTACAAATGGTCGATCCGCCCCGGCACCCAGGCGGCAATGTACTTTAAGCGGGTCTCATCAAAAGCAACCTTGCCGGCCAGACGTACCTCGCTTGTCACATAGCGGCGCTGAACAGTGGCGGTCTGGATGCCGGCCAGTTTCATGGCATTTTCCGAAAGTTTCAATTCCCGTTTCCCGACCTGAGAGTCCCCACTGTCGGAAACAGGTATCAGGTCCATTCCGCAGATCGGGCATTTTCCGGGGTTGGGCTGCTTGATCTGGGGGTGCATTGAGCAGGTCCAGATCCTGACCTTATTTGTCGCCGGCTCTTCCGAATCAACATGCTGGTGTGCGGATCGTCCCGGTTCCGTACCGCCGCTGAAGAGCATGCCCAGTGAAAAGGCGACAAACAGGGCTACGATCATGGGCCATCTGAGATTTGAATTCCAAAAATTTGATATAATTTGTTTCATTTTTTCCATTTTTATTCTCCTTAGCGTAGATCTCTGCCAACCAGCATCTCTAATTCCGCCAGTTTCTGGGCCTGGGAAGCCAGCGATCGCTCATATTTCAATTCAATATCGAGTAACATTCTTTGCGAATCAATTAAATTCAATATATCTGCTTTACCGGATTTATAGGCCGTTTCAACAACCTTTTCTACCTGCCTGGCCTGAACCAGCAGGGTGTCGCGATAAAGAATCGTTTTTTGCGCGGCATCATTATAATTGAAAAATACCATTTCCAATTCGGCCAAAAGATTGTTCTCCCTTTCCCTTTTTTGATTTTCGGCTGCCTTGAGATTGGCCCTGGCCATGCTGACGCCGGCCTTATTCTTAGAGAAGCGGACAGGGAGACTGATTTGGATCATGGCCGCGATCGGGTCTTTGCCGCTGTCGGCCACTCCGGCCATTGCCGCCTCTCCGGTTATGATGTAGTCCACTCCCAGGGAGAAATCAGGGAAATAATTTCTTCTGGCCAGTTTGATGTCGATTTCCGCTTTGCTGGCCAAAAATTCCAGAGATTTCAACTCAGGAGAATTCTCTCTCAGCCAAGCCAATAATTGAGCTTCGCTTATTGTTTTCCGGGAAAAAGGGATATGGTCGGGAATCGGCAGCCGGGCTTTTGCATCCCGGTTGAGAATAGAATTCAATTTGGACTGCATGGGGATGAGTCGCTCCCGGGCGCTCCTTAACCTATCGCCAAGAACATCTTTTTCCAGTTGGATTTTGATTAAATCGGCATAAGAGGCAATCCCCGAGCGATATTTTGCCTGAAGGGCGGCACTCAAGGTTTCCAATAAACTGATGTTTTCCTCTAATATCTTTATATTTTTAAAAATATAATAATATTCATAAAAATAATTTTTAACATTGTAGAAAAGATTGAATCGGGTTTGTTCATAGTTTTGTCTGGATGACTTTGCGGCTTCCAGGGCAGCTTTGCCCTTTAATTTTAATTTTTCAAACCATGGGAACATTTGCATGATGCCTATTTTACTTTGCTGCGGCCCAACCCGGGTCTCAACCTCACGAATAAAATAAGCAAAAGTGAACAGGGGATCCGGCAAAGCGCGCGCCTGGGTAGTGCTCTGCAAAACCGCTTGCCAGCGGTAAAATGCCGCCTGTAATCCCGGATTATTCAAAGCCGCAACCGTAAGCAGGTCATCCAAGGAGGACGTCTCGCTTATCGTATCCGTCTGGCTGAATAAATATCCATTGGCAGCTGCATGGCCGTTTAGCAGCAAAAAAAGGACCAGCGCCATTTTGACTATTTTTGTTTTACCCATCTGTTTTCTCCCTGGCGGTTTTTTTCTCAGGATTGCAGCACTCTTTGCTACATATTTTTGTAGCAGCGGACAATTTTGCATGTAAACCATCAATCAGACATTCGCATTGATTATGATTTAAAAATTTCTTCACTTGCAATATTTCTTCTATGGTATTCTGCTGGATCTTTTCCTGGAGAGCATTAATGTCCCTGATATGCGCAAATACATTCTCTTTGTTCACCTCTACAGCTTTAAGATCTGCTATCATTTTCTCCTGACAGCGTTTTATCTGTATTTTGATCTGTTCATTTTTTTTATGACTGACCAGGCGGATCTTTGTCATTCTCTCCTTTTGCTGTTTTGTCAGATTCAAGGCAAATTCAGTGCTTTTTGTATTGAAATTGGATTTAAAAAAATGAACCGCCATTGAAAGATTCAGAAGGATCGACAAAATAAAGATAAATCTGAATATTAATTTTCCCAATTGATCACCTCGAGATAAGCCTGATTGATACTGCCGGAAAAATCGGCCTGAAAAGAATCTGTCTCAACAATATATTCCAGCGCCGTGGGTACATTTTTATTCTTTATTGAGCCAATGATCCAGAAATGAATGAAGAGGGCGAAAAGGAACAACAAGCTGTAAACAAGGGCATATTTTCTGATTTTCAGCGAGTCGGGCTGCCGGACCTTTTTTTGCGCCGTGGCCCGGGCAAAAACCTTATATTTTAAACCCGGGTTCTTATTGACCTCTTCTTCCAATTCTTCATTATGGCATTTGATCAAAGCCTCTACATCCATTTTTACTCCTTATCAACAGTTAGATGCTTGAACTTTGATCACCTTGCTAAAAAAGATTTCATTCGTGATTTAAGAAGAAAAGGCCTCAGATAACAAAATAGGTGATGGGTGATAGGTGATAAGAAAGAACTTGGTTTACGGTGTACGGTGGACGGTGAAGAAAATATCAAAAGTAAAAGAAGGTTATAGGTGATAGGTAAGGAAAGAAACAGCCGATTTTCTTCTACCTATAACCCATGACCCATAACCCATGACCTCTAACCAATCGCCTATAGCCTATCGCCCCTTGCCTCTGATCTATAACCTATTACCCAAGACCTCAAACCTTTATTCTACGTGCTTCAAGTACACTCCCCTGACCTTGTCCATCAACTCGGCGATATTCTCACGGGAAAAGCCCTGTGTCGAGATCGGCTTTTCGATGACGAACCTCACCCGGCCGGGGCGGATGAGCAGGCTTTGGCGGCGGTTGATGAGGTAGGCGCCTTTCTGCACCAGGGGCAGGATATCCAGCCCGGTTTCCAGGGCCAGCAGGAAGCCGCCTTTCTTGAATGGGCCCAGCTTGCCGTCGCGCGTGCGCGTGCCCTCGGGCAGGACCATGAAGGAAAAATCCCGCTTGGCCCGGATCAACTCGGCGGCGCGCCGCAGGGATTCCATCGCTTTGATGCCGCTCTTGCGGCTGACCGGGATCTGGCCCATGCGCCGGATCACCCAGCCGTAGACCGGCCAGTCGAAGTGGCTCTCCTCCTCTATGCCGCGGGCCCAGCCCGGGAAACTGGAGTAGAAGACGAAAGCGTCAAGAATGTTGACATGGTTCAACATCAGCAGATACTGGCGGCCGGGTTGGAAATTTTCCCTCCCGGAAACGGTGACGCGAATGCCGCAGATCCAGACCAGCGAGCGGCACAGCCCCTTCAGCCAGGATTCGAAAAAACCTCCGGCGCGGAATATGCCGATCAGCAGCAGGCACAGACCCCCGAGAGAAAACCAGATCCAACCGCCGCACCAGATCAGCAGGGAAAGGGTGGCTGCGGCGGCTTTCTTCATGCCAGGATGGCCAGTTCGCCGGGCAGGACCTTCAGGCGCAGTGGCGTCAGGCCCAGCAGCTCGCCGTCGGCCATGAGCCGTTCCTGGGGAAAACTTTCGATGGTGACCTCGGCGGCGCGAAAGGTCTTGACCTTGGGGTGGCTGACGTGTGTACCCTTGAAGACCCGGGAAAAGATGCTCAGGATGTCGCGGCGGTTGACGCCCTGGAAAATGACCAGGTCAACCAGGCCGTCCTGGGTGTCGGCCATGGGGGCGATCTTCATGCCGCCGCCGGTGAACTTGGAATTGGAGATGACCAGGGCGCTGTCGACGATCTCCAGTTTTTCGCCGTTGATGGTCAGCCGCATGCGGTTGTTCATGCCTTTGACCAGTCGCATCAGCACGGCCAGGCTGTATCCCAGGGAACCGAAACCCTTCAGTTTCTCGTTGGTCAGCTTGAGGATGTCGGCGATCAGGCCGACACCCAGAATATTGAGGTAATACTGCCTGATTTCCTTGTGATCGCGTTGATAGGTGATTTTCACCAGGTCGACCTTGCGGCGCCGGCCGCTTAAGATCTTTTCCACCGCCTGACGCCAGGAGATGGCGGAAAAATCGCGCAGGAAGGAATTGCCGGTTCCGGCCGGGATCATGCCCACCTCGATCGCCTGGCGCGGCCGACCCTCAGCGTACAGGCCGTTGACGATCTCGAACAGCGTTCCGTCGCCGCCCACGCTTAAAATCCTTTCATAACCGTTTTTGGCGGCTTCCCGCCCGAACTGGAAGGCATGGCCGGCATAATCCGATACCCTGACCTCCATGGTTTTGATCTTCCGGCCCAGGAGTTCGCGCATGGCGGCGAAAGCTTTCAGTCCTTTGCCCTTGCCGGCATGGGGATTGAGAACGAGCATGGTTTTTGGGTCGCGGTCCATGTTCCGTTTATAACACAGGCCGTAGCCAAAGGCAACCGAGGCCAGAGGCGATGGGCAATGGGCTATAGGCAGAAAGAAATCGGTGAACGGTTTACGGTAGACGGTTTACGGTAAAGAGTAAGACAAAGTAATAAGCGAAAAGACGTGCAAGGTCAGTTGTTTTGGACAAAGTCCCCGCCAAGGGGATTGGAATTTGGAACTTGGAATTTGTTTGGGATTTGGTGTTTGGGATTTGGAATTTGTGGGCGCGATGGCCGCGCTCCTACACCGTCCACCGTACACCGTACACCGTAAACCAAGTTCTTTCTTATCACCAATCACCTATTCTATCATCTGACGTCCTTTCTTCCCAATCACGCATTACGCATTACGCATCACGAAGTCATTGCCGTTATTCATGAACCAGCACCTGGACCTGGGCGTTTTGGGTCGGATCACTTTCCGACCTTGCCTTCAATGTCACCGTGGCCGTAGCAGCGCTGCCCGGGACGCGGCTGACCCGCAAAAATACATTTTGCGAGTCGCCGGATTTTACCGCGGCCAGTTCGTTAACCAATGCCGCCGTCCAGCCGGGAGCATCGACCGCCGCCTCCAGGCGGTACATGTCGAAGTCCAGGCAGGAGGAAGCGTCGCATGGAGGGAAGTCGGGATTCGCGGCAGCGGACGCCCCGGTATTGGTCAGCACGAAGCCGAGCTCGGCCGGCAGCGCTGCCGACGGCGGCCCGGGAGGCGCGGTCAGCGCCACTCCCCTTTGCTGCGGCCCCGAGCCGTCAAGCGAACGCACACCGACAATATAAGAAAGGATCCCGAAAGCGTCCCGTTTGAGATCGATCACGTAAAAATGCAAGCGGTTGGCCGCGTCCAGCCATTCGCAGGAACTGCCCGAACCGCTGCCGGCGTGGAAAAGGGCGTCATTCAACTGCCGGTAATCGGCGATGGTGCGCATGACCGCAGTGCCGTCGGGGCGCTTGAAGTCAACCATGTTGCTATCTTCGGGATGGGCATCGATGACCCAGGTGAAACAACCGTAGCCGCAGGACGAGCTTTCCTCATCCTTGTTCTTGGCGATCAGCACGCCATTGTCCGGGGTGAACGAATCATAACCAATGCGCTGCACGGCTTCAATGGAGTAGAAATTGAAAACCGACGCGCCCGCACATAGGGGATCGCGGGCCGGGTCGCAGGGCGGAGTCCGATCCTGGGGGGCGGCTCCATCCAAGCGAACGATGATGCCGGCCAGACGGCCGGGAGCCGGGGCTACGGCGCGGGCAGCGATCTCGGCCACCACCAACCCCGAACAGGCCAGGCCGTCACGGCCCAACTGCAGGACTTCCGCCTCGGAGACGAAACCGAAGCGCAAGCGGTTGCGCAGCATGAAACCGGCCGGCATGGCCGCCCCCTCGGCCGCAGGTACCACCCAGCGCCGGTGCGGTCCGCCCGGGCCGTTGAAGGAACCGCGGTCCATGATGTCCCAGGGGCCGGAACCGACCCGGCGGTAGGGCTTGCTATAGGGATTGTTGTTGTTGTCGCCGGTAGCGAAGGCGTAATGGGCGATCTCGTGGGTGATGGTGCCCGAATTCTCGCCCTGGCGCATGGAGGAGAGCCCCCACTGCATCTGCCCCGCCTTCCACGAGGTCCAGGGGACGTAGCGGCTGGTGACCCAGCGCGGCTTTTTCGCATCGGGATTGCCCCAGGCAGGAGGGATATGCTCGGGCGACTGGAATTTCATTTCGCCGAACTCCTGCCAGACGCTCGTTTCGTCGTAGCCGGCATAGATGCGCAGCACGATGTCGTAGCCGGCGGCGATGTTTTCTCCGGCCGCGGCTCGCCAGAGGGCATCGGCGTCGGCTTCCAGTTCGCCGTCGCAAACATATCCGGGCGGGCAGCCGCCCTGCTGGTCCCACTCATTAAGGCCGTATTGGAACAGTTTCTTGGGCATGCGGTAGGGACCGTAGGCGTCGAGCGGCGGGATGCCGATCTTGCCGCGCGACTGCTCCATCCAGAAGCCGTTGATGGTCTGGCCGTGGTTCAACTCCCCGGGCTTGTTGTAGAAAGCGGCGTAGAATTGCGGCACTTTTTCCCGGGGGACGGGATCGACCTGCGGATTGCCGAAGGGATCCGAACCCTTGGGCAGGGTGATGACGAACGGCTGGTCTTCGAAGTCGACCGCCACCAACGCGATGCGCAAGACCCGCTGCGGAACCAGCCCCGGATCGGCCCAGTTTTTCCCCGGGATAGGATGGTAGTCGGACCAGGTCATCTCCTGCTGATCCCGCACAACCTGCGGATCAAGAGGCCCAGGAGCCCGGAGCACCCAGGGATCGCTGCGCACGGCAACCCCGGCCGTCTCAGCGCAGCCGCAGGAACAGGCGAAAGAACCCAGCGAAAGGACAGCCACAATCGTGGCGGTCATTGCATTCATAAGATCGATTTTTTTTATCATCATTATTTCTCGCTTTCTAAAATCCCAAGTTCCAATGTCCAAAATCAGGAACGTTATACGTGAACGAGCTCAAAGAACCCCATGATGCGTAATGAGAAAGAAAAAGAAACTTAATTATTTCGAACTTGTGCGACTTCTCATCACTTTTTACGCATTGCGCATCACGTATTTCCTTTCCCTTCGTTTTGATCATTTGGTCATTGGTGCTTGTTTGGGATTTGGCGCTTGGGATTTGGAATTTTCTTTCTTCAACATCGAACCTCGATCATTTCCTTTTGTCACTCGTCACTTGGTACTTGTCACTCTGGCCTGTTCGGACCAGGCGCACGCCGAAGACCGCCGCCGTCTCGTTGCCGTTTGTGGCCTGGAAACGCATGGTGATGTTTTTCTTGCCTTGGAGCAGGTTCGGGGGAATGTCGTACCGGACATCGAAGAAGTGGGGCACGCCTCCCCTCTCGATCGCCTGCTCGGCGATCTTGTTTCCGTCGACCAGGATGGTGAAGGTACGCCGACGCCATTCATCCTGGAAGTAGGTCACCACCAGCGCCAGGGGTTGGCCGCACTCCACTGGGAGGTCGCAGGCCATCCAGTTCTTGGTGCGGCGGAAGGGGCGGCCCTGGACGCGATTCGTCTCGTCGAACTCGGCTCCTTCGCTTTGGAAATTGAAGTCCCTCTCCGGCTGCATCGCCCCGGGCTGGAAAAAGGCCACCGTGGTTTCCTGCAGCCGGCGCTGCCGCTCCCGCTCCATGGCGTACTCGGCCTTTTTGGCCTCCCACTCTCCCGGGGTGTACAGGTCGAAATAAACGGCATAGGTGCGGCGCTGCAGGCGGTAAAAGGGCAAGAACTCGATCTCCTTTTCGCCACCAGCGCTCCAGGCGCGGAAATGACCCGGCTTTCCCGGCACGGCCATCAGCCACTCGGCTGGGGGCTTGCCAGCACTGACGAAAGCCGGGATCGCCCCTTGGCGCCATGCTTCGAAAGTGTCCTCCGGTCCAAGGTCGCCGGCCAGGACCAGAGGCCCCCACATGACAGCAACGCGGCGGGCATTGTCGGCAAGGGGCTCGAGGCGGAGCGTCTTGGGCAGGGCCAGAGTCACCGTGTCACCTTTTTGCCAAAGGCGCCTGACCTCAACATAGGAGCCGGGCTTTGAAGGATTTTGCACGGCCCGGCCGTTTACCGCGGCCGTGAAACCATCACCGGTCCAGGCCGGCCGCCTCAGGGCCAGAGTGAACTCGCGCGGTGACTCCAGGGTGAAGGTCAGCTTGACCGTTCCGCCCTCGGGCAGGTCGGTTTCCATGGCCAGTTTCACCCCGGCCGCCGTCCACTCGGCCGTCGAGGGGGCGTAGAGGTTCACCCATAGTTTGTCGCCGCTCTCGTAATACAGGCCGAAGCCATGCAAGGCGTGGCTCTCCATGCCCGAACCCACGCAGCAGGTGAAATCTTTGGACATGTTCTGGTACTCGTGCTGAACGCCGCGGCCCACCGGCACCATGTAACAGGTGCGACCGTCTACGGGATCGATGGAGGCCAGGATGTGGTTGAACAGGGCCCGCTCGTGGAAGGCGGCGTAATACTCGTCGGGGCACAGGGCGAAGAGGCGCCGCGTCATCTTGATCATGTTGTAGACGTTGCAGGTCTCGGCCGTGCGGCCGTCGATACGGTCGGTCAGCTTGTCGGGTTCACCGAAGTATTCATCCTTGCCGTGGCCGCCGCTGGCATAGCTGTGGTGGCCGACGACACGATCCCAGAAAAAAGCGGCAGCGAAACCGTCGCCCGGGTCTCCTGTGTAGGCAAAGCGGGCCAGCGAACCCATCAACTTGGGAACCTGGGTGTTGCCGTGCCGGCCGGCGAGCTTGTCTTCGTGGCGTTTGAGCGGAGCGAGCACGTCGTCATGCTCAAAGCGATAGGACAACCGCAGCCAGCGCCGCTCGCCCGTGTCGGCGTAGAGGTCGGCCAGCACCTCGTTCATACCGCCGAATTCGGTGTTGAGCATGCGCTGGATCTGGGCGTCGTCGAGTTTGGCCAGAACGCCCTCGGCCCAGGCGGCGAATTTGATCTCCAGCTCTAGCGCGGCACGGCTGCCGGTTAAGCGCCAGGCGTCGCGCAGCCCGGCAAATATTTTGTGCAGGACATACCAGGGTGACCAGAGGCCGTTCAGGTCGAAACCCGTGGAGCGTATGTCGCCGCGCGCCACCTCGGCGAAGCGCTCGCGGCCGTTGGCCAGGGCGCCCAGATAG
>Ga0307379_10007072_pt1 | contig 15299 bp, 14 predicted proteins | sample UN2MG_FD_202237 | JGI IMG/M metagenome (GOLD analysis project Ga0307379, IMG submission 202237) | Soil microbial communities from Risofladan, Vaasa, Finland - UN-2 | ecosystem: Environmental > Terrestrial > Soil > Coastal area > Acid sulfate soil | place: Finland: Risofladan, Vaasa | collected... | reverse complement strand
GCATCAACGTGGTCTGATCGTCAGCATCGAAATCAGACCAGTCGAGTATAACGATGATCTCTTTACGCTGTCCGACCATTGTTGGAACCCACAGGTCGAACATATCCCACGGCTCGATGCCGGCGTTACTCAGCAATCTATCGACCTGTTTGATAGCATGTTTATCGGCCAGACCTCGCGCATATGCCAAACCGTGACCGATGGCGTGAATGCCAAGGGCGTTGGCTTGCAAGACTCCGAGAGTTGCATCGGCCAGAGATGTGACTCTCTTGGCATGATAATCATTGGCAAGAAGAAATTCGAGGAATTGCCTGACAGGGCCGGATCTGAACTTCCGCTTCTTCTTCATGGGTATCCTCCTTGGCTGGAAATGATACCCAATCGACAGATGGAAACGAGTTCTTTTATAGAGCGTTTTCGTTTCTTGGATCAATTCGATCACTTACGAGTTATAGTTCAAGTGATAAATGAGGGGATCTCTGAGGGGATATACACGGTTCATGATGATCCATATCAGTTGGTATCTATATAAAGTTCTGCCGCGGAGACAATGATACTGTATAGTATGCATTACACTGATAACCGTATTTGTTAACAACATCATCTACGGAGTTAATCTGTTCCAACGTTGCGGGCACCCATTTTACAATGCGTCCAAAGATCTTTGTATGTGGTATAAAATATGTTTCAGCCAATACGTGCATTCCTTCGAAAAGACGTTTTACTCGGGCAATATCGTACCAACGCTCGAATCTAGACACTATGTTTTCCTTGCTGGCAAATGGAAAAGTTAGAACTATTCGGCCTGTAGGCTTAATCACGCGTTTTGCTTTTTCCATTGCTAAAAAATCGCCATCTTTATAAACAGGTGCCCCATAGCTTCCAAACCCGATATGTTCAATAGTTGATATCAATAATACGTAATCAAATGCTTTCTCTGGTAGTTGGCATTCGATGAAATCTCCCCTTATACTTACTAGGTTTGGATGCCTTTCGGGGTATTCGCGAATGTCGCAGACGGTTACATGGTGACCATCTCTTGCAAATTTCATTGGAAGTAGCGATTCGCATGCTCCTATATCAAGAATTTCGAGATTATCTCCTGCAACTTGCCAGTAAGCAAACTCGTATTCGCTATCGCGGTTTGAAAGACAACCAAAGAAACGAAGAGATCTTCGTTCTATTTCCCTAATCCGTGAACGTATTTTGCTTCTAATCCGCATCATCCTTAGATCCTCCTTCTGACTCAGAAATCATAGCCAATAAAAATATCGAGTGTAATATCTATATTTATTGTTGTTTTACTCTAACCCATTTCAAGTAATTCTTCGTACATGCTATTTATGCCAACCTTTTCTACCTCCCAGCAACAATTCTTGAGATAGTAGTTGCGAGCATTTACACCTCGCTGTAGTAGATCCTTTCTGTCGGCCAATAATTCCTCACATACTTTACGCAAATTGTCAACGTCATCATAGTCAACAATATACCCGCATTTATACCGCTCGACAATCTCAGCCATCGGCGTGCCGTGACATGTAAGGCAGGGAAGACCAAGCATCATGGCCTCATAGAACTTGTTAGGTGCAGCAACGCGATTATTCTCTACTGTCGGATCGTAGAGCAGAGATACCAAGTCCGAAGCAATCATGAGCTCCAGAGAGCGATGATGTGAAACTCTCTCAATTAGTCGAATATTGGTATGATCACTAAGGAGGTTCTTTACTTGGACATCTCGCGTCTCACCAACTACATCAACGCGCACCTGCGAGATATCTTTAGCAACCTGGCTCAGCATACGAGCCCCACGAATTAGGCTAAGGTATCCAGAATAGTTGATCACCAGTCTACTCGAATCTTTGGTTGGTCGCTCTATCTCATCATAGTAATCGTGATCAGGAAGGTTCCTCACGACCAACACCTTGCTTGAATGTCTGACCGACTTTGGTAAATAGCTTCGACGATTTTCATCGACGATTATTACTCTATCAGCGATCAAGATCGAAAGTTTCTCTATTATCGCAAGAACATTTCGGAATCTTCCCCACGAAGCTCCTTTATTTGCGGAAGACACCGGATCCCGAATATCGGCCACAAGTCGAAAACCAAGTACATTCTTGAGCGCGATGCACGGCAGCATGCAAAACACGTCAGAAGGCTGAACGAGCGAATAGCCGCCTACCAAGAGCTCCTTGGTTATCTTCGCAAACCAACTCACAGTCCCAATGTATTCCCTAATGCTGCGTCCCTGAATCGCGAACTGGTGTCCTTTGACATTTGCGCGTTGCTCCTGTGCTGCTCTTCCTGCATCAGATCCCAACAGCGGCCAATCGAGAACAAACAAATGTTGTTTGTCAAGCAATTCAGCCAACACCGAGAGGTAGCGTGGAACCGCAGGGGTCACATCATAACGACCAGTTCTCAGTAACAGTACTTTCCTTACTTTCAAGGCAGACCTTTCGCAAGTTGACGCCTGTTGTTACCCAATCTGAATGCCATCCTTGCGCCTAACACAAGCGATAAGAATATAGTGAACGCAATCACGGTCCCATAGAATTCGCCAAGTACGCCGGCCATAACGAAATACACCAGGTAGAGCGAGTAGATCATCTGAGCCCAGATGGTGCGGTTACGCTTAATAGCTGAGAATGCCTTGGATGCGATCCAACCAAGTATCAAGCCACCAATAATTACGCCAGGCCACCAGAAATTGAGGTAAAGTTCTCCAATGATCGTCGGAGTGACACCTGATACCCAGCCTCGCTCGAGATCCCACGAACCTGGATTGAATGCGTTCGCCAGCAAGGGACCGGAACCAATGGGCTTATCTGGAAAGAAGGAGCGAGGAAGGGGAAATAGTGCCACGCTAACGATTGTAGCACCATACTGGAAAGGCAACTTGCTTGGCACATACTCATATATCAATCCAATTCGCTCGAAATGCCCATAATCTGTAATAATCTGATATTGGCTCATTTCTGTCTCGACATTAACCACTTCTGTGATGGCTTCATAGTCGAATATTTCGTCGCCGCCATAACCTAGTGTGCGAATTCGCCCAGCCAAAAAGAGAAATACAACGCCTACTACTAAGATGACTCCCCACTTTATAGCACTAATATGCCGCCCGGTTAACTTGAAAATGAACAGGATGACTACGAGGAACATGAGTACTCTTGAGCGCCCCCCAAGAGACATGATAAGTATCAGGGCGACTGACACTGTGACCCAGAGTAACGACCTCTTCATCACGGGGACGTTATTTGCATCGCAGGTCACGGCAATAAGAGCCCCGATCTGCAGAGAGCTTGACAACAATAGTAAGTAGCCCAACCCGCTCTGTAATTGGGTCTTGTTCTGTAAGTTCTTTAGGAAATATACGATTCCACCCATATGCTGAAAATAGAAGAACCATGAGATGGCACCAATAATCAATAAAGTCCAAACAATAATGCGAAGCCGACCTAATTTCTTCACGATGACCACGACTTTATCACTAGCCAGCGACCTCTTCCCAGGATTATGATATTTTGCGAGACGCCTCCCGAGTGAGAAAACTACAATAAAAGTGCCCACCATTAGAGCAGTAATTACGAAAGACACAACCGGATCGCTCACATGAAGTTGAGAATACTGGTTGACCAGAAGTTGGACAAATGGCGCTAGAATGAAGAACGGAACGGTAACGGCGGCAAGAGCCATGGACGGATCCAAAAATCCCCGTCGTCCACGAATTAGTATCAGATTAGCGACAACACCCACAACGAGCACGAATATTGCCGCTGCGAGCGCATATGCGGGTGTCGCTAGATATACTCCTACCGCCAAAAGGATGATCGTGGAGAAGGCAATCAATGCGACAGCAAGGCGGCCATCAATGCGCATGATCCTACGCTGGTGCGGTCGCATCAGTGTCGTGCTGTTGAGTTTCGACACTAGTTCCATCTAAGAATATCCCATCATTGCGCCGTCACTTGTTTGTCAACAACCCTGGAAAAGGTTTCTCGCCTTTCACAGTCAGCGACGTTGTAGAATCGATATGCGACCAAGTATAGGCCACTCACCAAGGTCTACAGCTTTGGAAGCGATCATTGATACACCGCCAATGATTGTGAACAACACTCCCCCTGCGATAAGCCCAAGTACCATGCCAAGATCTAACCAGTTCACAAGCAAACGTGATATCAAGGTGGCTGGAATAACTGATACCAGGATATTTAGCAGACTCCTCCACGGAAACATTTGCTTCAATTCAGTCTTTAGTTCTCTTGCTCCGATCCGCAGCAGTCCTGCGGCAAGGACATAAGAGACAATCACGACCCCGATAGCAGCGCCCAATGGCCCCAGCAGAAAATACCCCAAGAGAACCACCGGAACATTGGCAACACAGGCAATAATATGCCCCAGCAGGTAATATCTATTCTTATTGAGCGCCATGAACAGCGTTCCGAAGCTAACTATACGGATGGGAGCAAGCATGACATAGACTGCAAATATAGGGCTACTATCGCTATATTTGCTGGAGAACAACAACACCACTGCCTCGTACGAAAAAGCAAAAAGAAAACAACTCATTGGGATTACCAATGTTCCAATTTTCCGTATTGCGCGGGACCAAAGAGTGACGAAACCTGCATGGTCACCAGCGTCTCGAACCTGGACCAACTCTGCTGCTATAACTACACTGCTCGCAACAGTGACGATCTGCACGAGAGGATTCTCAAGAGCGCCGTTTGAGTATACCGCGAAAATCTCCGGTGTTGCCATCAGGCTTACGACTAGCTTATCAAGTTGTATGAACAAAGCCCCGAACACACCAGCTCCGATTATAGGCAGCGCATATTTGACTTGCTCTTTAATTCTAACAATATTCTCATTGCCACCGGAAGATCGGTATGTCCAGGCTGAGGTTAGAATTAGAAATACGGTCAAGCTAATCTGGCTCAGACCAAGCACAATGACCGCCTGTTCCAAGCTCGCACCAAAGATCCAGACAGGCAATGCACAACTGGTCAGAACAACTAACCGAGTAAGTATATTAAACAAAGACGCCAAACCGGTTCTCCCTACCGGTAAGAAGAGCCCATCAACAATCAAGAAAGGCATCGAACCAGCAACAAATATTGAGAAAAGGCGAAACAGCGATGTGGCAGATTTGTTGTTTAAAGAAATTGCCAAGGGGTCTGCAAAAAGCGCAACCAGCGATCCGACAACGATCCCGATGCCGATGACGAGGTAGAGTGTGCGCATTACAACTCTTGACCTCGAAACTCCCTGATGCTTCGGTATGAAATAAAAGAGAGATTGCCCGAGACCGGCTACAAGGATTGGGCCAACAGTGAGATAAATCAACCAGCACTGCCGGAAAGTTCCGTACTCCACCTTAGAAAGTAGGCGAGATAGTATTGCAGTAGCAAGTAAGAATGAAAGGGTTGCAGCCAGTTTGGCTGACCCGATCGCTATTGCCTTAATGGTTCTTGATTTTGCCAAAGCAGATATGGGGATTCATTCAGAATTAACTTCTTCAAGAACAGAGATCACATTTGCAGGGTTTCCTCCGACAACTACTCGTTCCGGAATGCTTTTGGTTACAACACTTCCAGCCCCAATTACCGATCCCGAACCAATCGATTCGACCGCTGGCAGGATGATTGAATTTGCGCCAAGCCAAACGTGATCACCGATTGTCAGAGGCGAAGATTTAGTTATTTTAAAGTCCAAAGGAGAATGGTCATGAGTATAGATTTTTACTCCTTCAGAGATTAGCAAATCTTTGCCGATAGTTACTCCCCCGGAATAGTCAATACGAACGTTCGCTGCAATCACTGCATTATCCCCGATATGAACGTCACCCTGATCTGATTCAGTAGTGAACATGCAACCACTTGCCAGATAGCAGTTGTTGCCAAGGTAGATATTTTTTGGAAGAACCAAGGTAACACCATGATCTATACGCGTATGATAGCCGCATTCACCAAGCGCACCACTTAATGCTATACCATAATAGGCATTTTGAGCCTTCTGCCATATTACTTGAAGCGATCGATATGCCAAGAATCTGAAAGACGAGTGCCTTAAGAGTTCTATAGGGTTTCGCATGTTACTCCGATCTGGCTACTAGGATTCTAACGATTCGCTCGGAGGCCTTGCCATCCCAAAGGTGTGGTCTTTTGATAGCGGGACGACTCTCTTTATGAACCAAATCCAGCACCGCTATCAGTTTCTCTCCAGACGCACCCACTAACTGGTTTGTCCCTTGCTCGATGGTGATGGGGCGTTCGGTATTGTCCCGCAGGGTCAAGCACGGCACACCGAGAACCGTTGTCTCTTCCTGGATTCCCCCGGAATCGGTCAACACCACTCGCGCAGTCACCATCAGAGAAAGGAAATCGATATAACCCAGCGGATCTGTTAGACGAAGTTGAGGTAGGCTCTCGAAGTATTTCAACATACCAGTCGCCTCCATCTTCGCTCGAGTCCGTGGATGAATAGGAAACAAGACCGGGAAGCGCTCCTGAACAGCCGCTAGCTGACAATAGAGGATCTGGAGGTTTCTTGGTTGATCGACGTTGGATGGTCTATGTAGTGTCAGAAGCGCGTAGGAGTGTTCCTTTAGGCCAAAAGTACTCGCTGCCGCTTTCTTTTTCGCAAAAGGCAAGAAACGATCCAGAGTATCGATCATGACGTTACCAACCAGATGTATCGCTTTTTCCGATCTCCCTTCGGCCAAGAGGTTCTTTACGCCTGTTGGCTCAGTCACGAACAGAAGGTCACTCACCGCGTCGGTCACTACACGGTTGATCTCCTCTGGCATATCCCGATCGAATGAGCGTAACCCTGCCTCGATGTGGGCCAGCGGTATGCGTAACTTGGCCGCGGCCAGAGCGCCAGCCAGCGTGCTATTTACATCCCCAACCACCAGCACCCAATCCGGTCTCTCGTCAACGAAGACCTTTTCCAGGCCCTCGAGACACCTTGCGGTGACCTCTCCGTGAGAGCCGCTACCGACGTCGAGATTGCGGTGTGGCCGAGGCAGGCCCAGTTCGTCGAAAAACACCTTGCTCATGGCATCGTCGTAGTGCTGGCCCGTGTGTATAAGGAGGGCCTCTATACCCGAAGCCTTTGCTGCTGTGATCAAGGGAGCAGCTTTCATGAAGTTTGGGCGGGTGCCGGCAATCACTAGGATTTTCATGAGAACTCCATGATACTACTTTTACGATAGAATGTGCGTAGAAAGGCAGTACGTGACGAAAGATAATCGTGCATCGCATGACCTGAAACTGTGCTTGTGGCAATGCCAGTAGGTCCATTCATACGCCTTTGCTCTCCTGCTGGGCCAGCACTAGATCGTTCGACACCATCTTCGCCACCAGCTCCGAGAACTTGATCTTCGGCGTCCACCCGAGCTTCTCGCCGGCCTTTGCCGGGTTGCCGAGCAACTCGGCCACCTCGGTCGGGCGAAAGTAGGCTGTATCCACGCATACTCGCTTGTTGCCCTTGGCGTCGATGCCGAGGCGGTCCTTGTTCTCGCCCTTCCACTCCAGCGGCAAGCCCACCTCGGCGAAGGCCAGGGCGCAGAATTCCTCCACGCTGTGGTGCTCGCCCGTGGCCAACACGTAGTCGTCGGGTTCGGGTTGCTGGAGCATTCGCCACATTCCTTCAACGTACTCGGGCGCATAGCCCCAGTCCGTGCTTGGTGACCAGGTTTATCGCAAGAGTCGACTGATCATCGCCATTATAATCGGTCCAGTCCATGGCCACAACTATCTCTTTTCGCTCACCAACGACTTGTGGTACCCAGTCTTCAAATACCTCCCAAATATCGATCCCTTGGTTGCTAAGAAGCCTGTCCACCTGCTAATAGGCGTGCTTGGTGTTCAACCATATCACGCGTCTGTTGGCCTTCATTGACTCCCTCCTTTGGAGCTAATTATTGTCATTCGCTACCAAGAAACAAGTTTCAGCAACGAGCGTTTTTAATACCTGTATCAAATTAATGCCATAGAAAGAAAACAAAAAGTATCATATGAGGGAATCTCTGAGTCGAACGATAGGTTCACCTGTCTCGCTGAGCCTCTATTTGCTCTATTATCCATTGGTAGTTCACTTCTAGCCCTTTTTTCAATGGTTGCGTCGGGCGCCAGCCCAATTTCTCGTAGATTAGATGGTTGTCCGAGTTGCGCCCACGGACGCCCATGGGTCCTTTGATGTGCCTCCTGGTAAGCTTCTTGCCTGCAATGTCGGCTATTATATCGGCCATCTGGTTGATCGTCACCATCTCATCCGAGCCTATATTGACCGGGCCGGTCCAGTTCGAGCGCATGAGTCTGATGGTGCCCTCAATGCACTCGTCGACATACAGGAACGATCGTGTCTGCTTGCCATCACCCCAGATTTCAATCTCTCCGCCGTCTGGTGCCTTGGCGACCTTCGTGCAAATCGCGGCAGGTGCTTTCTCGCGGCCACCTTCCCATGTTCCCTCGGGGCCGAAGATGTTGTGGTAACGCGCAATGCGGCATTCGAATCCATAGTTGCGATGGAATGACAAATAGAGCCGCTCACTGAACAGCTTCTCCCAACCGTAATCACTGTCTGGCTTCGCAGGGTAGGCTGTGTCCTCGGCGCAGTTCGGCTTGTCTGGATCAACTTGGTTGAACTCGGGGTATATACAGGCTGAGGAGGAGTAAAATATTCTTCTCGAGTTACGCCTTAGGCACGCCTCGAGCATATTCAAGTTGATTAGCGCGGAATTGTGCATGATATCTGCGTCATGCTCTCCGGTGAATACATACCCTGCACCGCCCATGTCCGCAGCGAATTGATAAATCTCGTCGAATCGTTGATCTACTATTCCGCGACAGAGAGTTGGGTCGCGCAGATCTCCGAGCACAAAGTCATCAGCTTGCGTGTCGCAGAATTCTGGATATTTAAGATCGACAGCACGTGTCCAGAAGCCCTCCCTCTTTAATCGCTTGACCATGTGACTACCGATAAATCCACCGCCTCCACAAACAAGTGCTTTCTTCATAACGAGACTCCTTTCGAGATGGTAAATCTTTCGTTCATTGTTTTTGCGCCGCTCGACAGAGTATCTCTGTAATATTTTCCAGCGCTGTTTCGATTGAATACCGAGATAGCGCCACATGACGAGCTCTCGCGCCTATTTCCATACGCTTTTTCTTTTCCATTTGTTCCAACTCTAGTATTGCTGCCGCGAGTTCATTGGGTACACCTGGCTTCACGACGCGACCTATATCATTTTCCTCAACGGTCCTTCCGATGTCTGATGTCCTGGCTACTGCGCAGATCGTCGGATTGCCGATGGCGAGATAGGTAATAAATTTCGATGGAATCGAAGACGAGCCCATCTCGGGCGAGGAGGTCAAGATCATCACGTCCGCCGAGCACTGTACCTCCGGGACCCGCTCTCTCGGCTGGAAGGGGAGTACTAAAAAGTTGCACAGGTTACGTCTAATCTTCTCTCTTTGCAGTTTCTCTCTAAGCACGCCATCGCCAATACAGACTATTTTGATCTGTTCTCTCTCTCGTACTAGATCGGCAACGTCAAGGAGGGTACTCACGCCGCTGGCGAGGCCGAAGGTTCCAGCATACATGCACACGAAGTCTTCGGGCGAAAGGCCCATCTCCCGCCGCCAGGAATCGCCGGCGTTGATTGGCTTCATTTCCGACAGGTCCAGCCAGTCCCAGCAAATAGTGAATTTATCCTTTAGCATTCCTCGCTTCTTTGTATATATATCCTCCATTCCCTCGGAGATCAGGACGTTCTGCACGCAGATATTGCATATAAGGGAATCTAGCTTCTCCAGGATCCGGGCGCTTATAGAGCTTTTGGCTACGATTCCGGCTGCTATCGCAGCATCGGGGTAGATGTCTTTAATGTAGTTGACGACGGGTATCCCAAAGGACTTCGCAGTCAGCACTGCGGGCAATTGCCCGAATATCGGCCATGATTCGAGGAGCAGGACGTCGCACGGTCCGTCGAGCAGAAGCGCCACGGAGGAGGAGAGTCCGAAGGAGAATCCTTCCATGATCCTGTCGCGGAGCTTGCGGTCGGGGCCAAGTAGCCATGTTCCTACCCTGATCACTTTGACGCCGTTTTCGTCGAAAACTTGCTTTGGGGACCTTCTGAACTCGGGAAATATCTTGCCCTTGGGGCGATTCGGGAATGGACAAATGATCGTCACATCGTGCCCGAGATCTCGCAAGTGTTCGGCTATCTCCTTGGCCATGACCGCCGACGGTTCGCGTTCTGGAGGGTAAATGGCTACAATAAAAATGATCTTCATGTTGTCTATGAACTCGAGTTGCCACCTGTAATCGTATTGATGCGGACGAAATCGGCCGGATAGTCGTCGTTGGCCTTGATGCCATAAAAGGTGCCAGCCGATCCGCAACATCTTGATAAATAGAGGACTTCTTTGTTCTCCGAAGTCCATGGCACCTTGTTCTTGGCAATATTCAAGTGGAACCCATTCTTTCTATCGTATATTGCTCGGCAAACCGCTGATCACAGCATATCTTCTGCCAATGAAAACGCAGTCTCATAACTCAGACAGCAAGGTATTTATGGTGTCCTTGCAAGGGCCCGACGATGTCTTTTCCTTACACTTGGTGCAAATGTCTCTTGCGCTTGATGAAACCTCATCTCTTGCCGTGAATAGCTTTTTTCGTAATTTCCGCTCTGCTTCTCCTTCGTCACTTTCGAGAACACCTTTCCTGGCGATGCTCACTATCCCCTCGCATACTTTGTCTCTGTGGGTTTTGACTGCCGTCAGTACCTTCTCAACTTCTCTGCAGAGCCTCTCTTTTGCCTGTTGCCGATTGACACTGGCATCCCCGGCAACACTAAGCATTTCGTCAAACTCTGTTGATAGTCGTATACAAGCAGATGCAAAACTTCTACCCTGCCTTTCTACTTCATTTCCTTTTCTGATCATCCACCTAACAACAGGCTGCCCCAAATACTCTTCAAGTCGTTCCTCAATGGTCTCTTTGTCGAAATCGTCAAGGTAGATATCCTTCTCCAAATCTTCCAACCAAAGGTTCCGATGCCTACGTTGCAGGACAATAAAGAGCATAAGAGCAAGCAGAAGCAATGCGAACAGTTCTACTCCGAATACAATTCGCCTCAATACTTGACTGGAACTCGCAACCTCACTGACACTTGACCACACATTCAACACAGACAAGACAAGCGACAACATGAAACCGATTGCAAACCATATATAGACTTTCGACACCTTCTTCCTTTGTGCTTCAGATGGAAGAACGGGATCGGGCTTGTCAGCATTGGTACGGCTTTCCCATACGTCAAAGAAGAACATGCCCACGAAAACCAATGCAGCCGATATGTTGACGATGAGAACAATACAGTGGCCGCTTGAACTGATTGCCGATGCTACGTTGACGGCAATGAGGAATAGAAGAATTAGTCTTAGAGGTGTCTTCACTAATACACCTGACTTCGTTCCAATAGCCGTCGCAAGCCTCCGCGAACCTCCCGCCCCAGCAACTGTTAACAATCCCACCACAACAATCATTATCGCGGCCACAAAATCGACGGTTATTGTCTGAATGACCACAGTCCAGTCTAAGGACACTGAAGACTTTAGTAATTCGTCTAGGCTCCGTGCCAAATCGAGAAATACAAGCCCGAAGGCTGTGAGTATGGCCCATAAACTAATTCCATTGGACCTCTGCTTCTGCAACCCTCTATCGTTGAGCTTTGAAACGAAGGCTATCAGATCTGCTTTCTCCATGTTGCTCTCCTTTCTTATCCCAACATGAGCCCATCCCACGCAGAAAACGTCAATCAAAACCAGTGCCAGCCGATCCGCAACATCTTGATAAACTGAGAACTTCTCTGTTCCCCGAAGTCCATGGCACCCTGAGTGATCCCCTTGTTTTTCAATGGTTTATCAGCACCTTCCCGACGGCCATCATTTGAATGTTCCGAAAACCAGCACGCAGATCGCCAGACCTCATCTGCTTCAACTCTGGTCGATGAATCATCTGTTTGCCGAGAAAAAACAGCGACAGGATTCGCTTGGTACGCGTCGTATTAGCCTGAAAGAGGATATGCAGCCCCTTCCTCTCAGAGGCTTGACCGATCAGCAGCACTACAAACATCGCAAGTGTGGCGATGAGCAATAAAACCGCATACCGATCCGCAGTGGTGGCTCTGGCGTCTTCGAACGACCATCCAAACCGATGGCTCTTTGTGTCACGGTAGCATTCTTCGATTCGCATCCTGAGTGCGTAGAACCGGTCGATTTCTGTCGCGGTTTCTTCCAGCAGCGAGGAAGCCAAAAGCCACGGCTCCATGGAACGTTCCTTTGCACGCTGGCTTCCTCGTGCACGGTCGCTTCGACGCCTCGGTGCAGAGGGTCGATTTGGATTGCGGCGATACTGCTTTCCCAGCACAACACGGTGGTGCATCGGATTCTTACGTGCGATCTCGGCCAGTCCAAGATCCTTCGGTCGCCTCGATGCCCTCAGGTAAAGCTCTTCCCTGGTTAACCACTGGGGTTCATCAACGGGTCGAATCTTGGCGCTACCGATTCGCCCAACCCAGTCCCAACCAAACTCGGTGACCATCTGAAACCAGGGGTTCTGAAAGCCTGCATCCGTCACGAGTATCGGGGTGCAGTCCTGGGGTAGCACCAGCGACAAGTTCAACAAGAAATGCATATGCGCTTCACGACTGCCCCAACGCAAGTCCTCATATACGCACCACAGGATTGGGAGGGAACGACCATCGACAGGGACACTCGCTGTCAACGCACTGAACTTGTCGTCCTCAATCTTGGTCCAGTCAATCAAGATGATCGGTTTTTAACCTGCTTGGATGACCGACTGCGCGATCGCCTTGAAGAACAAACGTTGCTCTCGGTGAAGCTTTGAATTGCCCAGCAGGCGGTCGATCCGCTTGATGTTGTGTTTGGGCTTCACACGTGTTTTCGCCCTGCGGCCCAAGCCGGCACAACTCAGATGGCCACCGGTAAGCAAGGCATCGACGCCAAATAGAACTGATTTGAGCCGAGATTTGTGGACAGGAATGCGTGACTTTTTTAGCACGCCGTGTAAGATACGTGTCGCTCGCATGGTCTCCTCCAATTGGATTTTTTCCAAACGCCCTGGAGGATGATTACCATGCGAGTTTTTTCTTGGAAACAAACGAACTCCCCAATTTGCCAACTCGTTAATTTTGTTTCAGTATTTGTGGGGATTCATGAGCATGGCACCTGTTCTGGTCTGAAGGCAGCTCGCTTGATTAATCCCAGCCCTTGAAACGGCATCTTTCATGGCTTTTTGAACCAATGACGCGTCCATGTTGTGGCGACCCTGTTTCTGGCTGCGCTGAGACTAGCGATCGTACTCTGACACCAGAAAACTGATCGCAGCAACCAACTTCAGAGCATCCCGGTAATCTTTGAGTGGCAATTCGGCGCCCTGGAAAAGGGCATTACCCTTGGCGCGGTCAAGCTCTTTGTAAGCCTGCACTCTTAGCACAGCCGAATCGGACCAATCCTTGTTCTCCTCGCGGGCATTCTGAGGCACAAGCGTAATTCTCAGATTTCCAACGTTGATGTACCTGTTCTCTTTTCCATCAGTCTCGGTCTTCATTTCATCACCCTCCTGAAGCAACGACTGGTGTTCAATGCCTGTCTTGAGCGTCGCCAAGATCAATTCCGCGACATTTTCAACAAGATGTTCTTGTTTTCTGAATCTAAGGTACTTGGGATGGTAAGTCCGGAATGAGGCTTCTGGTAGTAGGCTATGAAGCACACGTGCGATTTCTCGCTTGTTATACCCTGCTACTTCGTTAATACGAACACCAGGAAACGCAGCCTCGATGTATCGATCATAAGTTGGACCGGTAAAGAATACCAAGGCCTTTGGCGCTGCATGCTTTATTTCGAGAGGAAGCAAGTTGAATTCATGCAATAGAATCTCTGCGGTATTTTCATCAGGTTCTCCATTGTCTTGGTCTCGCTTGAAGAGGTTCGACCACAGAAACCGCCGATCTTGGCCCTCGCCCTCAAGTCGTTCGCAGAGCCTTCTTGAAAGACACCAGAATGGAGAGTTGCTGTAATGAAGGCCCAAACAAAAATCACGATATTTATCGACAAGATAATCCACAATGTCTTGATCTTTCCTCGATACAGGTTCGGCCCACCCATTTGTCTGCTGGCCAACAATCATAAGCCTTACCTTGGACGATAGGTAACCGAATGAGTCGATGTCTACCAGGTGTGGTAATGAGAGCTTTGCAAGATTGTTACAAGATCGCTTTTGGTTGAATCGCGCGATCTGTCGGCGATACTCCCTGCTCAGATTTCTCTGCGCATCACTCATGGTCGGCAAACTTAGTATTTTCTTGGCTCATTTAATCTTTATTGCCCCGTATTTCGGAAACATTAGGTTGAAGTTCTGCTGCAATTTCACGTTTGATTCGACATCATTCTGGTACTGCATGATGGCTCTTTCGAATTGATCATGAAGTGTAAGTATATCCACTTGGTATACATCTGGTGGATTGTGATGCACAAGTGGTGTCTGCTGGGAGCCTCGCTGGTCACTGAGATGAAATCGATATACCTTTCCTTTATCTTCTGAATACAGCCCAAAAGAGTGCAGTAAGGAGTTCCGTAGTTGGTACAAAACTTCCTCGTCTCCGGCAGGAATTGGCTGGAAATACTTGTTAACAAATTTCTTGAATCTCTTTCCAACTTCACCGCGCTCATCGCTCCCTCTCCAGAATTTCGCTACGAGGTCCACGCCTGCGAGTATGCCCATCGCCCCTGGCCATAGTGCTCGATAGCTTGTTGGAGTTCCAGATGACGGATCTACACCCAAACAGGTAATGACATCGCGCCGGAGAAGATAGAGAACGCCAAAGGTATTGGGTGGCTTGCGATTCTTCGTTGGGGCCTCAAAAAAGATGTCTGCCTGCGTATTGAACATTTCTATCTCCTTTTCAACCGAACAATGATTAGATTATTGATTATTCCTTATATATGATATTGAGTTGATCACTTACCCCTCACGCATCCCCTCATTTTGATTAAACGATCTCATAGACTTTCTTGAAGGATTTATGTTGCTGAACAAGTTCGCCAAATCGTTCCATAAGAGGCCTCAGTCGTTCATCCGGCATGTTCGGTATCAAATCGTACCACATAGATCCCTGGCGAAACAAAGAGTGCGTCCTGTGCTTGACCGTGTTGGCTTTCAACATTCTATCAAAACCGAGGCTCTCCCCGGCTGCTCCGAGT
>Ga0307379_10007071_pt1 | contig 15300 bp, 15 predicted proteins | sample UN2MG_FD_202237 | JGI IMG/M metagenome (GOLD analysis project Ga0307379, IMG submission 202237) | Soil microbial communities from Risofladan, Vaasa, Finland - UN-2 | ecosystem: Environmental > Terrestrial > Soil > Coastal area > Acid sulfate soil | place: Finland: Risofladan, Vaasa | collected... | reverse complement strand
TTCATAGGATGTCCCCTCTCTGGAGATGAGGTTAGGGCTGCCTGCGCGATCTATACTCCCCCCGCATGCGAATTGGCAGCGACCATGTTGTGCATTTGTCACGTGATACCCAACTCAGCACCAATATCGCCCAGTTCCAGTTCGCGCAGAGTTGCCGCCGTCGGCTTACCCGTGGCCGTGTCCCACCCATGCAAGGCGTAATACTCATAGAGCATTACCTCCAGTTCCGCTGCTGAGTTGGAAAACCCTGCATGCTCTGGAGACTCCTCGTTCATCATGCGCCAGGGCAGCTTGTCATCAGCACTTGTCAGTCCCTCACGAAGGTTGAGACATCTTTCCAGGTTGATGGTTCGGCGGCCGACTTGCATCACGTGTTCTTCACTGATGTCTTCGCCAGTGAACGCGCTAACCATCCGGCCCATAAGTTCCGGCGTCACGGGGTATGCGGATGTGCTCACAAAGGCGCACAACCCCAAGGAATCGGTCACCGCAAACACGTCCTCATGCCACCTTACAATCTCGGCACGCTTCTCAACACTACGGGGTGTGGCGTACTTGGCATCGCCAGTTATCTTTTCGATCAACTCGATGGCAGCGGTATGCCGCCCCATCTCGGCCATAGGTTGGGCGTGCAGGTGATCGGGGCCTCGGGGGTTGACGGCAAAGGCTAGAGCGTAAGCTTTTGACGCCCGTGTATCTACAGAGGATTGCTCAAGCCCCCGTGCCTGCACCGCCCACTGGTAGGAGTCCTGCCCGATTGCCTGTGACGCCCTCGCTGACCCCTCAGCCAGCAGATCGCCGCTGCCCCTTCGGTGCGCGATCTGCTCCACCAGCGCGATCACCGCTTCCGCGTTGCCCCATGTAGGGACCGGTTCACCAAGATCTTCCTCGACGATGCCACGCTGGTAGCACTCCATGAACCAGCCAACCACTGAGCCCACTGAGATGGTGTCCAGGCCCAGACTGTTGCATAGCTCGTTGGCTTTGAGTATGTCTTCAAGATCGTCCAGGCCGCACAGGCCGCCGATCGCGGCCAGAGTCTCGTACTCGGGACCTCCTGTTTGAAGACCGGCATAGCGACCCTCGTCGACCTCGGTGTAACGGTGACAACTGATAGGACAGGAGAAGCAGGCAACCCGTCTCTTCAGGTACCCATCTTCGATGAGCCGTTGTCCACTCAGTGCGTAGGGGTTCTCGATACGTCCACGAGTGAAATTGCGCGAAGGAAACGCTCCCATCTCGCTCACCGGAATGACGCTCCCTGCTGTGCCGACCCTGTAGTAGCGTTCCACTCCGGAGGCTCCGGGTATGCTGTCCCTTATCTCTGATACTAACTCGTGAAACTCACGAGGTTGGGCGGGTTCAATACCTCGCGTACCTGAGGCAACTATCGCCTTGAGCCTCTTGGATCCCATCACTGCTCCCAAGCCGCCCCGGCCCGCAGCATGATGCACAGAGCACATCACGCTGGCGAAGCGAACCAGGTTCTCTCCCGCTGGCCCTATACACACGGTCTGAACGCTGCGCCGACCGGCTTCTGCCTTCAGCTGGGCATCCGCAGTGGGAACGTCCTTTCCCCAAATGTGGCCGGCTGGCCTTAGCTCCACTATGTCGTCTTCAATGTAGAGGTAAACCGGCTCTTCGGACCTGCCGTGTACGACGATAGAGCTGTACCCAGCGTAGCGCAGCTGAGCTCCCCATTGTCCACCGCCGCTTGTCTTGAAATATCGACCTGTCGCTGGACTCTTGCTGGTTATGGTAATCCGTCCCGAAGACGGTGCGTGGGTGCCCGTGAGCAGCCCTGCACCGAGAATAAGGGGATTCTCCGGGCTATAGGCGTCGGTGTCGGGCGCCAGTTGGTCCCACAGTAGACGAGCATTGATGCCTCGCGAGCCTAGATAATCCAGAACCCAGTCTTCTGGTATGGGCTCTCGCCACGACCTGCCGCTATCCAGCTCGACATGCAATATCTGACCAACTCGGTTCACTGCACACTCCTTTCCTCATAAGGGGGACAGGCGTACGAAGACCCGCCTACGGCCCGGCACCCGACCGGTATTAGACAATGCCGTTCTTGTGCTCCATCTTCCTCGGCCAGAGTCGGTCTGCTAGATCCCCTCACAGGCCACAAGGTGCCCACCACCCACGTCGCGAAGCTCCGGCCTCGATTCCCGGCACCGAGGCTGCGCGTCGGCGCACCTCTCGTGGAAGGCACAGCCCTTGGGCACATCATACAGGCTGGGAGGCTCGTCCTTCAGCAAGATGCGTTGTCGCTTCACCTGGGGATCTGGGATGGGGATGGCTGACAGCAGAGCCCGTGTGTAGTAATGCAAGGGCCTGTCGAAGATCTCATCTGTGGGGCCCGACTCCACGATAGCTCCCAGATACATTACCATCACCCGGTTACACAATGCCCGCACCGCACTCAGATCATGGGCGATGAAGACGTAGGTCATGCCCAGTTCTTCCTGAAGCCTTTGCAGAAGCGCAATCATGTGGATGCGGACGGACATGTCCAGGGCTGAGGTTGGCTCGTCCAGGGCCACGAACTGAGGCTCAGTGATGATGGCACGTGCCACTCCCACCCGTTGTCGCTGTCCCTCGCTGAGTTGGTGAGGGTAGCGCTGAAGGAATTCGGGATCAAGGTTGACGCGGCCCATCGTCTCCAGCAACCGCGTGTCCAGCGTGCCGCCATTAGCCAACTTATGCAGCTTCAGAGGCTCGGCCAGGGTACGACGGACGGTGAAGCGAGGGTTGAGAGACGTATCTGGGTCTTGGAAGACCATCTGAAGATTGCGTCGGGCTGCCCGCATCTCGCCACGGGAGAGCGTGGTCAAGTCTGTGCCGCCAAAGTAGACGTGGCCTGACGTTGGTTCGGTGAGCCGCAGGATCGAGCGGACTGCCGTTGTTTTGCCACAGCCGCTCTCTCCCACCAGGCCCACCGCCTCCCCCGGATACACTTCAAATGATATGCTGTTTACCGCCCGCAACACCAGCGGACCCTCATGGAATTCCTTGACCAGTTCAACAACGCGTAGCAATGGTTGCTTCTGTCTTATGCTCATCTGCTCGCTTATCCGCAGTTGTGACACGTAACCCAGTGGTCGGCTTCGATCTGAACTCCGAGCGGCGTCTGCTCCCAACAGGTGGGCAGCACACGAGGGCAGCGGGATGCAAAGCGACAGCCCGCGATCGAATAGGCCACGTCTTCAGTCAAGCCGGCATCAACCGCGGGCATCTCGATCACCTTGTCAACTCGCAACACCGAGCTGAGCAGACGTTGGGTATAAGGATGGCGAGGCCTGGCAAACAGGTCTTCTACTGCCGCCATCTCCATCACCTGTCCTGCGTACATCACCACTACCCGCTCGCAAGTCTCCGCCACTACACCCAGATCATGGGTGATCAGCAGGATGGAGGCCCCGGTGGCTTGCTGCACGGCCTTGATCAACTCAAAGATCTGGGCCTGAATAGTCACATCCAGCCCCGTGGTCGGCTCATCAGCAATCAGCAAGGCTGGTTCGCAGGCGACCATCATGCCAATGAGCACCCGCTGGCACATACCCCTGCTCAGCTGATGGGGATAAGCCCGCGCTCTGCGCTCGGCATCTGGGATACCCATCCGGTTGAGCGCCGCTACCGCCTTCTCTTGCGCTTCCTTGGCGTCTAGCCCCCGTTGGATGCGATATACCCTTGCCACTTGGTCACCGACCCGCATCAGGGGATTTAGGGCGCTCCGGGTACTCTGGAAGATCATCGCGATTTCGCGCCCGCGCGTCTTGCGCATCTCCGCCTCAGAGCACTCCAGGAGATTCCTCCCCTTGAACCAGATTTCTCCCTGTTGAATCCTGCCCGACGGGGGCAAGAAGCCCATGACGGCCAAAGAGGTCATAGTCTTGCCTGACCCACTCTCTCCGACCAGACCCACGATCTCCTTGCCAGATACGTCGAAGGTGACCTTATCCAGGATCACAACACCCCCATCGCGGCCGGGGAAGGTGACTGTGAGATCCCGTATGCGCAGTAATTCGTCCCTCTCTGTCACCCTCAACGTTCCTCTTGCGCAGTGATGTCTCGCAGGCTGTCGCCTATCAGATTGAAGGCAAAGGCCATGAGCACGATCATAGCACCGGGGAAAACCGAGATCCACCACTCGCCGGAGATGATGAACTGCGTTCCCTCACCTACAAGTACTCCCCCCTCAGGAGTAGGTGGCCGGACACCCAGACCGAGAAACGCAAGCCCCGAAGCGTTCAGAATAGCCCAGCCCAAACAGAGCGTGGCCTGCACCAACGCAGGAGTGAGGCAGTTGGGCAGCACGTGCAGATACAAGACTCTCCACTCCGGGTTCCCCACGCAGCGAGCAGCCTCGGCATATCCCAACTCCCGCGCCGACAACACCTCGCCCCGTGTGAGCCGGATGAAGAACGGTGAGTATGAGAAGGCGATAGCCAGGACTACATTGGGGATGGTATTACCTAGCATGGCAGTGATAGCCATGGCCAGCACAAAGGAGGGAAAGGCCTGCATCACATCGGTGATACGCATCACCACATCGTCGACGATACCACCATAGTAACCGGAGAACGCGCCCACCAGGGTGCCCGCGATGAGGGCACTGAACGCCACAAGGAACGATATTCGCAGATCAAGGCGGGCGCCGTATAGCACGCGCACCAATACGTCTCGCCCGAAATTGTCCGTGCCCATCGGATGAGCGAGACTTGGGGGTTGAAGTCTCGATTCGGGGTCGGTCTTGAGGGGACCATAAGGTAGCAGGGAGGGCCCAAATGTGGCCGCCAAGATCACGACTAACAAGACCACCAGGCCTAGCAGCAGCATCCTATGTTCGCGAAGCACCTTCGAGAAACCCCCCACGCGCTGCACGAATGCCCCTGCAGACAGGCGAGTTGACAGCGCGGAGGTCGGTACACTCACAATCAAGGTCCCTTTCTACCAACTATCGTTGCACATTGGACCAAGGCCGCTGCGGGCCATGCCTGGAACCCGTCTCTCTTCCCCTTCATTCTCGCCCAGTTCACCACGTCAATTGCCAGCCTAGCCTAACCGGATGCGCGGGTCTATGACGCTATATGACAGATCTATGAGCAGGTTTATGAGAACATACGTAACAGCCACCACCATGATGACACCCCTGAGGGCCTCGAAATCATTCGTGGTCAGAGATTGCCACGCATACTGGCCGATACCTGGCCAGGCCACGATTTGCTCCACCAGGACATTGCCAGCCATGAGGTAGCCAAACACGATGCCGATCTGGGTCAGGATCGGTATCAGAGCGTTACGCAGGGCGTCCCTGACAATTATCTCCCGATAGGACACGCCTACGGTCCGGGCTGTGCGGACGAAATCGCGGTGCAAAACGTCCAGCATGGATGCCCGCACCATCTTCGTGATGGGAGCGCTTACCATGAAACCTAGGGCGACAGCCGGCAACGCCAGGTGAGCCAGGGAATTGCGAAATAGCTCCCAGTCCCGCGCGAGCAGGCTGTCTACCACATAGAGGGTCGTCACTTTGGGCGGAGCTTGCATGCCCACGTCCAGCCGGCCCAGCGGTGCAGGGGCCCAACCCAACCGGTAGTAAAACACGTAGACCATCACCAAAACCAGCCAGAAGATAGCTGTTGAAGCACCGAGGATCGCATAGCCCCGGATCACGTGATCAATGGCGGAGTTCTGTTTGATGGCAGCTGCCACACCCAAGATGTGTCCGCTTGTCACCGCTATTATCAGGGCAGCCAGCGCCAGCTCAATCGTAGCGGGCAGTCGCTGGCCCAGTTCGTAACGGACAGGCCGACCTGTGAGCCAGGCAGTACCCATGTCGCCCCTGGCAAGTTTGCCAACATAGTGCACGAACTGCACAGGCAGCGGCCTGTCTGTTCCCATCTCTTTCCTCATCTGGGCCAGTAGCTCCTCGTCGGCATACTCGCCAGCCTTCAGAGTTGCTACATCACCGGGCAGGACGAAAGTAAGGACGAACACGGCTACAACGACCCCGAAGAAGGTCACAGCGGTCAAGAACAGCCTGCGCGCCACGTATCTGCGAAATGATGTCATGCGCCGCTTCTTCTCACTTCTGTAGGTCTCCCGCCAACTGAGCCTGGGCTCGGGGTGTGCATGGGGCCGGTTGCGCCGGCCCCATGCACTGTTGGATCAAAGCATCGCTCTACTCTGAGGTCTTCCCCATGTAGGCAAACTGGAGGTTGTAAGTGTCGAGCAAGACCAGGCCAGTGAAGTCCTTGCTGACGGCGTAGATCTTGTCCGGCTGATAAAGCAATAGCCAGGGAGCATCCTCCATGATGATTTGCTGTGCCTCATACATGCCGGGCTCTCTCACTTCAGGATCTATTGACCAGGCTGCCGTCTCGATCAGCTCGTCCACCCGCTCGTTGCAGTAGTCGGCGTAGTTGGTGGCCTGACCGCACTTCATGAGGAAACTGAGCTGGTAGGAAGGATCGTTGCCCCAGGAGTGCCAATCGTGGATGTAGAAGGGCAGTTCATGCGCCTTCTGCTTCTCCGCGTACTCCGCGTCGACTAACCTGTTGATGGTCAGGTTCACGCCGATCTCCGCAAAGGAGGACTGGATCCAGGTGGCTGCCTCAACGTCCCAAGGTACTGACATCCGCACCGCAAGTTCCAGGTCCAGGCCGTTGGGATAGCCGGCCTCCGCCAAGAGTTGCCTGGCCTTGTCCAGGTCATACTCGTAGGCGAAGTCGTCGGTGTGGGTGGGCATGCCTTTCGGAATGGGGCTGGTGGCCTTCTGTGCGTACCCGTAGAACACCTCGTCAATGAGCGTGTCGTACGGGACGGCATAGGACAGGGCCTGCCGCAGAAGCTTGTTGTCGAAAGGTGGGATGTTGTTGTTCATTGCGGCGTAGTACGTCCGTTGGTACCTGACCGGATAGACCTTCACGTTGGGGTCTGCCTCTAGGTCGTCGATATCCTTGTAGGGCAGGCCCATGGCCAGATCGACGTCGCCACTTCTGAGAAGCAGTTCCCTATCCTCTGCGGACGGCACCACTCTCATGATCACTTTCGAGTTCTGGTAGAAATCTGGGCCCTGCCAGTAGTTTGGGTTAGGCTCGAACACGTACTGGACGCCAGGGCTCCACTCGGTGATTACGTACGGCCCGCTGGGATTGGCGTTGGTACGCAGCCACTCTGCAGCAGTCGGGTCATCCGCTGTGGCGTGCTCCTCGATGGTCAGTTGGTCTACCGCTCCGACTATCTTGAAGGCGATGGTGTCAAGACTCAGCGGGGTCATCTGCGCCAGGCGGAACTCCAGGGTGTTGTCGTCCTCTACGATGATGTCCTCGTAGCTCTCCAGGCCTACAAAGGGCATCAGCGACCTCGTGTAGGCGGTGGGCATCTCGTAGAGCAGCTGATACACGGCCTTGAAGGAATGGGCCGTGATGGGGTTTCCATTGGCGAACTTGAGACCATCCGGGATGTGGAATCTGATGGTATTGTTCTCCTCATCCACAGTCATCTCATCGCACATGCCACACTCCCACTCGTCAATGCCTCGGAAGACGCCCTCCTGCCCCGCTTCCGGCTGGATCACCTGCATTATCACCGGCTCATACAGGTTGTCCACCGCGTCGTATCCCGCGCGGCTCTTGGCTTCCTCAGGGTTGATGTGGCTGATATCGCTCTCGTGGGCGATCACAATGACCGGCTTTTCCGCAGGGGCGGGTGGCGAGGTTGGGGTCTCCGCTGGTGCCGATGGCTGTGTGGCAGTCGGCTCGCCAGGCACCTGGGTCGCGGGCGCCGGCGCAGGTGTGCCGCACCCCATCACGCCCAGGAGCAGGGCTACCAGTAGCAGGATGCTCATTGCGTATGAACTTCGCAGTTTCATTGTTTTCCTCCATGGTTAGCATTCATAAGATCTCTGGTCTTCTCTTAACTTACCCACTATAGTCCCTCTGAAATATGTGCTCTTGACCACCCCCTTTCTGTGGGCTGGGCGACTCTGGTGGCTGAGGTACGGACGCGAAGGGCCATGCTCAACCACCCATGACGAAAACCATAAACGTGACCGTGTCGCCCTCCCTCAAGACGATGTCTTGCATCAGATCGCGGTCAACCACCTGTTGGTTGACCAGCACAGCCACGGTTCTGTCGTCCACCTGGGATAGCAGATGGCCAGTGCTGGAAGAGGACCGTAGCTCATCCCACAAATCCCCAACTGTGATCCCGTCATCAACGACTCGGGTCTGCGTCTCGAAATCGCTCGAGGCGGATCTGAAGCCGAAGAAACGCACCTTGACTTGCGGCATCTTTCGTACGTTGTGTGTATACCGGAAGCTCCCGTTCCCGAAGCAGAAGGTTATCCCTTTTCTGCGTCCTCTTGTTCTCCGCTTGGCAGGCGGCCGAGAAAGCCGTCGAATGCGCCGTCGTCCATAAGCATCTGGCGGTGACTGACCCCCCCTGCTTTCATGACCAGTGTCACCTGAACCAGCCGCTTCCCCAGGCTTTCCGCAGCGGCAACGGCCGCCTCAACGTCGGCCTCGCCGTCGCCGTGCAACCGGAGCAGGCTGTCCTTGCGGGAATCCTTGTGCGTCCATGCGGCCACGCCGATGTACGACTCCCAGGGGTCTCCCGCAACTGGTAAACAACCCATCAGCACGGCGTGGTTGATCAAACCGGACATGACCTGCTCCTGCCCAGCGAAGATGTGCATACCCTGGACCACCGCACCCATCGTCTTCCAGTGCCTGGACACCCGACCCGCAGTAGAGACAGCTAAAGAATGACCGAGTCTGTCGAAGAAGCACTTCAGTTGGCCAGGAATACCCATATGGTATACTGGAACAGAGTAGATGATGCCGTCGGCAGCTACCCACTTGTCGCGCAGTTCCTGGAAATCATCCTCGGTGGCGCAGTCCCCCAGCTTACGGCAGCGATAGCAGTCGATGCAGGGGGCAATCTGCTTGCCGGCAAGGAGGTAAAGATCCGTATCCACCAGTTCTGGCGCCGCCTTGGTGGCTCCTTCCAGGGCGCGCTCCAACAGGTACCGGCTGTTTCCCGTCTTGCGAGGGCTTCCACAGATACCCAGCAACCTAACCGTCAGCATGGAACGCTCCGCTCCGCAGAAACTGGCCACCAGGCAGCCGTCCGGCGAAGAAGCCCTGCATTGCTGAAAGGCCCCTGCTGGCGATGTGCTCCCCCGTACCCCTCATTTGCAGCACGCACTCGCCGGCCCGACCAGTTGCTGTCCAGATGGCGACAGGTCACGGGCGCTACACACCATGATGTCTCCCCGCATTAGCCAGCTCTCTTAGCCTATCCGCCGCCTGACGCTGCTTGGTCAGCGTCTGCCGGCTGGCTTCAACGTACTGCAGGGCTCCATACGCGCAGAACTTGGCGCATAGCGGGTCGCCATCACAAAGATCGCACTTGATAACACGTTTTCCGATGCTGTCGAAGTTGATAGCCCCAAAGGGGCAGACAGCAGCGCACATTCTGCATCCGATGCACAAGTCATAGTCGATGGTTACACCCGATGAATCGCAGCGTGAGATAGCACCGACGGGGCAGATGGCCTGACATGGTGCCTGCTCACAATGAGCGCAAGTCATGGGAATTCCCTTTCCCGGCATCTCCCATTTGACTACTCCTATTCGGCTTCGCGCAGGGTTGATGGCCCCCCCGTGCCCTATAGAGCAGGCGATTTCGCAGGTTCGACAGCCAACGCACTTCTCGTAGTCCACCATCAGGAGCTTAGCCATCAGTCACGGTCTCCTTCGCCGGCTTCTTCTTGCCCGAAATCGCCTCTTCTAGAGCCCTCCATTCAGATGCAAGACCGTATCTCTTGAACGTCTCCTCTGTGGGGCGGCCCTCCTCATCCCAGCCCCGCAAGGCGTAGTATTCATCCAACATCTTGTCGAACGCCTGCCTGTCTAGCCGCTCGCCATCGAATCTGCCGCCCGGAACGGACGTATCGAACATCCTATTGGGGAGGGTATCATCCGCTCTCGTTATGCCCCTTCTGACGTCGAAGGCCCTCTCCAACGTCTTGGCTCTCTGCGCGGCAAAGGATAGCTGTTCCCAACTGGCCTCACGCCCCGTGGCCAGAGAGAATAGCTTGGCTGGGATCTCGAAAGAGGGGTTCCTCCTCGGGAAGATCCAATGGCACAGGCCAAGCATGTCGCCGGTCATCAGCCTGTTCTCATAATCCCAGACTATCAGCGGCTTGCCCTCATAAGACGTCTGGACCGCGTACTCCTTCGAGCCATAGGTCTCTTCAACGAACCGCTCGACCGTCTCAGGGTCGCCGATGTAGGAAAACTCGATGGAAAGGCCCTCGACGATAGTACCTGCGGCTAGCGCTGCAACTAGCGCCTCGGACTTGTATGCGCGAATATCGTACGGCTCTATCTCGGCACCTTTGACAACCATCGCGCACTCTTCGGCGCCGTTGCCGATCGTCTTGGCTGCTTGCCACACTCCGTCCCGCAGAAGTTCACCAAAGCCCTCCTGTTTGGCGATCTTATCTATGGTGGAGATGATGGCCTGCTCGCTCCCCCTGGTCATGGGTATGCCGTCAGTGTCCTTCTCTGTGATTATGCCTCTGTGATATAGCTCCATCAGGAAGGAGATGGCGGCTCCTGCTGCTGTCCAGTCCAGGCCGTAGTGGTTGCAGAGGTAGGCCGCGTGGAACATCACTTTACGGTCCCGGTTCCAGACATTGCTGGCGAAATAGGCCCAGCCGACACATTTTATGACACCGGTCCCGATCCCCGGGACGCTGAAAACGTGATAATGGTTCACTGGGCATCCGAAGCAGCCAAACTGATGGACCGCATACTTGCTGTAGAACTCGTCCGCTCCCGGGAACCCTCCAAACTCCTCCCAGCTTACGTCCTGTACTTCCCAATTGCCGAGCGTGAGCTGTCCGTAGTCATGGGCCAGATCCAGGGTCTGTTTCTCGCCCATGCCCTGTACTGCGGTCTTCTGCATTCCTGGGTGCTCGCGGACCATTCGCTGCGCCTCACTAGCGGCTGTGACGAACTCATCTGGGTGAGCAATTCGTATTTCCCGCGTTCCGTCCACAGCGACAGCTTTGAGGTTCTTTGAGCCCATGATCGCTCCGAACCCGCTTCGCCCGGCCCCACTTCCCAGGCCGGTGACGATGCACCCAAAACTCACCAGGTTCTCTCCGCCCTGGCCTATGCACATGATCTCGACCGAGTCACCAATTTCCTCCTTGATGGCTCGCTGGGTCGCTTGGGTGTCTTTGCCCCACAGGTGTCTGGCGTCCCTGAATTCAACCGAGTCATCATTGATGTACAGATAAACTGGCTCCTCCGACTTGCCTTGGATTACAAGATTGTCGTACCCCGCGTGCCTGATCTTAGCACCAATGAAACCCCCGATACCAGAGTTCGCCAGCAGCCCATGGGGGGCCATCGCTGTCACCTTCATCCTGCCGCTACACGGGGCTAGCGTTCCGGTCAGAGGCCCAGGGCCAAAGCAGATCCTGTTTTCCGGGTCATACGGTGATACTGCGTCTCCTACCTCATCATACACGACCTTCACATTGATACCCCTGCCGCCGATGAATGATCGCGCATAGGGCTCGGTAGGTTCGGTCCACGATCTCTTAGCTGATAGATCAACCCTGAGGATGTCTCCTGACCATCCAAAGGACATTAGCCACCTCCAACTCGTTCATTGTCTGTCGCCATGTTGATCACCCGGTGACCGGTCAAGCCGCGTGTCTGCTGAGGGCTCCCTAGAATCCGATGATCTCCTGTTGCGGGGGCTCCGGGTAGGTTAGCTTGCTGTGCGAGAGACCCATGTCGACGAAGGCTTCAGCCAGTTTCAAGGCGAGGAGCGCCGGATCGATCACGGGCACGCCCGTGATACCCCGATTCCTCAACCCTTCTTCGACATCCATTGCCAGGCCACGCATGGCTGTACATCCTAACACGATGATGTGGGCCCCATCCTCCTCAACCGCCTTCGCCGCCTGCTCCTCAATAGCCTCCTGCAGCCTCTCCTGATCGTCGAGGTCGGCCCCTCGCATGCTCACCGCTCTGACCGACGCCAACTGGTCGAAGAGGCCTAACTTCAGAGCATGGTTCTCAAACGCTGGGATCAGAGCGTCCAGAATGGTGACCACGGAGAAGCGATCTGCCAGCATGGCCGCGATATGCATGGAGGACTCGGCGGGCCCGAGCACCGGCATGGATACTTTCTCGCGGGCCGGCAGGACCCCTGGGTCTAACATGCAATTGGATATCACAGCCTGGATGCCCTCCTGCTCAGCAGTCTCAATCTTCTTGACGGTGTCAGCCACCGCCATAGCTTCATCGTACACCGAGTCCACCGACTCAGGGCCCTTGTCCAGGACGTCAGCGCTCAACTGCGTGTCCGATCGGGCAGCGGCAGAGTACTGTTCGAGGCTTCTTTCTACTTTCTCGCGCATGGTCGAGGGGGTAATCACTCGAATCTTCACACCGCGACCTCCCTCATACGCCGCTTCCTGTGGCACCGACATCTGTCCAACTCGGCTTGCTGTGACTGAGGCCCATGTCGACCAAAGCCTCTGCGATCTTCAGTGCAGCCATCGCCGGATCGACCACAGGGACGTCGTTGATGCCAGCCTGTGCCAAGCCTTGTTGCACCGCTCCTGCCAGACCAGCCATGCCTGTGCACCCAAGGACGATCACGTGGGCTCCGTCATCCTGAACGGCTCGAATCGCCTCGTGCACTAGAGCCGTGGCAGCCCTTGTTCGATCGGTGAGTTCCAGAACCGGAATGTTTACTGCTCTCACTGAGGCCAGTTGCTGGCTCAGACCGCTGGCATGCGCACACCGACGCAGGGCAGGGATCAGCCTTTCCAACACAGTAACTACGGAGAATCTCTCTCCCAGCATCGCTGCCAAATGCATCGAAGCCTCGGCAGGGCCAATCACAGGAATGGAAGCTATCTCGCGCCCGGCGGCAACGCCCGGATCTGCCATACAATTGGAGATGACGGCATCCATCCCCTCCCGTTCAGCCTCCAAGATCTGAGCCAGAACACCTGGCGCCGCCAGCATCTCCTCGTAGGCTGACTCAATTGACGCTGGTCCTCTCTCCAACAGAACAGTGCTGATTCGCGTGTCACGGCGAGCACCAGCGCTATACTGCTCGAAGGCCCTTGCCTCGCACTCCTGGCTTGTCACAGGGGCTATCACCCGGATGTCCACTTGGCACCGCCTAATATCCAGCGATCTCTTTCTCGGGTGGAGTGGGATAGGTTCGCTTGCTGTGAGAAAGGCCAATGTCCACGAAGGCCTCGGCGATCTTCAGAGAGAGGATAGCGGGATCGATGACAGGGACTCCGCGTAACCCTTCTCTTTCTATTCCTTGCTTCACACTTGCGGTCAAACGAGCCATCCCCGTGGACCCAAAGATGATTACGTGAGCGCCGTCGTCTCTGATCGCCGTGGCGGCCTGGTGAATCAGGGATTGAAGTACTCTCTCCTCATTCCCCAACTCGGAGGACGGGATGTTCACCCCTCTGACAGAGGCCAATTGCCTCTGCAGGCCCGTTCTTCTTGCGTGGTGATGGAAAACGGGCACAAGAGAGTCGATGGGCGTGACGACGGAGAATCTGTGCCCTAGCATCGCGGCTATGTGAAAGGAGGTCTCAGCTGGACCGAGCACTGGTATAGAGACGACCTCTCGGGCAGCCTCTACTCCAGGATCGGTCATACAGTCGCAGATCACAGCATCAACACCCTCTCTTTCAGCCTCCGCAATACGAGACACCGTACCGGGGGCTGCCAAGGCTGCCTGATAAAGCGAGCCCACGAAACTGGGCCCTTCCGCTAAGCTAACGACGCTTATCTCAACGTCCGACCGAGCCGCCCTGGAGTAGTAATCAAGGGCGACCGGCTCAAAGTGCTTGGCGACGGCGGGTATGATCACCCGGATCTTCATCGTTTCTCTCCATCTGTTGCATTGTCCCCGCGAGCCGAACTCGCTAGTGGCCGGCGCAGCCCAAGAGTGTTCACGACTCTCTCCGACGAGCGCATGCTGTGATTGCCGATGCCCTCCCGGACTCGCTCGGCATCTCTGCTTTCCAGAGCCTCGAGAATCTCACTGTGCTCAGCTATGGACAGTCTGGCGCTCCGGGATGTCTCAAACGACTTGTAGACCCAGCGTGCTACGACCCCATGCAATCGGCTAACGCTGTCCACTAGATACTGGTTTTCTGTGGCACGGGCGATGAGGGAGTGGAATCGATAATCCAAGTCAGCCAGTTCATAGAACTGACCGACCGCATTGGCCTGCTCCTGAGCTTCTATCAGCCCGCGCATCTCACGCAGTTGTTGCTCAGAGATTCGTTCGTTGGCCAGGTTGGCCAGGGCGGGGTAGATGACCAGCATGGCCTCGTGAGCCTGCTGGAAATCAAGGATACTCAAGGGGGGGATGTGCACGCCGCGCCTTGGCGGCAGATCAACGAGGTAGTTGTAGGATAGCTGCTGCAAAGCCTCTCTGAGAGGAGTGCGGCTGCAGTTGAACAGGTCACACAGCTCAGCCTCGCTCAACACAGCTTCCGGGGCTAGTTCCCCGGTCACGATCATGCGCCGCAGGTCAGTAGCGATCGTTTCGCTGGCTCGCGCCCTCATTCCTTCATAATCCCCTGGCTGCTGCGTTCCGACCCCGAGAGGCGGCGACAGTCGCTACTGACTGGGTAGCAGTGGAGCACTTCAATAGGTCCTCGCGTCCAACTCACTGCGATTGCATCAAGCAGGGATACATCCAGTATACCGCAAGTATACCACAAAACAGGCACCTTGTCAAGCAGCGGTATCACCCATGTTAAATGCGACAGGCAGGAAGTAGAGGGGGTTGCGTGCCCAGGCCCAGGTCAGCCCGGCGGTGGCGGCGTATAGATGGCGAAGATCCCTCCGACCAGTCCCCCCTCCCGCGCTCTGGGCAGGTCTATATGCCCTTGTTCACTCCTCTCGAAGAAGGAGCGCTCCGCTCCTTCCTCCGGAGCATACAGTTCGAGAAGCGTATCGTTGTGTCCGTCAAAGATCGGCATTCGAGTCACCAGTTGCCTCCGCTACTAGTACGCGATATCGTACCCTCTCTACACATCTCGCGACGCCTTCGCGTCCCACTCGACCTTCCACCATGTCACCGCGGCCGCACGCCGAGTCTCGTCTCCAGGAAGCTTTCCACTTCACCAGTCATGCGCTCCTCGTCCCAGACGCGAGCATCAACGGTGTCAGCTCTCAGCTCCAGGACCGGGATGCCCGCATCCTCGAACGTCTT
>Ga0307379_10007069_pt1 | contig 15301 bp, 11 predicted proteins | sample UN2MG_FD_202237 | JGI IMG/M metagenome (GOLD analysis project Ga0307379, IMG submission 202237) | Soil microbial communities from Risofladan, Vaasa, Finland - UN-2 | ecosystem: Environmental > Terrestrial > Soil > Coastal area > Acid sulfate soil | place: Finland: Risofladan, Vaasa | collected... | reverse complement strand
CGGCGGCCACGATCTTGTCCTTGTCGATGAAGGGATAATTTTCCACCAGGTACTGCTGGCCCTTGACCAGGTCGACGAAGGGCGCGCCGCCCCAGTCTCCTGAGATCGAATCGGTGAAGGCCTGGCCATAGCCCGGGCTGCCGTGAAAGTTGATCGCCGCCACCACGTAGCCGGGAGATGCGAACAGGCTGTGGTTCCAGCGGTAATGGAAATCGTCGGTCCAGGCGTTCTGCGGCCCGCCGTGAACCAAAAACACCAGCGGGTATTTTTTGTTGGCATCAAAGAACGGCGGCTTGAGCAGCATGCCCTCCACCATTTCATCTTTGGCGCCCTGGAAGCGGAAGGTCTCGGCCCGGTTCATCTGCACGTCCTTGAAGATCTCGCGGTTGAAATGGGTCAGCTGTGTTTGTTGGCGCCGGCGCAGGTCGTATTTGAAAATTTCATGGGGCATGGCCACCGTCTGGGCCAGGTAGACCAGGGACTTGCCGTCCGGGGTCAGGCGCAGGGAATTGGCATTGACGGCGGCAACGATCTTTTCGATCTTTTTGGAGGCGATATGCAACTTGAAGATCGGCTCATAGATGCTTTGCGAAGCGATGAAGTAAATGGCTTTTTCATCGGCGCTGAATACGAAAGAGGCGATGGTATCGGGAAAAGCCGCAGTGAGGTTCAGTCGCGCCCCGCTTTTCAGGTTGGTGAGAATGATGTCTTTTTTGTCGGCTTCGAAGCCGGGCCGGCGCATGGACAGGTAGGCCAGGTATTTGTTTTTAGGCGAAAAGACCGGATTGGCATCCCCGCCCTTGTTGTCGATGCTGATGTTTTTTTCCTGGCCGCTGCGCAAGTCGCGTAGATAGACGTCATTGTTGGTGGAAACGGCCACCACTGGATCGGTGTTTTTCACGAAGGCAAACCAATTGCCATCGCTGGAAAAGAGGTAATCCTGGCTGCCGCCCAGGTCCAGCGGCGGCGTGTCGAACTCGCCCGGGGTCAGGTCGGTGAATCCGGACGTGCCGGGCTGGTGTAGAAAGACATGACTGCGCAGGCCATTGCGCCAGGAATCCCAGACGCGGAAAAGCAGGCCGGTCAGCAATTTGGCCTTGACCTTCGAGGCCGCGGTCTCTTTCTCCATGGCCACGGCTGCGGCGAAACTTTTGGCCCGTGGGTCGACATCTTTGGCGAAAGCGATGCTTTTTTCGTCGCTTGACCAAATGAAGTCGCTGACGCCGCCGGCAACTGCGGTGACTGCCTTGACTTCGCCGGGATTCTTCAGGTCAAGTGAAAAGAGCTGTGGGTCACCATCCCGGGTGGAAACGAAGGTCAAGAGGCCCGATCTCATGAAGCGGGGCTGGGAATGGTTGCCCTTGCCGTCGGTTAATTTTTTCAAGCTTCGCCCTTGCAGGTCCGCCGCATAGAGGTGGGTCTGGTAGGTGTTGGCGGCGATGTCCGGGGTTTTTACCGCGAAAACGACCCACTTGCCGTCGGGCGAGACGGTCGGGGATGAAAGACGGCCGGCCGCGAACATGTCCTCAAAATTCAGGGCCCTTTTTTGGCTCCAGAGCGAGGCGGTCAGGAACAGGCATAAAAAAAAGATTGAAATTTTCTTCATTTTGATTCTCCATGCTGGATTTTTTTTTGAGCAAATCAAAGAATTGAACCGGGAAATGTGTTCATGACTTGAAGGGAAAAACAAACCGCGGGAGCCGCTTGTCTGCTCCCGCGGCCAATTTTTATGAGGGGGATTAATAAATAAGCTTAATTCCCTTGTTCAAAATCTTCTTTGGGCATGATTTTCAAAATGATGTAGCGGTTGGAAAATACCTTGTTGGAAACGGGATTGATCAGTTCAAATTTTCTCAGCAGGAAAACATAGTCCTTTTCGCCGTCGGCCGTGGTGATCTTGACGATCGATTTGGCGTTGATGGTTTTGCCGGCAAAGAGCTCCTGGTTCTGTTCGATATTGGTGGACAGGGTGACCATTTTCTTTTCGTTTTCGACCTGGTTTTTCATCTGGGTATAATCCATCTGGTCCCGCTTGTAGTTGGCGGTTTCGGTTTCCACTTCCATTTCCATATCGGTGATTTGCTTCTGTAACTCGGCTTTCTGTCTGCGGCCGCGGGTTTCGCCCAGTCTGGTCTTCAACTGGTCCAGTGCGTCTTTTTTGTCTTTGACCAAAAGGATCTGGGTATCTTTCTTTTTCTTGACATCAGCCAATTCTTTGATCAACTGCGGTAGGATGAGGTCTTTGCTCTCCGGTACTTCACTGGAAACCAGTTCCCAGGATTTGAATTCCAGTGAGACAGGCTCAGCGGCCATGGCTGCCATGGTGTCCCTGTCTTTGGCCTTCATGGCCTGAAAATATTTGGAGATCGTGATCTCCTCGGGTTTTTGACAGGATGTGGTGATCATAATCAAAAAAATTAAAGCGACCAAAACCAGTACTTTTTTCATGCATTCCTCCTCGTAAATTTTATAAATTGTTTGGGATACAGGGAAACATTTTTTTCCATGCCCTTTTTGCTTTGTGCAGTGCGTTTTGCTCATGCGCATGGATTATAAGTAATTTAAAAATTAAAATCAAGACAATTCAACAATTTAATCAAAAAAACGGGAAGGGGGAATCGCTGGATCGGTTACTGACTATCCAGGATAAAATCGGCGGGATTCATGGGCTTATCGAAATAGCGGACCTCGTAATGCAAGTGGGGGCCGTTGCTTCTCCCCGTGGTCCCGACGGTACCGATGACGTCATAGCGATGAACGCGTTGGCCTTCACGGACATTGAATCCCGAAAGATGGCCGTAGCGGGTAACATAGCCGAAACCGTGGTCGATAAGAATCATTTTGCCGTAATATTGCTTGGGTTCGGCCACCAGGACCACGCCGTCGGCCGGGGCGATGATCTTGTTGCCCAGCTGGGTGGCGATATCGATGGCGTAATGAAATTCATAGCGGCCGGTGAAAGGATGGACCCGGTTGCCGAAGACGCCGGAAATGTAGCCTCGGGTGGGCCAGATGACCGGAGTGGAGGCAAGCTGAAGCTTCTGCTGGTTGACGAACTTTTCCACGGATTTGAGTGAATCCTCTATTTTTTGGGCTTTGTCTCTGATATCAGCGGTTTTGGGGACCTGCAGCAGGGACTGGGGGGCGGGAATCACTCCCGGCGCGCCCGAAAAATTGTCGCCGGCATTGCCGAATTCGGGACCGCCGCTGCCCACTTCTTTGAGCGCCATGGGCGAGGTCAGTCCGGTGGCCACCATGATCCTTTCCTTGTAGATCTCCATGTTCTTGAGGCGCTTGTTGAGATCCTCGATGGTGGAGGACAATTCGCTTATTTTTTGCCGCTTGTCCTTGGCGTCAAGCTCGAGGCGCTTCATTTTTTGCTTGTCCAGGGTCATGGTCAAGTAATGGAAAATGATGAAGCCGAAGAAAATGACCAGGAAAGAGAAAGCCAGAACGGCATTTTTGACCAATTTTGAAGAAACAGTGAATTCCTTGTTGGATGCTGTGGCGTCGGAAACGATGATAACCGAATAGTTACGGGTTTGTTTGGCAGTTTTCATTGCTATTTGCTTACCTGGGTGTTTTGATTGTAGAACAAACGGTTGGTTTTGTCAACCATGGTTGCCGTCATTGCCCGACAATCTCCCTGACCTTGCCAGCGATGTGTTCCAGCGGCGTACCGGGAGGGAAAACTTCCTGGATGCCGATTTTTGCCAATTCCGGCATGTCGGCGCCGGGAATGATGCCGCCCAAAAACATCGGGGGTGGAAGAATTTCCTTTTCCTTGTAAACCGCCATGATCTTTTTGCACAACTGCAGGTGAGCGCCTGAAAGGATGCTCAGGCCGATGATGGAGACATCTTCCTGGATCGCAGTGTTGACGATGGTCTCGGGTGATTGGCGCAGCCCGGTGTATATGACTTCCATGCCTGCGTCGCGGAGATACTTGGCCACGATTTTGGCACCGCGGTCATGCCCGTCCAAACCGGGTTTGGCGATCAGGACTTTTATTCTGTGCATGATGGAATTATTTTCATACAAAAAAATTAAAAAGTCAATATTTTAACTTGACATTATTGTTGGAAAAGTGATAGAAATTACTGTATACAAAAGACGGATAAGGTTCAGGAGGACCGGAATGAATAAAAAAGCGATTGTTCTGGCTGATAATAGTTACACGATCCGCCGGATTGTCGAATTATCATTTTCCGAAATTGAAAATATAGAAGTGCGCAGTTTCGAGAACGGATCCGGAATCAAGGAGAAATTGCTGCAATTGAACCCCGCCGTGGTGATCGTGGACATCAAATTGCCTGAGACCAATGGCTACGATATTTGCCGTTTCATCAACGAAACCCCCACTTTGAATCATTGCCGGGTTTTTTTAATGAAGGGCAGTTTCGAACCGGTGGATAACGAAATGATCAAAAACCTCAAATATGAGGACATTGTCACCAAGCCTTTTGATTCCAATGCCCTGGTCAGTGCGGTCATGAAGATCGTCAACGAGGAAGAAAAAAAAGTACCCAGGAAAGTTGCCGAGGCGGGGCCCAGTTCATTTCCGGAAGATTTCCCCGAGATCGAGCCCAACGCCCCGGACAGTGAAGATATCAGCTTTTCCGACATTCGCGGCGAAATGGAAGTGCCGCCTCCTGCGGATCACCCTACGGCCAGGAACCAGGTTCTGGAGCGGGATGAAGTGCTGCCTTCCGAAGAGATCACGCAAGGGACTCAGCCACTCAAAGATAACCTGATGCCGATTGAAACCGAAGAAAACATCAAGAATCCCTTCGAAGAGGAACCCGCTTTTGAGGAAATAAACCCGGCGCATCCGGGGGCTGCCGCTCCTTTGGCTCCAGAATTTGATACGAAATCCGTGCTCAAAACTCCGCAGGCAGACAGCAAACCCAAAGACGCATCCGATGAATTTCATGATCGGTTCCTTGAAATTGCCAAGGAAGACACTTCCGCGGATCTGCTTAAATCATCATTGGAATCGTCGCAGATGCCCGATAGTGATGATCTGCAGTTCCCCGTCGATCAGAAAGATGATAAATTGATGGAAAGCGGGGAAAAATTCGCGCTGGAATTTGACAAGAGTGAGCTGAATTCTCCAGCGAAAACCATCCATGCCGGCCCGGACAGCATCATCGATCTCATGGCCCCCGGACAAAAGCCGGAAAAGGATTCAGAATTTTTTGAGAACAAGGTTTTTGAAAAGGAAACGGCTGTCAAAAAAACGCAGCTTGAAGTGAGCTCGCCCGAGGCCGAATTGGAAAAACTGGTCAACATGCCCAAAAAAGAGACTAAGTCCGATCCCGGAGTACCGCTGCCGGAAAAATTGGCAATGACCGGAAAACTCGAAGAAAAGTTAAGCCTGACCATCAAAGAACTGCTTTGGGAGATCGTTCCGCCCTTGGCCGAAAAGATCATTAAAGAAGAAATCGATAAAATCAAATCCGATCTGAGCAACAGCGGTTTGTAATTTATTCTTTGGAGTTTTAAGCAAGTGGAAATGAATATGGAAAAAGCTTATGACCATTTACAGACCGAAAGCGACTGGTATCGCCGCTGGGAAGAGAACAGCCTGTTCACTCCCGCGAGCGATGACGCCGGCATTCCTTTTTCAATCATCCTGCCCCCCCCCAATGTGACCGGTTCGCTGCACATCGGCCATGCCCTGACCCTTTCCCTGCCCGACATCATCGTGCGCCGAAAAAAAATGCAGGGCTTCAACGTGCTGTGGCTGCCCGGGGTTGACCATGCCGGCATCGCCACGCAGATGATGGTGGAAAAAAATCTAAAAAAAGAAAAGGGATTGAGCAAAGAGGATCTGGGCCGTGAACAATTTCTACAGCTGGTCTGGGATTGGAAAAACGCTTCGCAGCAGAAGATCGTGAACCAGATCAAGAAACTGGGATTGGCGCTGGATTGGAGCCGGATGAAATTCACCTTGAGCGACGAAATGCAGCAGGTGGTCAGGAAAGTTTTCGTCAAGTTGTACCGCGAAGGCAAAATTTACCAAGGAACCTACATGGTGAACCGCTGTCCCAGCTGCAAAACAGTTCTTTCCGACCTGGAAGTGGAACACAAGGAGGTCCATGGCCGGCTGACCTATATCCGCTACCCACTGCGCCAGGACCCGGGGCGCTGGGTGGTAGTGGCCACTACCCGGCCGGAAACCATGCTCGGCGATGTGGCGGTGGCGGTCCACCCCAAGGATACCCGCTACAAAAAATTGATCGGCCAGGAAATCCTCCTGCCGCTGACCGGCCGTACCATTTCCCTGGTAGGTGATGATGACGTGGACAGGAATTTCGGTACCGGGGCGGTGAAGGTCACCCCGGCCCACGACCCAGCCGATTTCAAGATCGCCATGAAGCACCACCTGGAAAAGATCGTGGTCATCGACGAACTGGCTCGCATGACCGGTCCCATCCCGGAAAAATACATTGGCATGGGCCGCTTCGCCTGCCGGCAGGAAGTGCTGAACGATCTGCGCGCATTGGCATTGATTGAAAAAGAAGAAGAGTACACCCACAATGTCGGCCATTGCCAGCGCTGCGAGACCGTGGTCGAACCGAATATTTCCAAGCAATGGTTCTTAAAAACCGTGGAATTGGCCCCGCCGGCCATCCGGGCGGTCGTCGAAAACCAGATCGTTTTCATTCCCGACAAGTGGAAGAAAGTATATTACAACTGGATGGAAAATATCCAGGATTGGTGCATTTCCCGGCAATTGTGGTGGGGGCATCGCATCCCGGCCTACTATTGCCAGGATTGCCAGGAAGTGGTGGTGGCCGAGGAAGATCCCGGCCGCTGCCCCCATTGCGCCGGCGTGCGGCTGGTCCAGGATGAAGATGTGCTTGATACCTGGTTCTCATCGGCCCTGTGGCCGTTCACCACTCTAGGCTGGCAGGTCGACAGCCCGGATTTCAAAACCTTCTATCCGACTTCCATCATGGCCACGGCCTTCGACATCATTTTTTTCTGGGTGGCGCGCATGATCATGATGGGCATCCATTTCGGCGGCGCGGTTCCTTTCCGCGAAGTGCTGATCAATGGCCTGATCCGCGATGAAAAAGGCCAGAAGATGAGCAAGACCAAGAACAACGCCGTCGATCCGCTGGACATCATCCGTGAATACGGCGCCGATGCCCTGCGTTTCACCCTGGCCATCCAGGCGGTTCCGGGCATGGACATCTCCCTTTCCGTCAACCGCATCAAGGGCTACAAGGCCTTTGCCAACAAGATCTGGAACGCTTCCCGCTATGTGATCATGAACCTGAAAGGCGACGAGGAACTGGTGATCGATGCCCGCCGAATCAGCGATACCGACAAATGGATTCTGCACTTGCTGAACACCACGGTGGAAAAGGTGAACCGCTGTTTTGACGACTACCGCATGTACGAAGCTGCGGACCTGATATACCATTTCCTCTGGGACGAATACTGCGACTGGTACCTGGAGTTTTCGAAAAGCGATTTGGCCAGTCCCCAGACCCGTTCGGTTCTTAAGCTGACCCTTTTCAAGATCCTGCAGCTGCTGCACCCCTTCATGCCGTTCATCAGCGAGGAGATCTACCAAAAGATCAGAACCGACAAGGAGTTCCTGCTGCAGACTGAATTTCCGGCCTTTAACAAGGACTTTGTTTTTTCCCAAGCCCATGCCGCGATCGAGACATTGAAAAAAGTGGTGGCCGAAACCAGGAAAACCAGGACGGAAAACCGCATCGAACCAAATAAAAAAATCCCGATCTTTCTCAAATGCGAAGCGGCGGCGGAAAAAAAACATCTGGAAAAGCACTTGAAATATTTCGATTTTCTCAGCCGCAGCCTGCAGACGGAGATCGTCGCCGATCTGTCGGTCCTGCCGAAAGGCTTCCGGGGCGTGAGCCAGAATTGGGAGATCCTGCTCCCCTTTGTCAGCGACCAGGATCGTCAGCAGGAATTGCAAAGACTGCGCGGTGAACATGACAAATTGAGCAAGCTGATCGGCCAGATGGAAAGCAAATTGAGTGGCGGTGGATTTGCCGAAAAGGCCCCGGCCGAGATCATCCAGAATTTCAAAAGGAACCTGCAGGAATACATCGAAAAAAATGTAAAAATAAGCAAGACCATTGACGACCTATCCTGATCATTTCAAGCATATTCACCTCGATCGCTGCGAATCGACCAGCGACTATATCAGGCAGAACCTGTCCCGTCTGGAAGCCGATTTTCCGCTCATGGTCACCGCTGGCACCCAGCTTTCCGGACACGGTCGTGACGGCCGCGGCTGGTTCTCTATGCCGGATCTCGGCATTTACGCCACTTTCGCCTTTCACCTCGGCTCCGGCTCCGGCCTCCCCCTTCTGGCCATCACTTCGGGCGTGGCCGTGGCCGAGATGCTTGGTAGTTGGACCAAGCGGGAGTTCGCCTTGAAATGGCCAAATGACATTCTGGCTGGCGGCAAAAAAATTGCCGGTATCATCTGTGAAAACATGGTCCGGGCGGAAAAAATCACCTGCCTTGTTGGCATCGGCATCAATGTCAACCAGCAAGCCGGGGATTTCCCTGTTGATTTGCGCGAGCGGGCCGGGTCGCTGAAAACATTGACCGGCGTGTCCTGGCCGGTCGCTGCCGGCAGCGGGCGCTTGGCCGCAGCCTTGGCCGCCAGGCTGAAAAATTTGCAAAACGGCCAGTTAACCGGGATTCTCCGTCAGGCTAGGTGGTTGAGCCGTTCCTATTTGCGGCGGCAGATATCTTTTCATTACCAGGGACAAATTTTGCGGGGTGAATTTTGCGGTCTGGCCGCGGATGGCGCTTTGCTGCTGAAAGTGGCCGGCCAAGAGACAAAAGTTTTTTACAGCGGCGAATGGCTTGATCGGTAAGAGTTGCCAGCTGCGGGGAAAAAGATCAGACTTTGAAGATAATATTCAAATGACAGAGGGTGATCTCGTCTTCAGCGTGCAGTTCATGTTTGACCCCGGTTTGCAGTTTATTGCCGTTCAGGAAAGTGCCGTTAATGGCGCCGGGTTCCTCGGAAAGATAAAATTTGCCGTCCTTGAACTGGATCTTGGAATGCTTGCGTGAAATGTACTTCTCTTCATCCTCGTCCGTCAGGTCGATGTCGGGAACAAATCCGGTGGTGTAATCCCGCCGGCCCAAAAAGGTTTGGGTCTTGGTCAGCTGCACCAGGCGGTTCGAGCGTTGAATGATCAAATAGGCTTTGACGTCGGTATTGATCTTTTCAGAAGTCTGGTCTTCTTTTTTCACTTCCTTGCCATCCGGCTTTTCCTTTGCGACCGGGGCGGGGATCGGCATATCCATCAGAACAGTTTGGATTTTTATATGTTTTTCGCTCAGTTTCTTCAATACTTTCAAGGCAATGTCGGGTGTCTGCTTGAGCATTTCGGTCAAAGAAATGTAGGGGATCTTGATCATGTCCGCGTCTTCGATGACTTCCACCGTATAGATCGCGTTCTGTTCGTTGTTCAATGATTCCTCGCCGAAAAAATCACCTTTTGTCAGCGTGATCAGAATCCGGCCGCTGCTGTCACTCTTCAGTTGGACCTTGCCTTTGTTGAGAATGTAAAAATCGGTCTGGATTTCACCTTTTTTATAGATGATGTCGCCGGCCTTGTAGTGGGTGAGGAATTTCTTTAGTGTATCCATATTTCTGGTTTGTGTTAAAAATAATTTTATTAAAGATATTTCACTTTGTCAATTTTTACCCCTTTATTTATTTTCTTTTTTTCAAGACGGCCGTCAGGCGGCGCTTGCCAAGTTATGGTTTTTGTCTTAAAATCATGTTGCCAGCCTCACTCGGCCGGCCTTTTTCAGAAAATGACATGAAAAACGAATTCGCTTTCCTGTTCCCGTACCCCAAGAAAACCCTGGTCCGCGATGATTTTTTCGATATCCGCGATCTGTGTTTTCCCCTGGAAATTTATAAGAAATACGACTTTCTGTTCGATTTTTTTAACGTCAGGAATAAAAACCGCGGCCTGGAGATCATCTTTCAGGAGCGCCAGGACCTGGTCGATGAAGAATACATGCTGGAAAGCGGTCAGAAGCGGATCCTGGTCCTGGCCAATTCAGCCCGCGGCCAGTTTTATGCCCTGGCCACCCTGCTGCAAATCCTCTCCTTTTATAGCCGTTCCGGGCGCATGCCGGGTTTTTCGATCCGCGATGGGCCGGAGATCGCCATGAGGGGATTTGCTTTTGCTGCGGCGGGCGGAGCGGTTCCTGTCGCAGCGGAGCTGCAGCGCTTGCTGCTGAAAATGGCCCTCTTGCGATTCAATTATTTTGCGCTGCCGGCCGCCTGCTCGGCCGGGCTCGAAAAATCGATCGCGGGCCCTTCGCGAAATGGAGTTTTCAACAGGAACGAAATGGATCTCGTTTCCGCCCGGGCCCGGAAAATGGGCCTGGAGATTTTCTTTTTGCCCGCGGATGAAGCGTCGGTCCCCGGCCAGGACCTTGACCGGGATGACGGCGCATTTGATCCGGCCAGACTGGCAGTGACCGGTTCGGAAGCAAGCGAGGGGGAGAGCGCGCCCGCCGCCTGGTTCGAAGATTTTTTACAGCGCTGTAGCCTTGGCAAAGCCCGGGGCGAAAAAATACTGGTCTGGGCCGATTACTTTGCGGATCGCGGCGATTGGATCCGAAAAATTCCCCATGATGTCCTGGTTCTGCAAAGGGATCCGCAAACAGGAAAGTCCGATTTTTTTAAAAACAAGGCCTTACCTTTTAAAAAGCACCATGTCCCGCAGGTGCTCTGCCAGACCATCCAGGTCAAGAACCGGTTCATTCCCGCCAACCGCAGCAGCATGGCCGGCATCCGCGCCGCTTTCCACGCCGCCAAAGCGGAAAAATTGGCCGGGGTGATGCTGATCGACAGCGAGAGCGGCGGAAACGGCTGCCTTCCCGAAGGGAGTGCCTTGCTCCATTTTGAAGCCGGCTGCCTGTTATGGAGCGGCAGGCCTCCCGCCCCCGGGTCATTCAGCCGCTGGGCACTGGGCCGCGACGAGCCCGACCTGTTTCGGGTCTACACGTTCCTGGCCCAGGCGGAACACCGGCTGTCCCATTCCCATTTCCGCTACCTTTTTGAAGACCCGCTGCTTGCCCCTTTCTCCCGGCAGGGCGATCCGCGGGAGGTCGTGGCCCATTTCCGCAAAGCCGCGCTATATTTGGGAAAAAGAAAAATCGCCCGCAATGAACTGACCGATTTTTTGGACTTCGCCCAGCAATTGTATGCATTCATCGCCGCCAAGGTGGAATTTTCCAACCGTCTCGGTTCCCTTCTGGAAGAACAAGGCGGGCCAGAGCAAATTCACCGCCAGGCGGCATGGCTTGGACAGGGGGCCGAGAAACTTAAAAATCTATACCTGGATTTGTGGCGGAAACGGTTCCAGCCCGAAGGCCTTCCTGATTTTGTCAACGGTTTCACTTTTTTGCAGAAGCGTTTCCAGTATCTCTGTTCAGCCGCTTCCTCTCCCCAGGCCAGTGAAAAGCTTTTGGCGGAGCTGAAAAATTATTCCTCGCTCAGTTCGCCTGCCGCGTTTTTTAACGGTGAATTTTAAAAAACATGATTTCCGATTTTTAAAACCAAGTTGTCCGGCGTTCATACGCCGTTGCATTTCGACCAGCCGCAATTGGCGCAGGTGGGGCACTTTTCATCGCTGATACTGCTGCCGCAAACCGGGCAATTGTGACCGTTGTGGTCCTGATGATGCATGTGCACCGTACCAATGTGGGTTTCCAGGACTTTGGCGATGGCGTCGGGGATGGATTGGATGAGCAGGCCGTTGGTAAAGATCGGTTCGGCACCGCCGATACCTTTGAGCTGGTTGACCACTTCTTCGGTCGAAATGCCGCTGCGCAGGGCCAGCGATATCAGCCGGCCGATGGCTTCGGCGTCGGCCATGGTCGAGTAGCCGCTTTTGCCGATGGAGGCGAAAACTTCGAAGGGTTTCTTGTTAAAATAACTGACCGTGATGTAGAGGTTGCCGAGGCCGGTTGAGATCTTGTGGGTGGTGGAGGGAATGGCGTCGGGACGGCCCATGGGCTTGGGTTTTTCCTCACCGGCTTTGTTCAGGACCTGCACGGCCCGGCAGCCGTCGCGGTAGACGGTGATGCCCTTGATGTTCATGTCGAAGGCCTGCCTGTAGGCGGCCTCGATATCTTCGCGCGTCGCCGTATTGGGAAAATTGATGGTCTTGGAAACGGCGCTGTCCACGTATTCCTGGAAAACCGCCTGCATTTTCAAGTGATCGAGAGGGGATATTTCCTGGGCGGTGACGAAATAAGCGGGCGGTGCGGCTTCGGGGTGCTTTTCCTGCCATTGCCGGTAGAGCGGGTGAATGTCGCGGATCTCGCTGTCCAGGATCTTCGAGATCACTTGGAAGGCGAATATCGGTTCGATGCTGGATGAACAGCCGGCAATGCGGGAAATGGTTCCGGTGGGGGCGATGGTCAGCACTGAGGCGTTGCGCATCTTTTGACCTTTGTAGACCGATTTGTCGATATTAGGGAAATTGCCGCGCAATTCGGCCAGCAGGCGCGAAGCCCTGACCGCTTCTTCTTTCATGAAGGCGATGATTTTGCTGCCCAGGGAACGGGCTTCCTCGCTGTTGTAGGCAATGCCCATGCGGATCAGCAGGTCGGCAAACCCCATGATCCCCAGGCCGATGCGGCGGTTGGCTTTGGCCATCTTGTCGATTTTTTCGAGCGGATACAGGTTGACGTCGATGACGTCATCAAGGAAACGGATGCCCAATTGTATGACTTCGCGGAATTTTTCCCAATTCAGCCCCTGCTGTGATTTTTCATCGTACAAGTTCAGCAGGTTGATCGAACCGAGATTGCAGGCCTCGTAATCGTGGAGCGGCTGTTCGCCGCAGGGATTGGTGGCGCGTATGGGCCCCTGTTTGGCGGTCGGGTTCAGCTGGTTGACCTTGTCGATGAAGATCAATCCGGGGTCGCCGTTGCTCCAGGCCGAGTCGACGATCAGGTCGAACATGTCCTGGGCGTTGGCCTTACCGATCACCGAAGCGTCCATGGGATTGATCAAGTCATAGCTGGTGTTGTTTTTAACGGCCTGGATGAAGGCATCGGTGACGGCAACCGAGATATTGAAATTCTGGGCCGTAATGCCGTCCCGTTTCATGGAGATGAAGTTCTTGATGTCAGGATGGTCGACCCGCAAGACTCCCATGTTGGCGCCGCGGCGCGTACCGCCCTGTTTGACCGCTTCGGTGCCGGCGTCAATGACTTTTAAAAATGAGACCGGTCCCGAGGCGATGCCCTGGGTTTTGCGCACGAAGCTCCCCGCCGGCCGGATCCTGGAAAAATCGAAACCCGTGCCGCCGCCCTCTTTGTGGACCAGGGCCGCGTTCTTCACCGTTTCGAATATGCCGTCCAGCGAGTCCTCGATGGGCAAAACAAAACAGGCGGAAAGGCACATCTGCCGTTCGGCGCCGGTCAGGGTTGGAGAGTTTGGCATGAAATCCTTTTGCATCATGGCCTGGAAGAATTTTTCTTCCCAGAATTTTCTATCGGCCTCATTTTTTTCGGCTTTGGCGATAAAGCGGGAAACGCGGCGGAACAATTCCGAGGGCTTGGTTTCGAGCGGTGTCCCTTTTTCGTCTTTTTTAAAGTAACGGGCCTTTAATATTTTTAGCGCGTTTTCCGTGAAATTTTCCATTAAACTCTCCTTGGCCTGTAAATATAGTTGATACCCGATTATAAAGCGCTAAATGTAGCGTGTCAAGATGGTTTCAAAAAAAATTTTATGAAAAAATTTCTTGACAATTAGCTATTGTATATATTATTATGTGGGAGAAAATGGGACAAAATGGGATGAAAGAACGATTCAGGGGCAGTTACATCGCGAAAATCGATGACCGCGGCCGGGTCAAAATACCCGCTAAATACCTCTCCGTCCTGGAAAAAGATTTTGGCAGAGAGGTCTATCTGACTTCGGTCAACGGCGACCATATTCTGTTTTATCCCATGACGGTCTGGCAGGAGATCGAAAAGAAGATCGCCGCCATCCCTATGCGCGATCCCGACCTGGAAGAATTCGTCAGCCGCAGCAGTTTCTGGGGCACGGAAACCGAGATCGATTCCAAGGGCCGCATCCTGATCCCGCCCGATCTCCGGGCCGGCAGCAAACTGGAAAACAGTCTGCTGATCCTTGGCAAGATCGATTACATGGTGATCTGGAACAAGGAGGTCTTTGAGGCACGGTACATGGGCGGTCAGTTCGGCGATGAAAAGATGCACAAGGTGTCGAGGTTGCTCAATGAATTTTCTTCATTACCCCGTCATGAATAGAGAGGTCCTGGAAATATTCCAAGGCACCGGAAAAAAAACTTTTGTGGATTGTACGGTGGGCTGCGGCGGCCACAGCCATCATATTCTCAGCGCTTTCCCTGAAGCCAGCGTGATCGCCATCGACCAGGATGATGAAAGTCTTGCCCTGGCCAGGGAAAATTTGCAGGGTTTTGGTAAGCGGGTGCGCTTTCATGCGGGCACCTTCATCAGCCTTTTTGAAGATTTTGACTGCCGGCGCCTGGCCGTCTCGGGAATCCTGGTGGATCCGGGCATTTCCACCTTTCAATTGAAAAAAGACCAGCGCGGGTTTTCTCATACCCTGGAAGGACCCCTGGACATGCGCAAAGATCTCCATTCCAGCCTGACCGCCGCCGAAGTTCTCAACTCCTTTTCCGAGGACAAGCTTGCTGACATTTTTAGCCGCTTTGGCGAAGTGTCCAACTCCCGGCGCCTGGCCAAAGCGATCATTGAAAAAAGGCTTTTCACACCCTGGCGATCGACGGTGCAGCTGCGGCGGTTGGTTGAAGATCTCGCCCGCTGGCGGCCGCGTCCGGGACTGGGGCATCCGGCGGCCAAAGTTTTCCAGGCCCTGCGCATCTTTATTAACCATGAACTCGATGGCATCGGGTCCTGGCTCGAAAAAATTCCCCAGCACCTGCTGAGCGGAAGCCGAGTGGTGTTCATCACTTACCATTCGCTGGAAGACCGCCTGGTCAAGCGGGGTTTTCAGCAATTGCAGCGCATGCAAAAGGTCGAGTTGCTTCGGCCTTTTCCCGCTTTTCCCAGCCGAGCCGAAGTGGTCGAAAACCTGGCCTCACGTTCAGCGAAGCTTCGGGCTTTGGAAGTGGCATGAATAGCAAAGGCAGATCGCCGGTTGATTTTCGCCTGGCCATCCTGGCGTTTTTCATTTTTCTTGTGCTGTTCATTTATTCCAGTTTGAATCTTAAGAACGTCGACCTAGGTTACCGGCAGCACGAGCTGC
>Ga0307379_10007067_pt1 | contig 15302 bp, 14 predicted proteins | sample UN2MG_FD_202237 | JGI IMG/M metagenome (GOLD analysis project Ga0307379, IMG submission 202237) | Soil microbial communities from Risofladan, Vaasa, Finland - UN-2 | ecosystem: Environmental > Terrestrial > Soil > Coastal area > Acid sulfate soil | place: Finland: Risofladan, Vaasa | collected... | reverse complement strand
GGACTTGAGGACGATGAAGGTCGATCCGGCGACGATCAGGAAGGCGGCCAGGCCCCCGATCAGAGCGACCGGTGGTTTCTTCTTGGCCGGCTCGGCATACTCGTCGAAGTAGGCCTTCTTTTTTTCGGGCTCGGCCTTCTCCGTTTCCACAGCGGCCCTTTCGGACTTGGGAAAGTCTTTCTCCATGTCGAGGGGGATCTTGTCGATCTCGATGAGCGTCTGGTCGATGCCGTACGGCGTCTTCTCAGTAGCAAAGGGGGCCCGGGCCGGAGAGGGCGGGATATTGTTCCCAATCCTGTGCTGGGGAGGGATCCTCTCTTTGATCTCCTTGGCGACGGGGATCTTATTTGTCTTTTCTACTTCGTCCACTTTGGGTTCAGGCCCGAAAGACGGGACTGGCTTCGCCGCGGGCTCGACTTTCTTCTTCTTTTCATCAAGACCAAGGCCACCGATGGCTCCCTTGAGCAGGGCCTCGATATCCCCGTCGGCACCGGCCCTGGTCTCCCTTTTTTGCTTGCCGGCATCCTTGATGGGCTCTTTCTTCCGGCTCGTCCTGGTCAGCCCGGAGACCGCGGCCTGGAGCTCTTTCTCGAGGTCATCGAGGCTCTTGGTCGCTTTCGACTCCCGGGGAGCCGCCTTTGTTTTCAGAAGCCCCCAATCGTCAGGCGGCTGGGCGGATGGGCTTTTGGCAGGAGGGGAAGCCGGGGCTTTCTGTTTTTCGACCGGCTCCTCTCTTCCGTTGACTAGGAGCTGGAGCATCTTGGCACGGAGCTCATCTTTGTTCCACGGTTTGGTGAAATACCCGGAGGCCCCGTAAACCTGGAGAGCTTCCATTTTGCAGGAGGGCTCTCGGTATATCCCCGTGACAACGATGATGGGGGTTTTTCTGGTAGGATCCTGGTTGATCCTTTTCATCAACTCAAAACCATGAAGCTTGGGCAGCATCGGCTCGATCATAACCAGGTCGAAATCCTCGGCTTTATACTTTTCGTAGCCGGAGAGGCCGTCCATGGCGGTCACAGCCTGGAATCCTTCTTCGAAGACGAGGTTAGACAAGGCAATGAGAGATTCCTCGTCGAAGTCGACAACCAATATCTTTTTGTCTTTCATCGGTCTTCCTAAAGCCGTTCTTTTTTATCCATCTCGGTTTAGCCTGACCGAAATGTCTGCCTTGCGGTTGACGGCTTCCATTGTGGAGGGGAGGAAAAAGAGGGTCAATCACCCTTTGGGGTGATTTCATGGATGAATTTGTTTCCCCTTGGGGGCGGAGGGCTCGGGTGAGCCTGTTCTTGACAATATCAGGCGGCGGGCTTATGTTCGAAAAGCCATGACCTCGAAAGAGCGGATGGGGTGCGCCATGGGCAGGACGCTTCCCGACCGCGTGCCCGTGATGTCCCAGATGAGCATCGGGCATATGCTCCTCCGGACCGGCCATTCCCCGGCGGCCTTCTGGAACTCGGCCGAAGTGTTCGCCTCCGGGCTTCTGGCCATGAGAGAATCCTATCTTTTTGACGGCATCCTGGTCAGCCTCCATGGACACCGGAAGGACTGGGAAAAGCGGATGGTTGGTCTGAAAAAAGAAGGGGGGGTCGAGACCGTCACCTGGAAGAACGGAGACATGACGATTTTCCCCCCTGACGACCTGCCCAGGCACCATCCTTCCGTCGAGCGCTCGGTCCCGTCCCTGGCCGAATTCGACCCCGAATCCATCCCCGAGGTGATCGATTTCATCCCCGTTTCCCAAGGACTCGATTTTTTCATCGATCCGGAGCATCCTTACCAGGCTATCGACCTTATCGTCGAGCAGGCGGGACGGGAATTCTCCGTCCACGGAGAGGTGACCTCGCCGTTCGACTATTACCTCCGGCTGTTCGGGCATGCTCAGGCTTTGATCGGTCTGCTGGAAGAGCCGGACCGGGCCAGAGCGGTCCTCGAGCGCTACAGCGAAGGCCTCGTCCGGTTGGCCGAGGAGCTTGTCGCTCATCATGTGGACGCGGTCAAGTTGTCCTCCCCCTATGCCGGCTCCGGGTTCATCTCGCCGCGTTTTTACCGGGAGTTCGTCCTACCCCATGAAGGCCGGATAGCCCGGGCGATTCGCCACCGCGGTGTTCCGGCCTATGTCCACACCTGCGGGGCCATCCATGACCGCCTGGAGATGATGGTCGAGGCCGGTTTTTCCGGCCTCGAATGCCTCGACCCGCGGCCGCTCGGCGACGTCGATCTGGCCGACGCCAAGCGGCGGATTGGAAGAGAAGCCTTCATCAAAGGCAATATCGACCCCATCCATGTCCTGCTCAGCGGAAGCCTGGAGACGGTCGAAAAGGACGCCCGGTCGAGGTTGGAGATCGGCAAGCCTGGAGGGGAGTATATCCTGAGCACCGCTTGCTCGATTGCCCCGCGCACACCGCCGGAGAACATCCGGGTTCTGGCCGAGATCGCCGCTGACGCCGGCCGCTATTAGGGCGGGGGAAGAGAACGAGTCCTGTCCTAATGCTAACCTATCGTGCCGCACCCCTGCCTGTATCTGAGCTTTCTGATATAATAGAAATCAATGGTCCACGTCCGGGAAATTCAGGCCAAGAGCATCCTGAATAAATCCAAGATCTATGATTACTGCCTCAACCCCTACACGGGATGCGCGGTGAACTGCCGCTACTGCTACGCTCGGCTGTTCATGAGACGGTACTCCGGCCACATCGAGCCTTGGGGGACCTTTGTCGATGTCAAGATTAACGCCCCCGAACTCCTCCGGCGGCAGGTCGCCAAGATGAAGAAAGGGAAGGTCTGGCTCTCCTCCGTCTGCGATCCCTACCAGCCGCTCGAGGAGAGATATCGATTGACCCGGCAGTGCCTTGAGATCCTGGCCGAAGCGCGGTTTCCGGTCACCATCCAGACAAAGATGACTCTGATCTTGAGGGACCTCGACATCATCGAACGGTTCGAGGAGATCGAAGTCGGGATGACCCTGACCACGGACGACGAGAAGATCGTCAGGATGTTCGAGCCCGGTGCCTCGCCGGTCGCCGAGCGGAAGGCGGCGCTCGAGAAGATCCATTCCCGCGGTATTCCGACGTTCGCCTTTCTCGGGCCCCTTCTTCCCGGCGGGCCCGAAAGGTTTGTCGCCGGCCTCGCCGGTAAAGTGGACAGGATCCTGGTCGACCGGATGAACTACCTGGAGACAATCATCGGCCTCTACCATGAGCTCGGCCTCTCGGAAGCGGCCACCGACCGTTTCTTCCGGGACCAGGCCCGGAGGATCGCCCGGGAAGCCAGAAAATACGGCCTTCCCTGTGAGATCCTTTTCTGATTCAGGGTAAACCTTCGAGGTTGCTTCTCCATTCCCAAGTTGTTTATTACATAAAGATGCTTAAGTTTCCGCGGGAGAAGTTGCGCCGCGGGGGAGCTTGGCCTATAATCTTATTTTGCCCAGGCGACAACGAGATTTTCTCTTCTTGACCAGGGGATGGTCAGACGGATGGAAAAAAGGTCACCCGTGAAGACCGAGATTGATGAAGTGGCAAAACCCAAGGTCAGACCGCCGCTCCACGCCGATTTTATTCCGGCGGTCCTCTGGAACAAGGCCTACCGGGCTGCGGCCGGGGCCGACGGCCGGAGCGACTCCCTGGTCGTTGGTTTGATGAGAGCGGGCGGCTCGATCTCCCGCTATCAGACCGTTGCGTTCCCTCCGGGACATCCGTCCTTCGAACTGGGACTCCGCTACGCCGAACGCCTGATCAAAACTCTCCTCTGGATATGGGGCGGCCACAGAGTGATCGTCGGCGGCCCGGCGGCCGTCGGAAATCACATCCGGAGATCCTACTCACGCCGGGGCGAGCGGGCTTTTGATGCCGACCTGATGTCCACCGCCTACGGCAAGAGGTTCTCCGTGGAGGTCACGGCGGCCGATTCCGTTCCTCCGGCTCTGGAGAACACGCGTCCGTTAGGGCGGCACCTCGATGGTTGTCGCATCGGATTCGACCTTGGGGCCAGCGACCGCAAGGTCAGCGCCGTCGTCGAAGGAGAAACCGTCTTTAGCGAGGAGGTCCCCTGGGACCCGCGCAACCAGAGCAACCCGCTCTACCATTATCACCAGGTCATGTCCGGACTTCACCAGGCGGCCTCCCATCTTCCCCGAGTCGAGGCCATCGGCGGGAGCGCGGCGGGGATCTACATCGATAACCGGGCCATGGTCGCCTCCCTCTTCCGCGGCATCCCGGCGGCGGATTTCCGGAAGGGAATCCAGCCGATGTTCTTGCGCATGCGTAAGGAATGGAAGGTCCCGTTCGAAGTAGTCAATGACGGCGAGGTCACGGCCCTCGCCGGATCGATGTCCCTCAACGTCAACCGCGTGCTCGGCGTCGCCCTGGGATCGAGCCAGGCGGGCGGCTACGTCAATGACCGGGGCAATATTACCGGCTGGCTCAACGAACTGGCCTTCGCCCCGGTCGATATGAACCCCGCCGCTCCCCTGGACGAGTGGTCGGGGGACGCCGGCTGCGGCGTCCAGTACTTTTCCCAGCAAGCCGTGTTCCGGCTCGCCGGGAAGGCCGGGATCAGCCTGGCCGATGACCTCCCGGCCGTCGCTAAGCTCAAGGCCGTCCAAGAGCTTCTCCACGGGGGGGACGAGCGGGCCCGGCTCGTCTTCGAGACGATCGGCGATTACCTGGGCTACGGGATCGCACATTACGCGGATTACTATGACATCGCCCATGTTCTCATCCTCGGCCGCGTGACCTCGGGAGATGCCGGGCCGATCATCCTGGAGAGGGCCCGCGATGTCCTGAAAACGGAGTTTCCCGACCTCATCGGCATGCTGACGCTTCATCTCCCCGACGAGAAGAGCCGCCGCATCGGCCAGGCCGTAGCCGCCGCCAGCCTGCCGGTCATTGAGAAGAAATGAAAAAAGGAAAGACCATGAACCTGAAACTGAGAAAACCCGGGAGTGAGATTTTTATCCCCGATGGAACACCCCTCCCCGGGGCTGTCGAGCGCGCCTCTTACCTGGGTGTCGCCGCCCATCCCGATGACCTTGAGATCATGGCCTACCACGGAATACTGAAGTGCTTTTCCAGCGACAAGGACTGCTTCTTCGGGCTCATCGCCACCGACGGCGGCGGCAGCCCCCGCGCCGGCTTTTATAAGAAATTCACCGACGAGGAGATGAAAACCGTCCGCAAGAAGGAGCAAAAAAAAGCGGCCTTCGTCGGCGAGTACGTCGGGGTCGCCTTCCTCAACTACACGAGCGCCGAGATCAAGGAAGCCGGGGATCCCGGCCCCAAGGACGACATCAAGGATCTGATCACGCTGGCCGAACCGAAGATCGTTTACACCCATAATCCGGCCGACAAGCACGACACCCACGTCGCGGTAGGTTTGAGGACCATCCAGGCGATCCGGGAGATCCCGGCGGAACATCGTCCCGAGCGGGTCTTCGGCTGCGAGGTCTGGAGGGACCTCGACTGGATGCTGGACGAGGACAAGGTCGGACTCGATGTCTCCGAACACCAGAACCTGGCGACCTCGCTCGTCAGCGTCTTCGACTCCCAGGTGGCCGGCGGAAAGGGCTATGACATGGCGACCATCGGACGGCGACGGGCCCACGCGACCTACTACGCCACCCATGACGTGGACGTGGCCACGTCGATGATTTTTGCCATGGACCTGACGCCCCTCGTCAAGGACCCCTCGCTGGACATCATGGAATTCGTCTGTCGCTATATCAACAGGTTCGCCGCGGACGTCAGCCGGAGGATCGAAAAGCTGCTCTGATCGCCGGCCGGCTCTTGAATGAACAGCCGGCTACCGTCTTCCGGAAAAGGGTGGGGGAGAGGGTGAACGGTGCTAAATCAGCCCCATCTTTTTGAGGGCCTCATCGCCACGGGATTTAACCTGGGGGGCTTCCTCGGGCAAGTACAGGACCACTCCGCCTTTCATCGGCCGGATTATGATCTTTCCGTCCTCGGATAGGCTGTTGGTAAACTCGACCGGGTCCTGGCCGTTGAAGTATTTCTTGAAGGCCTCGTTGAACCCGCTGTAGACGGAATGGATTCCCTTGTACGGGTCGCTCCGCAATTTCTGGATGGCCAGACGGACGAATTCTTCCGGCGAAATCTTCTTGTTCATGTTTCCTCCTCATCGGGAATGAGTCTTCAAAGTATATGAGACGCAGCGGGGGCGGAACGAATCTCAATAAAAAGCCTTTTACTTTTCGGGCCGTTTTTCCTAAAATGGAGGAGAAAGACGGAGAATAAAATGGACAGTTGTTTCAGCTGCAATTTTTCGCCAAGGAAGGTCAAGATGAAGGGCGAGTTCTATATCGAGGGTCACAAGTCCAAAACCGACTGGGAAGAAGAAACCACCCTCATCCTCCAGGACGACAAGGGGTACAGCACGCTCGAGGAAGCGACGGCCAAGGCCAAGGAATATTTTGAAAAAGAGAAGGACCTGAACCTGGTGGTCATTTATCAGCAAGACAAGCTGGGGACCAGGGAAGGCGCCAGGATGATCTTTCGGAACGACGAAGGCCATTTGGAGGAATCGAACCTCTTCTATTGACCTTCTATCCGTCGCTGAGGCCCCCCTCCCAAAGTTTCGCTCGAGGCTCTTTTTGTGCCGGAAAACGATGTCCAAGCTCGGGACGATTGTCCATGCCTTGATGCAAAGGAAAGGTCGGGAAGATCCTGTCTTTTCTTTTGAGCCGGCCAAGGACAATATTGCCCAGGCCCTGAACTCCGCATTTTTGATCATCCTCGCAGGGGCCTCCCATCCGGCGTTCGAAAGAGCCAGGAGTTACCTGGAAAGCATGACGGAATCCGCCGAGTGGGGAGAAGTGGCGAAATTCTATGTCGAGGGGGAATCGCTCGTTCAGCGGGAAATAATCAGCGCGGTTCGGGATGACGCTGATTTTGCCGACCGGTTCGATCGGCTTTCCGCGTGGATCTCTCGGGGGCAGAACTTGGCCGATGTCAAGAACACGGCCGAGAGATTCTGGGCCGTTTTTTTCCCCGAGGCGAACGGCCTCCTGAGCCACAGAGAAGACCGCATCGAAGAGTTGCGCTCCAGACGCCGGGTCACGATCACCCGACTGAATTCCTCTCCGCTCACCGATCCCGCCCGCGAATTGCTTTTTTCTTCCAACGTGCTTTTGACCTTGCCCCTCGGAAGAAAGCCGTTGGACGAGCTTCCCCTGAGTGCCGAAGCGAAAGAAAGACCCTCCGGAACCAGGCAGGAGCCACAGCTCTTCTGGTATGACCACCCGATTCCGGTCGGCCTCGAGCCGGGGAAAAACGAGGTTCTTTATGGTCTCAAGGGCCTGGACAAGGCCCTGGAGTTCGAGCGGGAGCGCGGCCACATTCCCCGGGGATCCAGGCCGGTTTGCGTCCTCTCGGTCTCGGTCACCCACCGGGGCCTCCGGGGGCTGGCCAGAAGTTTCATCCAGGAAGAGCTGGCCCGGTCCGGCGGCTTGAAAATGATAGACCTTTATGCCTTCACGGAAGCCGACACGCGAAGGATCGTCGCTCGAATCCTCGGGCCGGCCGGAGCTCACTACCTGCGAAGGAAAGATACAGAGCGACTGCTCGGAGTCTTCGGCGTCGATGGAGAATATGGGCGGCACTACAGCTTCTTAAAGGCCATCGCCGCATTTTGGAAGGTCCTGATCGATCCCCGCATAAAGGCGACGTTCAAGATCGACCTGGACCAGGTCTTCCCGCAAAAGGAACTCGTGGCTGAAACGGGTTGTTCTGCCTTTGAGCATTTCCGGACCCCGCTCTGGGGAGCGCAGGGGCTGGACGCACAAGGGCGGCCCGTAGAATTGGGGATGATCGCGGGCGCCCTGGTCAACGCCAAGGACATTGACCGGTCCCTGTTCAGCTGCGATGTTCCGTTCCCGGATCATGAACCGTCCTTTGATGAATTCATTTTTTTCAGCTTCCTGCCCCAGGCGCTCTCGACGGAAGCGGAGATGATGGCCCGTTATGACCGGGACGACCTGGACGGACAAAGGGCCTGTCTCCAGCGCATCCATGTCACCGGGGGAACGAACGGGATCCTGGTGGATAGCCTGCGCCGCCACCGGCCGTTCACACCTTCTTTCGTGGGCCGGGCAGAGGACCAGGCCTACATCCTGTCCGCGCTCCTGAATCCCGGCATAAAACTGGCCTATGTCCACAAGGACGGGCTGATCATGCGGCATGACAAGGAGGCCTTCGCCCAGGAGGCCATGGCCTCCGCCTTTGTGGGGAAACTGATCGGCGACTATATCCGAATCATCACTTTTTCCGCTTATGCCAGGGCCCTTACGGACAATATCCGGGAGCTCAAAGAGACGATAGACCCCTTCACCGGCTGTTTTGTATCGTTTATTCCGGCGACCGTCGTCTATCTTCGGTTTGCCTTTAAGGCGGCCTCCTTCTTCGCCCTGGGGAAAAATGTCCAGGGTGTCCAATTCATCAAAGACGGCGCCGCGCGCCTCCGCAAGGCTCTGGATTTTGCCCGCGGCAAAGACAGCCCGCTCGAGCAGACCTATGTCCAAGAACGCACAGGGTGGGATCTCTTCTATGAAACGCTCTCCGTCGTTGAAGACGCCATCGCGACAAAGGACGAGTTCGCCCTGGACCTCCAAAAGAAGGCTCGAGCCATCATCAATAGCTGTGCGATTTCGGCAGAAAGGAGTTACTGATGCTTAAGGATGTGCCCCAGAGATACTCTTTCTTGGATAGGGACGGCCGGGCCTTGGACCTCGACCGGCGGACGGCTCACGACCAGCACGGCACCGTCCACGGCCCGGATTTCAGCCGGCTGACGTCGGTGGTCATCATTTCCGCGGAAAGGGGAGCCGACACCAAGCGGTGCGTGGAATCGATCATCGATAATACTCCGGAACCCTTCGAGATCATCCTGAGCGATGTCGGGTCGAGCCGGGAAACGCGCGATGTCATCACCGCCCTCGAGGATGCCCATAGGAATCTCCATATCATCTATAACAAGCAGAGCACGGGAACAACGGGGCAGCGCAACCAGGGCATCTCTTTTTCAAGGGGAAGCCGGATCGTTCTGATGGATAACGATGTCCTCGTCTTGCCCGGATGGTTGAATCATCTCCAGGAGAGGGCGGCCCGGGATCCGAAAATCGGCCTGGTGGGAGCTAAACTCCTGAAAGCGGAGATGGAAAAGGTCTATTACTGCGGTTCCCATACGATAACGCTCGAAAAGGACGGCCGGGTCTACGGCATCGGGCTCATCAAGTCGGGACCGCTGGCTGACTTGAAGAGACATGATCCCCCAGCAATGAAGGGGGGAGAGGTTCCTTGGTATACGACGACAGCTCTCCTGGCCAGCCGGGAAGTCTTATACCAGGCTGGAGGATTCGACGATATCACCGCCGGGCGGGGGATCTTCATCGCCAACGAAGACAAGGATCTGAGTCTGAGCGTCCGGAAGGCGGGGTATAAGATCCATTATTGTCCCGAGGCTGAGGCCCTCCATAATCATGATTATTCCAAGGTGGACAGAAAGGATGCCTATCACAGTCAATACCGCCTCCGGATGGAGCAGATCAAGAAGGACACGCAATATTTCCTCGACAAGTGGGGCATCACTTATATGATCGAGAAGCTCCCCCACGAGGACAATTCCAGCCGCTGGGACGGAAAAGAGCTGTCTCCCGTGGACCTGGATCTCGAGTCCGCGGAGTTCAGAAATGATATCGTCACCCTGGAGTCTGTGAACGGAGCACGGCAATAAACTGCCCAAGTGGTTCTTATCTTGTCATCTGGACCACGGGGGGGCGGGTCAAAGAAAAGCGGGGTGGACTAATGTCCAATTTTCGAACTTTTCTCAGGCACAATAGCATCGCATATCAGATTCAATGTCTTCGGTCTCTTGCTTAGTCCCCAGCCCAGCCAGCCTATTCCTGGCATCCTCGAACTCGGGAAGGCCAGGGTCGGCGTCTTTCCAGAGGGTGAGGAATTCTTCATGATTTGCAGGTGTCTCGAAATTTATTTTTCTAAGCCTATTTTTCGCAGCAGTGCCGCATAACGCGGGTCGGAGCGCACCGGATCAAACCTGTGTAAAGTTATCAGAAACATTAATAAATATGGGTCGCGCTCACGTAACGCTTTTTCAAGCCAAGCGAAGGTCTGTTCCTTCTCTCCAAGAGCTGAAAAAACCGATGCTATAGGTACGGATGGTACATAATTCCCTTTTGAATACACTATAATATTGTTGAGTACTTTTTGCGCCTCTTCTCGTTTTCCCATAAGCGCATAGCAACCTGCGATATTAGGATCCCGGTCTTTAGATCCTCCACGGAGCTCTATGTATCGAAGATAATATTTGACGGCTTCTTCATATTTCCCCTTAGCTTCATAAGCCCATCCAAGAAATATGTAAGTTGCATAGTGACTGGGATCTACTTCAAGCGCTTTGTTCAATTCTTCAAGGGCCTGGCCATATCGGCGTTCAAAATACAGGAAAAGACCCACATCTGTGCTTATCCTGGGCGACAGAGGGTCAAGATTCCGAGCTATCTTAATCTCTCTCATGGCCTCCTCGTATCGGCCGAAGCTTGACAAACTGACCGCATAGAACTGGTGGGCTGTAGCATAACCGGGATTAAGTTCAATCGCCAGCTTGAATTCTTTCTCAGCCCCAACAAAATCCCAATCATATTCACACATAATGCTTGCTAAAGTAGCGTGAGCCTCAGCGAGTTTGTCATCAATTCCTAGTGCCTTTAATGGCGCTGCTTTAGCTTTTGGAAATGCCTTTTCAGCCGGCCAAAAGCCATTGTTTCCAAGAATATAGTAAGCGTCTCCCACGCCCGTATAGGCAAGCGCATAATTTTGGTCTATTTCAATCGCTTTCTCGAAATATTCAATAGATTTTATTAAGTCCGCTTCATCCCGCTTGTTCCAAAGATTGCGGCCCTGTAAATAAAGATTATAGGCCTCAAGATTCTCGGTATAATTCTTGATGAGAGGCGCGCCTTTTTCACCCAATAGCTTAATCTTTAGCGCTGTGACTATGGCCTTGGCAATGTCATCCTGGATGGTAAATATATCTGCCATTTTGCGATTAAAGATCTCCGACCAGACTTGGCGGCCATCTTGGGCATTGCTGATCCGTGCTGTGACCCGGAGATTATCCCCGGCCACCTGGACGCTTCCTTCAAGCACATTTTCCACGCCGAGCTTCTGGCCGATCTCACGGATGTCCTGGGTTTTCCCCTTGAAGAAAAATGCCGAGGTTCTGGCCGGAACCCAGAGGCCTTCGATATTGGTCAAGGTGTTGATGAGTGTTTCTGAAATTCCATCGCACAAGTATTCGTTGTTTTGGGCTTGGCTCAAGTCCACAAAGGGGAGTACAGCAATGGATTTTTTGGCTGATGCTGCGGGTGCCGCTTCTTTTTTAGGAAAAACCTTCCAGATGATGACGATCGCCGCTATGATAAGAAACAAAAGTCCAAGAGCGGGTAGGAGAATTTTTTTCAAACCAAAAGTGACGGTGATCTCCTTTGAAGTGAAAGCCTTTTTCTCGGGTATGACCTGCTCCGTGGTTGGAATTCCCCTTTCGATTTTTCCCAGCTCGGAGCGGACTTCAGTTGCAGTCTGATATCTATTGGTTTTATCTTTTTCCAGGCATTTGAGAATAACGCTGCTCAGGTCCTCAGGGATGTTGGGATTTAACTGCTTCGGGTTCTTCGGTATCTCTCCCTTATGCTTCATGGCGATGCTCAAGGCCGTATCACCTTCAAAGGGCACTCTCCCTGTTGCCATCTCATATAGGATGATGCCCAGCGAATAGATATCCGACCTCTGGTCGATGTCTTTTCCCTCGACCTGCTCCGGGCTCATGAACTCTGGGGTGCCAATCATCATCCCGGCCCCGGTGATGCCTTTCCCCTTGAGAGACCGGGCGATGCCGAAATCCATGATCCGGGCATTCCCCTCTTTGTCGATCATGATATTGGAGGGCTTGAGGTCCCGATGGACGACCCCCAACCTGTGAGCCTCGGCCAATCCTTCGCATACCTGCTTGGCTATGGCAATGGCTGTCCCAACTGTCAATTGTCGTGACCTTCTGATGAAGCTCTTGAGGTCTTCCCCGGTGACATATTCCATGGTGATGAAATGAGTCCCTTCATCCTGCATGAGCTCGAACATCCGCCCGACATTCCTGTGACCGATCCTCCTGGCCAGCCTCACTTCATTGCTGAACCTTTCAATAGTCTCTTTGTCTGAAGCGACCTCAGGCTTAATGAGCTTCAGGGCAACCTCTTCTTTGAGCTTCTTGTCCAGGACTCTATATACTTTGCCCATCCCTCCTTTGCCCAGCTCTTCGATGATCTGGTAGCGGCCGGCGAAGGTGGAACCTGTAGTCAGTTCATGGATGGGCATCTGAAGGGTTTCTGTAACGCCTGGATGGATGTCCTCGGATGGGGGAATAAGCTGCGTGCCGCACTCCCCACAGAATTTCAAGGTGTCGGAATTCTCAGAATGACATTTCGGGCACTTAATGGGCACTGTTGGTCCCCTTTATCAGGTGTGGCCATAGATTAGCAAAGAACGAATAATAGTGTCAATTGAATATAGACCTCGCCTTTTGTGCCAAAAAATCAGGTCAAAAAGGGAAAATAGGGGAGGGTGCCTTAGTATTCGGTTTTATAAGATACATCCGGTCAATTGACCTGAGATTTCAAATCAGACAAATACGACAGGTGTTGGAGCCTGCACAGTATTAGAGCCGGCGAACCTAATGCGGTTCTGCCGACCGGCAGACAGGTGGAGGTTGTGATGGATGAATATGAAAGAAAGCTGGAGGAGATAGTGAGGAAGCATAAAGGAGGGTCGCTTCTTATATTTGAAGGCACCTGGGTCACACCAGTGCCGGAGGAGATCATACTCGCAGGAGAAGCGCTGTCGGACGGCGCGTTCAGGCTCTGGTGTGTGCTTCGGTATCATGCACGGAAGCCGGGAGAAGAGCCCGAGTGCTTTCCAGACCAAAAGACGTTAGCTGATTACTTAGGTGTTTCGGAAGACCAAGTAAGGAAGCGCATCGGCGAGTTGAAGGAAGTCGGTCTGCTCGCGGTGAGACGGCAGGCTCGGGAAATAGGCTTTGGGGTCTACAACATATACACAATGAAAGATGTCAAGAAATGGTGGACGACCGCAGGGAAGCGGAAGAAACGGGAGAAGGAAATAGAGAAATGCAGAAAACACGCAAAAAAACGCGTTCCTCAGACGGAACCCCGGGAAATCACGGGATTACAACCCCGAGGTTTCTCGGCCTTAATAAGACAAAAAGAAGAGATATATTGAGATATATAGGAAGCGCGTATTATATCGAGCGTAGCGAGATATAATACGCTGCTTCCCCGCCGTGACACTTCAAAGCATCTCAGATCGACCAAGTTCTCCGCCCTCGCGCTGTCCTCATTCTTCGGACAACGCTTCCGGCCGAGAACTCGGCAGGCCAAAGGCCTGCCTCTCAGTCAGCTCATCCTGACAACCGAAGGAAGAAAAGAGACTGGTTTGGTGAAGGCTGCTATTTAAGCTTAAATAGCAGAGGGAGAGAAGGACGAGCAAAACAATAATTTGAAATTGTTGTTTCCCTCGGGACGGCAGGAGAAGAGATGTAGTTCCGATTGACAGTTCCATCGGGGGGGAGTAGTGTTTGAAGGAAGGAGGTGGAACATGGGAACATGGAAACCCAGCAAGAACCAAACGGTTTTGATCCAAACAACCGAGGGGTTGCTTCATGAAATGGACGACCACTGGTCTGGATGGATGAGCAGGCAGCGTCGGAGAGATTTCGATTTCACGTGCCAAAAGGCAAACAACCTCTCTTCGGAGGCGGGACTCTATCGGGTAGTCGGCCAAACAGAATCTCTTGCCCAATACCTGTTAGAGAAGATGGAGAAGGGGATGAGGTTGGGGGGGATAAAGATTTCTCGGAAAAGATAAACAGCAAAGGCTGGAGAAGGGGGAGTAGTTCCGCCCGGATCGATTGATAGCACCTTCGGATCAGAGTAACGTTGAGGGAGGAGGAGGTCGAACGATGGCTTATCGAAAAATTTGTCCCATCATGTCCGCAAGCCCTGAGGTTAGACCTTGTGTCAAAGAACGATGCCAGTTCTGGGTCCAGTACGACGTAACACCTCCGAAAGGGGATTGTCTGTTCAACGACATCAGGTCCTCTCTCTACCGGATCTCAATGAAGTAGAAGTAAGACCGATTAGGGGAACACACTGAGATTCGGTGAGAGAAAAGTTAGCACTTGCTGCGTCTATATAAATAGAGGGATAAGTCTAAGGAGGTTGGCATATGGCAACGTATAAACAAATTCAAAAATGGGTAAAAGAGAGCTATGGATTCACGGTAAAACCATGCTGGATTGCTCATGTGAAAGAGATATGTGGGTTAAAACTTAGGAAAGCACCAAATAGATTATATGAACTCAAGAGAGCTAATCCCTGTCCCCCAAAAAAGTTAGAGCCAATTAGAAAAGCTCTTAAACATTTTAGTGAAATTTGAAATGAGGCGCATGGAGGCCAGAGGTCCATTTAAGAAGAGAAATAAAAGAAAGGAGGAGCTATGTTAGAACCGTTAAAACAATTTATCTGCGATAAGTGCGGAGAAACTATTAAATCGCCGCGGGATGGGTGGGTCGAGTGGCTAGAGCAGGGCGATGATACGATGTATAACTCTCAATATGGATTCAAAATCGTTCATGCCGACCCAAAGTGTTACTTTTATCCAGACCGTGAATACCCAGGTAGCAACAGCACGCCACTAACCCACTTCACGGGGGAAGGTGGGTATACTTGGTTGTTGTGTTTCTTGGACCTGGGTCCGCTTCTTATGAAAGATTATAAAGGGCCGCGAGTAAAAGATATGCGAGAATTTGTTGAGCTAATGCGAAGACTTACCTTGCCATACTATGAAGAAGTGAGACTGTATGCTGGAAGTCTGCGCACGAGTGAGAACTTCGTGGCGGATAATTCGTTTTATGAGCAAGAGAACCTAAAAAAGATAATCCAGGAGTTAAGCCAGGATAGACGCTAAAAAATAAGGGGCTTGGAGGCCAGAGGCCCCACGTGAGGCATGGGCATTGACAGACTGCCCAAATGGGGTTAGCATTCCTAGCATAAGAATTTGCAAGGGAGGGGAAGAATTCTCATGACGAAAAAGACGCGGTTGATCATTTTAATTTGTGCAGTGGTGGCTTATGTCCCTGTTAGGATTTTTATACCCAAAGAACTTAACCTTATAGGCCCCTACGTTTTATTCCTTACGCTTCTT
>Ga0307379_10007065_pt1 | contig 15303 bp, 13 predicted proteins | sample UN2MG_FD_202237 | JGI IMG/M metagenome (GOLD analysis project Ga0307379, IMG submission 202237) | Soil microbial communities from Risofladan, Vaasa, Finland - UN-2 | ecosystem: Environmental > Terrestrial > Soil > Coastal area > Acid sulfate soil | place: Finland: Risofladan, Vaasa | collected... | reverse complement strand
TGCATAACAACCCGGCGGACGTCGTCCTGCTCATGGAGATCACGCTCTTCTACATCATATTCAGCGGCATCGGAGTGCTGGCATTTGCGCTGTCAATTCGGCCCATCGCCCGCATCGCGAAGTTGAAAGGCATGAATCTGTGGGTCTGGGGAGCGCCGTTCTTCCTGCTGATGTCAATCGGGGTTTACCTGGGACTGGTGCTGCGGTTCAATAGCTGGGACCTCATCAAGCGTCCGGAGCAGGTGTGGTTATCCGTGCTGGAACTAGGCTTCCGCCCGACCGTCAGCCCCCTGATCATCGCTTTTGCAGCCGTCCTCTGGCTGGTCTACCTGGCGATAGACATCTGGGTAGATGGATTTGCGCTCAGGCTCAAACGTTGAACGTCGGGAAGCATGGGACGTGACCGACAGACCGTTGACGAAACGAGCGACCTAACCGATTGACGGATGAGAGTGAAACAGCAGAACGCCGGAGATCACGAAGGCGGCTGCAGAGTGCTTTCCTCGGTCGAGCATGCTTGTGCAGGCATATAGCCCTGCGACCGAGAACAACGTCATGAGTGAGAGAGGATTAGCGCCGAGGAGGAGACTAATATATACCAACGGTCAAGAAACTCGATGGTTCGCTTGTTAGACCTAAGCATCGCAAGTTCCGGTTACGCATTACTCGTTACGGATTACGTATGAAATCCTTGTCCATTATAGCACTTCTATTATTGGCCGTCACACGGGGATCGGCAACTGAATTCTATGTTTCCGGAAGCGGAAGCGACCGGAATCCCGGCACGAAGCAGAAGCCGTTCGCGACCCTGGAGCGCGCCAGGGATGCAGTGCTCCTGACCAAGAAGTCCGGCCCGATCACCGTGTGGATCAAAGGCGGGGTTTATCCTCTCAAACAGACATTCACTCTGACTCCTGAGGACTCGGGCGCCGAGGCGGCGCCGATCACCTATCGAGCCTGCGAGGGCGAGGAGGTCTGCATTATCGGCGGCATCGAGGTCAAGGGCTTCAAGCCGGTGACCGATCCGGCGATCTTGAAGCGATTCGACGAATCAGCCAGGGGCAAGGTTTTGCAGGCCGATCTGAAGGCTCAGGGGATTACCGATTTCGGCGGGATGACCCCTCGCGGCTTCGGGCGACCGATCACTCCCGCAGGCATCGAGCTGTTCTTCGATGACAAGCCCATGACCCTCGCCCGATGGCCGAATGAGGGCTGGGAGAAGATCGCCTCTGCCCCTGAGGCCGGGAAGTTCGGCTATGAAAGTGACCGTCCGAAGCGCTGGGCGAAGTCGGACGACATCTGGGTTCACGGCTATTGGACCTGGGATTGGGCGGATTCCTACGAGCGGATAAAGAGCATTGACACCGAGAGCCAAACCATCGAGACCTACCCGCCACACGGCATCTACGGCTACAAGGCCGGCAAGCGGTTCTACTACCTGAACATCCTTGAGGAGCTCGATGAGCCGGGCGAGTGGTGTCTCGACCGCACTTCGGGCATTCTCTACTTCTGGCCGCCCGGCAAGGGCTCGGCCTATGTTTCCTTGCTCGAAACCCCGCTCATCTCGATTAACGGCGTATCCCACACGACCATTCGAGGGCTGACTCTCGAATGTACCCGAGGCGCGGGCATCGAGGTCAAGGGTGGCGATCATGTCCTCATCGCCGGATGCACTCTGCGGAATATCGGGACGGTGGGCGTCAGCTTCGAGGGCGGGACGAAAAACGGCATCCTCTCGTGCGACATCTCCCAAACCGGCGACGGCGGAATCAAACTGGACGGCGGGGACCGCATGAGCCTCACTCTCGGCGAAAACTTCGCGACCAACAACCATATCTATAATTTCAATCGCTGGTGCAGCACTTATCGGCCTGCCGTGCTGGTGACCGGATGCGGCAACATCGTCTCCCACAACTTGATGCACGATTCCCCCCACACCGCCATCCTGTTCAACGGCAATGAGCACGTGATGGAGTTCAATGAAATTCACCACGTCTGCATGGAGACCAGCGATGCAGGCGGCATATACACAGGCCGCGACTTCTCCTGGCGCGGGAATGTCATCCGCTACAACTACCTCCATCATCTGGGGACGGCCGATGTGCGGGCGATATACATTGATGACTGCTCGAGCGACGTGAGGATCTACGGCAACCTCCTCTACAAGGCGAAGATGGGTGTCTGCATCGGCGGCGGCAGGGATTGCGTCGTCGAGAATAACACCTTCGTAGACTGTCGGCCGTCGGTGTTCCTGGATGCGAGGGGCATGAACTGGGCGAAGGGCACGGTAGATGGCTTCATGAAGGAGCGGCTGGAAGCCATGCCTTATCGTGAGTCGCCCTGGAAAGAGCGTTACCCGGAGCTTCTCACTCTCTATGACGACGATCCCGGCGCTCCCAAGTACAACTCGGTCGCGCGAAATGTCTCATTCGGCGGGCGATGGCTGCAGATCATTGACCCCATCTGCGAGAAGCTCACGACCTTCGAGGGCAATCTCGTGGATCAGGACCCGGGATTCGTTGATCCCTCGAATGGGGATTTCCAGCTTAGGGACTACTCGCCAGCATACCAGACGGGCTTCAAGCGTATTCCCGTAGAAAGGATCGGCCTCTACATGGACGAATATCGGACGAAACTGCCTCCGAAGGACGAGGGCAAGCCGGTCATCCGCAAGCTCGGGACGATTGACTGCGACATGGTGGAGACGACGCCGATCGTCTTCAAGGACCGGCTCTATCGCTTCGAATATGTCCGCGATCAGTACTACAAGCCAAACCTGGGCAAGCCCTCCTATTTCCGCTTCGTGGATGTCAAGACCGGCGAGTACACGCCTTCATTCGCCGAGGGATTCCATCTCGGGAGTGCGCATGTGGAGGGGGATACCGTCTACGTCTGCGGCGTGGATAAGTGGGGCGGCACGCAGATAAGAGTGTTCTGGTCAAAGGACCTCAAGAAGTGGTCATCCGCGACGGCGCTCGATCTCCCGGGCTGGGGGATCTTCAACAACTCGGTCTGCAAGGGCAAGGATCGCTACATCATGGCATTCGAGATTGGCGCGCCCGAGGCTGAAACCGGCGCGCCGTTTACCATGCGCTTTGCCGAGTCAAAGGACCTGATCCATTGGACGCTCATGCCATCGGAGTGCGTGTTCGCCAAGGACCGCTATACCGCCTGCCCTGCGATCCGATTCCTGGATGGCCGGTACTATATGATCTACCTGGAGGCACTCCCCGGCCCGACCTACGAGCCGCATATCGTCCGCACGAAGGACCTCATCCACTGGGAGACCAGCCCCCTCAACCCGGTGATGAAGTACTCGTTCGAGGACAAACTCATCGCCAATTCGAAGCTCACCGCCGAAGAGAGAGACCGAATCGCCAAGGCGGTGAACATCAATAACTCGGACATTGACCTGTGCGAGTTCGAGGGGAAGACGATCATCGTGTACAGTTGGGGCAATCAGCAAGGCGTCGAGCACCTCGCCGAGGCGGTCTATGATGGCTCGCTGGCAGAGTTTCTGAGGAGTTGGTTTCCATAGGCAGCGCCCGTTTCTTCGTAGGTAAAATCCGTACGCTAACAAACCACGAATCCGGCTGGAAGCCGGGTGGTCGTTTCCCCACTCCGCACTTACTCGTGTTCGAGTTTCAGAGTCATCGTCGGCTGGTCGGAGACTTCCGTCGGGCCAAAGTACTGGATCGGCCCCGGGAACGTGAACTCATCGTCCAGTGCCCAATCCTCCCGGTTCGCCGCGAACTTCTCAAACGGCTTGCCATCAAGATCAACCAGCGCCTTCCTGATGACGGGTACGGGCTTGCCCTTGCGGATTTCCATGTTCAGCATCATGGTCACCGGGACTCCGCCCGCGACCCATTCATCCGACGGCCTGGTCATGTTCCGGACGTTCACCGTGTACCCCGTCAGCCCCGCCCGAACGAGCTGAGCCGCTGCACGGCCCAGCGAGTAGGTGTAGTCCGCATCGAAATTCGAGGGCGCAGCGCATCGGCCTTCGTACCCCAGGAAGTGAGACAGGGGGCTGAACTTGATGAAATCCTTGCCGTCCTCCACTTTGAGCATCCGAATCCTGTCGGCGACCAGGTCAACTAGCAGGCGCTCGGTCTCGACCTGCGAGAGAGGAACGTTTCCATGGTCGTCACGCTTCAGGAGTACTTCCTGAATGGTCACCGGCAGGGACATGTACACCTTGGAGCTGGCACTGCTTAGATAGTTGCTGAGGAACTGCACCCTCTCCGAATGGTCGCTCAGGCTGTGAATGTACTTCTCATGCTCGGCAAGGATATTGCTCAACTCGTCAATCATGAGCTTGATCTCATTTATGAACTCCGGCAGGCCTTCGGGGACCAGCAATACGCCGTAGTTCCTGCCGGCTTCGGACCGCTTGGCGATCACGTCAACGATGTGATCCACAATCTCCTTGAGGGTCGTGCCTTTCGCCTGGACCTCCTCGGATATGAGGGCGATGCTCGGGTGAGTCTGGAGCGCACATTCCAGGGTGACGTGGCTCGCCGACCGGCCCATCAGTCGGATGAAATGCCAGTACTTCACTGCCGACATGGAGTCGCGGGCGACGTTCCCGATCAGCTCGGAGTACGTCTTGGCGGCCGTATCGAATCCGAATGAGGCCTCGATCAGGTCATTCTTCATGTCGCCGTCAATGGTCTTCGGCACGCCGATGATGCAGGTCTTCGAGCCTCGAGCGCGCAGATACTCGGCCAGGACGGCGGCGTTGGTATTGGAGTCGTCGCCGCCGATGATCACCAGGCCGCTAAGGTCCAGAGCCTTGAAATACTTTTCGCAGTCCGCCAAATCCTGGGGAGTTTCGATCTTGTCCCTGCCGCTCATGATCATGTCGAACCCGCCGGTATTCCGGTACTCTTCAATGATCTCGGCGGTCAGCTCTATGTACTTGCCCCGGAATACGCCCTTCGGCCCTTTGAGAAATCCGAAGAGGCGGCTGTCCTTATTTGCGGCCTTGAGAGCGTCGAATACGCCTGCGATCACGTTATGACCGCCGGGAGCCTGACCCCCCGAGAGCACCACACCGACGTTGATCGGGTCGTTGGTCAGGTTATCCTCGCCTTCGACTATCTTCACTATCGGCTGGCCGTATGTATTGGGAAACAGCGTCTTGATCTTGTCCTTATCGGTTAGTGGTTCGGTCGGAGCGCCGAACTCGATCTTGATCTTATTTGTGCGAAGCACCTTCGGCAGCTTCGGCTGATATGCCGCCCGCGCTTTCTGTAATGTTGATATCTCTCGACCCATGTCATCTACCCCCTAGCCAGTGTTACAGAGCCCTTCCGGGCGCCAGTGACCATTATAAGGCATTCAGAGCGATCTTGGCAAAGGAGGCTGAGAGGACTAGAGATACCGCCATCCTCGGCTCGGTCCACCACACGCCCGTGTACAAGCCGTTTCCCATAGAGCAATGCGTAATTCGTAATGCGTAAGGGAAGGGACAGCAGATTCGATGGGGAATAGGCTAGTAAACCGATTTTGGAGGCGATTCATGAAATCAGCGCTTATGGTTTGGGGAGGATGGGAAGGCCATGAGCCCAAGCAGTGCGTAGATGTCTTCGCGCCCGTGCTGGAAGCGGAAGGCTTCGAGGTGACCATATCGAATACCATGGACTCCTACCTCGATCAGGACATGATGCAATCCCTGAGTCTGATCGTCCCAGTCTTTACGATGGGGCAGATCACCGGTGAGCAGGAAGGCGGATTGCTGAAGGCGATCAAGAGCGGGGTCGGCATCGCGGGCTGGCACGGGGGCATGGGCGACTCGTTCCGCAACAATACCGGCTACCAGTTCATGGTCGGCGGGCAGTGGGTCGAGCATCCGGGCGGAATCATCAACTACACGGTGAATATCATCAAGCCCGAGGACCCCATCGTCGAGGGGCTAAGCGACTTCAAGATGAACTCGGAGCAGTATTACATGCACGTTGACCCGGGCAATGAAGTACTCGCTACGACGACCGTCGGCGGCGATCCTTATCCCTGGGTCGCGGGCACGGTCATGCCTGTGGTCTGGAAGCGCAAGTACGGCGAAGGCCGGGTATTCTATTCATCCCTGGGCCATGTGGCGACGGATTTCAACGTCCCCGAGTGCAAGGAGATCGTCCGGCGGGGGATGTTGTGGGCAGCCAAATAAGGTTTTGGGTGTTAGGGAACCGGAACACCATTTGAAGGGAGATAGCTATGACACCGACTAAGGTCGGAATCATCGGATGCGGGAATATCTGCGGAATCTACTTCCAGTCCGGGAAGATGTTTGAGATATTGGACATCGCTGCCTGTGCCGACCTACTCCCCGAGCGGGCGGAGGCGAAGGCCAATGAGTGCGGCTGCAAGGCCATGAGCGTCCAGCAATTACTCGCCGACCCGGAGATTCAGATCGTCATGAACCTCACCATCCCGAAGGCCCATGCGGAAGTCGGTCTGGCGGCACTTCAAGCGGGGAAGTCGGTCCACAATGAAAAGCCCCTTGCGGTCACGCGAGAGGACGGCCGCAAGATGCTCGATCTGGCCAAAGCCAAGGGGCTAAGGGTCGGCTGCGCGCCGGATACCTTCATGGGCGGTGGAATCCAGACCTGCCGCAAGCTCATTGATGACGGCGAGATCGGCGAGCCCATCGGGGCGACCGCCTTCATGATGTGCCACGGGCATGAGCACTGGCATCCTGATCCTGAGTTTTACTACAAGCCAGGCGGCGGGCCGATGTTCGACATGGGCCCATACTACCTCACCGCCCTCGTGAACCTCATGGGGCCCGTGAAGCGGGTCACCGGCTCAGCGCGGGCAAGTTTTCCCGAGCGCCTGATCACAAGCACAGCGAAGAACGGAACCAAGATCAAGGTCGAGACCCCGACTCATGTCACCGGCATCATGGACTTTGCCAATGGCGCCGTCGGCGTGATCATCACCACCTTCGACGTCTGGGCAGCCGAGCTTCCAAGGATCGAGATCTATGGCACCAAGGGCACGCTCAGCGTCCCCGATCCCAACTCCTTCGGCGGGCCGGTTCGCATGCAGAAGGGCCGAGACCCGTGGGAGGAAGTTCCGCTCACTCACGGATATGCCGAGAACAGCCGCGGGATCGGCGTAGCGGACATGGCGTATGCCCTTCGTTCGGGCAGACCGCATCGGGCGAGCGGCGAGCTGGCGTACCACGTCCTGGATATCATGCATGCGTTCCACGATGCGTCGAGAGAGGGCAGGCACATCATGCTGGAGAGCACCTGCTCCCAGCCCGCGCCCCTGCCGGTGGGTCTGAAAGCGGGGACACTCGACCCATAATCCCCCTCCCCCACCAGAGGGGGGAGGGAAGGGGTGGGGGGCAGAGGCAATGCCTATGGCAACCAGGCTCGCATTGGGAGTAGACGGCGGCGGAACGAAGAGTGACGCTGTCCTGGTGGATGAGACCGGCAAAGTGCTCGCGCTCGGCCGAGCGGGGAGCGTTCATTCGCTATACATCGGCTCGCATGCCGCTTACGAGAACTACGCCGAATCCATAAGGGAGGCGCTCAAGGGCCGGGAGCTTCAGACTCTCTGGGTGGCAGGCGTATCCCAGCGGATCTTTGAGCACTCAGGCGTCGAGATACCCGAAGCCCATTTCATCCATGCCCACGAGCATACCATGGCGCTGGCGATGGCTCTGGAGACTCACGGGATCGTCGTGCTTGCGGGGACGGGCTCGTTCGTGAGTGCAATCGGCCCGGATGGAGAGCGCCTGACCCTCGATGGCCTTGGTCCGGTATTGGGGGACTGTGGGAGCGGATATCAGATCGGCCTTGCCGGGATGAGGGCGGCGATGGCTTCTTCGTGGACGCCCGAGAGGAAGACGGCCCTCGAAGCACTCGTGCCACAGGAGCTTGAGGTCACCACTCTTCATGATATCTTCGATCTCGTTTATTCCCAGCACATCGGCCGGTCGAGGATCGCGTCCGTGGCGAGGGCGGTCATTCGAGCTGCGGAGGATGGAGACGCCGTCGCCCGCAAGATCATCGTCCAGGCGGCGGACGATATATCGGACGTGCTGGAGAACCTCATCCGCCGGCTGGGTCTGGAGAAGTGCGACTGGCCCATGGTGGCCTCGGGAGGGATCGCGCAGAATTGCGAGATGTATTGGGCGCGTGTCTGCGAGCGGGCGCTGAAGATCGCTCCTCGCCTGAGGCCGATTCGCCCGAAGGTTCGCCCGTGTGTCGGCGCGGCCCTCCTCGCGCTGAAAGACATGGGCGTACCTTGGACGAAGGATCTGCTTGCCAGGATTGAGCAGTCCTCATACGACCCATCACACCCATAGGACACATAAGACAAATGAACTACTTTCAAACTCTGCACACACTGCTGGACCGCATCCAGGCCGAGCAAGGGGCGAGCATACAGGCTGCCGGGCGGATGATCGCCGATTCCTGGGCCTCGGGAGGTCGCCTCTTCATCACCGATATGGGCCATGGAACCGCCGCTGAGATGACCAATCGAGCGGGCGGACTCATGGGCCTAAAGCACCTCAAGGCCGAGGAGAAGGACGAACTCAGGGCGGGCGATGTCGTGTTCGCCGGATCGGTCTCAGGGCGGAATGTCGCTCCCATAGACCTCGCTATCCAATGCCGGGAGAAAGGCGCGAAGGTGATAGTCCTCACCGCGTTGGAATACACGGCACAGGTTACATCGCTCCATGAATCGGGTAAGAAGCTAATGGACGTGGGTGACCTGGTGATTGATCTCTGCGCACCGTTCGGCGACGCATCCCAGGAAATCGAGTGCCTGCCCGTGAAGGCGCTCCCTGTCTCGGGAATCGCATTCATTGCCATCCTTTGGGCGATCTGCGGCGAGGCCATCGAGCAGGCGCTGGCAAAGGGAATCCGCCCGCACGTGTACATGAGCCACAATCGCCCCGGCGGCCCTGAGTTCAACGAGAAGGGACTCGCCGAATGCCAGAATACCAGGTTTTAGGCTGTGTATAGTTCCCAACCTACAACCCGCCCCACGAGTTGCCGATTATAGTAACGTACACATTGCCCAGACTCGTGTTTAGAGTTGACAAAAATTGAACAAGCGGTTATGATTTAGTCAAAGATTCGAAATGACGGCCTACCACAGTGCTCACGGTATGCCGCCTCTCCTTCGTTCTCCGGCTGATGGGTGGCCGGCCAGCAATCCCAGCGCTATGAGCCATCCGGCCTGAGGGCGGGAGCAAGAGATGTTAATCCAGGATCAAGTACAGACCCAACAACAGAAGATTGATCCGAAGGTTATTCTTGCGAACAATATCCTTCAGCTCTCGGGCGTCGAGCTGGAGCAGGCAGTGGAGCAGGAACTCGCCGAGAATCCGGCCCTGGAGCAGGAGGACGAAGAGCCCTGCACCGGCTGTGAGATGAAGCCGTTCCTCTGCAAGGACTGCCAGTACAGCAAGCAGAAGGCAGATCAGGAATTCGTCGTAAGCGATCAGGTCAACCAGGAGCCCGAGTATGTCTTCGAGTTCAACTCCGACCCCGATGATCAGACCGATCCCATCAGCTTCATCCGCGCCGAATTGACTCTCCCCGAGCATCTCCGGGAACAGCTCAGGAGCACGGTCTCAGGCAAGATCCTCGAGGTGGGCGATTATCTGGTCAACTACATTGACGATAACGGCTACCTCAAATGCGACCTTATGGAACTGACCCTGGAGCTGGATGCCACGGATGAGGAGATCGCAGAGGCGCTGGCCGTTATCCAGACGCTCGACCCGCCGGGAGTCGGGGCAAGGGAACTCAGGGAGTGCATGATAATCCAGCTTCGGTACCTTGCCGAGGAAGGCCATGGAAGCCCCATCGCTCTGCGGATGGTGCAGGACTTCTGGGATGAGATCAAGAGCCGGAAGTTCAATCGGATCGCTCGGAGGCTCAAGGTTAAGCCGGATAGAGTCTTGGAGGCTGTGGGCTTTATCCAGACACGGCTGAGTCCGTACCCGGCGGCAGGCTTCCGGTCTCCCTGGGATAGCAAGCCGAATGATGCGAAGACCTCCGTCCGCGCCGACGTGATCATCCACCGGACACCGATCGGCTATGAGATCGAAGTCGTCACCAACGAGCACATCGCCCTGACTATCAACCCGTACTACCGCCGGATATACAACGATTTGCGCAACGGCAAGGCTAAGGCATATACGTCCGAGGATAAGAAGCACGTCACGGAGTACATGGAGCGCGCCGAGCTATTCATCAAGAACATCCATAACCGCCGAAAGACCCTCAAGAACATCACTCGCCACTTAGTGGAGTATGAGCAGGGCTTCCTGGAGACCGGATCGAAGCTGTTCCTTCGCCCGCTCACCAGAGTCAAAGTTGCGAAGGCTATCGGCATGCACGAATCAACCGTCAGTCGGGCGACCGCGAACAAGTACGTCCAGCTCCCGAACCAGGAAGTCGTGCCGTTCGAGTTCTTCTTCCAGCCCTCGCATTCGATAGGCGATATGGTAGCAACGCTCATCGGCAACGAGGATTCCGCCCATCCGCTGAGCGATCAGGAGATCGCGGATACCCTGACCAAGCAGGGAAATCCCGTGGCCCGCCGAACGGTCGTCAAGTACCGCGAAGCCCGCAAGCTCCTCTCCTCCCGCCAGCGAAGACGGTAATCGTCTATCCACCTGTTCCATTCTTGTCCCCCGAACCTGTATAATAACGGGAATGCATGGGAGTATGGGCGTATGGGGGTTCTTTATTCCCACACTCCCATACACCCAGACTCTCTATCCGAAGGGCCATCACATTGGATTCCAGCCGGGTCATCGGCAATAAATACAAGTGGCTTGCCATGCTCACCGTGGGCATTGGGACGTTCATGTCTACGCTCGATGCCAGCATCGTGAACGTCTCGCTGCCGACCATTATGGCTTCTCTGCACACGGACCTCCCAACTGTCCAATGGGTGGTTTCCATCTATCTCCTCGTCGTGACCGGCCTTCTCCTCACGCTCGGACGGCTTGCCGATCTTGTCGGTCGGAAGCCAATCTTCGTCGTCGGAATGGTGATCTTCACTGTGGGATCGCTGTTTTGTGGGCTTTCGCGGCATATTTATGCGCTAATCGCATTCAGGGGGCTGCAGGCGATCGGGGCGGCGATGATCATGGCAAACGGCCCGGCAATCCTGACCGACGCCTTCCCCCGAGCAGAACGAGGCAAGGCAATGGGTATTCTTGGCATGGTGGTGGCAACCGGCCTCACTTCCGGCCCTGCGCTGGGAGGCTTCCTGATCGCCGCCCGAGGATGGCCGCTGATCTTCTTCGTCAACCTGCCGATCGGCGTGATCGGGGTTATCATGACCATCAGAATTCTGCATTCGCAGCCCAGAGGCCATGAGATTTACTTCGACATCCCCGGGGCATCGATGCTTATGGTGAGCCTGGCTTCCCTGAGCCTTGCTTTGAGTGACGGTCCGGAAAAGGGCTGGCTTACGCCCTATATCATCATCCTATTCGGCGCATTTCTGGTCTTTGGGATTGCATTCCTCATCCGGCAGCGGACAACGGCGCACCCTCTCATCAATCTTGCCCTATTCCGAAATCGGCTGTTCGCCGCTGCGAGCGCCAGCGCATTCGTAGCCTACGTGGCGACGTTCTCGGTCGTTTTTCTCATGCCATTTTACCTCACAGGGTTACTGGAGTATGGCCCTGAGAAAGTCGGCCTCACCCTGACCGCCGTCCCATTGACGACCGCCGTCATCTCCCCGATCAGCGGGGTGCTTTCGGATCGGATCGGGTCGAGGGCGCTGGGCTCCATTGGCCTGGCGATCGCGAGCATCGGCCTGATCCTCATCAGCCGCCTGGGACTGCATCCGAGCCATTTGCAGGTGATCATCTCGCTTGTGGTGATGGGGTTCGGTCAGGCGATCTTCCAGTCGCCGAACAGCAGCGCGATCATGGGGTCGGTGAGGACGAATATGCTGGGGATTGCGGCAGGCATGGTCGCGACGATGCGTAATCTGGGAATGGTGACGGGGGTGGCTATCTCGAGTGCCGTGTTCACCAGCCTGAGCATGCGCTATATGCCGGAATTCGGACCAAACGTGGGTCGAGTGCTCGCATTCCGAACGGCCTTCATAGTGGCAGCCGCCATTTGCGCAGCGGGGGTGTTCACATCAGCGGCGAAGGGGAGTGGGGGAAGTGAACAGCAAACGGTGAACAGTGAACAGTGAAAGGTGAACGGTCTGCCTTGGAAGTTGGACGTTGAATGTTCAGGCCTTCTCCTTCTTCAGCTTCTCCTCCCGCTCTCTGAGAAACGCGAGTTCGGCCTCGGTGAGGCCGTTGGTATTCTCCTCCTTGGCAGGCTTGGGCGAGGTAGCTTTCCTGGTTGCCTCGGCCGGCTTCTCGGGCTTCGGGGTCTTAGAGGCCGCGGGAGTTTTCTCCGCCTTCACCGGCTCGGGGGCCGGAGTGTGCTTTTTCGGCGCCGGCTTCGGGCCGGGCTTGATCTTCTCCAGATCGTTCGCCTGAATGAGGATGGTATAAGAGAGCTTGAACTGCTTCTCCTCGGGGGTAAGCCGGTTCCGAGCCTCGCCCGAAAGGCCGTTCAACCACTTGCGCTTGATGGATTCCTGTATCTCCGTGTGCCTCTTGAGCACGTCCGCGGGCAGGACTTCGGGATCTACTTTGACGCAGACCTCGCCGTCGTATACTTTGTCAACCGTCCCTGTGAGTCCGGCAAAATACGGATAATAAGTCTGGTTCTTAGCATCCGCGGGTGTTGCCTCGCGGCTTACGACCTGAACAACGTCGCCCTCACTAAACTTCGCCATTTTCTTCTCTCCTCGGCACTATTCTAGCACAAATGAGCCGTCCTACGCCAGCCTTCTCCCGACATAGATATAGCTGGTTATCGCATGGAAGTACTCGCCTTTGTCTGCCAGCGACTGAAGATCACCAAGAAAACGGTCGTATTCCTCCCTGGAGATCATGCCCCGTTTGACCAGCGCCTCGAAGTCTCTCATGCCGGAATGATCGAACTCCGTACTGGTGAGAACGTAGGGATAGACCTTGCCCTCGAAGAGCCGACTGCGATGGAACACCCGCCAAAGTCGCCTGCCCATCCACGAATCGCAATCCGCCATCCATGCCTGCTTCCAGTCGCCGAAGATATGGATGATCTTCCGTACGAGGTCCTTATCCGATCCGTCTATCGCCTGCGAGTCCCAGTCCCAGTGGGCGAAAAGCACCTGTCCGTGGGGTCTTAGGACGCGGTGAACCTCGCTGATGAGCGCATCCTTGTCCGGGATGCACTCCAACATATCCCTGGAGTAGACCAGATCGAACCGGCCATCCCCGAACGGCAGACCCTGGGAGACATCGGCAACCATGAACTCGAATCTGGGGTCGTCCCCGACTTCGGCCTTCGCCGCATCGAGCGCCTTCTGAGACGAATCCACTCCGACCAAGCGAGCGTCCGGGCCCACCGTCTCCCCAATCCGCCTGAGGTCATAGCCCTTCCCGCAGCCGAGGTCCAGCACATTCTTCACGCCCTCCAGGTCCATGAGTGAGTAGATGTAATCTCTCATCGCAAGCATGTCGGACGGCAGTTCGGTCATCGGTATCCTCCTTCTGGACAGTTCGTCAGCCCAGCCTCAAACCCTTTGTAGAGCGACGCGCATCGAACGTGCAGTTTGCCCACGGGCATCCTTCGTTGAGATAATTCGTCTAACACACCCTAAACCCCTTGGGCGCAGCGCAGGTACGTTGCCACCCGATATTTCCCACCTCGCGCCCGGATTATGCTATAATCATCCCGTGAACAACTACGCTTACGTAGCGCTTTTCGCGATCATCGGAGTGGGGTTCGCCGTCGTGACCCTCTGGTTCTCGTGGCTGCTGAGGCCGACTCATCGGCCCACCGGCTGCAAGGGCGAGGCATACGAATGCGGCGAAGTCCCGTTCGGCGACGCGTGGAAGCAGTTCAAAGTAGGATATTACATTTTTGCATTGATATTCGTCATATTCGATGTGGAAGCGATCTTCCTATTTCCGTGGGCGAAGCAGCTTCTGAGTCTGAAGGCGGCCGGGCTTGGCGTATTCGCATTCATTGAAATGATGATTTTCATTGGTGTTCTTCTCGCCGGCTTGCTTTATGCGTGGACAAAGGGAGTCTTGAAGTGGGAGTAGCCGAAAAACTTCCTGAAGGCAGCGTAATCACGACCACGGTGGACACGGTCCTGAACTGGGCGCGTACCTCCTCGCTCTGGTACATGCTATTCGGTCTAGCGTGCTGCGCGATCGAGATGATGTGTACCGGCGCGGCGAGATACGACTTCGACCGGTTCGGGATGATCTTCCGAGCGTCACCCCGCCAGAGCGACCTGATGATCGTCGCGGGCACGGTGACTAAGAAGATGGCCCCCAGGATCAGGCGGCTGTACGAGCAGATGGCCGAGCCCAGATACGTCATCGCCATGGGCGCGTGCGCATGCTCGGGCGGGCCGTTCTATGACTCCTACAGCGTTGTGAAAGGCGTGGATGAGATCGTGCCCGTGGATGTCTATATCCTCGGCTGCCCTCCCAGGCCCGAAGCGCTGATTCAAGGCTGTCTAAAACTCCACGAAAAAATAAAGAAGGAAAGCATCGCCGGAAAGAGAACTTAACAGCAATGCTAGTATCAGAGCGTGTCGAGCAGCTCTTGCTCGGTCAGTTTCCTGAGGCAATCCTCGAGTCTCGGGAAATCTCCCAAGTCTCATCCCACACGATCAAGATAAATGAAATCGTTTACATATGCCGGTTCCTGAGGGACCACCCCGAATTGGACTTCGATTATCTCATGTCGCTCACGGCGGTTGATTGGCCGGAAAGACTGGAAGTCGTCTATCACTTGTATTCCATCGCCTACAAGCACTATGTGACATTGAGGGTAAACCTCGACAAGGAGGACCCCACCGTTCCTTCTGTTACCTCCGTGTGGAAAGCCGCCGACTGGCAGGAGCGCGAGGTATACGACATGTTCGGGATCGAGTTTGCGGGCCACCCGGACTTGCGCCGGATCCTCCTTGATCCTGATTGGGAAGGCTTTCCTTTGCGCAAGGATTATGTGGAAGAATAACTATGTTACGAACTGAAGAGATACAGGTGAACATGGGTCCTCAGCATCCGAGCACTCATGGCGTGCTGAGGATGATCCTGAAGCTCGATGGCGAAGTGGTCGTCGAAGCCCAGCCGGATATCGGTTTTCTCCATCGCGGCATAGAGAAGCTGGCCGAGAAGCGGACCTACAACCAGTTCGTCACACTGACGGACCGGACGGACTACCTGTCCTCGATGCTGGA
>Ga0307379_10007064_pt1 | contig 15305 bp, 12 predicted proteins | sample UN2MG_FD_202237 | JGI IMG/M metagenome (GOLD analysis project Ga0307379, IMG submission 202237) | Soil microbial communities from Risofladan, Vaasa, Finland - UN-2 | ecosystem: Environmental > Terrestrial > Soil > Coastal area > Acid sulfate soil | place: Finland: Risofladan, Vaasa | collected... | reverse complement strand
CCGCGGGCCCGCAACTTAAGCGCAGGCCTGATACGGCCGCATGCTTCGCAGTGCGATTGCCGCACAAAAACCTAACCGCCATTTGCAGGCGCACGCTCATCCCGAACGCCAGCGGTCACGCGGCTTTCTGGCAGGGTGGAGTAGAGGGAATGATGTGTATCTTATGAGTGCCGGATGGCCAGTATAATTCGTCTCTCCACAGCCAGCTACAACGCGCTACCACTATCATACCCATGCAATTGCAAACGTGTCAAGCAAAACACGACTTTTTTTTCAAGTCGGCGTGCGGTTGCTTTCCCGACGCCTGCCGGCCGGCGCATGCCACGGCTGCCTGCCCCGGAGAGGCCAACGGTTCGGCCCGCAGCCGCCGCCGAACGCTACGGATTATGCTTCACGGGTCCGAGCAGGAAGCTGTCGCTTTCGGAATCGTGGTCGGCCAGGTTCAGCGACCCGCAGCCCTGCTCGGTCTGGCGGTCTCCGGTGGCCGAACTGTATATGTTGTCCCGGTCTATGCCAAGGTCGGCCCGGCAGCCGTTGCCAACGTGCAAACCGGCGTACAGCACGTTGACATACTGGCCGCGGGTGTGGTTCTGGCTCATGCCGTCGCGGGGGTCGCCGTGTCCCGGGTTGTTCCAGGGAAAGTCGGCGGTCTTGCCCCTGTAGCCCGGCGTGCGGTCGGCTGCAATTATCAGCCCGCCGCCGCTGGCGCCGCTGACCCCGCTGGCATATGCCGGGCTGCCCGCCGTGCCCATGTTCAGAGGCCCCTGGTAGGAGTAGCTGACGTGCTCGCCCTGGCCCGCCGCAGAGGCCGAGAAGTCCCAATCAAGCCGCCCGTCGGTGCGGGTGTTGCGGTCGGGGGTGTCGTCCGTGCTCGGACAGATGAAGATCCCGGTCCCCTGGCCCTCGCGGACCAGCAGGAACAGCAGCGACGAGACGTTGTAGGCGGTGGCGGTCGAGGGCGCGGCGGATTCGTTCTGCCCCGTCGCGGCATTCCAGTTGTTGTTCGCGGTCAGCCAAGGCCAGCTTCGGCCGTCGGCAGCCACGTAGGTCGAAAGGCCCACGCCTATGTTGTGGAGGTTGGCTGCGCACTTGGCCCGCCGCGCCAGCTCCAGCGCTTTCTGCAATCCCGGCGTCAGGATCGTCACCAGCAGGCCGATGATCGCCACCACGACCAGCAGCTCGATAAGCGTGAAGGCCTTGCCTTTCCGCCTCCTCGCTACAGGCAGCTTCGCCGTCCTGAACTCCCTGTCCCGAGCCTGCCGAGGGACACCGAAGGGCAGTTCGATGAGGGTGAATCCTTTGGTTCGCATGGCCGTTCTCCTTTCGTCTCAAAGGCCGCAAACTCCCGGACCGCCCCGCGCGGCACGCAATGACCTTATGAATGAGTGCTTCCAACCCGCGCGGACGGCCGTCCTTTCAACCTGCCGGTCCGTTCATCCGGCAGGAAGCGCTTGGCCTGTCGCCGGCCGGCAGCCCCGCCGAGGCGTGGACCGGGCCGGTCCGCTTCCGCATGCGTCGCGCGGCCGCGCTAGCCCCGGCCGTGCGCGCACACGGGCTGCGGTGTGGTGTCCTGTGAGTTGCGAGAGGAAGGGAGGCGGGAGGAAAGATTATGAATGAGGAGTATGATTTCTACTCAGCGCCGTCTCCCATGCCGTCGCGCTCACTCACACACACCTATTATACGCAGCCGGGGCGGCATCCGACCGCAAGAACGCGCCCGCGAAGACAGGAATCTGCGCCGCGCGCAGCGGCGGCGCCCGGCGCGACCCTCAGCTTATTGACACCGGGGCGGACAGAGCTTAGCCTGCCTCCCTGGGCTGGCAGCCGGCAAGACCGCACGCCGGAACGCGGCCGGGAGAGCTCGGTAATGGACGTGCTTTCGATCCGCAAGAAGCTCCAGGCGCACGGCCAGGAGCACCTTCTACAGTTCCATGACGAACTGGCGCCCGGTGCGCAGAAGGCCCTTCTGGACCAGGTGGCCTCGCTGGACCTGGAGCAGTTGGACCGGCTTATCGAGCAGTACGTCCTGAAGGGCGGCGAGGGCGCCCTGCCGAAGGACATCGATCCTCCGGAGGTGATCCCCGCGATGCCCGCCGACCCGCAGGCGGCGGCCGAGAAGGAGGCCGCCCGAAAGCGCGGCCAGCGCTTGATAGCCGAGGGCAAGGTGGCGGCGTTCGTGGTTGCCGGCGGGCAAGGCACGCGCCTGGGCTTCGACGGGCCCAAGGGCTGCCTGGAGGCCACCCCGGTGGTCCACAAGCCCTTGTTCCGCCTGTTCGCCGAGAAGGTCCGCGCCGCGGCGGTCCGCCACCGCGTGACGATCCCCTGGTATATCCTGACCTCGCCGGCAACTGACGTGGCCACCAAGGCGCACTTCCGCCGAAACGACTACTGGGGGTTCAGCCCCAACGACGTGATCTTCGTGATGCAGGAGACCCTGCCGACGTTCAGTCCGGACGGCAAGATCCTGCTGGCAGACAAGGGGCAGTTGTCTTCGAGCCCCAACGGCCACGGCGGCAGCCTGCTGGCCCTTCGGAAGACAGGCGCGCTGGACGACATGGCCCGGCGCGGCATCGAGCTGATCAGCTACTTCCAGGTGGACAACCCGCTGGTCCGGTGCGTCGACCCGCTGTTCATCGGCCTGCACGCCGCCCGCGGCGCGGAGATGAGCGCCAAGGCCGTTCCCAAGATCGACCCGATGGAGCGGCTGGGCAACCTCTGCCTGGCCGGCGGCAAGGTCGCGGTCATCGAGTACTCGGACATGCCGGAGGATTTAGCCAACCGGACCACGTCGGACGGCCGGCTGAAGTTCAGCGCCGGCTCCATCGGCGTGCACGTGATCAGCCGCGAGTTCGTCGAGCGACTTACCGCAACAGGCGGCTATCCGCTGCCGTTCCACCGGGCCGAGAAGCTCGTGCCCTACGTCGGGCCGGACGGGCGGGTCGGCAGCCCCGAGAGCCCCAACGCCGTCAAGCTTGAGATGTTCGTATTCGACGCGCTGCCGCTGGCCGACGGCACCGTTGTGCTGGAGACGCTGCGAAGCGAGGAGTTCAGCCCCATCAAGAACGCCGGCGGCACCGATAGTCTGGCCACCAGCCTGCACGACCAGGTGCGCTGCTGGGCGGCGTGGATGGAGCAGGCAGGTATCAAGGTTCCGCGCGACGCCGACGGGCAGGTGGCCGCCGCCATCGAGATTTCGCCGCTTTTCGCCGACTCAGCCGACGAGCTGGCGGCCAAGGTTGACCGCAAGCTGACCATCAGCACGGGCCAGACGTTCTATCTTGGCTCGCGCGGCCAGATCGGCGGCAGCATCGCGTAGCACACGCGCGGACCGCAGACCAATCCGGGCTGGCGGCAGTCGCCGGCCGCGAGCGAGTCATGTCCTCAACCTACATGGCCGGCACAAAGCGCAAGAAGCTCCTGATCCTGGTGAACCGCCACAAGCCCGAGGCGCGAGCCCAGGTCAAGGCGCTGCGCCCGTGGTTCGCGCGACGGGCGCAGGTCGTCGCTGTCCTGCCGGCCGCGGGCCCGCTGCCGAAGCGGGCGGCGCAGGCCGACTTGTGCATCGTGTTCGGGGGCGATGGGACCCTTCTATCGGCCGCCCGGGCGGTGGCAGCTCGTCCCGTACCATTGGTAGGCGTCAACCTCGGCAAGCTGGGATTCCTCGCTGAGTTCGACGTCAAACACATGAAGAAGCATTTCGGGGACATGCTCAGCGGCAAGATAGCCCCCACCGAGCGCATGATGCTGGAGGTGTGTGTCGCGCGCAGTCGGGCCTGCCGCTTCCGCTCGGTGGCGGCCAACGACGTCATAATCTCGGCCGGGCCGCCCTTCCGCATGATCGACCTGCTGGTGGAGCAGCGCGGTAAGCGGATTTCACGGTACCTCGGCGACGGGCTGATTGTGGCCACGCCGACCGGTTCAACCGGCTACAACATGTCGGTCGGAGGGCCGATACTGGAGCCGACGCTGGAGGGGATGACAATCACGCCTGTGGCGCCGCACAGCCTGTCGCTGCGCCCAATCGTTTTGCGCGGCGACGCGGTCGTGTGCATACGGGCCGCCCGCGTGAACCCCGGCACAACCGTCATCGTGGACGGGCAGGTGTCCAGGACAATCCGCAAGGGCGACCGCATCGAGATACGCAAGGCCGCCGCCATAATGCTGATCGTGCCGCTCCCAGGAAGATCTTTCTTCCACACCCTCTCAGCCAAGCTCCAGTGGGGCCGCAGCCCCCACCATACGTCCTGACTGTGGACTTGCCGGCCCTTTTGCGTTGAACTCATCTCGCACGGGGGGATAATGACAGGCAGGTTAGGGAAGACCGAGTGACCAGAGACTGGCGGACACCATAAGGCATGAGGCCGACGGGGACACACACCTCCGCAGGCCCCGCGATAGACTGAGGGCGGACCATGCCGCAGAGACTGTATACCGTCTACCAGGTGGCCAACCTGCTGGGGGCCGTTCCGGCGGAGGTGATAGGATGGATAGACAAAGGATGGCTGCCATGTCGCCGCGCCGCCAACCAGCCGCTGCGGATCTCGGAGAGGAACCTGGTGGCCTTTCTCAAGAACCAGGGGGTCAACATCGAGCAGGTGATGGCCAAGGCGGTCATCAACGAGTCGCGGCAGACCGTGCCGGGCGCGCACAGCCCAGTGGCGGCGGCCCTGATGCAGCAGCCAGCCGACACCCGGTCCACCAGGCGCCTGCCGGCTCAGGATCGGCCCTTCGGCGACGAGCCGGTGACCGAGCCCGCCTCAACCTTTGACCCGGCGCAATCGCCGACCGCGCAGGTGGCCGACGCCGCACAGGCCGCAGAGGCGATCCTTCGTGAGGCCGTAGCCAGGAACGCCAGCAGCATTCACATCGAGTGCCCCCCCGAGGGATTGACGCTGCGGATGCGCGTCGACGGGGTAGTGCGCAGCAACGTTGACTCGTCGATGGGCATCAGCGCGTCGATGGGCTCGGAAGTGCTAGGCCGCTTCAGCGAGATGGCCGGGCTGGACGCCGCTCCGGGCGCCCCGCCACAGCAGGGCCGCTTCTCCTGCGCCGTGAATGGGCGGAGCATCACACTCCGCGCCGCGACCTGCCCGACGACCCGCGGGCGCAAGATGGTCATCCACGTGGCGGACGGCCGCGCGGCTCCGCCGCTGTCCGACCTGGGCATGACGGAGCAGCAGGAATCGGAGCTGCGGGAACTGCTCGCACAGCCGTGCGGGCTGATCGTGCTGGCCGGCCTGCCCGACGGCGGCGCGCGGGAAGCCCTGCGCGCCATCGCCGCCGAGCTGTGCACCCCGGACCGCAGCGTGGCGGCCATCATCCGAGACGGCGACGATGCGATCCGCGGCGCGAGCTGCACGCAGGCGGGCCCACAGGCCGGCGTGAGCTTCGACCAGGCCGTCCGCGGCGTTGCGGCGCAGGATCCGGACGCCATCGCGATCGAGGAGGTGCTTGACCCGGCGACCGCATCGGCTGCACTGGCCGCAGCCCTGGACGGCTGCCTCGTCGTCGCGCGCATGGGCGTGCCGTCCGCACCGCACGCCCTCGACACGCTCCTGAAGATGGGCCTGGAGCCCTGGCCGCTGAGCCTGGCGCTGCGGGCGGTCGTTACGCGGGTGACAGTCAGGAGAGTATGCCCTCGCTGCACGCATCGGGCGCCGGTTCTGGCCGGGCTGGTTCGGCGACTGGGCCTCCAGGCCGAGGACATCGGCGTTGAGAACTGCGTCGGCGCCGGGTGCGCGGAGTGCCGCGACAGCGGCTACCTCGGGACAACGGGCGTGGTGAGCGTTATGCGGGCCTCCAAGTCGGTGGCGGCGGCCCGTCGGGCCGGCGGCGGTCTGGCGGCCCTGGGACGGGCGGCAGAACAGTCAGGCACGGGCACGCTGCTTCAGGCAGGGCTGGCGAAGGCCTCGCGGGGCGAGACCTCGTTGCAGGAGCTTCAGAGGGTGCTGGGGTTCGCGGCGGAGCGGTGCTGACGCACCGGCGCTACCGGCGAGTCAATCGGCGACGGCCTTCCAGCCCTCGTAAAGGTCGCTCAGCAGGGCGATGACTTCCTCAATCCGCTGGGGGTCCTTCTGGGCGTTGGCCTCGTGGAGGTGCCGCTCCATGAACAGGTACAGCCGCCGGAGGTTCATCGCCACTTCGCCCCCGACCTCCACGTTCAGTGAGTTGTTCAGCTCGTCGATGATGTCGATCGCCCTGTCGATGGACTGGCCCTTCTCGCAGTGCTTCCCCGCGCGGAGCTCCTCGACGGCCTGCCGCAGGAACTTGATCGCGCCTTCATACAACAGCAGGATCAGCCTTCCCGGGGATTGCGTTGCGACGGAGTTCTGCTGGTAGGTCTCGAATCCTTTCATCATCTCACCTTACTGGTGTCACTCCGAGGTGTCGGGTGCTAGCGAGGCAAACAGGGCCTCGAACACGCCCCGTTGTGCATCCCACTGGGCCAGGAAGCTCTCCAACCGGGCGTACTTGGCTTCCAGTCGCTCTTGCTGGGCCTCCAGGCGGCGTTCGACGACCTCGATGCGATCGTTCAGGCCCTCCACCCGGTCGGACAGGTGCGTCTTCATGGCAGTGATGCTGCCCGTTGTGGAGTCCAGGAGCGTGTCCAAGGCCGTGAAGACGGCCCCGGCGAACCCCCGGCGGACGCGGACGGTGGCGGTCTGGGTGTGCTCGCCGGGCGTCCCGTCGGACACGGCGGTCAGTTGAAGGCCCTCTTCCGGGTTGCCCTGCTGGCCGACCAGCGCGCCGCCGTTGACATCCAAGTACCGCCACGGGTCCGAGCTATCTGCCGCCCGGATGCGGGCGAGGGTGACCACCTCGTCGCTGAAGAAGACCTCGACGTCGTAGGCCCCGGGGGCGGTGTCGTCGGTGGCGCCGGTGAACTGGATGTAGTTGCTGTCACTCGCGCCGGCGCCCCTGGCCCCGACCAGGGCAAGCACGCCAAGGTAGTCCTCGGAGACAGCCTCGTCGAACGTGCTGGTGTCGAGGCTGAGCTGGCCGTAGCGGTCTATCTCGAAGCCCAGCTCCGTCGGCAGCGTGACCGAATCGCTCCCCGCGTCGAACCCGCCAGCCGAGCCGATCAGCGCCGAGCGCACCTCGTGGAGGATGGTGGAAACCTGGGACTCGCCCTGCAACACGCCGCCGGTCTTGGTGTCCTCGTCGTAGCCGGTGTAACCGTCAAGCGTGTCCACCAGTCCGTTGTAGATCGCCACGAAGTTCTGGAGATCGCTCGCAAGGTCCGAGGTGTTCCGTGTCAGCGTGATGCTGGCCAACGCGGGGTCCTGCTCCGTGCCGGCCGTCAGCAGGTTAATCGTCAGGTTTGGGATTACGTCGGTGACGGTGTTGCAGCTTCGGGTGATCCAGTCGCCGGGCGGATACCCGTCCACGCGGAACTTGGCGTCAGCCGCATCTTGCGTCTCGGTGAACGTGGCCGAGCGGAGATCGACCGTCCCGTCGGTCCCGTCGAGGGTCGTGCCGGCGTCGTTGACCGTGATGTCGTAGTCGTCCCCGGTGTCGTTGCCGCCGAGGACCAGATGATAGACCTGCCCGCCGCCGGCGTCGTACTGCAAGATGCTGGCCGTCACGCCGGGATTTGCCGAGTCGTTGTTGATCAGGTCACGCAGGTCCTCAAGCGTGGTCTCGCCGGTCGTATAGAGCGTTCGGGTCACGCCGTTGTAGATGTAGCTGAAAGCGCCTTCCCCCACCGTGGTGTCGAGGGTGGCCACCCCCGCGTGGACGAGCCGCTCGGCGGCCGCCAGCGCCGCGACCTCAATCTGGTGGATGCCCTCGCCGGCCCCGGCGGAGGCCACCGCGGTCAGCACGTCCGTCTCGGAACTGGAGGCATTGACGGCCCGCAGGCCGTTGGGGTCCCACAGACCCTCCGCCAGTTCCTTCAGTTGTGTCAGCCGGCGTTCGACTTCCGAGACGGCCGTCTGCTTGGCCTGGAGCTGGTACTTGCGGTTCCCCAGCAGGTACAGTGGCCGACTGTTGACGGCCATCAACTGCGAGATGATCGACTCGCTGTCGATGCCTGAGAACACGCCTGGCAGAGTGAGTCCCATGTAAACGCCTTCGGTGCTGAGGCCCTGGGGGCCGCGGTCTGCCTCGTCCTGACACCTCCATTATCGATTGCTGCCACAACGACTTAAGGGTTCGGCGGGGAGAAAAAGAGGCCCGCGCGGTTCTTCCGCGCGGGCCCAATCAGGCTGGTGGCCTGATCTTCGCTAAGGAAGGCGCCCCATCGCGTCGGGGTTTGGGTGCGGTCGGTTATGCGTACTAACGTGGGGTCGCCTTCTTACTGATTCATGTCATGCGGCTGCCTTATGCGCGAAGCAGTTGCAGTGCCATCTGCGGCATGGTGTTGGCCTGGCCGAGCATGGAGATGCCAGCCTGCGCCAGCACCTGGTTGCGCGTCATGGCGCTCATCTCGGCGGCCACGTCCGCGTCGCTGATGCGCGACTCGGCGGCCAGCAGGTTCTCTGCCTGGATGTCCAGCACCGTGACCGTTGCCTGGAGGCGGGTCATGAGGTAGCCCAACTCGGCCCGGTAGCCGTCCTTGATGCCGATGGCAGTATCGAGCGAGGTGAGAGCCAAGATGGCGTTGGCCTTGCTGTCGATGGCGACCCCCGCCCCGCCGGCCGTGCCGTCGGTGAGGTTCCAGTCCGCGACGTCCTTTAGGTCGTCGATGTCATCGGTGCCGGTCTTGGTGATGGTCATCGTGCCGACCGCGCCGGTGGCGCTGGCGGTCGTGCGAAGGAAGTACTGCCCGACGTCCGAGTCGTACTCGATCGTCGCGGCATTGTAGGTGCCGATGGCCTGCGACCGGGCGTTGATGACCGTCACCACCTCGTTCATCGAGTAGGCCGTGCTGGCCGTGAACGCCACGCCCGTGATGTCAGCCTCGGTGCCGAAGTCGAGCGTGTAGGCCGCCCCGTTGGCCCCGACCGTGAACCACGTGGCCCCGGCGTCGGCGACGCCGTGGTAGTTCAGGGCGGTGGACTTCGTGCCGCCGGCGGCGTCCAGGCCCAACCCCGTGCGGGTCATCTCCTGGGCGGTAATGCTGATGGCGGTGGACGAGCCGACGTGGAAGTCGAAGCTGTCCGTGGAGTTCAGCAGCGTCTTGCCGTTAAACGTGGTGGACTGGGCGATTCGAGTGATCTCGTCTGCGAGCTCGCCGAACTCTGAGTTCATGATCCCGCGCTGCGTATCGCTGTACGAATCGGTCGCAGCCTGCTCCGCCAGCTCCTTCATGCGGACGAGCAGCTCATCCATGACGGACATCGAACCTTCGCCCGCCTGGATCATGCTGATGGCGTCCGAAGCGTTCCGCGAGCCCTGCCGCACCACCGCGATGTCGGCTCGCAACAGTTCGCGGACCGCCAGGCCGGCCGCGTCGTCCTTCGCGCTGTTGATGCGCAGGCCGGACGAGAGCCTTTCGACTGACTTGGCCAGAGCCTCATAGCTCCTGCCCAAGTGCCTTGCGGCATTCTCAGCCATAAGGTTGTTCTTGATTGCCAGCATTCTGCATCTCCTTTGGATGGTTTACGTTCTTGTCCGGCCCTCGGCGGAGCCTTGGACACGTGCCTTTCGATCAGCTTGCCTGCGGACGCGATAACTGGCCCACCGCCGCGCACCACACGGCACGCTGGCTGGCGGCGCTTCTGCACCCGATTATCGAGGGCAGGGCGGACAACTTGAGGCCGAGATGACGGAATCTTCCCCACCGGGGCCGGCACGGGCCCTTGGCCTGCGGCCGCCGCCGCGGTCGGAGCGGCGGAGGGCATGGTCAAGCCGTAGGAGATAACTCCTTTTAGGACATGATGTTGCTGGCATCCGACAGAACGACCCCCGCCGCGGGACGGCGCCGGCAGCACACGGACCGCCGTGGCCAGCCGCCTGTGTTCATCCGCCCCGGTAAGCGCGAAGCGGCGCCTTGCTCCTGCGAATGCGTGCGAGCCGATCCGCCAGATCCTGCTTCTGCGCCGCGATCGCCAAGCAGACGGCCAGGTGGGTCTGGCGAACCTTTTCCAGTTTTGCGGCCGAGTCCCGGCTGAGGGAGCCGGCCATCGCGGTGATCCGCGCGAGAAGACCATCGATCCTCTCGCCCACTGCTCGCAAGGCTCCCGGATGGCCCCCATCCAGCATGGACCTCTGCTCGGCGACCGCCGCCTCCAGCTCCGAGACCAGCCGCGCCTGGTCGCTCTCCGCCGGGCCGAGCCCAGTGCAAGACGGGGTTTCCGCGGAATCGCCCATGCTAAGAGTGCCTAACAGAATGCTACGTGGCGGCTGGACCGGCCACGGACCGCACCTTCGCCATCAACTCCACCGCCTCGGTGTTCTCCGGGTTCAGGGCCAGCACTCTGCGCAGGGCGTTGCCGGCCTCCAGGAACCTGCCCTCCCGCGCGTAAAGACTCCCCAGGCAGAACAGGACTGACGCGTCGTCCGGGTGAGATCGCAGGTACACCTGCATGCAGTGGATGATCCTGGCGAAGCTGCCCATCCGGCAGGAGGTCTGGAACAGCCCCAGCAAGGCTATGAGATTGTCGCCGTCCAGCTCCAGGCACTTCAGGTACATCTCCAGGGCGGCTGGATACTCGCGGCTCTGCTGATAGACCATCGCCAGTCCGCCGTAGGCCTCGGCGCAGCGCGGATCGGCAGCCAGCGCCCGCCTGAAGGCGCCGGCGGCCTCGGCCAGCAGTCCGTTCTGCATCGCCGCGGCCCCGGCGTCCAGATGGGTTTCGGCGCTGTGGCCATCGTGCAGCTCGTCTGTCCGGCACTGGGATGCGGGGCCGGCCAGCTTGAACAGAACATGGTGGTAGCTGCCCAGGTCCTTGGCGCAGCCGGCCAGCGGGTTCGCTGGGGGCCTCGGAGGTGGCGGGTTGTGCGAGACCATTGCCCGGTTGCTCTCTGCTCTTGGGGCCGCTGCGAGGACGCTAGCGCCGGCGGAGGGGCCCTTTGCTCCCCGGCTGGTGCAAACCCCGTGCCTCGGTGCGGCCGCCGCGCAGCGCCCTGCCGGCGGGCACCTGCGCCCCGGTTCCACCGGCGGCCTCTGCGCGGGATGTATGATTATCGTACGTCACAACCGTTCAAATGCTTTGCATGAGACCGACTCAGGTTATGTAGTCCAGCAGGTTCAGACGGAGCAGTTGGGCGGCCGCCGCCAGGGTCAGGTCGTAGAGGTTCTGGGTCCGAGCCAGCTCGATGGCGACGAGGGTCAGGTCCGCGTTCTGTAGCGAGCCTGCCTGCTGGTCGGCGGTGGCCTTCGCGTCCTCGAGCGTCGCCCGCAGGCTGTCCATCGCCTGAAGCTTTCCGCCCAAGACGGTCATCTGCCGAGTGACGACGGCCTGCACTTCCTTGACGGAGTCCATGGCCTGGCTCAGCAGGCTGACCTGCTGCGACTCAGTCAGCGATCGCTCGTTGTTCATCAGGTCGCGGATACTGATCAGAGCGCTGAACAGGTCATAGGTGCCGGGCACGCGCACTGCCTCGGCGCCCGTCCGGGTGATGCCCGTTGCGTCCACGTAGAGGATGCGCCCGGTCTGGGAGTCCGTGACGGCAACGTTGTCGCTGAAGGCGATTGCCGTTGAGCTGGCGCCGTCGTCGACGGAAAGCGTTCCGCTGGCCTGCACGGCGAACGTGCCTTCGGGCGAGCCCGCTGCCGCCCAGCCGGTCATGTCAACGCAGGCTACGTCGTCCGACTCGTTGGTCAGCTCCAGGTTGTCCTCGGTGCCGGTGAAAGTGACGGCCGGGCCGGAGTCCAGCCGGATCGTCTGCCCGGCGGCCTCGATCGTGACCGTGTGGGTGCCGATGACCGTGTCCTGTCCCGCCGAGAGTGTTCCGGCGGCCACGCCGGATGCGCCTTCATACACAGTGGCCGTGTGCGAGACGCTCAGCCACACGTCACCGCGGACCGAGGAGGTGGCCGTGCCCGCCGCCGCGCCGGTGGCGCCCAGGAACTCGGGCCCCTGGCGGCTGTCTGCGCGGAAGGCCCGGTCGCCCACCAGCAGTCCAGACCTCTCGACGCCCTGGGCCACGGGGACCAGAAGGTCGGTTTGGCTTCCCTGATACGTGACCGACGTGATCTTGCCGCCATCGCGCTCAACCGCGTAGGGCGCGGTGGTGGTCTTCACACCGCCGAAGACGTAACGCCCGAGGCTTTGGCCGTTGACGATCGAAACGATCTGCTCCAGCAAAGAGTCGATCTCGGCGGCCATCGCGGCGCGGTTGGTGGCGCCGTAGGTCGCGCTGGCTGCCTGGGTGAGCAGTTGCTGGGCGCGGCTGACGCTGTCGTTGATGTTCTGCACGGCGTTGTGGCAGAACTCCAGGCCGCGGACGACCCCCTCAAGGTTCTTGACGTATCCTTCCGTCTGGCGGCTCTGGGTGTTGAGTCGCATGATGCTGTAGGCGTCTCCGGGGCTGTCGGAGGACCGGTTGATTCGCATGCCCGAGGCTGCCTGCTCCTGTAGCCGCGCCAGCGCTTGGGCATGGCAGCTCAGCGCGTAACTGGTGTTGCTGTAGATTGTGCCCCAGCCGCTCATTGCTCCACTCACCTCATAGCAGGTCCATCAGGGACTGTACTGTGCGATCGACGGCGGCGATGTAGTTGGCCACCGCCTGGTACATGCGTTCGAAGACCAGCAGTTGGGCTGCTCTTTGATGTCCACGCCGCAGAACTGGCTGCGCTGATTCTCCAGTTGCTGCATCATGCTGGTCAGACTGTCCTTCCGCGCCTGTCGGATCATCACTCTCTGCCCGACACCGGTGAGGAGCTGCTGGTGGAACCCCGTCGGACTGGTGCCGTTCAGGGAATCCATCGGCTCGGACTCCAGCTCGGCCATCTGTCCGACGGCAAGGTTGTCGGCCATGTCCGACCCCATGGCGGTGGCGAATCGCGACGGGTTCGCGAGTATCTCGGCGCGAACCGCCATGGTGCGCGCGGAGTTGCCGCTGAACAGCGTGTTGATCCCGCAGGCGGCCAGCAGGCCTGTTGCGTCGGAGCTCGCAAGGGCCTCGACCGTGAACTGCTCGCCGGCGATCAACGAGCGGGCGGGCATGGACACGTAGATGCCCTGATCGACCTCGAGCCGGTCGCCTGCGGCGTAGCCCTGCCCGACCGACAGCGTCCGGACTGTCTGCCCGGCGCCGTTCTCGATCTGGATCCTCAGCGACGAGGCGACGCCAACGTCACCCGTGTCCAGGACGGTGCAGGTGTAGGTCTCGTTGGACTGGCCGGTATAGATGCCGGATATCGCCGGCTGGGGGCTGCCGGGGATCGTGCTGGTCTTGGGCTCAGCCGCCAGGGCGGGCAGGAAGTCGAACCTGTATCCGCTCTCGGCCTCGATCCGCAGCTGCGAGCCGGTGGCCGTCGCCCTCAACTCGGACAGCGCGTCCAAGCCCGCAGCCACGTCCGCGATCGTGTCCGCCCCGTCAATGGGCACCGAGTAACGCGTGACCGATTGGGTGTTCAGGTCGATGACGCGCACATGCAGCTCGCTGCCGGCAGGGACCTGCCCCAGCCAATCCGACAGGGCCTGGTCGCTGACGGGCCACCCGGTCAGCTCTGTGAACGACCCGGCCGCGCCGACGCCCTGGAAGTGAATGCGGTTGATGCCCGAGACGATCCCTGCGGCCAGGGCATCCAGGCCCTCGAGGATCTCGGGCACGATCTCGTTCCTCAGCGCCAGCAGCCCGCCGAGTCGTCCGCCACGGACGTCGGTCTGGTAGAAGCTGGCGTCCTTGACGGACACGCCCAGCTTGCCCCCCTCCGTGATGCCCACCTCCAGCTCGGTGGCTGTGCGCCGCACCACCAGGGGCGTGCCCCAGGCCACCACGCTTCCCACACCCGTCTGCGGGTTTTGCCCCTCCAACTGGACATCAACCAGCTCGGCAAGCTCCATGATGGCCTGGTCGCGCCTGTCGCGCATGAGGTTGGCGTCGTCGCCGCGGCCGACCAGCGTCTGGATCTGGCCGTTCATGGCCGCCACCTGTGAGTTCAGACTGTTGACCTGGGCGATGCAGGTCTCAGCCTCCTGGCAGATCTGAGATTTCAGGTCTTCCAGCACCTCACCCAGTCTGCGGAACTCGGATGCGAGGCTGTCAGCAGCCCAGGCAGCCTGCTCCTGCATGGCTTGGCTGTCGGGCTGGGAGGCCAACTGACGAAGGGAATCGAAGAACCGACCCATCGCGCCCAGCAGGCCGTCGGACTCCAGCGTCCCAAGCGATTGCTCGATGGATCGCAGGGTCAGCAGCTCCTGGGAGACCTGCCCGTCCACTGGCCGCTGACCCAGGATCTGACTCTCCAGCAGCATATCGATGTTGCGGCTGATGCTGGATATGCGCGAGCCGCCGATAGATGCCTGCCTGGCCGCGCTAATCTCCACGGGCTCGATGTTGGGGCTTTGCCGGTGAGAGCCCTCGGTGGCGACATTGGCGATGTTGGTGCCAATGATCTCGATGGCCTTCTGCGCCACGTCCAGCGCCCGGACGCCTATCTCGTATCCTGACATGAGCTAGAGCTCCGCATCCACCAGGCCGGTGTCTCGTCTCCAGTGATTGGGTCCCCCCGAGCCATACACAGTCAGGCCGCAGCTTGCTGGGAACAGCCACTCAAGCAGCGCCCTGTTAACCTGGGCGCACTGCGACACCAGCATCGCGGTCTGAAGGTGCTGCCTGCGGAAGGCCTGCACTTCCTCGATGATCTGCTGCCGGCGCCGCCGCAGCGCGCCGCCCAGCGGGTCGGGCAGGCGCTCGGCCAGTTCGGCCAGCTTCAGCTGCGCCGCTTGAAGCCCGAGCCCCTCGGCTATCTGCTGCCGGACCGCGGCCAGCCGGCGATCCTGAGCGGCCTGAGCATCGCCCGTCTGATCCATTCGCCTCAGGACGGCCTCCATGCGGTCGTTGTCGGCGGCCACCATCGCCTCGGACAGCTCCGCCAGGTCGGCACGCCGAGAGCGCAGCAGGGCGGTCTGGCCGTCGAGGACGGCCAGCAGCTCCTGAATGTGCCCCTTGTCGTCAGGCTGCAACGCACTCATCGGACCTGCTCCAGTGTCGAGGATTCCGCCCGCTCAAGGCCGCCGTCCACGCGGCTCATCGTCGAGTAGATCTCCCTCCAGAGACCCAGTCCGCCCTGGTCTGAGAGTTCCTGGGCCAGGTAGAACCAGAAGATGTCCTGGACCTGCGAAGTTACGGCGCCATCCAGCAGGCCCGACTCGCCGATGGTGTTCTTCATCTCGTTCAGGACCCGGTGCAGCAGGACCGATTCGAAGTCCTTGGCGGCCTTGCGCAGCTCCGCGCCCTTCAGCGCCTTG
>Ga0307379_10007063_pt1 | contig 15309 bp, 9 predicted proteins | sample UN2MG_FD_202237 | JGI IMG/M metagenome (GOLD analysis project Ga0307379, IMG submission 202237) | Soil microbial communities from Risofladan, Vaasa, Finland - UN-2 | ecosystem: Environmental > Terrestrial > Soil > Coastal area > Acid sulfate soil | place: Finland: Risofladan, Vaasa | collected... | reverse complement strand
GCCATCACCTGGAGGTACATCTCCGTCCAAATTAACAACTTCGATACCCTCTTTTCGTATTTTCTCAACAAAACCATCATGCTGATCCTGCATTAGGGCTAAATCCGGCAAGTCCTTGCACGGCCAAAGCCACCGGCCTTTGGGGTCATATCTCCAACCTGTTTCCTCATCGTAAATACCATCTTTGATACAGACTATTTCTTCCTCTTGGGGTCTGCGAACTAAAACCAACTTCAATTCCCCTACCTCATCTGAAACACCCCATTCCATCCCCCAAAAGCGCTTTAGCTGCTTCTGATCCTCGAATGGCGGCTCCTCATAAAACAGAAATGCTCCATTTGTTGTTCTTACCTTTTCCCAGTCAAACATTGCCATTAGACTATCTCCTACTATTCTAAACTTAATTTAACGGTCCCTTACGAGTTCTTAACTCCACCGTTGTACTCTTAATCCGGACAATACTGATTGTATATAATAATTTACAAAACTAAAAGACTCATTTTTCAATACTTACTTTGAAAACTTTATTTTATCTCCTGGGAAAATCACTACCTTTCCGGCTGTTATTAACAAAGAACTTCTTCTACATACGGTTTAGTAGAATTTCTTTTGACAAGTTTCTAGATTCCAGACACGGAAAGTAAAAATAAGTCCAAAATAAGCATTTTATGGCTCTGATGCTTTTAATCAACACCATTTTGTGTATAAATCTAACCATTTCATACACACCATTTTATACACAATGTGCCAACTTCTAATCTCCGTGAGCTTAGAAAGAAAAAATACAAGAAATCTCATTTGGCCACAATAATACCTACCTTACTTTATCTGTCATTGTCCAGGAAATATTGGATAAGAACAACAGCTGTGAGGATTCCCTTCGATTAAAATAAACAGGAATCTAGCGAGTCTTTCTTTTTTGGCCATCAAAGCAGAAAATGTTTGACTTCAGGTTTGTTAGCTATAATAATATCTGAACTCGATAAACACGACTCGGAAGATCTTATGATATGATAATGCAAAACCTAAATTCTAAGGGGATTTAACAATGTCAGAAAATAAAAATATTAGCAGACGCCAGTTTTTAGGCGGCGCAGCCGCGGCCACAGCTGCATTTACTATTGTGCCCCGGCATGTGCTAGGCGGAGCCGGGTACACTTCGCCAAGCGAAAAACTCAATATAGCTGGCATCGGCGTGGGTGGAATGGGGGGAGATAACCTTAAAGCTCTCAACAATGAAAACATTGTTGCGCTATGTGATGTGGATGATAAGTATGCGGCGAAAACATTCGAGCTTTACCCCGAGGTTAAGAAGTATCGTGATTTCCGCAGGATGCTGGAAAAACAGAAAGATATCGAGGCTGTGATAGTGGCAACGCCAGACCACACTCATGCAGTGATATCCATGATGGCAATCAGGATGGGTAAGCATGTATACTGTCAAAAACCGATGACGCATACCGTATATGAAGCCCGTAAACTTACCGAGGCAGCTCGAGAGGCCAAGGTTGCTACGCAGATGGGCAATCAAGGTCACTCAGGGGAAGGTGTCCGCTTGATATGTGAATGGATCTGGGACGGGGCAATCGGTCCAGTGCGCGAGGTCCACGCTTGGACTAACAGGCCAGGGGACATTTGGCCTCAGGGGGTAGATCGTCCCAAGGACACGCCGCCGGTTCCATCTTCTCTTGATTGGAATCTATGGCTCGGCCCGGCCCCATATCGACCGTATCATCCGGCCTATTTGCCTTTTGTGTGGAGAGGTTGGTGGGATTTTGGATGTGGGGCATTAGGTGATATGGCCTGCCATGTACTTGATCCGGTCTTCTCGGCCCTTAAGCTAGGCTTCCCAAGCAGTGTTGAGGCCAGCTCCACCAATATCAACTCCGAAACAGGCCCTTTAGCATCTATTGTTCGTTATAAGTTTCCCAAGCGAGGGGATATGCCGCCGGTCAAAGTAATTTGGTATGATGGCGGAGTGATGCCGGAACGGCCAGAAGAGCTGGAACCGGCCCGACGCTTGGAAAGACTTGGCAGTGACGATAGTGGAGTGCTATTCGTTGGTGATAAAGGTAAGTTAGTGTGTGGTTGTTACGGTGACGGGCCGCGACTGATACCTGAGGCGAAAATGAAAGAATACAAGCGGCCACCGAAAACACTGCCAAGAATCAATGTGAGCCACGAGATGAACTGGGTACAAGCATGTAAAGGCGGAAAGCCCGCCTCCTCAAACTTCGATTACTCGGGTCCTATGACTGAAACTGTGCTTCTGGGTAATATTGCTATTCGCTCCGGTGAGAAGTTAGATTGGGACGGTGAGAACATGAAGGTTATTAATGTACCTGAAGCAAATGCATATGTCCACCAACCATACCGAGATGGATGGATGTTGTAGTCTTTTTAGGATTTTTAAGCAGGTTCCTCAGAATTAGGAAAAGGAATTGGGTATGTGATAACGGGAGAAACAAGATGAATCAAAAGACAACTCTATTAGGACCTTTTTTCGTGGTTACGATTGTACTTCTGAGTTCTTGCACGGAGCAACAGATACTACCCCTGAAAGGTCATCCAACAACCAAAGTTTCCAACGGGTGGCAGAATCTTTTAGTAGAAGATTTATCGAACTGCCTGTATAGTCCAGGCAGTTGGCTCTTGGAAGATGATGTGCTGACACGCAAAGGGGGAGGCGATATCTGGACCAAGAAAAAGTTCGGAGATTTTATCCTCGATCTAGAATTCAAGGTAGCCAAAGGCTCAAATAGCGGCGTCATGCTTCGCACAGCTAATATTGAAGGTGAATGGTGGCAGTCTGGGATTGAGGTGCAGATACACGACACCACAGATGGAACGAGACACGGTGTTTGTGGAGCGATTTACGATTGCCTCTCACCTACAAAAAATATGTTAAAAGAAACCGGGCAATGGAACCATTGCACCATTGCCTGCAAGGCTAATAAAATATACGTGGTGCTGAACGGCGAGCAGATAATTGATATGGACCTGAACCTTTGGACCGAGGCAAATAAGAATCTAGATGGCACACCGAACAAGTTCAATACTGCCTATAAAGATATGCCGCGTGTAGGTCATATCGGATTTCAGGATCACGGTGATCCCGTGTGGTTTCGAAACATCAAAATAAAACCTTTGGATAGGTAATAACGAAGCTTACAATAATGCCCTTGGTGGTTTTGGCAACCAGGTTAAGTGCCGAATCGAAGACCTGTCCGAATATGCCAAATGAACCGGCACCACAAATCTCACAAATCGTTACTTAGCTAAAGCCTAATCCAGACAATTTAATTTGCGTATGGAAAAGTCTTCAAACTCCGCACTGCTGAAGGAGACAAACATGCCAACATCCTGTATCGAATTGGCACTGGGAAGTTCAATAGTACCCACTTCTTTCCAACTGGAACCATCAGTGCTGTAATATCCGGTAAAAGTGATTCCTTTCTTTTCAAGCTTGAGCCAATTTGGCCATTCTGAATATCCGTCCAATTCAGTATGCTCATCTAATCGGCTATTTCCATCTGAATCCCATTGAAGCGACCAGCCATTAGAGGGCGACGAGGCTAATATGATATACCCTTGTGATGACTTGGTTTTGGTTATGTCATTTCTTACCACGATGCCGGTCCTGCCCTCAAATCCTGTATGCCTGTCAGGATTCCCCACCTTAACTGTTACAACAGAGTCCTCTTTTATCCCGCCTTTCAAGTATATTGTGCAATAGTCGACGAAGTCGCCTTCAATGGGGTTTGCAATGTGCTCGTCCATATCTGTTGCAGCCCTAATGTAGAAATGATTGTTGTTGAACTGGTAGAAATGAGCCTTCGTATCGGTAAACGTAGAGTAAGGAAGCGTAACAGACCCAGCTACGTTTACAGTTTTGACGTCCAGGTCATTGATTGCGACCTTGCGAGTTCCCGCTCCTGTGACCGGATAGTCGAAGCCTACCGGCCTTGTTTCTCCCGGCAAAATTTTAACTCGTTTTGAACTGACTATTTTGCCATCTACATACAATTTAAGCTCTTCAGTTCCCTCACTTAGACCCAAGTTTCTAATATATGCTATTGCTTGGAGGTTCCCGAATGCTAGAGGCCTGACTTCAAATCCCTCGTATGTGAATGTTGCATTCTGTGGTTTGGGTTCTACAATCACTGTTTCAGACAGTTTGCCGGCTTGTATTTGATGTTTTCCTGATGAGTGCAATTTGAGATCGGGAAAAACAATCTCTTTGACTTGCTTATGTTTCATCCAAACCCATTGCGAAACTATTTCGTTATCAATAAGTAATTCGACCTTATTTAAGCCTTCTCGGTCTACATTTCTTAAACTCACGCAGGCCGAGAACAATTCGTCTTCAAACACCCTCTTTCTCCCACCAGCAAAACTCAGACTGATTTTTTGATACTCAGGTGTTACTATCTGGAAATTTAAATCAGATATGAGAAGGTTTTCAACATTGTTAAAGATGAAAGGAGACTCGGCTTCAGATGCACGTTGGGCAACAAAATCGTCAAGTTCAACATTTTCCACGTGCTCACAAATTAAAGCAGGTCTTAAATCTTCTTCTTCAAAACCTACTTCAACATTGTGAAATTTCAAATCTTTGACGTAACGGCAGTAAAATCCATAGGAAGGAAGGATTGGAAATGCATCACCCATGGACTCGTAGACCTTGATGTGGGATTGTTGCTTCGTCCCGCCACCTTCAGAAATTATCCTTACGTTGTTCAGTACGATGTTTCGAATTGGGTTATCCGGCGAACCCTGAATAACCGACGACACCCTGCCAGCTCCGGTTACAGTCACGTTGTTTATGGATATATTGCGCATTTCTGCGTCTTCGTTGCGCAAACCTAACCAAAAGGGACATCGTACGTTATACATTGATACGTTGGATACTCTGATGTCTTCAATCGTTTGATTGGCCCGAATTTCACCGAAAGGCTGAATAGTTATGCCCGAAATAGTATTATGACGACCAGAACCACCGTGCTCATATATCCCGGGGCCGTAAATTATGCAATTGTTAATAAGAACATGCTCATTGCCAGCCATGAGTCTAAAGCCATTACATGATGTGTTCATAAAAGAGTCTGTGACCAACATATTCTTACATTCTGTTGCAGCTATGCAATCATCTCCTGTCTGAAGGTGGCAATTAAGTATGGAGACGAAACTGCAATAATACATGTTGATTCCATCCCATCCTCCGGTTATGGTTACATTTTGAATGTCAACCTTATCACATGAAACCAGGCTGATGGCGTAGTCGCTTGAGTCACGCACTGTTACATCCCTGATCAAAATGTTTTTGCAGTTCTGCAGAGCTATTGTGTGAGGTCCCCGTACTATGCCTTCGCCTATTTTGTTCCCGTCAATAATACCTTGACCTATTATGTTGACATTCTGAGTGTTTTTCCCGTGCAATAAAGCACGCTCGAAATAGCTGCCACGCTGGTAATCCCTGCTTTTCTTACTGCCAAGCAAAGTTGCGCCGGGAGAAATCAATAATGTCACATTACTGCGCAAATGCAGAGTTCCTGACAAATACACCCCTGCCGGGAAACATACAGTTCCACCGCCCGCTGCATTACATTGCTCTATCGCCTTATTAATAGCTGAGGTATCGAGGCTTTTGCCATCTCCTATCGCCCCATACTCTTTCACATCAAATACGTTTGATAGTTCTGCTGTCGCAACAGTTCCCAGTACCAAAATTGTTACACAGGAAACCAGACTGAACTTGGTCATTTAAGCACCTCTAAAATTTATTTCTGTACAAAAACCTTATCACAAACAAAGCTCCGTGTCAAATTCATTGAGCAACAATCTAAGATTCCTCCCTCGGCCCGGCTTTACAACAACCTACAAGCCTGAACGAATAATGATTTAATACTATCTACAATCTTGAACATCGTTGGAACCGGCAGCCGCATATACATAGACCACAGCGCAATCTCGTAGTGTTGCCCCTACAGAGTTTTGGGAAGCTTAGGAGCTGCTGTGGTACAAATTGGTTAACTTTATGCACGAATTGGTGTTGACTCAAGGATAAGGAAATAGTCTACTGAGAACAGGTCTTCTTTGTTCCAGAGGCAGTGAAAGCTTGTGAGACAAAGTGAAACAATATGGAGCTTTACTCGGGAGAGAATAGGTTTAAGTTGAACGTGTTTACTCACTCGGATAAAACACATGTAACTATACAGGAGCGACGAGGTTTTACGTTGGTAGAGTTGCTGGTAGTAATTGCTATAATCGCGTTATTGATGTCGATATTAATGCCTGCGCTGACACGAACGAAGAGACAGGCAAAGGCTGTTGCTTGTCGGTCGAATCTGAGACAATGGGGTCTGTGCTTTTCGATGTATGCAGATGAGCACGACGGCTACTTCATGTCACATGCCGACGAGGATAGCGTTTGGATTACCGCGATGCGTCCTTACCACAAGAACAACTACGAATTCTTCCTATGTCCAACAGCTACAAAACTTCAGTCTCAAGGGGGACGGGGTACATTTTCGGCCTGGGGTGCCTATCCCTGGTTTGAAAATGCTCATGGTAGCTATGGGGTAAATTCATGGGTTTCCAATCGTGAGGGAGAGTATGACGACGAGTGGTCTTCTGCAAACTGGAGAGGTGTTGCTGTAAAAGGCGCAGCTCTTGTACCGTTGTTCCTTGACTGTAATTTTTGGGATAGATGGCCCCTGCAAACTGATGAGCCACCAGAATTTGAAGGTGGTGCGGGAGTAGACTTCGTGAATGAAATGGCGGGTTTCTGTTTGAATCGACACAATGGGCACATAAACGGCCTATTCCTGGATTTTTCTGTCAGGAAGGTTGGGCTAAAGGAACTGTGGAGGCTTAAGTGGCATCGTAAATTCGACCTCAATGCTGCCCTACCGGTCTGGCCCGACTGGATGAGTAAGTTTAAAGAATATTGAAGGATTTGAGCATTTTGTCACAAGTTGTTTGGGACAGGCACGAAGTTTGGTAATATCAAGAGTGAAGGTTTTCGTGCCTGTTTAAAATTAAGAGTTCTGCTTTGAAGCAGAAGAAGGTTTATTTTTATTTTTATAAGGAGGAAAATCATGTCTAAAAAAATGCTTTTTTTAACTTCTTTTGTTCTGTTGCTGGCTATGGTCGGTAACGCCCGGGCGGAATTGAGGCTCTGGTACATGTTTGATGAGGCGGCTGATGCCAATGTTGCTGCAGATTCCTCCGGCAATGGTTTTGATGGCATAGCAACTGATGCTAACTTCACTGGTGCCGGTGGTGGATATGACACTATTGGTGGAGCGCTGGATTTTAACGATGGTGACCCACAAGTATCAGTTCCCAACGGTGTATTTGCAACCATTAGCGACCACATAACTATTGCACTGTGGATATTTGGAGATCCCTGTACACAGCCCATTAACCAGGATATGTGGTATGCGGATTGGCCGGGTTCGACCGACAATCTATTCGCACACATACCTTGGGGAGACACTAATAATATCCTTTTCAACGTAGGAGAAGAACCTGGTACTGATTGGGAAGTATTTGAGAAAGAAGCAGGTGACGCCAGTATATACAGGGGCCAGTGGAACCACTGGGTCTGGATAAAGAATGGCGGTCAAATGGAGGCCTACCTTAACGGTGAGCTATGGAACAGCAATGATGGATATACCAATCCTATACCACCGATTACTAATTTTGTCCTCGGCAATGGATACGATGGTCCATATGACGGGCTGGTCGACGACTTCGCCATTTGGGACAATCCTCTTAGTGCTGGCGAAGTTGCCTTGGTGTACAATAATGGTGTTGCTGCCCTCCTGGCTTTGGCCAAGAGTCCTGACCCGGCAAATGGGGCTGAACAGGTCGCGTTGGACGTAGTGCTTAAATGGGAGCCCGGACTATGGACTGCAAGTACGAGCGGACATGAGGTGTACTTTGGCACTGATATGGTTGCTGTGGAGAACGCGGACAGATTTGATTTGAGTGGTATATATCAGGACGTTTTCGATGTTAACAATTATGACCCACCGGAAGCTCTTGAACTGGCTAAGACTTACTACTGGCGGGTTGATGAGGTTAACGAAGCTTATAGCGGCACGAATCCACCTACGCCGCCGGATGGCCGGTGGAAAGGGCCGGTCTGGAGCTTCAGGACAGCTGGACAGGCCTGGAACCCCAGCCCAGCTGATGCTGCTGAAGATGTCGAATTGGATGTCGTTCTTAGCTGGACACAGGGGATTGTCGCTAGTAAACATGATGTGTATTTCGGGGATGATTACAACAGTGTAAGAGATGCTACTACATCTACAGCACTGATATATCGGGGTCGCCAGATTTTTGACAACAACAGCTACGACCCACCAGAGGCTCTTACATTAGGTCAGACTTACTACTGGCGAATCGATGAGGTCAATAGCTCCGATATACCCGAATGGCCCGGCGACATCTGGAGTTTCATAATTGCAGAATATCTCGTTGTGGATGATATGGATTCCTACCAAAGTGGGTTTAAAGAGATATATGTCACATGGCTGGATTACTATTTTAATGACACAGGCGCAGCGGTTTTCATCGAGACCAGCCCAGACCTTGTTGAGGATGGCCATTCCATGAGATATGAATACAACAACGCCAGTGGTGGCGGTTCTACCACACTTAATTGGTCAGAGATAGAAGCTGACACCGCCAATTTGGAAATTGGGTCGGACTGGGCCCTCGGCGGCACCAGAAGACTGGCAATATCATTCTATGGCAATACAGACCAAACGGGAAATGATCCTACTCAGAAAATGTGGTTGGCGCTGGAAGATAATGTCGGCCATTTTGCCATAGTATTTTATGATGGCGATATGAATGACATAAGAGATGAAGAGTGGCAGCAGTGGAATATTGCTCTGCAGGATTTTGCTGACATCAATTCCGTGGACTTGGCCAATGTAGCGAAGGTCTATATCGGCTTTGGTGAGAGGGGTAGCACCACAAAACCCGATACAAGTGGTAGAGGTACAGTATACTTTGATAATTTCAGGCTCTATCCACCCAGTTGTGTTCCTGCACACGCTATAGGCGATCTCACCGAGGATTGCTTTATAAGCCTTGAAGACCTTGATTTAATGGCTGTAGATTGGCTCGATGGTGATTACACTGTTGTGCCGGTGACGCCAGTCAAAGACCCATGTGGCTGGTGGGAATTTAATGAGGGAATGGGAACTACCGTTGGTGATTCTTCCGGCAATGGCTACGATGGTACTTTCGCACCCAGCCCCAATGAGCCTACCTGGTTTGATGACCCATGTCGTGGCTGGTGCGTCGAATTCGATGGCAACGATATCTTAACCGTTCCTGCTGGTGCATTTTCGTCTGTTAGTACAGAAGTAACAATTGCACTTTGGATGTATGGAAGGCCTAATGACGTGCAACATGAACATGATATCTTCTATGCCAATGATGATAAACTGTTCAGCCATATTCCTTGGCCCTCGACCGAACTGGTTCATTGGGAGACGGACGATGGGGAAGGCAGCTCTGAAGGAATTTCAAAACTCGCCGAACCCAACGATTATAGTAATGGCTGGAACCACTGGGCGTTCACCAAGAATGCTGATACAGGTGTAATGGCGATATACCTGAACGGAGTTCTTTGGTATAGCGAGGAAGGTTTCCACGGAGTAATCTCAGGTATCACCGATGTCAAAATCGGCAATGGGTACGATGGTGGGTACATAGGCTTACTAGATGACTTCCGTGTTTATGACTATGCTTTGTCGGAGGGTGAGATTGCAAATGTCGCCGGTCTCACTGACCCATTCTATATACCCCTGGAGTCACCGGCTAATTTCTACGACTTGGAGCCGCCGTTGCAGAAGAAGGTTAACTTCAATGACTATGCGCTTATGGCGGATAATTGGCTTAAAGAGATATTGTTCCCGTGATCGGCAACTATTATGAAGTTGAGTGGTAGTCATGGACGATGATTTGGTATCTAAACGGAGCTTGTATTGAATTAATTCATACAGGCTCCGTTTGTTTTAATGTCGGCAGCATTGAAGAAGGGCAATACAATACCTTGATAAAGACTGGGGTTGGGTGTTTTTTATCTTAGTATGGTAACTGACTTAGGTTCAACGCATGTTTTATTTTGGCAGTTATCTATGGTGAGAAATGATATGGGTTTGAAACTGAGTGAAAACCAAGATAGTTTGAATATTTCCGTATTGCCCTCTAAAATGCCGCTAAATCTTTTGTAACATGTAAGCATACATAGGTTGACCATGAGGCTAACCAGGTTGAACGAAGAACTGTTTTTGTCTTGTTAGGAGATGAAAGATGAATAAAAGACTAATGCTTTTATTGATTCTATTGGCTGCAATAGTTACGTCGATGAACTTCTCTGTTGCAAAGCAAGAAGATACTGGTAGTAAACTGCGGGACTCCGATATGGCTGGTAAAAGAACCCATGGTTATTATACACAAGCTTACCCCGGAGTAAAACCTGCAAAGTTTAGCCAACTACCTGTAGGCGCTGTGAGGCCTACGGGGTGGCTCAGGAAAACATTACAGGCATGGGCCGATGGTATCACTGGTCATCTTCATGAATATAGGTCTGATACCTTTTGGAACACATGGGATAATAGACGGTACAGGGGTCCAAATGGATACTTGGACTCTTGGTGGCCTTTTGAACAGCAAGGTTACTGGGCAGATGGAATAGTTCAACTTGCATACATATTAGACGATGAGGGCCTCAAGAAAACTGCTGACAAATTCATAGACAGGGTCCTTGCGGGGCAAAATCCGGATGGTTATATGGGGCCGACGCCGGAGAATCCGTACAGTAATGATGGTGACGTTTATGTACAAAGCCAGCTTACTCTTTCTTTAATGTCCTACTACTCGGCCACAAAAGATCCACGGATCATTTCTGCAATGCAGAGGGCTTTTGAGCATATTTATGAGAACTGCAAACCTTTACCTGTCAAAGAGGGGGATTTGGCACCCGGCTGGACAGGAACTGGATGGCCCTATTCCTGTCATATCATTGACGCTGTGCTGTGGGTTTATGCTAGAACGGGTGACCAGCGAATGATTAATTTTGCCAACCTGATCTACAAAGCGATGCAGGAAATTCCTTCCGACTTTGAAACGCAAAACCTCCTGTTGGATGGAGATACTCTGTACGACAATCACGGGGTGGACGTAGGTGAAACAATAAGGATCCCTGCAATGTACTATCTTTACAGCGGTGACGTAAATGATTTGAGTGCTACCGTCAAGGGACTTGAAAGTGTAGACCGATATCACGGACTGGTTCATGGGGGGCCGGCTTCGGATGAACATATCAGAGAAATGGGAGCAATCAATCCAACCGAGTTCTGCACACATACCGTATTCAACTATACCAGACTAGCCATGTTTGCTATCACAGGCGATGTTAAATACGCCGACGCGGCGGAGAAAACGATTTTTAATGTTGGCCCCGGTGCAGCAAAACCTGATGGCAAAGCCATTCAATATTACACTGCTGCCAATCAAGTAGCCTGTACAAGAACCTCTTGTAACGCAGCCGACCTCGGCCCTCGGAACCGCAGGCAGCTTTTTTGTCCTGATGGCGACCCCGAGGTGCAGTGTTGTATTGGAGAGTCAACAAGACTTTATCCGAATTACGTACGAGATATGTGGTTTGCCTCACATGATAATGGTCTGGCAGCAGCATGTTATGGCCCATGCTCTGTCCGCGCCAAAGTTGGTGAAAGCGGTAAAGTCGTTACCATTGAGGAAAAAACCAACTATCCGTTTGAGGAAAAGATTCGTTTCGTGGTCAAGTCTTCTGAACCGGTGGAGTTCCCGCTTTATCTGAGGATTCCGGGATGGTGCAAGGGTGCAAGCATTAAGATCAACGGCAACATATATAGAGATTTGATTCGTCCAGGCAAGATGGTGAGAATCGGAAGAACTTGGACATCCGGAGACAATATTGAACTTAATCTGCCGATGAAAATAAGGTTTGTTAGGGGAGACAAGGCGTCGGTGGCGGTGGAACGAGGCCCATTAGTTTATGCTCTGAAGATTAAGCACAACTGGAAAACGATTGGCGAGAGGTTTGATGGCTTTGCTGACTGGGAAGTCCGGCCGGCAAGTGACTGGAATTATGCCTTGTGTCTTAATTTGGGCTATGAATGGAACAAAGACTTCCCTTCAATTGCAAGGTCTCCAGAACCGGATGACTATTTTACTATAAAACAACTCAAAGTGCCTGAAGACTCATACCCGTGGGAGTACCCCCATATTGAACTAGTTTGCAAAGGTAAAAAAGTTGAAGGATGGGAAATCATCGATGGTGAGGTAACACCGGATGTTCCCCAAAGCCTTGTTACAAACGATAATCCCGAGGAAAATATCACACTGGTCCCCTATGGATGCACACGAGTGAGAATAACGTACTTCCCGATAACAAGGCTAAAACAGAAATTGAAAAAGGCTGGGTAGATGAGGTAGTACCCCTCAGAATAGGAGCGAAAATGGGATTACACAGGTTTGATGGCACGATACTGATTCTAACGGTTTTCTTGGTATTACTCGCTGGGTGTGGCCCAAGTTATATGACTCAACCTTTCAATGGGCGAAATCTGGATGGTTGGAAAGTAAAAGGCGATGAAAGCGGGAGTAAATGGACTGTAGGCGTTGCTGATTGAGAGTTCCTTTGGAGAAGCCCTTGGGATTGTGCTTTATTTCTTAAGTCGGGCTATCCAAGTTTGACTGGCAGGTCACCCAGAATATTTCGATCGGAAAGCCAGTCGCAGGAGAAGTCAGAAAGTTGGCCTGACAGGTATTGTTCAATAGCCAATTGGTTTTGGAGATTAGCGCCATGAGCGAAAAACATGATCGAATGAGCCGAAGGAGCTTCTTCAAGGTGATGGAAGCAGCCGGGCTCAGTTCGGTTTTTGCCTCATCGGCGGCAAAAGCCAACCCGAAAGAACCAAATGCGCCGCAAAAAACACAGAGACCTAACTTCCAACAGGTACCGAGGCGGAAATTAGGTAAAACGGGTGTTGAGATCCCATGCTTGGCTTTGGGATGCGGATTTCTCAACCTTCTTGACAACCAAACAATTCTGAGAAGTGCTCTTAAGTGGGGAGTCAATTACTGGGACACGGCATATGAATATATGGGAGGAAACAGTGAGCTCGGCATAGGTAAATTGCTGTCAAAGAACCCAGAGCTTCGAAAGAAGTTATTTATTGTAACAAAGGCATCGGGTGCACAGAATGTGGAAGAGTGCCTTCAAACTTCTCTTAAAAGAATGAATACGAATTATATTGATTTGTACTATGGTGTTCACGGACTATCTCATCCAGACCTGCTGACGGATGAGCTAAGTAAATGGGCAGAAGATGCAAAGAAACGAAAGCTGATTCGGTTTTTTGGGTTCAGTACTGACCAGAACATGGCTGAGTGTCTTGGGAGGGCAGCTAAGCTCAGCTTTATTGATGCGGTGTTGACAGTCTATAATTTCCGACTCATGCAGGACCCTCAATTACAAACTGCTGTTAAAGAGTGCTATGATGCGGGCGTAGGACTTGTTGCCATGAAGGTGACCGGTAAGACAGTCCTTCGAGATATGCGCCAGAAAGTCGGGACCCAAGAAGACAAACAACTGGTCAGACCATTCATAGAGCGAGGTTTTACGGAAGAACAGGCAAACATCAAAGTTGTATTGGAAGATAAAAGATTCAGCTCAGTTTGTATAACGATGCAGAATCCAGCTGTTCTAACTTCAAACGTTGCTGTAGCACTGGATAAGACGAAACTCACCAAGGCAGATATGGCAGCCTTTACTGAATATGCTCGCGCGACGTGCAGAGGTTATTGTGCAGGTTGTTCAAGAATCTGCAGCGCAGCTGTGCCAGAGGTTCCCTACATCAGCGATATTATGCGGTATTTGATGTATTATAACAGCTACGGTGAGCGGGACAGGGCAAGAGAATTTTTTGCTGGAATCCCTAGCAAGACAAGAAGTAAACTGCTCCGCACCGATTACAACCTTGCCGAAGCTCGCTGCCCTCAGCATCTGCCAATAGGCAAATTGGTCACCGAAGCCGTAAGCAAGTTAGCCTGAACACAGCTTCAGCCAGTTTTTGGGAGTATCCTCTCCAATGACAGGTCACTCAGCTACCGTCTTGCTGTTTGGCTTGCGTGCGGTGATGTGGAAGAAAAGACAGTAAAAATTTAATGTGCTTGGAAAATGGAAAATGTGCTTTTAATTATGCTGGTTGTTTCCGGTGCCGGGTCACTTGGTGTATTCGGGAAGGTCTTCGATCTGGTCCCTGGCCCAGCTGGCAAAACCGCTGCATCAGCAAAGAAGATGGGCTTTAGAACCCTTTGTGTAAAAGATGCTACTTTCGATGCTCGGTAATCGACTTGGTTTCCAAACATCCAACAGGTCGGATACGACCACGTAGTGAACACCGACCAATTTCTCAGTCTAGCTGATTTGGCGATGATACAAAAACAGTAGGGAGTATCATATGGGCACGTTGATAACAAAGTGGCTGCTAAATCCATTCGAGTCCGGAAATTGGTGCAACCTAAAAAGTTGTTTTCCTGTGCGAGTGGATGTGATTTACGCACATGCCCCTGAGTTATTAGTTATTGTTCGGAATAGCTGTCTCTTTATACGAGGTGTGAAATGCATTGGCTATATCTTCTAATTGCGGGTTTCTGTGAAATAATTTGGGTAGTGGGCCTGAAGTATTCTGAGGGCTTCAGCAAACTCACACCCAGTATCTTCACGGTCGCCGCCATGATAGCAAGCGCCCTACTGCTGTCACTGGCCGTCAAAATCCTACCAATCGGAACGGCTTACGTGGTATGGACCGGAATCGGAGCCATTGGGGCTATGGTGGCCGGAATAATATTATTTAACGAACCACACAATCTGATCAGGTTACTTTTCATCCTGCTCATTATCGTGGGAATTGCAGGATTGCGTCTTACCAGCGCTAATTAGAAAACAAAACCATAAAACCGACAAGGAATGCTTAATAGAGGTTTCGACAAGGTCGCGACAGCGCTGCAGAATTGGTTGGAGATTTTGAGATTCTACCTTACTTAGGATAGCTTTGAGCCGCCGCTTGGGCGGTGATGACAGGACGTGTATGGTATTTAGTGATAGAACCAATATCTTTTCGTTACTCTTTCTAGTTGCCGCTGTTGCACAGCTAGCTGGCTGTGAGAATGCTGTAGATGGCCGTTCAGGCAACAAAATTCGAGAAAGTTCAATCGGTATCGAGCTAAAGG
>Ga0307379_10007061_pt1 | contig 15313 bp, 13 predicted proteins | sample UN2MG_FD_202237 | JGI IMG/M metagenome (GOLD analysis project Ga0307379, IMG submission 202237) | Soil microbial communities from Risofladan, Vaasa, Finland - UN-2 | ecosystem: Environmental > Terrestrial > Soil > Coastal area > Acid sulfate soil | place: Finland: Risofladan, Vaasa | collected... | reverse complement strand
TTATACGATTGTCAATAGTACAAAAAGATGGTATCGCGGCGGTTATTTTGATATAATATATACACATGATCCTAGCTCGTTTTCAGTGAAAGAAAAACAGTCTCGAATTATAGACTGAATATGTATAGCCCGCGTATGTAAATTTTTGCATGCGTCAAGCGGCCCTGATCGGGGGGATTGAGGGGCGGGTGGCGACAGTCATCCCGCGTACTCTGCCGAATCAACTCGACACAAATCGGAATCGACGATGAAAGGCGTAGCGTATCCTGTCGGAGTGCGTGTTCTCCTGGGGCCGGTCGTAGTTCTACTGCTCGATCTCGTCCCGGCGCGCCTTCCCGGCTGCCCGGCGGCAGGTATCGTCCCTGATACATCCCTGACCTTTTTGGAGGATTTCTCCTCCGGCGAGATCGATTGGGCGACTGCATGGGACACCGATCACGGGAGGGACCGGTACACCGATCGGTACCGGATCGGCCGCCTGCGCGAAGGTTTTTTCTTCCACGATCGCTGCTCGTATTACAGCCAATGCGCCCATGATTATTACCAGGAACAGGTATCACAGATCGTGAAATCCTATCGTGAAAACGGCTTCTGGGACCCTGAGTATGGGCGCTGGATTTGCCGGTTGGACTGGGATCCCGACCGGGGCTGGTACCACCATGCGCCGCACGACTGGCGGTACGCCGTCGAGTTGCAGGAGGGTGCGCTGATGGCCGCAATGATCAGCGGTGACCACGCTATGGATAGCTGCATTGCGGGAGAACTGCGGTACATCCATACGCGGTTGGGAGCCGACGGAAAGTTCGACGGATACGATGTGGAGCTCTACGGGTACGAGTACGGTCTCATGGTCTCGGCGCTCTCCCTCGGAGCCGTCTATTTCAAGGATCACATCGGACACTTCGAGACGGCGCGGAATGCATTTGACGATATGAGGGCGGTCTACGTCTATACCGCCTCCCGCTGGAAGCCGCAGCAGTGGCCGACGCCCGATGTTGCGCCTCTTCTCCGCGGTTCCGCGAATGCGGCGCATGCATTCAGTGCATTCGGCGATAAGCGATACGCGGGGGCCGCGGCGGTGAGGGCTCGAGATCTGGTGCTGTTCATTATGGATCACCAGGATCCGGATGGCCGGTTCGGCATCTCCACGGCAAAGGTCGAGGTGGGTTATCCGGTCCAGAATCAGCTCAAGGCCTGCATCGCGCTCATGCTCGCCTACAAGTTGATCGGCGACGAAAGTTATTGCGAGGCCGTAAGGCGCAACATCGAATGGATCATTGCGAACCGTTGGGACATATCGGGAAAATGCACGGGTGGACTCTACTGGAGCAGTAGCGACACGAAAAACTTCTACGAGTGCCACCAGATGTGGTTTCTCATCGCGGTGAAGTATCTCGAGGAGATGACAGGTTGTGACTACTCCGCCTACCGTGATGATGCGCTGGCTTTCCTCACCGACGATAACTTCGCCGGCGTGGATATGTACGTTCACAATTACCAAACCTACGGTGCTTTTTTCGCGTACCGGGCCATATCCTCCGACGGAACGATTCAAAAGGATGAATTCCATCAGTTCAAGGGAGCGTACGAAATCGGCGCTTCGCTGTGGGGAATGGCCTTGCACTACGACGATTGGAGCAAGGGGCACGCGCGGCTCGTCACGCAGTCACCCCTCAATTGCGTCACGAACCGGGATATGGCGATCTACTCGCAGAGGCGGTTCAATGCGATTCATTCAATGTTCCAGTACGATGTCATGTTCGAGGATGTAAGGTGCGAGGGTGCGTGCACGGGACTGTTCGCCGATCAGAGCGGCACTTGGCTCGTTCTCTTCGATACCGATGCGGGTCTCAGGTGCCGGGACGACTTCGACCGGGAGATCACCCTTCTCGATCGCTCACTCCTCAGATCGAGAGCATGGTACACGATACGGGTGTACAAAACGCACGTCAACACAATCACACTCGAACTCCTCGATGAGGGGATTACGGTAATCGGGTGTGACGACATCGCCGCGGCGGGATTCACCGGATTTCACTTCGGCGCCGTGCAGGTGATCGACGGTGAGAAAAAGGCAAAGAACATTTACATCGACAATATTGAATGGAGGGGCACCCTCGGCGCAGCGGTCCAGACCGCCTTACCCGCCGTCTTTCCGAATCCGTTCAACGCGGAGACCGCGATCGAATTCGTCGCTCCGACGGCGGAGCGCGTTATCGCCGGGATATACGATGCGCGCGGTGCGGTCGTCAGATGTCTCTTCGACGGGGCGACGGAGAACGGTCCGTACCGCCTTTTCTGGGACGGCCGGAACGAACATGGACATGATGCGGCGAGCGGTGTCTATTTCTTCGTGCTGAAAAGCGGCACTTCCCGCCAGATGAAAAAGCTCGTTCTGGTCCGGTAGCACATGTTTCTTTTGAGTACAGAGGGTCACCGAAACATACGACCGCGGCATTATCTCCGCTACGCCCCCACCTGCGACACCAGCTCCTCGATGATATCCCCCGCGCGGCTCGTTCGCTTCTGGAAGTCATCGAACAGCCGGTCGGCCGAGCCCTCGTCATACTCGGCGGTCGGCAGCACGTACTCGAGGTGTTCGCGGTCGATTGCGTCGCAGGCGGCGACCTTGAGCCGGTACAGGTCCCGGAGATTCTTAATGAAATTCAGATGACCCTCGATGTGCGCGAACGCCTTTGCGTGGTCCGGCTCGATCTCGATGAGATGCCGGAGGAATTTCCTCGTCAGGGGATCGCGGACATGGTGCTTCGTCTTGTACATCAGGAGCAGCATCTCGATGTCGCGCAGCCCCCCGCGACACTCCTTGATGTTGTAACACTGGCCGGCGTCCCCGTGCGGGTGGCGCGCCTTCATCTCCTCCTTCATGTACTCGATGTATTCGCCGCCTCGCTCGAAGATCAACGGAACGAGGATGCGCCGCTGGAGATCGTCCTCCAGCTTGCCGCTGCCGACGAGCATGCGCGAGCCGAGGATCTGGGATTTGTCGACGAAAACGTCGTCCGTTTTCCCCCTCAGGTAATCGGCGAGCTGATCGAGACTTATCACGTAGCTGGCGAAATGACCGGCGAAGCGGTGGTGGGGGAGGATGCCGCGCTTCATGATGTGCGTGTTCATTCTGGCCACGATCCGGTTGCAGTAGTCGATCTCGTCCGCGTCGGCCGAGTTGAGGATGGCGATCATGTCGTAATCGTCGTCGAATCCCTGCTCCCGCGCGAGGCCGCCCGTCGCGTACAGCGCGAAGCGGTCGTGTGTATACATCGAATAACCGAGTGAGCGGTAGACGTCCTGCTGGCAGAATTCGTAGAGGGAGAGGGTGTAGTTGTCGCAGAACTCGATGAACTGGGCGTCGGTACGTTCGCACGACTCCCCCGCCATCGCGAGGAGGCTCACACGCACGAACTCCATATCGTAGTAGTCGCCGAGCCGTTCCATGCGATCGTCGAGCGGACGGATCGACGTCAGGTCGCCGAGGAGGCCGTCGGTGATCTCCTTGAGACGATCGTCGCTGTGGAGATTCTTGATGAACACGGGATACTTGTCGAGGATCGGGTAGAAGTGCCGTTTGAAGAAGTGGCTGCTCTGGTAGTGCACGTTGAGGAGGGCGAGGAGCTGTTCATAGAGAGGGGCCAGCTCGGGCAGTTCGGGTTCCGTGCGGGCCAGCTCCATCAGACGCGACAGTGATTCCCAGTCGATCATGGAGAGGTAGCTGTTCAGGATGCCGGGGTACGCGTAGGAGAGCCTGACGAGCCACGCGGCGGGACTGGGCAGGGCGGCCAGTTCGTCGATGAAGAGCGAGGAGATCGTGTTGAATACGTTTTTCGCCTCCTCGTACGTGCCCCTCTTGCCCAGCAGGAAGAGGAAACGCAGGATGGGCGCCGGATCGTAGATCGTTCCCGATACGTACCCGCGGGCGACCCGCGCGCGCATCTTCTCGGGAAGCTCGTTCATGCTCCCGATGAACTCCCTGTAGAATGTGTCGTCCCCCGCGTTCAGCTCCTCGAGGAAATCATCCCAGTAGGTGACTCCCTCGGGGAAGGCAGATGTGCGGAGAAAATCGACCGCGAGATTTCCCCGGTATCCCGGTTTCCGGTGAATCTCTCCCGAGAATATCGGCGTGCACACGCTCACCGTTCGCAGGTGTTTCTTGAGGTCGCCGATCAGGGCGTTGATCGCCTGCGTGCTCTTCTCGAGCAACTCGTAGTAGATCACGAGCATGAAATCCTTGGCCGAGACGACGCCGCGCTTCTCGAATCCTATCATCCTGGCTATCTTCGCCACCATCGCCTCGATCGATTTGTCGTGCAGGGCGATATCCTCGTCCTGGGCGACCATGATCTGGTAGAGGTGCCGGAACAGCTCGAAGAAGCTCAGCGTATGCTCGATGTCTTCGTATTCCTGGCTGCGCTCCGGATTTGTCTTCTTGAGCCCGTCGATGATGTCCCAGGCGTTTACCTTCCGCACGCCGTGAACCAGCTTCAATGCGGTGAGGAGGCCCTTTATCGCGCGGAGGCCGTCCTCCTTGGGATTGATCATCTCGGGTGGCGTCGGGCGGGTGAGGAGCGTAAGGATCTCGCCGAGTATGCCGCGGAGATATCCCTCGTGGAAGCGGTTCGCCTTCGTGCTGGGATTGTAATAGAAACGGTCGATGACCCTCGCCCCGAACTCCTCGAACAGCGTGCTGCTTCCCAGGATGTTCGCCGCGCCGAGAATCTCGGTGACGATCACGAAATCGTACCGGTTGTTGTCGAGGATCTCCTCGTACTCCTCGATCGTGGCGGTGAGACTCCGTTCGCCGATGTGCTCGGAGAGGTGCAGGTGGAGCCGTGTCGCCGTCTTGAGCATGCGGCTCGTCAGACGGCTGATGGAGTGGTTGAGATGCTCGCCGTCCCCGGGACCGCGATGAACGATTCCCACGTCGATATCGTCCTGGTCGGAGCGTGTGCCGACACCCAGCATGACGAACTCCGGCACCTTCCGTCCCTCGAGAAAAATGGCCAGGAGGCGCTCCATGTAGCTTTTTGTCAGCAGGCGGAACATGCCACCCGCCTCCAGCATCAACTTGCGCCCCGTCTCGGCGCGGCTCGGGCTCGTGGCGAGCTCAAGCTTGACGATGTCGACCATGCGCAGGTTCATGTGCAAAAATTGGAGCGCGTAGTAGCAGCCGAGAAAATCGAGCGCCTCGCCGGTGTCCGAGGCGGCCGCCTGCACGGTATCCATCTCACCGGGTATCTCCATCGAGTAGCTCCACAGGTGCACCTGGTCGCGTTCCCCCTGCTGCTCGAGCGCGGAGGTCAGCCGTTCGATGTACGTCGAGATGATATGGAGGAATTTGAGGTTGTAATTGCCGAGTGTTGTTGTCTTCTCGGTCAGGCGGGTCAGCGGATCTTTCATGAGGCGCTCTCCCGGGCGGCGCCGAGACCTGCCTCGTATGCCTTGATACAGAGGTTCTCGCATGACTTCGGCGCGCGGGCCAGGACCGCCTGGCGGAGCGACTGCTCACCGATGATATCGTTCACGGCGGCGAAAAATCCCAACGCGACGAGATGTACCATATCCGTTCGGCCGCAGGCCTTCTCGGCGATTTCTCCGAAGGGTACGGCGTGGAGCGTGCGGTTATCTTTCTTCCCGCCGGTCTCGATGGACGCCTCGGCGATCACGATGCCTTCCGGCCGGAGATCGTTCTCGTACCGGTCGTATGACTCCTGCGTCAGGGAGATCAGGCAATCGACCTTGTCGATTTTCGGGTAATCGATATCGCTGTCCGATATGATGATGTCGACCTTGGCCGCGTTACCCCGCGCGTCCGGCCCGTAGGCGCAACTTTCCGCCGCGTTCTTGTCAGTGTAGATGGCGGCTGCCTCTGCCAGAATGCGTGCCGCCTGGAGCAATCCCTGTCCGCTCGCACCGCACAACCGTATGTTGAATCGAAACGGCATTGTACTCGGGAAACACGATACACCGGTCGTAGATCCCTGACAACGATTTCTTTATGGCGGCGCAGCCGGCCGGTATTTCCCGTTACTTCCCCAGCTCCGACCGCACGAACATCTCGACCGGCCGGTTGTACTTCTGAACCACGTATTTGTTTATGGGAAATTCGAGTGAGAGGAGGATGTAAAAGAGCGGGTCGGGGTCCGGATGCATCGCTGTTCAGGTAACTTGTTCCTTGTACCCGAAGGTCTCACCGCCGGCCGGACGAGCGACAACAACCACGATCGAACCGGAACCGTACCCCGGACTGTCTCCGGGAGGGACGTGCGTCGATTGATCCCAAGGTCCGGCGATCACAGGGGTAGCGCTCTCGTCCGGTATCAGCGCGAGCGAGCTTTCGGACCCGCAACCCGCAATACCAACCACGATAGCGGCAATGAGCCAGTTTATGATGCAGCGCATGATGCAAAATCCACTAACGCTCGGGACCAAATTCCATTTAACAATAATAAATGAGAACCATTTCGGGTAGTTATTTTTTTAAATTTCGGTACCCACCGGCCGCCGGGGTGTATAATAATAGAGAAGGGAATCATCAGGCAGCCCATCGATTCGATTGCATGCCGGATACGGTGATGCGTCGTGCATGTCCAGAAAATGCAAGGAGGCCGATGCATGAGTGGAACGATAAAGGTAACCATCCTCTGCGGAATGCTCGTTGTAATGATGACGGGATGTTTCCCGCCCGGGGGGGAGATCATCGGCACGATGACGGCGGGCGTGGACCGGATTCCGACCACACTCGGTCTGTATCCGCTCCTGTCGACTCCGATTCAGGCTTACGTAGGTCGGTACAGCGACATCGTACGCCACAGGGAGACGCTCGCCGTAAAGCGGCGCATGCCCGATAACGTCGTTATCGTGCCTCCCGCCGAATCGGACCTGATGGTGACAGGTGAGAGCCAGATTCTGACCGGTCTCGTCTCGATGCAGCTTTCCACGTTCGGATTTTCGTTGAAGGAGCTCCCCGTCGAGGTGCCGGCAACGGATGACGATCGGTACGGGGAGGGGGATGATGATCACCGGTTCGTGATCAGTCTCAATCTGCTCGAACGGCTTCGCGAGGACTACGGCGTGCGGGCCCTCGTCGTGGGGAGCGCCTTTTTCATCACGGAAATGGGGCACGGCCTACCCCCCGAGCAGCGGGTGATCTCGGCGCATCTCAAGGTCGTCGATATTGCCACCCTCGATGTTCTCGGCCAGGTGAACCTCACGTACGACGCATACGGCGTCGATATGAACGTGGTTTCGGAGATGATCGCGGAGGAGCTGGCCTACATGGCGGGCCTCGGGGGCGGGAAGGAGGCCGAGTAACCGTTCACTCCGGCTCCCGCGGTTTCGAGCGCTCCCGCTTGAGGTGGCTCCGGTGCTTTTTATCAGTCAGGCGGCGTTCTCTCACCGCGCGTGGTACACCGGTGGGCCTGCGCGGCGGGTTCTCGTACAGCGCATCCCGGAGAAGCTCAACGAATCGCTCAACGGCCGCCTCGCGATTGGCCCGCTGGCTGCGGTACCGCTGGGAAACGACCCGCAGAACGCCATCCCGTGTGATCCTCGTCCGTAAACGGCGCGTCACCACCTCTTTCTGTCTTTCTGACAGGCTTTGTGTGGCAGCTACATCGAAGTGGAGTGTGGCCCGTGTGCTCACCTTGTTTACATTCTGCCCGCCCGGTCCGCTACTCGTCGAGAAGGTGAACGAGAGCTCACTCTCGGGAATAGTTACCGTATTCGTTATACTCAGTAGCTCTTCCATCCGTGTGTCCCCGGACTGTTTACATCCCCCACCCAGGCCTATTTAACATTCAATGTAATAAACAGTTAACACGATATGTAAACACCGTATGCCGGTGATACCCCGGTCTCCCGCGCCGGCGGTCGGCCCGATCACCTGCGACGGGCCCGATTCTATTAGAATTCGCGAAAAATAATAGACAATCTTCATACGAATAATTGTACCTATCGACGACGCCGTTCAGGTCAAAATTCCGTTAAAAATTATTTGACCTTCGGCTGGAACTTTATATAATTTTCTGCTGTTTACATGGATATATTATGCTAACTTGTCGAATACAATAACATAAAGGTGATACGTATGGCATGAGCTGGCTCGTGTTTGTACTTTTTCTTTTTTTATAATCAGTTACATTCACCAGCAATATTCGAAAGGAGCCGCCGATGATCGAATTATCTGATCTCACGAAGTATTACGGGGAGCTCTGTGCCCTCGATCATATCAACCTGACGATCGAGAAGGGGAAGATCCTCGGGCTCCTCGGGCCGAACGGGGCCGGGAAAACCACCGCCCTCAGGATCATCACGGGGTACCTGCGGCCCACATCGGGAACCGTCACCGCCAAGGGGCTTTCGATCGACCGGGACGCACTCGCCATCAAGCGCATGATCGGGTACTTGCCGGAATCCGCCCCCCTCTACCACGACATGCTCGTGTACGATTACCTGCACTACGTGGCCGACATACGAGACCTCGGCGATAACGGCAAGAATCAGCGGATACGCGAATTGGTCGATATCTGTGGGCTGCGCGGTGTCATGCACCGTTCGATCAACGAGCTTTCCAAGGGGTACAAGCAGCGCGTCGGACTGGCCCACGCGATGATGAGCGATCCCGAGATCCTGATCCTCGACGAGCCGACCTCCGGGCTCGATCCCAACCAGATCGTCGAGATCAGGGGGATCATCAAGAAAATCGGTAGCGAGAAGACGGTCATCCTCTCGACGCATATCCTCAGCGAGGTGGAGGCGACCTGCGACCGCGTGGTGATCATCAACAGGGGGAAGATCGTGGCGGACGGGAGTACGCTGGATCTCAAGAAGGAATCCCAGTCCGAGTACTCGCTCAACATTTCGCTCAGGGGCGGCGAGGTGGATGCGGTACGGGGAGCGCTCTCCCTGGTAGAGGGTGTCTCCGAGGTGCAGCAGACCGGTTCGGAGGACGGGGCGCGGTCGTTCAAGCTCCTCTGCCATACCTCGGAGGATATCCGCGAGCAGGTGTACAGAAAGATCAAGGAGCAGGACTGGGTGCTGCTCGAGTTCAGCCAGGAGATGAAGAGTTTCGAGAAGATCTTCAGGGAGCTAACCAGGGAGTAATAGGCCCGCGGCAATGCGTGCGTTTACGCCGGGCCGGAATTTGACTTACGCAAAGGAGTGATAATATGGCAGTTGCAGGAAATGTTGCACACATATTCAAGCGGGAGTTCAGGGTTTACTTCATCAGTCCGATCGCGTACATCGTGATCGCGATCTTCCTCGTACTCACGGGGTGGTTCTTCTTCTCCACCTTTTTTCTCTACGCCCAGGCTGAGTTGAGGAACTTCTTCTCACTGCTCCCGATCATATTCTCGTTCATCGTGCCGGCGGTGACGATGCGGCTCTTCTCCGAGGAGTACAATGTCGGATCGTACGAGATCCTTGTCACGCTGCCCGTCACGTATCGCGACATCATCGCCGGCAAGTTCTTCGCCGCGGTGGCGTTCGTGGCGATCATGATGGTCCCGACGCTCTGCTACGCCGTCTCGGTGGCCTTTCTCGGCGAGCTGGACTGGGGCCCCGTCTTCGGCGGCTACCTCGGCGCCGTGCTGCTCGGGGCGTCCTTCAGCGCCGTCGGCATCTTCGCCTCGGCGCTCACGAGAAACCAAATCATCGCCTTCATCATCGGGATGATCATCTGCTTCGCCCTGACGATCATCGACAAACTCCTCTTCTTCCTTCCCGAGACGATGCTTGGATTCTTCCAGTACATCGGTGCCGACTATCACTTCGAGAACATCTCGAAGGGTATTCTCGATTCGCGTGACATACTCTATTTTTTCAGCCTGATATTTATTGCCCTGTACGCGGCGCACCTGACCATTCAGGAGAAGAGTTGAAGGGGGTAACAATGACCGGCACAAAAGGTTTCGGCAAGTATTACAAGTTTATCGTCTATCTCGTGATCATCATACTCGTCAACGTGGTCGGCCTGTCCCTCTTCAAGCGGGCCGACCTGACCTCGGAAGGCGTGTACTCCCTCTCGGAGGCCAGCAAGGCGGCGGTTAAGACACTCTCCGAGCCGCTCACGATCAACGTCTTCTTCACGAAGAACCTCCCCGCCCCGCACAACAACACGGAGCGGTACCTCCACGATCTGCTCGAGGAGTATTCGGTGAACTCCAACAAGTATTTCAACTACCGGTTCTTCGATGTGAGCGCGGAGGAGGGGGATATCGGCGAGGAGGCGAAGCGGAACCAGGAGATGGCGCGTAACTACGGCATCTATCCCGTCCAGATCCAGAATATCGAGCAGGACGAGGTGAAGTTCCAGAACGCCTACATGGGGATGGTGATGATACACGGCGATGTGATCGACAAATTGCCGGCGATCACCTCGACCGAAGGTCTCGAATACACGATCACCTCGAAGATCGAGAAGTTGAACAACAAGATCAGCGCGCTGGTGCGTCTCGAGGAACCGGTGCAGGTGAAGCTCTTCTTCTCGTCCTCGCTGGAGGACGTCGCGCCGCAGCTCCGGATGGACGGTTTGATGCAAATACCGTCCAGGATCGAATCGATCGTCGACGGGCTGAGCGACAAGTACTACGGCAAGATCGCATACACCCGGCTCGATCCGACCACCGATCAGTCGCTCAACGAACGGATCTCGCGCTACAACATACTCACGCTCCGCTGGCAGTCGATGAAGGACAACGCCGGCAACGAGGTTGTCCCCGCGGGGACCGCCTCTGCGGGTATCGTGGTCGAGTGGGGCGGGAAGTTCGAATCGCTGCCGCTGATAAGGGTGATCAACATGCCGCTCTTCGGCACGCAGTACCAGCTCGCCGATCTCGACGGCATGGAGGAGCAGCTCGGCGAGATGGTGGATGATGTGATCGATATCAACAAGAAGATAGGGTACCTCTCGGATCACGGTACGCCGTCCATTGCGCAGATGCCGCAGCTCCCCAACATGCCGCAGCAGCAGGAAGCGCTGGGGAATTTCAACGGGCTGCTGTCCGAGACCTACTCGATCAGCAATGTGCAGCTGAAGGACGGTGAGATCCCCGAGGGGATCGATTGCCTCATCATCGCCGGTCCGCGCGAGCCGCTCAGCGATTATGCGTTGTTTCAGATCGACCAGTTTCTCATGAAGGGGAAATCGCTGGCGATCTTTCTCGATCCGTTCGAGGAGATCATGCCCTCCCAGGACCAGATGTACAACCAGTACAACCGAGGGCCGATGTACCAGCCCATCAACAGCGGTCTCGAGAAACTGCTCAACCATTATGGTGTCGGGGTGAAGAAGTCATACATCCTCGACAAGAACTGTTTCGAGCAGCGGCTCCCCCAGATGTATGGCGGGGGAAAACGCGAAATTTACTACGCGCCGATTATCAAAAACGAGAAAATCAATCGTGATCTGCCGTTCATGAACAATATCAAGGCGCTCATCACCCTCAAGTCATCACCGGTCGAGCTGAAGAGCGACGTCGTCGAATCATGGGGTCTCGATGGCGCAACGGTTTTTTCCTCGTCCGACGAGTCGTGGGAGATGAGCGGGAGGATCGACCTCAATCCGTGGTCGATGCAGCCTCCCACGGACCCCGGCGCAATGGAGAGCTACCCGCTGGCCGTGTTGCTGGAGGGCGAGTTCCCCAGTTACTTCGCCGGCAAAGAGATTCCCGAGAAGCCGGTCGGGGAGGAACCGGAGAACGCCGGGGAAGGGGAGGAAAGTGGAGCGGAGAAAGAGGTGGCGGCGCGAGAGAAACCGGCGATGGACGAGATCACCGATGAGGGTGCCATCATCGAGCGGGGCCGGCCCGGGAAGCTTTTCGTGATCGGCACGGCCGAGATTCTGCGGGACAACGTGATCGACGAGGAGGGCAAATCGACCTCCTCGACCTTTGTCATGAATCTGCTCGATCATCTCAACGGCCGGACCGCGTACGCCGCGATGAGAAGCAAGATGCAACAATACAATCCGCTCCGGGAGACGACCGCCGGCATCAAGACGTTCGTCAAGTCGCTCAACATAGCGGGGCTTCCCGTGATCGTCGTGCTGTTCGGCGTCGTTGTGTGGATGCGCCGCGCGGCGAGGAAGCGTTCCATCGAAATGATGTTCAGGGAATAACAGGTGACGCGGCACGTCCGGCCGGCTATGTGCGTCGCGCCGCCGTCGACCGGTCATGTCGATTCTGGAGGAGCAGAGACAATGACAGTCAAAAAAGAGTACATCGTTCTGGCCGTCATTATCGTGGTACTGGTACTGGTTCTCGTACTGCGAGACCAGGACAGAACGCACTACACGCTACCCGAGCTGGAACCGATAGAGAAGATGCAGATCACGCGGATCGTCGTCTCACGCGCCGACAGTTCCCTCACGCTCGCGCGGCACGACGAGATCTGGAAGATAGAGCCGTACGGGTATCCCGTCGACCAGGGCCAGGTCGACAAGATGCTCGATGCGCTGACGGGTTTCACCCTCACGACGCTTGTCTCGGAATCGGAGAACTATGTTCCGTACGAGTTGGACGGGGAGAAACGGATAGGCATAGAGGCGTTCGCGGGTGATACGCGGATCGTCCGGTTCGATATCGGCAAGCCGGCATCGACCTACCGGCACACCTTTGTCCGTCTCGAGGACGATCCGAAGATCTACCAGGCGCGCGAAAATCTGCGGAGCGTCTTTGACAAACAGATCGACCAGATCCACGACAAGGTCGTTCTGGCGGTCGAGAAGGAGTATATCACCGATCTGACATTCATCGGTGCCGCCGATTCGCTGGCACTGATGCGGGTGGAGCCGGGAAGCAGTGCCGTCCCCCCGGTGGGCGGGGATACATTGATGGCCGAACCGGTATCCCCCTGGCGGACGATCGACGGGAGGGGAGCGGACGAGAAGATCGTCGACGGGGTGGTCGACCGCCTCGTCTCCCTCAAGTGCGACAGCTACATTTACGGCAAGATGAAGGATGATTTCACCGATCCGATATTCACCCTGCGGGTGAACAGCTCCGCGCCGGCGACACTCTCGGTCTTCGAGAAGCGGGACGACAACAAGTACCCGGCCGTTTCATCGGAGAACGATTATCCGTTCCTCCTGCCCGAGTGGGTCGTCAAGCAGATCAACAAGACACCGGACGAGCTGTTGGGGACGGGTGAGGGCATGTAGGTATCGCGGAACGTCATCGTATCCGTCTACTGCGGATCGGGGATGGGGAGGATCTGCCGGAACCTGATATCGACCGGCTCGTCCGGGAAATGCTCCAGTTGCTCGGGGCCGATGATCGCGTAGAATCCCGAGCACCCGCCGGAGAAGGATGCATCGATGAACGCTGTCTCCGGCACCTCGTTGAAGAATATCGCGAACCGCTGCTGGATGTAATCGTACGTGATCATGATCTCGTTTAGGACGTCGTACCCCTGCTCAAGGTGATCGCTGGCGGTCCAATCGATGAGGGGTTGCTTGAGCTCTCCCGACTTGCGGGTGACGCTGTAGGTTCCGTCGGTCTTGATGAGCAGCCGGTAGTAGTCCCCGTTATCCTGCATGCAGAACAGGACCCCGAATCCGACATCGTCGAATCCCGATATCTTCTTGATCTGGCTCTGTACCGCCATCATCGGTTCCTGTCTGGAACCGGAGAGGAAGTAGTAGAACCCTCGGTTGTAATAACCGGGGATATCGGCGTAGAACCGGCGGAATCCCTCACCGTCCTCGCGGAAGTTGATATTCTCGATGCTGGCGGAATACGGATCGCTGCACGAGGCGAGGCACAACCAGAGCACCGCCAGTGCCAAAACCGCCGTCCCCGCAGGGCGCGTCTTCTTCAACCGAGCTACCATCGGATCCCTACCGAGATGCTCCAGCCGGTAAAATCGTAACTGGACCGCTGGACCAGCGGGTACAGGTACGCATCGAACTTCGGTTCGTCCTCTTCGTCCACCATATCTATATTCCCGCCCCGGCCGCCCTGTATCCACCGCATCTCGACGACCGTGTCGAATCCCCGCCATGGCCTGATGTGCGCGCCGATGACGGCGTTGCAGGCCATCGAGCCGCGGATTCCCCACGTCCAGCCATCCCATTTCTTCAGAAGGGTGGTCGCTATCGCGCCGATCTTCTCGCCGCCGATATAGGTGCCGATGCCGAGGCCGACGTAGGGCGCGAACCGGTGCGACCGGTCGTACCCGGTGATGTGGTAGAGGTAGTTCACCGTGACGGGGACGGCCCACATGCTGAGCGAGGTCGATATCACATTCCAATCCGTCGGCATCGGCGTTGGGTCCCCCTCACGGTACAGGTATCCGATCTCGAACAATGCACCGTGATGACTCCCGAGCACGAGGAAATCCGCCATCAGGTACGGGGCGTTCCCGTAACATTCATCCATCCGGGAGTCGGTGAAGGTGTGATACACGAACCGAATGCCGGTGAGCGTACTCAAACGGGGGGATGGTCCATCTGCGGAAGATTCGTTCTGCATCCAGCCGGTTGACGGGGCGCATGCCGGTTCCGTGGAGGGAGTACCGGCAGTCACGACAATCATTATGACTGCTGCGACCGTATGTTTTCGGAAGCCGTGCTTGTCGAACATCGACACCTCATCAGCGTTCCGCGTGTCGAACAAAAGCGGAAGTAAACACCTGCCGAACCCGTCATCAAACCCGGCAAGCATAGTATAAAATCTTGCAGCTCAGCTGTCATTCCGGATGCCGTCCCACGCTTCAAAGGTATGATACATCGTCGGACGAGGCAAGGACTAACCTTAATCCGTCAATACTGTCGTCATTGGTGGACCGGCCGGGCGCGTAGGGACGGCGCCCGGCCAAACATTCACATACACAAGAATGACGGATTAAGGCTAACACTCAGATTACAACCGAGATTTTACATGTAAGAGTCGCCCGAGGCTGAATGTGCTACAGTTCCCTGAGCGCCACGACGACCGGCAGGCGCGCGGCGCGGAGCGCGGGGGGCAGGCCGCCCACGATCCCCATCACGATCGAGAAGACGAGGCCGATCACGATGAGCGCCGGCGTCACACGGAAGGCGAATGCGAGGTGCGAGAAGGTCTGCCAGTTGATCGTGCCGGTGGTGAAGCCGTTGAACGGGAGCGCGGCGAGACAACCGAGCGCACCGCCGACGAGCGCGATGAAGAGCGACTCGATGAAAAATGAAGCCATGACGCTGCCGGGACCGAACCCGAGCGCGCGCAGCGTGGCGACCTCCCGCGAGCGAGAGGAGACGGCCGAGTACATCGTGTTGAGCGCGGCGAAGACAGCCCCCACGGCCATCACGAACGCGACGAGG